>Ga0209640_10003988_pt1 | contig 12965 bp, 12 predicted proteins | sample RifCSP10_1_FD_184018 | JGI IMG/M metagenome (GOLD analysis project Ga0209640, IMG submission 184018) | Soil microbial communities from Rifle, Colorado - Rifle CSP2_sed 10_1 (SPAdes) (version 2) | ecosystem: Environmental > Terrestrial > Deep subsurface > Rock core/Sediment | place: Rifle...
CGCTTGATCTTGCCCGTGGCTGCGTCCGCCAGCACCAGGTCGATGCCGAACAGGTTGGTCTTCGTCGTGAAGAACGCGACGGATTTGCCGTCGGCGCTCAGCGCGGGGCCAACGTTGTATTCGCTGTGATCCTTGGCCTTGACCACCGGCCTGCCGCGTGAACTGCAGTTGCTGGGTTTCGGGCTGGCCGTCGTCAGTATATGGCTGCTCTCCCGCCCAGAACCGCTCGGCGGCCGCCCCGCCGGGCTTGGTATGGCGTTGCTGGCCGGGCTGGGGTTTGGCGGCTTCTTCACCATGCTCAGTCAAATAGGGGAGAATGCGGTCTTCTGGCCGCTGGTAGCCGGTCGCCTGGCTGCCTGCGCGCTGATGGCAGCCTTTGCTCTTTCCACGCGGCGGCCGGTCATCCCGCCGCTCCTCCCGCTGGGGCTGCTGGTGCTCGCCGGGATACTCGACGTAGGCGGTAACCTGCTCTTTCTGCTGGCTATTCAGAGTGGGCGGCTGGACGTCACCGCGGTATTGGGATCCCTCTATCCGGCGGTGACAGCGATCCTGGCCAGGCTGGTCACCCGGGAACACATGGCCCGCCTCCAGGTGATCGGCGTGGCTGCAGCCGTCCTTGCGATTGTAATGATCACCATTTGAAAGTAACATACATTTCGATCCCTTGCGCTTGACGGCGCAAGGGATTTTTGCTACAATCTGAACGAACGTTCGTTCAAATATTGAGGTCACCTGATATGTCCGAAGAACCCGAATCACGCGCAGATCAGACGCGCCAGCGTATCCTGGCAGCCGCTTTGGATCTCTTCCAGGACCATGGCTATCATGGCACCTCCATGCGCCGGATCGCCGGGCGCGCCGGCGTCGCTCTTGGCAGCATCTACAACCACTTCCCCGCCAAGGACGATATTTTTCTGGAAGTTCTACAGGCCAATCACCCCTACCATGAAGTATTCCAGTCTCTGCGCGCCGCAGGGGACGAGCCTTTCGAAGCCTTTATCCGCCGGGCAGCCAATAGCATGTTGGCCGCGCTGGAACGCCGTCCTTACTTCATTAACCTGATGCTAATCGAGATCGTGGAATTTAAGAGCACTCACATGCCGATGCTGTTCCAGCAGGCTTTTCCGGAGTTGATTACCCTTGTTCAAAAATTCGCTGACCGGCAGCCAGAATTGAAGCCGATCCCGCTGCCGGTCATATTTCGGGCTTTCATTGGCCTGTTCTTTTCCTACTACGTAAGTGGCGCCATCCTGGTCGCCGAGCTGCCGTTTGATTTTAGTGAGAACGCCCTGGATCATTTTGTAGATATTTTCCTGCACGGTGTCATGTCAGAAAGTTAGTTGGAAGACGTTATGATCAACTCTCGTTTGGCATCGCTCATCCGCAAAGAGTTCATTCAAATTCGGCGCGATCCACGCACCCTGGCACTAGCGCTGATGATGCCATTGGTGCAGCTTTTCCTGCTGGGCTACGCCGCCACCAACGACGTGCGTAACGTGCCGCTGGCGGTGTTCAACCAGGACCTGGGCCCCGAGGCGCGCGCCTTGCTGGACGCTTACCGGACGGCCGATTACTTCTCTCTGGCTTACGAAGTCGGCTCGCAGCAAGCGCTCGGCGAGTTGATCGATAATGGCAAAGCGCGGGCAGGCCTGGTGATCCCGCCCGACTACGGCCGGCAACTGCAAGGCGACGGCGCGGCGGAGGTGGCCTTCATCCTGGACGGCAGCGACCCCACCACGGCGGCGACCGCTCTTTCGGCGGCGCAGGCCATCGGCCAGCAACACGCCACCAGAGTGCTCTCCGAGCGCCTGGGGCGACGCGGGCAGCCTTTCGGCATCCGCATGCCGGTCGAAGTGCGCTCCCAGGTTTGGTACAACCCTGACCTGGTAAACGCATATTTCATGATCCCGGGGGTGATTGGCATGATCCTGTACGCCATCACAACCATCCTGACCGCCACGGCGGTGGTGCGCGAGCGCGAGCGCGGCACCATCGAGCAGCTGATCGTCACTCCCATCCGTTCCTGGGAGCTGGTGGTGGGCAAGCTGCTGCCCTACGTCATCCTGGCCTTCGTGAATACGCTGGAAGTGCTGGTCATCGGCGCGCTGTGGTTCAAGGTGCCCATCCGCGGCGACCTGGCGTTGATCCTGCTACTCTCCGGGTTGTTCCTGGTCTCCAGCCTGGGCATAGGTTTGCTGGTCTCTACGATCGCCAAGACCCAACAGGAGGCAATGCTCACCGTTTTCATGACGCTGCTGCCCAGCATTTTCCTGTCCGGCTTTTTTTTCCCTCTGGAAGCCATGCCCCAGTTCTTGCAGTGGGTTTCCTACCTTACCCCATTACGTTATTACCTGGTGATCATTCGCTCGCTGCTTCTTAAGGGCGTGGGAGCGGAGATGCTCCGGGGAGACATCCTGGCGCTGGCGATCTTTGGATTGGTCATTATGAGCGCCGCGGCGATGAGGTTCAGGAAGAGGCTGGATTGATTTTAGAATGCTAATCTTTGATTGCTGAGGTAGGAGTTAATTATGCATCCAAATCCGCGGAGAATCTTGCCGGTAATCCTGCTGATCGCCATTGTGGGGAGCGCGAGCTGGTATTTCACCCGGCGGCCGGCGGGCGGCGATAACGATGCGCTGGCCGCCTCGGGCACCATCGAAGGCACGCAGGTAGTCATTGCTCCCGAGCTGGGTGGGCGCGTGCTGGAAGTGCTGGTCCGGGAGGGCGACCTCGTCCAGGACGGGCAGGCGCTGGTGCGCTTAGATGGCGCCTTGCTGCAAGCCCAGTTGAGCCAGGCGCAGGCCGCACTGCAAATGGCGCAGGCCAACTACGATCTGGCTGCCAGGGGTCCGACCGACGAGCAGCGCCAGCTCGCCATCGCGGCGGCTGAATTGGAGCTGATCAACGCTCAACAGTCTTTGAAAGCGCTCCAGGAGGACGCCAGCCTGGCCGAAGCCCAGCTGCTGCAGACCATCGCCGCCCTCGACCAGGCGCGCGATAAGGCTCAACAATACCTGGACAACGTCAACTCCGCAGCCGACCCGGCGGACGTCGACGCCGCCTGGGCCACCGTAGTTATCGCCCAGGACAAACTGGACAAGGCCCGGGAGGACTTCCAGCCTTACGAGAAGAAAGATCCCGGCAACCTGACCCGGGCATTGTCGCAGGCCAAACTGGCCGCCGCGCAACAACAGTACGATGCTGCGGTATACCGTTACAACAACCTGGTCGGCCAGGCCAACCAGTATGTGCAGGCCCTGGCAGAAGCTGACCTGGCCCTGACAGCAGCGCAACTGGCCGACGAAAGGCAGCAGTATGAGCAGCTGCAGAACGGCATCGATCCAGATGCGCTGGCGCTGGCTCAGGCGCGCCTCAATACCGCCGAGGCAAACCTGGCGGCAGCGCAGGCTGATCCCAGCCCGGAGGAACTGGCTATCGCCCAGGCCCAGGTAGAAGTCGCCCAGGGTACTCTGGGTGTCATCCAGGCGCAGATCGCCAAGCTGGTGGTGGCTGCGCCCATGGATGGAGTTGTATTGACCCGCTCGGCGGAGCCCGGCGAGGTGCTGGTTCCTGGAGCACCGCTGCTCACACTGGTACAAGTCGAGGACCTGACCATCACGGTCTACGTGCCCGAGGATCGCTATGGGGCGATCGGCCTGGGACAGGCGGCCGCGGTGCGGGTGGATTCGTTTCCCGGCCGGTCATTCGAAGCTACGGTGATGCGCATCGCCGACCAGGCCGAGTTCACCCCGCGCAATGTGCAGACCGCAGAGGGTCGTCGCACGACTGTGTTTGCCGTGGAGCTGGCCGTGGCGAGCCAGGCGGGCGAACTCAAACCAGGCATGCCGGCGGACGTAACCTTCAGCCAGTAAACAAGGATGATGTGGGTTGTTTGATTGGTGGAGTCGCTCGAACAGACTACTATGAATAAATGGACACTTTAATCGAGGCCCGGTATTTAACGAAGACTTTTGGCAAGACCCGCGCCGTGGACGGGTTGAGCCTGCGCGTCGCGGCCGGCGAGATCTACGGATTAGTTGGGCCGGACGGGGCCGGCAAGACTACCACGATACGCCTGCTATGCGGAGCGCTGCAGGCTGACGGGGCGCCAGGTGGACAAGCCCCTTACATCAAAATCGCGGGGTATGACGTATCCCGCCAAACCGAGCAGGCCCGCGCCCAGATCGGCTACCTGCCGCAGCGCTTTTCGCTCTACGAAGAAATGACTGTGCTGGAAAACATCCGTTTTTTTGCCGAGGTGCGCGGCCTCTCTCCCGCCGAATGGCGGCCGCGCTGCATGGATATTTTGGCCTTCGCAGGCCTGGAAGCTTTTACCGACCGGCGGGCGGGGCACCTCTCTGGTGGGATGAAACAAAAGTTGGGGCTGGCGGCTGCCCTGGCCCACCGCCCTCGGGTACTGCTGCTTGACGAGCCTACCACCGGGGTGGATCCGGTTACCCGCCAGGACTTCTGGCAACTGATTATCCGGCTGGCGGCGCAGGCTGGTGGGCAGCAGGCCGTGGCGGTGCTGGTCAGCACCCCGTACATGGACGAGGCTGCGCGCTGTACGCGGCTGGGCTTTCTGCGCTCCGGGCGGATGCTGCGCGAAGGCACACCGGCCGAACTGCGCTCTGCCCTGCGTGGCCAGATATTGGAGCTGCGCGGCAGACCGCTGCCCTTATTAAGGGGCCTTGCAAGGCAAGTGCCGGGCGTGGAAGACGTGCAAATGTTTGGCGACCGGCTGCAACTGCGGGTGAGTCCCCGTCAAGTGGAACCGGTCATGGCGGCATTGAAAGCCCAGATCGAGCAGGGGGGCGGTGAGTGCACCTCCCTGCGCCCGGTAGCGCCCCAGTTGGAGGATGTCTTCATTTCGCTGCTGGAGTCTCCGCATGGCTGAATCTGTCATCGTCACCAGGGAACTCACCCGCCGCTTTGGGACTTTTACCGCTGTTGACGGTGTTACGTTCAGCGTGCACGCCGGCGAAGTGGTGGGTTACCTGGGGCCGAACGGCTCGGGAAAAACTACCACCATACGCATGCTGCTGGGCCTGTTGCTGCCTTCCGCCGGCGAGGCGCGGGTGTTGGGTTACGATCCGGTGCGTCAGGCTGAGCAAATCCGCAGCCGCGTGGGATACATGTCGCAAAAATTTGCCTTGTACCACGATCTGACGGTGGGCGAAAACCTGGCTTTCTACGCGGGAGTGTATGGCATGCGCGATCGCAGCCGGCTCGGCGAGGTGCTGGATCAGATCGGGCTGCAGGCACAGATGGATGAAAGGGTGAGCGACCTTTCATCCGGCTGGCGACAGCGATTGGCCCTGGGGGTGGCTATCGTTCACCGTCCTCGTTTGCTCTTTTTGGACGAGCCGACCAGCGGCGTAGATCCCACCGCCCGGCGCCAATTTTGGGACCTGATTTATACTCTGGTTGCCGAGGGGGTAACCGCCCTTGTCACTACCCATTACATGGACGAAGCCGAATATTGCGGGCGGGTAGGCATTATGCGCGCCGGTCGCTTGCTGGCTTTAGATGCGCCCAGCGCCTTGAAAGAATCCGCCTTGCCCGGTCTGGTCTGGGATGTGTACACGGGCAGCGGACTCGCCGGGGATGTAGCGGCTTTGCCGGACACGCTGGCCGCCCTGGCAGCCTGCCCGTGCGTGCTGCGCGCTGGCCTGGCTGGAGACCACTTGCGCGCCATTACCCCGCGCCGGTTGGAGGGCGGGATGGATCCTGTTGCCGCAATCCGCGTCCATTTGTCGGCTGCTGGGATTTCCGCCGCGCGTGTGGAGCCAGGCGAGCCCTCACTAGAAGACGTTTTTCTGGCCCTGGCGCGTGAACGGCCCAATGATTGATATCCAACGATGTATCCCCATGTGGAACAAAAATGCTATAATTGGCCTGGTATCTACTCACCGGGTTGCAAAAACCGGGTAAAGTTTGGTAAGATTGTCAGCCTATGGTCCGAGAAGATCTGGAAGCACTGACCAAAGAAGAGCTGATCGATCTGATCCTGAAACAGGCCGAGCAGCTTGCCAAACTTCAGGCGGATTATGAAGCCTTGAAGCTGAAGTTCGAGCAGAACCAAAAGCCGCCGACCTCGTCGCAGAATTCGTCGCAGCCGCCCTCCAGAGATCAGAAGGGCAGTATGCCCAAAGAGCGGCGCAAACGGAGACATGGTCCGCCGGCCGGTCACCCGAAGCATGAGCGCAAGTTCGTGGCTAACCCGGATCATATCGTGGCAGTGAGGACGGATAGTTGTCCAGATTGCCAGGCAGACCTGGGTGCGGAAGCCGGGTTGCTTTTGGCGGTGAACCAGATCACCGAATTGCCAGTGGCCAAAGCGGAAGTGATCGAAGTGCGCCAGTATGCGGTGACCTGTCCGCAGTGTGGCGGGCAGCATGTGGCCCAACCACCGGAAGGGCTGGAAATGGGTCGCCGGTTTGGAGCCAGGTTGGAAGCGACGGTGGTGTACTATCGTCAGGAACAGCACATCAGTTATCAACGCGCGCAAAGCACCCTGCGGGACCTGCATGGGGTGACCCTTAGCCAGGGCGGTATTGACCAGATTATGCAGCGAGCCGGCAAAAAGGCGGTTGCGGAGGTCGAGACCATTCAGGAGCAGGTCCGTCAAAGTGCCGTCATCCTCTCCGATGAGACCAGTAGCCGGGTGGATGGCTCGAACTGGTGGCATTGGGTGTTTTGCGGCCTGACGGCGGTTTTGCATGTGATCCGTTTCAACCGCAGTACGGATGTCATCAAAGAGGTGATGGGCAAAAGACAAGCCGAAGTCTGGGTCAGTGATTGCCAGGCTGCACAGTTGAAGGCCCCGGCCCAAGAGCGTCAAATCTGCCTGTCGCACCAACTGCGCAATTTGCAGGCTGTGGTTGACCGTTATCCAGGTGCATTTTGGGCGCAAGCTATGCAAGCCCTGTTTCGCTCTGCCATCCATCTGCGTAATCAAAGCGATCAACTGCCTCCTGAACACTTCCAGGCCCAAGTGGCCCGCATCGAGCGTCTCTGCGACCGGCTCATCCAGCGACCCTTATCCCAGCCCGAAGCCAGCAAACTCCAACGCCGTTATCGCAAGCATCGCCAGCACCTGTTCGTTTTCCTGTACCGCACAGATGTCCCGCCGACCAACAACCTCAGCGAGCGCACTTTGCGACCGTCTGTGATCCATCGCAAGGTCATCGGCTGCTTTCGCTCGGATTGGGGCGCTCAAGCCTATGCGGCTTTGGAATCGGTCATCGATACCGCTGCCCTTTCCGGAATCGATGCTTTCCAGTCTATTCAACACCTGATTGGCCGTCCATCTCTACCACTGCCTCTCGGGGGTGAGTAGATACATTGGCCTGAATACTCCGATTGGAAAGGATAGATCAGTCCAACCATGTGTAGAAATATCAAGACTCTTTACAACTTCGAACCGCCGGTTACCGAGGAAGAGGTTCGGGACGCCGCGTTACAATTCGTGCGAAAGGTCAGCGGTTTTAACAAGCCGTCAAAAGCGAACGAAGCTGCATTTTTTGCTGCCGTTGAGGAGATAGCAGCAGTCACTCAAAACCTTCTCAACTCACTGGAGACAAACGCGCCACCCAAGAACCGCATAGAAGAGGCGGCCAGGGCGCGAGCACGCGCTGCTCAAAGGTTTTCAAAAGTTACAGAAGCGTAGGCCTTATCTTTCATGCGAGGCGGAATCCCCCCCAGCCCCCCTTGATAAGGGAGGAGAAGATTCTCGTGCAATGACATCTGGCTGGCTTTTCCGACTTTAAGAAAGCCCTGTCGAGCATTCCAATTTCCTTGACATGCCTGCTAACCTCATGGTACACTCTCCGAACGCTAATACGCGCCTTAACTTTAGGAGATGCGCACTTGATGATCAGCTTGTTTGTAAATATCTTTCGAACTGGCCCTGCCGTTGGCAACAGCGGTGAGGCTTTGCCTTCTCGGAGTGCGCCTGCGCGTCGTTAGACCTCTCTTCAGTTAATACCAGGCCACGGGTGCACTCCTCCCGTGGCCTTTTTATTTTGGCACCCTTGCACCGGCCACGGGATCCCGTGGCCGGTCGTATTTTTGGAACGGAAACCTATTTGTTGGGAGTTATTGGCCTTGAAATCCTTAGCGCAAACACAGACTTATGATCTTAAGAACGCTGTTTCTGACAACCGCCTGAAAGGGGTCTGGCGGCTCATGACCGGCTTCCACCTGCCGTACCTTGGCGCCACGTCCAGCCAGGCGCTGTCCGCTATGGCGAAGACCGGCACCTACTTGCTCCTGCGTTACTTCGTCGATGACGTGCTGGGCCAGCCGGATTCCCACCAGCTGTTGCCCCTGGTCGCCCTGGGTTTTCTTGGTTTGGCAGCTGTGGAAGGAACCTTCACCTATCTCAGCGGACGCCTGGCGGCGTTCACTGCGGAAGGCGTTGCCCGCCGGCTGCGCAACTATCTCTTCGACCACATCCAGCGCCTGTCCTTCGCCTTTCACGCCAAAACGCCCACAGGCGAATTGATCTCACGCGCAACCTCGGATGTGGATGCCGTGCGCCGCTTCTTCTCGGAACAGGCCATCGGGGTCGGCCGGATTTTGCTGCTGTTCACGGTCAACTTCATTGCCCTGTTGCAGTTGAACGTCAGGCTGGCGCTGATCTCGGTGATCGTGGTCCCCCTGGTTATCGGCGTATCCGTGTTTTTCTTCAGGAGAATCACGAAGGCGTATGAGGCCTTCCAGGAGCAAGAAGCGGTCCTCTCGACTACGTTACAGGAGAACCTGAGCGGCGTGCGAGTGGTCAAGGCTTTTGCCCGCCAGGATTACGAACGGGCGAAATTCGAAAACGACAACTGGAAAAAGTATCTGCTCGGCCGGCATTTGCTGGTCATGCACTCGTTTTTCTGGCCGGTCTCGGATATCCTGTGTGGCTTTCAAATGCTGGGAGGTTTCACTGTTGGCGCCATCATGACGATCAATGGTACCATCACTCCCGGCACTTACGTAGCCTATGCTGGCCTGGTCATCTGGTTGATCTGGCCCATGCGCAACCTTGGCCGCCTGATCGTGCAGACATCCACCGGGCTTGTCTCCTTTGGCCGGGTGATGGAAGTGATCCGTGAAGAGCGGGAGCCCCTGACCGAAGGCAGCCACCAGCCGGCTGGGGATGTGCGCGGGGAACTCGTCTTCAACAAGGTAGGCTTTGAGTACGAGGCGGAGAGCCTGGTGCTCAAAGACATCACCTTCCGCTGCCGGCCCGGACAAGTAGTGGCCCTGCTCGGCTCGACGGGCTCGGGCAAGACCACGCTCGTCAACCTGCTGCCGCGTTTCTATGACTACACCAGCGGCAAGATCACGCTGGATGGGATTGACCTGAAAAGCTACCCGCGCAAGTACGTGCGAAGCCAGGTCGGCATCGTTGAGCAGGAACCTTTCCTCTTTTCCCGAAGTATTCGGGAGAACATCATGTATGGCGTGGGCCGGGAGGTCTCCCCGGAAGAGGTCGAGGCGGCCGCGAAGGCGGCAGCCATCCATGACGTCATCGAAACCTTCCCAGAGGGATATAACACCATCGTCGGAGAGAAAGGGGTAACGCTGTCCGGGGGGCAGAAGCAACGGGTAGCCATCGCGCGAACCCTGCTAAAAGACCCGCGTATCCTGATCCTCGACGACTCGACTTCTTCAGTGGACACAGAGACGGAGGCTGAGATTCGGGCGGCGCTCGAGGAGTTGATGAAGGGTCGCACCACGTTCATCATTGCTCACCGCATCCAAAGCGTGATGGACGCCGACCTCATCCTGGTCATGGACAGAGGCCGCATCGTACAGAAAGGCAAGCACGAGGAGTTGCTGGCAGAAACCGACGGAGACCGGCCCAACATCTATCGCCAGATCTATGAGATTCAGACTCGCATCGAGACTGAACTGGAGGCGGAAGTTGCCCCAGCGGAACCCGTCGAGGAGGTAATCAATGTCTGAGCATTACTTCGAAGAAGAAGAATTTACAACCGATTTCAACGGGCGAACGATTACGCGCATCCTGGCCCAGACCAGGCCTCACTGGAAGTGGGTGGCCGGGTTCTTGATCGCCATCATCTTAACGGCATTCCTCGATGCCTACATGACCTTCCTGAGCAAGCGCATCATCGATGAAGGCATCCTGGCCGGGGACCGGCAGGCGCTCGCCGGTATCGTGAGGACCTATGGGAGCCTGATCCTGGTCCAGGCGGTGTTCGTCTTCTCCTTTATCTACCTGACCGGGGTGTTGGGCGAGCGTGTCCGCTACGACCTGCGGAAGAAACTCTTCGACCATCTGCAGAACCTGTCCCTGTCCTACTACAGCCGCACGCCGGTTGGATGGATTATGTCGCGGGTGACTTCGGACACTGACCGGGTCGCAGAGCTGGTTACCTGGGGCATGCTCGATGTAAGCTGGGCCGCTTTCAATATTGCCAGCTCAGCCTACTTCATGTTCCTGATCAACTGGAAGCTGGCGCTGGTCGTGTTGGCGATACTGCCCATTTTGGTGGGGGTCGCCATCCAGTTCCAGAAGAAGATCCTGGTCGAGTTCCGCAAGGTGCGGAAAACCAACTCAAAGATTACCGGGGCGTACAACGAGAACATCAGCGGTGTGCGGGTCGTAAAGGCCCTCGGCCGGGAGGACGAGAATCTGGCGGAGTTCAGCCAGCTCACGGGCGAGATGTACAAAGCGGGCTACCGGGCGGCCTGGCTCTCTGCGCTCTTCCTGCCTGCTGTGCAGATCATCAGCGCCCTGGCTGTTGGTGGGATTGCCTGGTATGGCGGCTTGCAAGCGCAAGTGGGTGCCCTGACAATCGGCGGGATCTACTCCTTCCTTTCCTACATCACCTTCATGATCTGGCCGATCCAGGAGATGGCCCGCGTTTTCGCCGAAATGCAGCAGTCTGTGGCGTCTGCCGAGCGGATGTTCTCCCTGATGGATGCCGTCCCGGATGTTGCCGACCGGCCTGGCGCGGTGGATCCGGGGACGATCCGCGGGGACATCGAGTTCGACCATGTGGACTTCTACTACGAAGATGAAGACAGCCCGGTTCTGGATGATTTCAACCTCTATGTAAAGCAGGGCGAGACCATCGCCCTGGTCGGCTCGACCGGAGGCGGCAAGTCGACAATTGTCAATCTGCTCTGCCGCTTCTACGAACCAAAGCGGGGCATGATCCGCATTGGAGGCCGGGATTACACCAGCCTCTCTCTGCATGCGATCCAATCGCGCATCGGGGTTGTCTTGCAGACCCCCCATCTGTTCTCGGGCACCATCCGAGAGAACATCCGCTATGGTTGTCTGGATGCGACGGATGAAGAAGTGGAAGAGGCCGCCCGGCTGGCGGGAGCGCACGATTTCATCATGACCCTGGAAAAAGGGTACGACGAAGAGGTCGGTGAGAGCGGGAATATGCTCTCCACCGGGCAGAAGCAGCTGGTAAGTCTGGCGCGCGCCGTCCTGGCCCAGCCTGAGATTTTCATCATGGACGAGGCCACCAGCTCGGTTGATACGTTAACCGAGGCCCTGATCCAGAAAGGTATGGGGACTTTAATGCGCGGCCGCACCAGCTTTGTAATCGCGCACCGGCTCTCCACGATCAAGCGCGCCGACCGCATCCTGGTCATCGAGGATGGCGAGGTCTCCGAGATGGGCTCTCATGCCGAGCTGATGCGGAAGCGCGGCCATTATTACCGGCTGTACACCCGGCAGTTCCGCCATGAGCGCGGCGAGGAGTACGATCTCTACCGCTTGACGGGCGCTGCTCCGGCGTAATGCTGGGTTGCCTTAGCTTAAATCATCTGTTGGGCCCAACAGATGATTTAAGCCTCGGTCATTTTGACGATGCGTCCGTCAAGAGTTTCAATGGCCGTGCGGAACAGTTCATCTATTAGCCGGGGATGATTACTTGAACGTCTTCGAAACGAGAAAAATGCTTGCGATCATAAGTGCAGATTGTGGCGATGCCGCGGTCAAACATCCAGGCTGCGTTATAGGCATCAACAAAGTCTACGTTCTTTTCTGCATACCACACGACCGCTTTCAAGATGATCTCGCCATCTGCAACTTCCAGACCTGGGGTATTCAGTATGGCCAGCACATTGGACTCGACATCCTCTTTTTGCATGCGGTAATAGGACTGCAGCGTCCAAACAATCTCTGCCAAGACCATGCTATTGGTAAGGAGATTGAGCTTGCCAGCCGCTGCGCGGCGTAACATTCGCTCGAATGCATCTGCCTGTTCGGGAATGTCGTTGGTGAGATACCTGAGGAACAAATTGGTATCGGCAAAGATTTGTTCAGGGTTCATGGGAAACGATTTTCCTGGCCTTTTCGGTCATAACCTGCTCACGAATGGCATCGAAATCCTGGACTCCAGATACCGGCACACTCCCACGGAGGTCAAAGAGAGTGCGTGTGATTGGGCGCAGGATCACGTGCTCACCCTGAGGTATCAGAGCAATGGTATCGCCTTCGTTTATGCCAAGGTGCCGGCGGATTTCCCGCGGAATGGTTATTTGACCTCTCCGTCCGATCTTGATGGTAGCCATATTCCTTTTCCTATAATTTTCAATATATCAGTCACGAACTTATTATAATCGGCAATTTTATTTTTTGCAAGCGGATCAATATTTTGCGGTGATTTCATTAGTTTACAGACATAGGCCACGTGGGTTCGGTAGACCGTCCTCTCCGCTAAAGAATCCACGAATTTCCGCCAATTTTTCACATATTTTATTATGGTGAGCTGGGCACGCCGCTTATATTCAGGAACCGGCTCAAAGCGCTAAGATCGTCTTCGATACGAATGAGTCCCCCAGAAATTGCCTCTTCCGGTTTGATTTGCCCGGCAAATAACCCCACAAAAACCTGCATATCGGTATGGAAAACCACGTCAGCTTTTTGGGCTGCGCCCTGCTGAACTTGCAGCTCTCCTTCTTTGATATGCACCTGAAGGACC
>Ga0209640_10003989_pt1 | contig 12965 bp, 14 predicted proteins | sample RifCSP10_1_FD_184018 | JGI IMG/M metagenome (GOLD analysis project Ga0209640, IMG submission 184018) | Soil microbial communities from Rifle, Colorado - Rifle CSP2_sed 10_1 (SPAdes) (version 2) | ecosystem: Environmental > Terrestrial > Deep subsurface > Rock core/Sediment | place: Rifle...
AGGCGCTCATGGCCTTCTCGATCGACTCGGAGGCCCCGTCCGAGCTCGTCGAGCGAGTGGCTGCTGAGGGACTCGACGACGCACGGTTCATCTCTCTTGGTTGAGATCCCACGACTCGGTGAGCGTGGCGGTGGGTGGGTCGTCCTCCAGTTCGCGCTCATGGTCGCGATCCTCGTGCTCGGCGTCGCAGGCCCGGGGTGGCCCGACGGCGCCCGGTGGTGGCTCAAGGGGGCGGGCGCCCTCCTGCTGTTCGGCGGCGCCGTGCTTTTCGTGCGCGCTGCGCGGTCACTCGGCTCGGAGCTCACGCCTTTTCCCCGCCCCGCTGCTGGAGCGGAGCTCGTCGAGACCGGTCCGTACGTCATCGTCCGACACCCGATCTACTCGGCCGGAATCCTGGTCTTCTCCGGCATCTCGCTCGCGCTCTCGCCGTGGGCGCTTGCGGCGACCGCTGCGCTCACCTTGATCTGGGCACTCAAGGCGCGGGTCGAGGAGCGGTTCCTCGTCGCGCGGTTCCCGGGGTACGGGGACTACTGCGCCCGCACCCGCTACCGACTCGTCCCGTTCGTCTACTGAGCACGAAGGTACGCTTCGGCGCATGGTCGGGGCCTGGCCGGAGCCGGTCGAGCGGGTGTCCTCGTTTCTCCGTGAAGCCGGAGCCGAAGCGCGCATCCAGGAGTTCGCCGACGGAACGCCGACCGCCGCGGATGCGGCAGCCGCAGTGGGCTGCGGCCTCGATCAGATCGTCAAGTCGCTCGTCCTCTTGTGCGGAGGCAAGCCTGTGGTGGCGCTCGTCCCGGGCGATCGGCGCGGCGATCCGGCGAAGGTCGCGCGCGCGGTCGGGGCAGAGTCGGCTCGGGTCGCCTCGGCGGCGGAGGTCGAGTCCGCAACCGGGTTCGCGCCGGGTGCCGTCGCTCCGTTCCCGCTACCCCGCGTCGATACCGTGCTCATGGAGCGTTCGCTGCTACAGCACTCGCTGGTCTGGGTAGGCGCGGGATCGTCGCGCCACATGGTCGGGATCGCACCTGTCGAGCTCGGCCGGCTCGCGCAAGCCAAGCCGTTGGACGTCGTAACCGACCGAGCCTAGGATTCGTCGAAACCGAAGGAGAGCTGACGCGATGCAGGAGACCGAGAAGATATGGATGAACGGCGAGCTCGTCGACTGGGCAGACGCGCGGGTCCATGTCGGTGTACACGGGCTCCATTACGGCTCCGGGGTGTTCGAGGGCATTCGCTGCTACGAGACACCCGAGGGTCCGGCCGTCTTCCGGCTCGGCGATCACCTCCTGCGTCTCGAGCGGTCCGCCAGGGTGCTCTACATGGATCTCCCGTTCACGGTCGAGGAGATCCGTTCGGCGGTACACGAGCTCGTCGCGGCCAACGGGATTGCGTCGTGCTACATCCGACCGATCGCCTTCTACGGCTACGGCGAGCTCGGGGTCGCGACGGCCGGGAACCCCGTCGACGTTGCGATCATCAGCTTCCCCTGGGGCGCGTATCTCGGAGAGGACAGCCAGAACGCGGGCATCACGGCGACGATCTCGAGCTGGGAGCGCGTCGGGCCGAACGTGATCCCGCATGTGGCCAAGGCGACCGGGATCTACCTGAACTCGATGCTCGCGACGACCGAGGCAAAGCGCGCGGGGTACGACGAGGCCATCATGCTGTCCCACGACGGGTACGTGGCCGACGGGCCGGGCGAGAACATCTTCGTCGTCAAGGACGGTGTACTCCGGACGCCTCCGCTCGCGATGTCGATCCTGCCCGGGATCACCCGGGACACGGTGATTCAGATCGCTCAGGATCTCGGTTACCGCGTGGAGGAGACGCTCCTCATTCGCACCGACCTCTATCTCGCAGACGAGGTGTTCATGGTCGGGACCGCGACCGAGGTCGCGCCCCTGCGGGCCGTCGATGACCACGAGATCGGCGTCGGGCCGATCACGCGCGCGCTGCAGACCGCGTATCTCGACACGGTTCACGGCCGGAGCGAGCGGTGGGCGCACTGGCTCGACGCGGTCGAGATGTCGCCGTCAGCCGCGTAGCAGTGTCGATCTTGAGGACGGTCTCCCTGTCGAGCCCGTGGCTCGACGAGCGGGAGGCGGAGCTCGTCACCGAGGTGCTCGCATCCGGGCGACTTTCGCTTGGGCCCACGATCGACCGCTTCGAGGAGGAGTTCGCGAGCGCGGTCGGCGCGCCGTTCGCGGCTGCCGTCTCGAGCGGTACGGCGGGCCTCCATCTCCTGTGCATCGCGGCCGGTGTGTCGCCGGGCGACGAAGTGATCACCTCGCCGTACTCGTTCGTCGCATCCGCGAACTGCGCGATCTACGAAGGTGCGACCCCGGTGTTCGCGGACGTCGACCGGCGCACGCTCAACCTCGATCCGGCGGCGGTCGAGGCGGCGATCACGGAGCGTACACGGGCGGTCGTCGCCGTCGACATCTACGGCTATCCGTGCGAGCTCGACGAGCTTCGCGCACTGTGCGGCGAGCGTGGTATCGCCCTGATCGAAGATGCCTGCGAGGCGCTGGGTGCCCGGTACAAGGGAAGGCCAATCGGGTCGCAGGGCCCCTCGGCCGTCTTCGCCTTCTATCCCAATAAGCAGATGACCACCGGCGAGGGCGGGATGGTGACGACGCACTCGCAGGACGAGTGGCGCCTTCTCCGCAGTCTCCGCAACCAGGGACGTGCGGACTCGGGAGGCTGGCTCGAGCACGCGCGGCTGGGGTTCAACTACCGACTCGACGACGTCCGCGCAGCGATCGGGCTCGGCCAGCTCGAGAAGCTCGAGGATATCCTCGCGCACCGCGCCTCCGTTGCAGAGCGCTATCGGGCGCTCCTCACCAGTATCGAGGGGCTGGAGCTCCCCTGCGAGGACGACTCGGATCACGAGCGTTCGTGGTTCGTCTACGTCGTCGTACTCCCGGCGGACTTCGATCGTGAGGACGTCATCGCGCAGCTCGATGCTCGCGGGATCCAGACCGCCCGCTACCTCCCGTGCATCCACCTGCAGCGGTACATGCAGGAGCGCTTCGGCTTCGGCGTCGGCCTCTGCCCGGTCGCCGAGGAGCTGAGCTCGCGCACGCTCGCGCTTCCGTTCCACGCGCGTCTTGGAGAGGACGATCAGGCGTACGTCGCCGAGGGTCTCCGGGACGCTTTGGCCGGGTAGGGCGAGATTTCTCGCCCCGGCGTCACGACACAAGGCGAGGCGCTCGCGACGTGGGCGATCTGGGTCGCGATCGCGCTGCTCGTGCTGATCACGTACAGCCGGGTCGAGCCCGCTGAGACGTATCACGTCTCCCGCGAGGGGATCATCGGCGGGCTGAGTCGCGCTGCGACACTCGTGAACTTTCCGATCGCGCTCGTCGCGATCGCGCTGATCCTCGTCGCGGTCGCCGCGCTTCCTCGTGGGGCGTGGTGGGCAGCGGCACCGGCGATCGCACTCTGCGCCACGATCCCGTGGTTCAACGATCAGAGCAACCTCGATGCGCATTGGGGCAATGTCATTCCTGCCTTCGGCGTTGTGATCGCAGGCGGCTTTACCGTCGCCGCGACCCGTCGCGCGGGAGCGTCGTTCGCGCCACGGGCACCGTGGGACAGCGCGCGGTTCGTCATTGGAGTCATCGTGGTCTCGCTGTCGCTCCCCTGGATCGCGGCCGAGCTCGGGTTCCATTTCCCCGGCGACGTCTTCATGGGAGAGGAGCTGAGGCGAGAGAAGGACGGGACGCTGATCGCCGCGGTGCATCTCGGGCACCATCACGGTCAGGACGGCGCGATTCTTCTACTCACGGCACTGCTGCTCTCACGCGTCATCGTGAAGCGAGGCGTGCTTCGTATCGCTGTCGCCGCCTATCTCGGAACGATGCTCGCCTACGGAGGCGTCAACTTTGTCGAGGATCTCTGGAACGAGCAAATCGTGAAGCGCGGCTGGGCGGACGCGAGCATTCCGTCGGCGCTCTTACCCGGCGCCAGGCCCATCTGGCTGGTGGTTCTTGTACTTGCTGTGCTGGCCACGCTGGCGTTGCTCAGGGAGTTCAGGTCGGCGTCATACTCCGCGGCATGACGAGCTCAAAGATGGTCTTCCTCGGGTTCGGCAAGTACGCGCGAGCGGACAAGATCTACGCGCTCGAGCCTTTGGTCGGAGACGAGCGAGGAGGTGGGCGGCGGACGCGCGTGTGGGTGGACGGCGTCTCGGCGCCGCTCGTCGCCTCGCGAACCGAGCGGACGATCCTCCACGACATGGGCCACGAGGGCGGCGACTCGTCACTACTCGACGGTGCGATAGACCTGGCCGAACGTCTTGCTTCCGCGGCTGAGGAAGGCCGTGTCGATCTCGGTGACCTCGGTCGCCGCGCGCGGCGCCTGCTCGAGGCGACAGCGCGGCCTGCCGAGGCCGAGCAGCTGTTCTGACCGAGGCGATTCAGGGGTTCTTTGCGCGGGACGCGAACGACGTCGCGCCCGAGCTGATTGGCTGGACGCTCCTCGTCGACGGCGTCGGCGGCGTGATCGTGGAGGTCGAGGCGTACGGGCCGGACGATCCGGCGAGCCACGCCTACCGAGGCAAGACGCGACGCAACGCGACGATGTTCGGACCGGCCGGGCGGCTCTACGTGTACCGCTCGTACGGGATCCACTGGTGTGCGAACGTCGTCTGCGGTGTCGAGGGGGTGGGTACGGGCGTACTTCTGCGCGCGCTCGAGCCGACCTGCGGACTGGACAGAATGCGAGCTCGCCGGAGGCTCGACGATCCCACGCTCCTCTGCGCCGGGCCCGGGCGTCTGACGCAGGCGCTCGGCCTCACCAGCGAGCACGACGGCCATCGGTTGGATCGTCTCCCGTTCGCGCTCTCTCCGGGCGGCGCGGCGGACGTCGTCGCGGGGACGCGTGTCGGAATCTCGCGAGCCGTCGAGCGGCCTTGGCGCTACTCGCTCAAGGGGTCTTCGTACGTGAGCCGTCCCCGACCACGATCTTGACGCGGAGCCCGGGCGCAGCCGCGACACCGGGGTTCGGGAACTGACGCACGACGGTTCCCATATGCCCCGTCGCGCTGACGACACGTGCTCGTAGCTTCAGACGTGCAACCTCGCGCTCGACGTCCTCGAGGCTCGAGCCCACGAAGTTCGGGAGCAGGCCGTACTGGGCCTTCGACACCCAGATCGTCACCGTGTCGTGTGCGGAGAGCCCGCCGGCCCGCGGGTCTTGCCTCACGACGAGCCCTGGCACCCTGCCCGGTTTCGCGGGCGAGTACGCGATGTTCGCTTCGAGCGGCTGCTCGGCGAGACGCGCGGCCGCTCCCTCCGCCGTCAGTCCGATCACGAGCGGGACGGCCACCTCGTTAGGCTTGCAGTCGGCCTCTTCTTCGGGGCTACGCCCCGAGAAGTACACGAGCAGTCGTGACCCACGGCAGTAGCCGTTGTCGAGCCGCCACTTGCCGCCGCGGTTCACAACCCAGGTCGAAGAACCGCCGAGGTACGGCGCGGGATCGAACGTCCGATCCTCGTCCGGCTCGACCTTCGAGACGAACGCCCGCCAGATCTGCGCTGGGAGCGTTCCACCGGTCACTGGAGCGCCCCCGAACTCTGTCGTCATGGCTCGAAGCCGATCGGGATAGCCGACCCACACCGCGACGGCGAGCTCCGGCGTGTAGCCCACGAACCAGGCGTCTGCGTAGTTGTCAGTCGTGCCGGTCTTTCCCGCCACGCTGCGGCCGGGGATAGCCGCACGCGTTCCGGTGCCTGATTGCACGACGTCCTCGAGGATTCCGGTCAAGAGCTCGGCCTCACCTTCCTCGAGAACCTGCGTGGGGATCGGAGAGTTCACGTCGACAGCGCCCGTCGTAATTCGCTCGACCTGCTCGACGACACGCGGGCGGTCGCCGAAAAACGAGCCGTCGACGCGCCGTCCGCCGTTCGCGATCGTCGCGTACGCGCGTGTCATTTCGAGCGGGTTGACGGCGACCGACCCGAGCCCGATCGAGAAGTACGCATCGAGCGGGCTCCGGATTCCGAGCTTGTGCGCGGTGCGCACGATCGCCTTCGGCCCGACGACGTCGGTCAGCTGCGCGTACACCGAGTTGTCGGAGGAGACGAGCGCGCGAGCGAGGCTGACCCGGCCGAGGTACGTGTGGTCGTAGTTCGTGACCGTCCAGATCCGGTCGCCCGCATCGATCGAGACCTTCTTCGACTCGATCTCCGTCAACGGCGAGATTCCCTCTTCCATTGCCGTCGCGAGCACAATCGGCTTGAACGCCGAGCCCGGCTGCCGCTCCGCCTGGGCGGCGAGGTTGAACTGGCTCTCGCGGAAGTTGCGCCCACCGAACATCGCCTTCACCGCACCCGAGCGCGGGTCGATCGCGACGAGCGCAGCGGCCGGGCCGTCCGGGTTCCGAAGGACCTTCTCGATCGCTGCCCGTGCCTGCAGCTGGAGGTCCATGTCGATCGTCGTCGTCACCTTCAAACCGCCGCCGAACACCCGCCCCGCTCCGTACTTCGCAACGAGCTCGTCCTTGACGTAGTTGAGGAAATACGGAGCGGGGCCTTGCGTACCCGGCAGGCGAACCTCCTCTGCTGACGGCAGAGGGGCGGCGTTGGCGCTCGCGAAGTCCGACCGCGTGATCTTCCCCTGCTCGAGCATCATCGTGAGCACGTGTTTCCGGCGGGCCGTTGCGTTGCGCGGATTCGCGGTCGGGTCGTACCGGGCCGGGTCGGCGGGAATCCCGGCGAGTAGGGCTGCCTCATGGAGCTCGAGATCCTTCGCGCTCTTCTTGAAGTACGTGCGCGCGGCCTGCTGGATGCCGTAGGCGCCGTTCCCGAAGTAGATCGTGTTGAGGTACGCCGTGAGGATCCGGTCCTTCGTCCACTTCTGCTCGAGCTGCCACGCGAGAGCTGCTTCGCGCACCTTGCGTGCGAGCGTGCGCTCATTGCGAATGTATGCGTTCTTCACGAACTGCTGCGTGATCGTCGACCCTCCTTCGACGATCCCCTGGGATCGGACGTCCTGCCAGAGTGCCCGGCCCACACCTTTGAGGTCGATCCCGTTGTGCTCGAAGAAGCGCTGGTCCTCGACGGAGACGATCGCGTGGCGCACGATCGGCGCGATGTCCTCGGTGCCGACGAGGACGCGGCTCTCGTCACCACGGAGGATGGCTAGGACGGTGCGGCCGTTCGCCGCGTAGACGACGGTGTCCACGTCCGAGTGCTGAGCGGCAGGGTCGAGCGAGGGAACCTCGCTCGCAACCGCGCGGACCAGGCCGAAGGTGAACGACAACGTCGCGAGGACGAGGAGGACGCACACCAGCGCCGCAAGACGTCTCTTGCGAACTCGGCGCCGCGGTCGCGGCGTCCCCGTCACTCTCCGAACCCGCAAGGGGCGAAGTGTTGCAGTCAGACGGGGTTCGAGGCGACGATCGGTGACGTCGTGGGGGCGTCAACGCCGCCTGCCTGCTCGATCGTCACAGCGACGACGTCTCCCGCGCGAACCGTGCCGTCGAGGCGCTCGAGCTCCGCGCCCTCATGGCCGGAGAACAGGCCCGCGCGATTGGCGGAGGCGATGTCACCTCCTGGCACGATCCACATCTCGTAGGTCTTGCCCGCCGGAGCGGGATTGACGCCGTGCAGGACGAGCACGGCCTCTCCGCGCTGACTTACCACCAGCTGACCCTCGCCCGCCTGGAGCGACACCGTGCGAGCACTCGGGTCGACGAGCACCGCGGCCGCTGCGCGCTCCCGCTCGAGCGCTGCGCGTGCATCGTCGAGCTCACTGGACAGGCTCGACGCCCACAACCCGATTCCGAGTGCGACGACCGCTGCGATCGATGCGGCGGCCGCCAGCACGGGTACGGCCCGCCGCCTGGGCTCGAAGGGCACGACGTTCTGCGGCGGCTCGGCGCGTACGTCCGCAAGGATGCGCTCGCGAAGGTCCGCGCTCGGCTCCGGCCCGGATGCAGCGACTGCGAGGGCCGCGGTCGTCTCCCAGAACGACGCCAGCTCCTCCTGGCAGTGCTCGCAGCTCGAAAGATGCGCCTCGAAGGCGCGGCGCTCGTCGGCGTCGAGCGCGTCGAGTGCGTAGCCCGCCGTCAGCTGGTGAATTCCGGCTTCCATGATCCTTCCTGTGCGGAGTCGTCGAGCAGCTCGCGCAGCCGCGCGAGGCCGGCGAACATCCTGCTCTTGACGGTCCCCAAGGGAACGCCGAGCCTATCCGCGAGCTCGGATTGCGAGAACCCGCCGTAGTAAGCGAGCTCGATGGCCTCACGCTGGACGTCGGGGAGCAGCTTGAGCGCAGACTGCACGCGCTCTCGCTCGAAGCGGAGCCATGCGGCCTCCTCAGGTCCGGAGGCTTCGCTCTCGTGCACCGCAGGATCGTCGGCAAGCGGCTCGGCGCGTCGGCGCTCTTCACGCCGCACGAGATCCACCGCGCGTCGATGGACCAGGGTGAGGATCCACGTGCTCGCCTTCGCGCGCTCGGCTCTGAAGGACGCTGCGGTTCTCCAGACGGCGAGGAATGCCTCTTGCACGGCGTCCTCCGCGTGCCGCTCGTCGCGGAGCACGCGAAGAGCGAGACCGTAGGCGGTGCGCCCGACACGGTCGTACAGCTCGGCCAGGGCGGGCTCGTCGCCACGCGCGACCATTGCCACCAGGGCCTCGTCGGAAAGGTGGGTGTGCTGCTTGCGCATCGCGAACCGATCCTGTGGCGCAGGCAACGCTAACACGGTGGGGGCAACAACCTCCATCGCCGTGTTTCGCCGAATGTGGCATTCCGGTTCAGATTCGGGGGTTTGCGAACCGGTCTTGGCACACCCGCGAACAAGAGCCGTTCCCGATCACCAAATCAGAGAGGAGTTCAGATGCACAAAGGGATCACCGCCGTCGCCGCGGTCGGACTGCTCGCCGCAGCCGCCGTCGTCGGCGCCGCGACGCTCGGGCCTGGGAACGGCACGGCATCGAGCCACAGGGAGGCTCCGCTCATCGCGGAGGACCCGTCCGCCGACCTCACGGACATCTATGCGTTCCGGAGCCCGGACAAGCCGAGCACCGTCACGATTCTCGCCAACGTCATACCCGGCGAGGATCCCGGTGCCGGGCCGAACTACTACTCGTTCTCTCCGAACGCGCGCTACAACCTGAAGGTCGACACCGACGGGGACGCGCGCCCCAACGTCACATATCGGTTCGCCTTCACGACGAAGACGGGCCCGTTCTTCCTCGGTGACACCGCACAGCCGTACACGGTCACGCGGATCGCCGGCGGCAAGGAGCGCGTGGTCGCGCGGGGGACGACTCCGCCGAACAACATCGGACCTCGCTCGACCCCGAAGTACCGGGCGCTCGCCGCGAAGGGCGTCGTGTCCATCGCCGGCGGCGGCAGGGCATTCGCCGGTCAGCGCGACGATCCGTTCTTCGCCGACATCGGCGCGATCTTCGATCTCGTCGCGATTCGCAAGGGCACCGGCAACATGGGCGGCGGCAAGGACTTCTTCGCCGGGTACGGTGTCCACACGTTCGGCGTGCAGGTCCCGATCGCGGGCCTGAACGCGAGGAACAAGATCATCGGTGTCTGGTCCTCCGTCGAGCGGCGCAAGGTGACGACCCGGACCACCTCCGGCGCGAACGAGTCCGGTGGCTGGGTTCAGGTCAACCGCCTGGGCAACCCGCTCGTGAACGAGGTCATCATCCCGACCGGTCTCAAGGACTCGTGGAACGGTCTCCAGCCCTGGCAGGAAGGCCGGTTCCGCAAGTACTACGACGAGCCGATTCTGGCTGCGGTCATCAACAAGCTGTACGACCTGGGCGCTCCGACGACGGGTCGCGACGACCTCGTCGCCGTCCTCCTCACGGGCGTCCCCAAGCTCAACTTCACGGGCGACCGCCTCGCCGACGTGCTCCGCCTGAACCTGGGCATCCCCGTGACGAAGAACCCGAACCGGCTGGGCGTCCTTGCCGGTGACAACCAAGGCTGGCCCAACGGCCGACGCCTGGGTGACGACGTCATCGACATCGCCGAGCAGGCTGTGGGCGGGTTCCTCAAGGGGACGAAGCTCCCGCTGGGCGACGGTGTGAACGGTGACGACCAGAAGCTCCTCGGATCGTTCCCGTACATCGCCGATCCGCAGTCGGGCTTCGACAACACGAAGGGCAAGTAGATACCTCTCGCAGGAGCCGGGCACTGGCTCGGCTCCTGCGAACCGTCCCGGCCTCTGCGTCGAACAACTCGCGTGAAGCGCCTCGCAATCGCCCTCGTCGCCGTCGCCGCCGTGCTCCTTGCACCCGCGGCGGCGAACGCGCATCCGCTTGGAAACTTCACGATCAACAAGTACGCGGGCATCGAGATCGCGAGCAGCGAGATCTACGTTCGGTACGCGCTCGACCTGGCCGAGATCCCGACCTACCAACTCGGAGCCGATGTGAGGAAGCCGGACTACCCGAACCGGCTTGCGCAGAAGCTCGAGCTCACGCTCGACGGACGCCGGGCGTCGCTGCGCGTTATCGAGAAGCGCGTGACCTCGCGCCCCGGGGCGGGCGGTCTCGCGACGCTCCGGCTCGACGTCGTGTATCGCGCGTCGAGAACGGGAGCGGCGCTCGCTTTCGAGGATCGCGCCTTCCCTGGCAGGATCGGCTGGCGAGAGGTCACGGTCGTGGCCCGCGACGGCGCGCGCCTTGTCGCCTCGAACGTCGCCTCGACGAGTGAGAGCAACGTGCTGCGCTCCTATCCTGACAGCCTCCTGCGCTCGCCTCTCGACGTCTCGAGTGCGACCGCGACCGTCACGCCGGGGGGCTCGGAGGCAGCACCGCCGACGATCTCGCGCTCGGCTGCACCGGAGCACACAGGTGGCGGCTTCGAGTCGCTCATCGAGCAGGGCGAGCTTTCGGTGGGCGTTCTTCTGCTGTCGTTCCTCGTTGCGGCCTTCTGGGGAGCTGCGCACGCGCTGACTCCGGGGCACGGAAAGGCTCTCGTCGCCGCGTACCTGGTCGGTACTCGCGGAACGCCTCGGCACGCGCTCATGCTCGGCGGCACGGTCACGATCGCCCACACCGCGGGCGTCTTCGCGCTCGGGCTCGTGACTCTCGCCCTGTCGCAGTTCATCCTGCCGGAGCAGCTGTACCCGTGGCTCACGCTCGTGTCCGGCGTTCTCGTCGTCGCGGTCGGAGCAGGCGTTCTCCGGCAGAGGCTTCGCGCGCGCAGTTCGGGCGCCGGCCATCACGGCCACGATCACGACGATCACCACCACGACCACGGTCACCACCACCACCACCACGACGACCAGCAGCTCTCCTCGAAGGGCATCCTGGGCGTCGGCGTCGCAGCGGGTCTGCTCCCGTGTCCGTCGGCGCTCGTCGTATTGCTCTCGGCTATCGCGCTGCACCGCGTCGGGCTCGGCCTTGCCCTCATCGTCGCCTTCAGCGTCGGTCTGGCCGCAACCATCACGGCGATCGGCCTCGTTGCCGTGTTCGCGCAGCGGGCGTTCGGCCGGTTCTCGCTGAACGGACCGGTCGTAAAGGCGCTCCCCGCGGTCAGCGCGGCGCTCATTCTGGTGGTCGGTGTCGTGATCACGGCTCGCGCAATCCCGGGCGTCATCTGACCCGAACCGATCTCACGCCCGGGTCGAACAAGGGGCATGTTCGGGATCGACGACTGGATCGCGGGACTGTCCGAAGGTGCGTCGATCTCTGTCGTTCTCTTCGTTGCCGTCATTCTCGGTCTCCGGCACGCACTCGACCCGGACCACCTCGCCGCCATGACGACGCTCGTCGCGTCAGGGCGCGAGCACGCCGCGCGATCCGCGGCGCGGCTCGGCGCGTGGTGGGGCATCGGACACGCGGTGACGCTGGTTGCCTTCGGGATCCCGATTCTGCTCGCCGAGCGTTTCCTGCCCGAGCGCGTTCAGCAGGGCGCGGAGACTGCGGTTGCCGCCCTCATCGTATTCCTCGGCTTGCGGCTCATCGTTCGCTGGCGGCACGGCTACTTCGATCTCCACGCGCATCCCCATCCCGAGCGCGTGCATCGACACGCGGTCCGCACGCCACTTGGCGCGCTCGGAGTGGGACTCGTTCACGGCATCGGAGGCAGCGCGGGGGTTGGCCTCCTGCTGCTGGCCGCGATCCCTTCCGAGACCATCGCGGTGGCTTCGTTGCTTCTGCTTGCCCTCTTCACAGCGGTGTCGATGACGGTGGTCACCGTCGGTTTCGGTCTCACGCTGACGGCCCGCCCGGTCGCTGCAGTCTCGAACGCGGTCATGCCTGCTCTCGGAGCCGCCAGTCTCGCGTTCGGCGTCTGGTACGCCGCGGCGGCATGGAGCCTCGCGTCCTACCCGTTCTGATCGCAACCTGAAGGTTAAGACGGCCGCAAGCTTTGCGCGCTCGAATGAGGAGCATGCCCGGGCGATGCCCGGCGTTCATCGAGGAGAGGAGAGCGATGCGCACGTTTCTCGCGCTCGCCGTAGCGGCGCTCTCGCTACCGGCGCTTACCCTTGCCGGCGGGCAGGCAATGAGTCCCGTCGTGTCGGCGAAGTTGAAGGGCTCGAACGAGGTGCCCGTCGCCGGCGACCCCAACGGAGCCGGCTTCGTGGTCGTCACGTTCAACGCGAACAAGGGAACGGCGTGCTGGAAGTTCAAGGGTGTGAAGGGGGTCGCAGCGCCGAATGCTGCGCACATCCACAAAGGGAGGAAAGGGACCGCCGGTCCGGTCACGATCGCGTTCGGTGCGACCTACAAGGCCGCTGGGTGCGCGAAGGCTCCAAAGGCCACGATCGAGAAGATCGAGACGAACCCGAACCGCTACTACGTGAACATCCACAACGCGAAGTACCCGGCTGGCGCGCTACGCGGCCAACTCGTCGCGGGGATGGAGGGCTAGAAGCGCCCTTCAGACGCCAGCCGGAGCACCGCGAGGAAGGCCCGGCAACGACCGGGCCTTCCTAGTTCTATCTAGCCGAAGGTGAAGGCGTAGCCCTCGAGCCCGGGATCGAAGCGGAG
>Ga0209640_10003991_pt1 | contig 12962 bp, 9 predicted proteins | sample RifCSP10_1_FD_184018 | JGI IMG/M metagenome (GOLD analysis project Ga0209640, IMG submission 184018) | Soil microbial communities from Rifle, Colorado - Rifle CSP2_sed 10_1 (SPAdes) (version 2) | ecosystem: Environmental > Terrestrial > Deep subsurface > Rock core/Sediment | place: Rifle...
GGCTCTTGGTTTCGGCGCTGTAGCGCGGCTCCGCGACGAATTTCCACGACAGGAAAAGTTTGAGGCTGTCGGCAACATCTACATTGAACTCCGGCTGAACGGTAAACCGGTTCATGATGAAGCGGTTCGATGTGTTGAAGAAACGGCTTCCCCGGCTGATCGAAACGCCCGTGGTATTCTCAACGAACCCGCCAAACGAGACTTTTTCCTCGAGAAACTTTTCCCAGTCGTCGCTGAATATGGATTGTGCGCTTGCGGAGCCGCAGAAAAGTACCGTTGTGAGAACAGCGATGGCCAACGTCAAAAACTTTTGTTGCATCCACTTCATGAGCGCCTCTGCTTGAGCTGCGCGAACGGTGTTTTCACGCGCGGTTCGTGATAATTTTTTAAACAGAATGCCTCGCCACAAGGTGAGGGTGGCGGCGAAAGTGATGCTATTTTCTTTATATTTTGAAATTTAATATGTCAAGTAAATACCTCGCCTGTTTCTTGTCGGCGATTCTGTTAGCTGCGCCCTTCCTTGCGCCGAGTCTGTTCCCGCTCGCGTGGGTGGCGTTTGTGCCGCTCTTTTGGACCATCGATCAAGCGCCGACGTTACGCCGCGCGACCTTTTACGGCTGGTTGATGGGGGTCGGCGCGCATCTCATCGGTTTTTATTGGCTGGTTTACACGATCAGCGCGTTCGGCGGTTTTCCCTACGGCGTAAGCGTTGCGGTGTTTTTCCTCTACGCGGCCTTGCAGGCGGTGCAAATCGGGCTGTTCGCGTTGCTCGTGCGCGGCGCCGGCTTCGGTCCACTGCAAATTTTTCCCGCGCTCTTGTGGGTGCCGTTCGAGTTTTTGTTTCCGCTCTTGTTCCCTTGGCACGTTGCCAATTCGCAGATTGCTTTCTCGTGGTTCGTTCAAAGCGCCGATCTCGTCGGCCCGTACGGCGCCAGCTTTATCGTCGTTTGGGCGAATGCGGCCATCTACCGAGCGATCTTTGCCTTCAAACACGAACGGCGGATTGCCGTGCTGCCGTTCGCGTGCGCGGCGCTGAGCGTGATCGTTTCAGTGGTCTATGGGATCCAGAGGCTCGGCAGCGTCGCTGCCGAAATCGCCGGGGCGAGCAAACTTTCGGTGGCGGCGGTGCAGGGCAATGTCGATATTGATCTGAAATGGAACCCGGAGCTGGCAAAAAAAAATCTCGAGAAGCACCGCCGCCTTACGGCCGAGGACGCCGCTGCGGTGTCATTGGTCATTTGGCCGGAGTCGGCGATCGAGTTCATGATTCCCGAAACATTGCGCGAGTTGCCTGTGGAGCTGATGCCGGCATTTAAATCGGACCGGGCATTTTTTATCTTCGGCGCGAAAAGCTTTCGCGGCGATCTCGGCCGCCCGGGCGCCAAAATCTTCAACACCGCGTTCTTTACCGATGGGCAGGGACGGATTCTCGGCCACTACCACAAGCAGGTCCTGCTCGCTTTCGGCGAATATCTGCCGTTCGCGAATCTTCTCTCGTTGCTGCCCGCAATGCCGTTCGCAGATGGCTTCACGCCCGGAGCCGGACCGGTCGCGTTTCATCTCTCCGGTGCTGTCAGGGTCGCGCCGCTGATCTGTTACGAAGATTTGATGCCGGATTTGTCGAGGAAGTTTGTCCGAGAAACAGGCGCCAATGTGCTCGTCAATCTCACCAACGACGCCTGGTACGGCCGCTCCGTCGGGCCTTGGCAACATTTGTGGCTGGCGCAGTCGCGGGCTATCGAGACCCGGCGCAGCCTGCTGCGCGTGACCAATACCGGCGTCACGTCGTTAGTCGATGCGAAGGGCGAGATTGTCCAGACATTGCCGATGTTCACTGAGGGTGTGGTGCAGATGGACGTCGCTATTCTCAACGGTGAGACGTACTATGTTCGCTTCGGCGACTGGTTTGCGTGGGCGCTGACCGCGATCGGGATCGGGATTGTGTTAGTTCAGTTTATGCGGGCGGCAAAAAGAGAATGATCCGTCAACGCAGAGCGGCAAAGCCGCGAACCAAGCACTGAGTGATGAGATGGTTCCTGACTGGAAATCCGGGCGTGGGAAAGACGACCCTGATTCGCACGGTCGCGGAGCGGCTGGTGGGGATCACGTGCGTAGGCTTTTATACTGAGGAAATAAGGCAACGCGGACAAAGAACCGGCTTTAGCATTGTTACTCTGGACGGTGAGGCGGGAACCCTTGCATCGTTAGGAACGCAAATGCCCACAGTCGGCAAATATTCAATTCACGTCGAAGAATTCGAGAAGCTCGCCCTACCCCTTCTTAATCCAGAGACAATGCCCGCGGATCTCTATGTAATCGACGAGATCGGCAAGATGGAGCTTCTATCTCGGCAATTCCGAAGGCGGATCAACGAACTCCTCGCCCAACCCACAAATGTCCTCGCGATGATCACTAAAACAAGCAATGGGTTTATCGATCAGATTAAGCGTAGAAGGGACGCCGAAATCATCGAGGTCACGCGCAAGAATCGCGACGAGTTACCGGAGGAATTAGCCCGGAAAATTAGAAGTCAGCTTGAAAAGTGACCGGTCTGGTCATTAGCGCCGGTGGCTCATCAGCAATCGTTCCTGGGCGCGACGCATTTAGTTTTCACAACGCTGAGGTTGTAGTGCGCGATCGGACGCAAGCAAGCCTATGAGTCTTTTTCCACCCGGCAAGAAAACTTCCTCGACTGCATTGCCTTAAACGCTTGTTTTCTATACGATCCGCTGCGCTGCGGTTTTCAGATCCGACTCTTTAAAGAAGGGAAATATTCATGCGCGGATTTGGCGGACTGGCGATATTCGCTATTTTTGTTCTGCTATTATTCTTTCGCCAAGCGATCGGTCTTTACAGCGACTGGTTGTGGTTTCAGGAAGTCGGCTACACAGGTCTTTTCACCAAGATTCTTTTTTCTAAGACCATTTTGGGGCTCAGCTCCGGTGTTTTTCTCGGATTACTGCTCTACGTCAGTCTCAAGGCCGCGGCCGCGCCACCGGCGCGTGTTCGTTATACAAACCAGGAAAACGTCATCGAGCTCCCGCCGCTCGAGCTCGTTGATCCGCTCTTCCGACGATTGCTGGTCCCGGGCGCATTGCTGCTGGGTTTCATGGCTGCCCCGCAAGCGCTTTCCAAGTGGGAAGATTTTTTACTGTTCCTGAACCCGACATCGTTTAACCTGACGGATCCGCAATTCGGTTTCGATCTCGGATTTTACGTCTTTCGCCTCCCTGCGCTGCTCGCGCTGTACCACTGGCTGATCTTGGCTTTAGGGCTTTGCCTGATTGCAACCGCGGCGGTTTATCTGCTTTATCGCGGCATCGAATACGGCCAGCGCGGCATCTTTCTCAGCGAGAGAGCCAGGCGTCATTTGTTAATTCTGCTGGCCTTGCTTTTGGCCGTGAAGGCCGGCGGCTATTACCTCGATGCTTTCGAACTGCTCTATTCTCAGCACGGCGCGGCTTTCGGAGCCAGTTATAGCGACGTCCACGCGCGTCTGCCGGCACTGCGCGTGCTCGCTTTTCTTGCGCTCGCCGTGGCCGCCCTGGCCATCGTGCAGCTCTATCGCGAGGGCTATCGGCCGGTCATCGTCGGTCTCGCCGCCCTCGTGGTGATTCACGCCGTCGGACTCAACGTTTACCCCTCCCTATTGCAGCGATTCCGCGTGGCACCGAATGAAATCGTCGCCGAGCGGCCGTTCATCGAGCGCACGATTAAATTCACTCGGGAGGCTTTCGGCTTGGATCAGCTCATCAGCCACGAATTTCCAGCCGAGGAGAATCTTACGGCGCAAGATCTCAAGCGCCATGCGTCGACGATCGACAACATCCGCCTGTGGGACCATCGCCCGTTGCTGGTGACCTACTCCCAGCTGCAGGAGATCCGGCCCTACTATAAGTTTGTCGACGTTGACAACGATCGGTACGTGATCGACGGCACCTACCGCCAGACGATGTTGTCGGCGCGCGAGCTCTCGCATCAGCACCTGCAGAGCCGCAACTGGATCAACGAACATCTCACCTTCACCCACGGCCATGGGGTCGTTTTCGGTCCGGTCAATCAGGTCACACCGGTCGGACTTCCGGAGTTTTTCATCCAAGACATCCCACCGGTAGCAACGGCGTCGTTAAAAATCACCCGGCCGGAGATTTATTTTGGCGAGCTCGCTAATGAATACGTTTTAGTTCAGACCCAGGCGCAGGAACTGGATTACCCGTCGGGCGACCAGAATGTTTATACGAAGTACGAAGGACGCGGCGGCGTCGCCATCGGCAGCTTTTGGCGCCAGTTGATTTTTTCAGCCCATCACGCCACCCTCCGGATTCTGCTGTCACGGGATCTGACGGCCAACAGCCGCATTTTATATCATCGCAAGGTGCAGGACCGGGTCAAAAAGATCGCTCCGTTTATTGATTTCGACCGCGACGCCTACCTCGTCATCGCCGAGGGCGGAAGACTTTTCTGGATCGTCGACGGTTACACCACCTCGGACCGCTTTCCCTATTCTGAGCCACTCCGTCGGCAAGGCCCCAACTACATGCGCAATCCGGTGAAAGCCGTCGTTGACGCTTATCACGGCACTGTGGATTTTTACTTGAGCGATCCGACCGATCCGATCATGCAGTCGTTCGCCAAGATTTTCCCCGGTTTCGTCAAGCCCATGGAGGCGATGCCTGAGGACTTGCGGGCTCACGTGCGTTATCCACAGGACTTCTTTTCGATCCAGGCGCATGTCTACGCAACTTACCACGTGCAGGATCCGCAGGTCTTTTTTAATAAAGAGGATATCCTCAGCATTCCCCGGTATCGGATCGATGGGCGGGAAAGCGATATGGAGCCCTATTACACGATCATGCGGCTCCCCGGCGAAAGCAAAGAAGAGTTTGTCTTGTTGCTGCCGTTTACCCCGAATCGCCGCGACAACATGCGCGCCTGGCTCGCCGCCCGAAGCGACGGAGCAAATTACGGAAAACTCATGGCGTTGGAGTTTCCCAAGGCCAAGTTGGTCTATGGTCCCAAACAGATCGACGCCCGCATTGATCAAGATACATTTATCTCGCAGCAAATAAGTCTATGGAGCCAGGCAGGTTCGCAAGTGATCCGAGGTAGCCTTTTGGCGATACCGATCGAGAAATCTCTGCTTTACGTGCAACCGCTTTACCTGGCCGCCTCCCAGGGCTCGCTGCCCGAGCTGAAACGGGTGATCGTCGCTTTCGGTAGCCAGATTGCCATGGAGGAAACCCTGGAAAAATCCCTGCAAACCGTCTTCGGCACAAAGCCGCCGGCGCAGGAAACTCCGCAGGTCGCTTCAGCTAGCGCGCCGCAAGCCGCTCCGGAGGATAAGAATCTTGCGGGCCAGGCCTTGGAGCATTTTCGCCGCTCGCAGGATTTTCTCAAACAAGGGAATTGGGCCGGTTACGGCGAAGAGCTCAAAAAAGTTGAAGGACTCCTCAGAGAGATACAGAAACGCCCTTAAACCAGGCTATCTCGAAATTTTCGCGGCGCTTTCGAAGTTGCGGTGGTTCGTGTTTCTTTGCTCTTGTTGCTATACAAACCTCCATGATCAACCAGCGTCGGCAGCTCGCCATTCGGGGCATTATCTTCGCTGTTTTGGTCCTGCTGTTGTTTTTTTTCAGCCGTTATATTCCGCGCCCGTTCAGCGCCTTGGCGCCGGGCGGTGAAGATTTCGACGACTTTGAGGGAATCTATTCCAGCAGCGATAAGCTCAGCAAATTTCTCCAGCATCTAGGTCCGTATTCGCCGGCGGTGTTCGTGCTTCTGCAAGTCTTGCAGGTGATCGCGGCTCCCTTCCCAGGCGAACTTACCGGCGTGGCCGGAGGCTTCGTCTACGGCGAGACAATGGGGTTCTTGCTCTCCACGGTCGGTCTTTCCCTGGGCTCCTGGGTGGCGTTCGAATTGGCCAGCATTCTCGGCCGGCCCTTCGTCGAGCGCTTTGTCAGGCGCGAGGTTTTGCAAAGATTCAATTTCCTTACGACCAAGACCGGCACCTTGATCTGCTTCGTGCTGTTTCTCTTTCCTGGTTTTCCCAAAGATTATCTCTGCTATGTGCTGGGGTTGAGCCGGATGCGGCTCAGCACGTTTTTGCTGGTCTCAATCGCCGGGAGGTTACCGGGGACCTATATGCTCACGATGCAGGGAGCGACTATTCGAAACGAACAGTACCACACCTTCCTGATTTTAGTCGTCGCTTCGATCGCCGTGCTCATCGCCACTTACCTGTATCGCAATCAGCTCTTTGATTGGCTCAAGCACCGCCATGAAGACAAATGAGCCAAGCGCGCCGGCGCTGGGTCATTCTACAAGCTCAATCCGCGCGTCAGGTAATAAAAAATCGGCGCCACCAGGATCCGGTACCAGGCGAATGGCGTTAGCTTGCCGCGCTCCAAGAATCTCACGAAACCCTTGACGGCGATCAGCGCAACCAGGAAAGAGACGAAAAAGCCGATGCCGAGCGCCAACGCGTCCTCGGCGCCCAACTGGTCGCGCATCGTTATGAGCTCGTAACCGCTCGCGGCAAATAGAACCGGAACAGCAATCAGGAAGGAAAACTCCGCGGCGCTTTTCCGATCCAGGCCGACCAACATGGCGCCGATAATCGTTGCGGCGGCTCTCGAGGTTCCCGGCCAGAGCGCGAGAATTTGAAAGAGCCCGATCCCCAACGCCTGCGATAGCGAGAGTTTGTCGACAGCGTTGGATACGCTCCGTGAGATAAATCGCTCGACCAGCAGGATCGCCACCCCGCCGACGGCCAGCGCCAAAGTGACTGCCTCGGGGTTGAAAAGTTTTTCCATAATCGCATCGCGCGCCAGGTATCCCACCAATAGGGCGGGAAGAGTAGCGAGCGCGATGCGCCACACGCCTGACCAACCATCCATTGCGGATTGCGGCTTCATCGAAAAGCGCGCACGCCGGGGCACCAAGCTTGCGAATCTTCGCCAGTAGAGAAAAACCACGGCAAGGATCGCCCCCAGTTGGATCGCGACTTGGAAGCTGGCCGCTCGGTCGCCGACGAAGCCGAGCAGATGACCGGCGATAATCAGATGTCCAGTCGATGAAACCGGTAAGAATTCGGTGAGCCCTTCAACCACTCCCAAGACCGCCGCTATGCGCCAACTATTCATTCAGTCCTCTTCGAGACTTCCGGCCCACGTGCCGGCGCGGCGGATGGTTTCGTGACCAAAAGATACTCGTCGGCGGCCCCCAGCCTGATCGGCGACTGGCCGACCTGCTGAACAAAACGCGTTAAATTTTTTTCCTTGACGACAATCAGGAGCGGCTTTTCCGTGGTGTTCCAGCGCTCACGAAACTCCTCGAAGTCGATGATAGCGGTTCCCCACGCGCTCACCGGGTCCTTGCGGTTGCCGACCGCATAGTAGTTGCCCAAGTAACTGCGTTTCTTTCTCTCATAGGTAACCACCCAAAGCGGGCGCTCGCTACGCAAGTAAAAAGGCAGGCCGGCAAGATACGTATCGTAAGACGCCACTTGTGTCGTTGCCGTCAAGCGCGGCAGTATCTTTGCCGCGATTGCCTTAGCGGATCGATCGGGCGAGATCGAAGTTACCACCTGGACGACAAGGACCAGATAGAAGCACGAGCTTAGAGCTTGCAAGACGTAGAGCCGCCGCTGGGTCGGCGGCTGCCCAGAAGTCGTCCGCCGGGCTAAGTAAACGAGCATTGCGGCCGAAAGCGCCGAGTAGATCCAAACGAGATAGGCCAGGTCACTTATGCTGGTGCGAATTTGCCGCGCAAGAATTCCCGGAAAAAACGAACCCGCCGCTAAATAGAGCGCGGCGACCGTATGAAACCACCAGGTGAGCGACAAGGCGAACTGTAATTTCGCCGGGGATTCTTGATACAACCGAACCAGCGCTGAGGCCGCGAGCATCGCCAAAGGCGGAAAGATCGGCAGAATATAATGCGGCAACTTGGATTTTGAAACCGAGAAAAACAGAAACGGCAGAATGATCCAGAGAATCAGATAGAGAGTCTTGTTATCGAGTTTTTGCTGCCAGGTATTATTGACCGCCAATGGCAAGAGCAAAGACCATGGGAAAAATCCGATCGAGCCCACCCCAATGAAATAATACCAGGGCTGGGCGCGATCGAACCCGGTCGTGGCAAATCGGCCAAAATGCTCCTCCCAAAAATAGTAATATAGATATCCGGGGTTACGCGCTTCGGCTATGAGATACCAGGGTAAAACAATGGCCAGGAACAGCACTGCACCCGGGATTAGATCAATGCGCCGCAGCACCGCCCACTGCTTCCGCACTAGGAGATAGGCAAAGATCACCATTCCCGGTACGGCCACACCAATAAGACCTTTGATTAAGGTGGCGCCGGCTAAAGCCAAGTACATGGCGATGGACGCAATGCGTCGCCGCTTGGCGCTCTCGGTATGCGCCGCTTCATAGAATGAACATAATGCCAAGGTGAGAAAAAACGTCAGCGTCATGTCTAAGATGACGACCCGGGCAAGCACAAAAAATTGGAAACTGGTAACTAAAATGAGAGCGCTCCATAACGCCGCCCAGCGCCCCCATCGGAGCTGAGCGAAACGGTAAACGAGCGCGATACAAGCCAGCGCGGCCAAGGCCGATGGCAGACGCGCCGCCCACTCGGAGACACCAAACAGCGAATAAGCAAGCGCGATCAGCCAGTAGAAGAAAATCGGCTTGTCGAGAACCGAGTGAAAGTTTTCATGCGGCGTGACCCAGTCGTCGAGCACGAGAATTTCTCGCGCCTTCTCGGCGTTGCGGCCCTCGTCCGGTTCAAATAAAGCCGCCGCACCGAGCTGATAGAACAGGATCGCGATGACGGCCGCCGACAATGACCAGGATAGCCAACGCGCGGATCTCGGCAGCGTGTTAGGAGCGAATAACTTGGCTGTTGCTGTGTCGGGGCTGATCGTCACTGCCGGGCTCTGGATGAAGTTGCGCATCCAGGTTTACCTGACGATCGCCGTTTTGCAAGTTGCCGTCAGAAATCGAGTGCTTGGCCAAGTTGACGGGCGCGCCGTGGTGCGACGCTCCCATTGATACGCTCAGCCGCTCGCCGGATTATTAGCCGGGAAATTTTGCGCGTTGACTTCACCAACCCCCTCGCGTAGCGTGACTTTATTGCTTCGCGGGAGGTTTACATGATGGCAGGGTCAGCGCCCCGGAGCTTCTCGTGATTGTTGTCGTAGCTATGCTCATTTCCGGCCGGAGCCATTTGCCCAGTTGCAAAGCGCTAGGGACGAAGCGAGAGGGATCAAGGAACACCAGCGACGACGACAATGCTCTCGAGCGAGAGTGCGCCCGCGCCGACACCCCCGCGACGCGCACAACGGCTGAGCGAGCCTCTGCCGGGTTCATGCTAGGCGAGCGATGAAGCACGTTTCGAAAGCCGCCGGTATTACTCTTGCTACAACGTTTCTATCGGCTGCGGCTCTGCATGGCCAACAACCGGTCGCAAGTTTTCACTATGACGAGCGCGGCGCGGTGATTCGCCAAGATCAGGATAGCAACGGCGACGGCAAGATGGACCGTTCCATTTACTATGACAGCGAAGCGCAGACGGAGCGCGTCGAGCGCGATGTCAACTTTGACGGTAAACCGGACATCGTCGTCTATTATGAATCCGGCAAGCCCAAGCGCCAGGAGGTTGCGAGCAAGAATGACGGCCAGATCGACACTTGGCTCTACCTCGACGACAAAGGCGAAATTTTGCGTAAAGGTCAAGACACCGATCGCTCCGGAAAACCGACCCTGTGGATTTATTACGAGAATGGCCGGCCGGTCCGCAGCGAAGAGGCCAGCAACTCAACGGGCAACCCGACGCGCCAAGTACATTACCAGGACGGCAAGATCAACCGGGTGGAAGAAGATACCAACGGCGACGGCAAGTTCGACAGTTTCTCCTACTTCGAACAGGGCCAGCTTGTCAGAAAAGATCTGGATCGCAAACATGTGGGAAAAGTCGATCTGTGGGGCTACTATCAGGATGGCCGGTTGGTGAGACAGGAAGAAGACTTGCACGGCGACGGTAAAATCGGCCGGATCATATTTTTCCGCGGCGATGAGATCGTCCGGCGCGAAGAGGACACCGCGCGGCGTGGCCGCATGGACTTGATTGAATTATTTTCTCAGGGTCGTTTGACGCGGCGCTTGCGCGATAGCAAGGGAGCCGGCCAATGGGACACGCTGTACTATTATCAAGACAATCAATTAACCCGCGAGGAGCGGGATACCAACGGCGACGGCGTCTTTGATCTCAGAATACTTTATGAAAAGGATCAGATCATCGCTCAAGAGGGCGACACCAACGGCGATCGGCGCGTCGACGTTTGGGTTAGGTTTCGCGATGGCGAGCGCGCTGAACAGCTCGAGGATCAGAAATACGACGGCAAAGTCACGGCGCGCTATGTTTTCAACGGCGGCGAGGTGGTCGGTCAAGAACAGCTTGAAAACGCCGAACCACCCCGCCGCTCGGAACTCTTCACCGAAGTTGAACAGGAGTTTAAAAAAGCGGCTGGTTCTGGCTCCGCAGGGGCGCCTCAGACGCGCGCTACGCGAGTCGGTTATGGGGTAGAGTCCGGCGTTGAAATAAAGTAGGATTTTGTTTTCGGGTCGATAACCGATGAAAAGGCGATTCGGCTTAGTTCTGACGTATCTGGTCGTGCTTTACGCCTGCAATCCGGTGCCGGTGCAGTATCCGCCGGGCGCGGTGCAATATCCCGCCGGCTCATCGCAGTATCCCCAGCCAAACCAAAGCGCGCTCCCGGCAGCGATCGCGCAACCGCAAGAAGTTAGCGGCTCGCAGCGTTGGCAACACGCTTGGAGCAAAGCGATGGAAGGTGTGATCATGGGCGGTTCGATCGCCGGCCCGTACGGCGCCGGCGGTGGTTTGGTGATCGGGTTGATTACCGGTTTGTTCACCGCCGATTCGCATTTTGGCCAAATAAATAACCAGATTCACGTCGAACAAAAGAAAGACCAGCAGCTCGAAGCCGCCATCGAGCAAGAGTTGGCGCGCCAAAGAGAGCTGGATAATCAGATTGCCAGCGCATCGGCGCAAGGTTCGGGAGAGGCGTCCGCGGTCGAAGCGGTTTCGCCAGAGGCCCAGTCGCAGCAAGCTCCATCGGGCCATCCGTTGCCGGGCGCCCAGCGTCCTCAAGAGAGTACGAGCCTGGCGTCGTTGCCCAAGCCGCCGATCGTGCAGGCTCCGCCGAGCCCCTTTAAGAATGTCGAAATAAGAGACATCAATGGCGACGGCGTCCCTGACCTATGGGTTTATTACAACCCGCAGAAACCGGATGAAATCCTACGCCAGGAAGAGGCGAGCAAGGCCGATGGCCGTGTTGATACCTGGAGCTATTTTAAAGACGGCAAAATGGTGCGGCGCGAAGTCGACACCAAACAGTTGGGGCGCCCGGACACGGTTTATTTTTACGATAATGATAGAATCGCGCGCGAAGAGCGCGACGAGTCCGGTCGCGGCAGCATGACCTATCGGGCGACCTATCAAGACGGACGACTTGCCAAAGTCGAACGCGACTCAAACGGCGGCGGGCGGGCGGATCTCTGGGTCTTTTACGACGCCCAGAGAGACGGTGAAATTGTTCTCAAAGAAGAACGCGATCTCAATAGCGACGGTATCCCCGATCTGTGGTCTTATTTCGAAAACGGCCGGCTGGTGCGCCGGGACGTGAGCGCGGTCGGGCTCGAAATTTTATCGAAAAGAGAGCAGCTTCCCGCACCGTCCGCGGAGTTCAGCCAAGTCTCAGTTCCAGGCGATTGAAATGATCCACCGGAGTTCCGCCGATTGGGAAGAATCGGGAATTCTCGCTCTCTTCCGCAGTCCCTTTCTAATACCATCGGTGCTTTTCCATACCCTGCTTTTCATGCTCGCATTGCGTGCCGCGACACTGACGATTGTCAAACCCGCGAAAGATCCGCCGATTTCAGTCCAGTTATTGGAAGTCAGAGACGGTGGTTCGAGCAACAAGAGTATCGGTCCGGCCGTGGGCTCCGGCGGGCCGCGAACCATGCCGAAATTGGGTACGCCCGTGGCACCGGTCGAGCGCAGCGGAAAATTGGACAGCGGCTCGCTTGAAACTTTGGTTCCAAACGAAAAACCCGTCGAAGCCGCGCCACCACCCAAGCCGGTGACGCTACCCGGACCTAAAATGTTGGCGGCCAATACCGGCTCTGAGTCGGTGAACATCAACGAGACTGCGCCGGACTCTTTAGTACAGTTACCGACTAAGGCGCCGACCAATCTTCCCGGCGCTGCGGATCTCGAAGCGAATCAGCGCAGCCAGGCCGCTCTCAAGGGCGACCCGGCGGGGATCAAGGCGCTCACTAAGGAAGGCACGCAGATTCCCGGCGCGCTCAAAGGCTCCGGAACTGCGACTGGCCCGTACGGAGTTCCCGGCGGGCGCGCGAGCGGCACGGGGCTGGCCGGCGCAGGAAGCGGTGTCGGCACCGGCGGCGGCAGCATGACAGGTCTCCTATCGAGCGCCGACTACAACCAGTATTTGACCCAACTTAAGAAGCGTGTAGAGTCGGTTTGGAAATTCCCCGACGGCGTTTCCGGAGTCCACAAGGTCGCGATTCTGTTCACCCTCGACCGTGCCGGAAGACTCGTTCAATCCGAAGTTCTCGAATCAACCGACACAAGAATGAACGCCAGTGCCGTCGAGGCGATGAAGCGCGCTGCGCCGTTCGCGCCAATCCCGGAACGTTTGAAAGACCTCGCCAACACGCCCTTGCGCATGCAGTTCACGGTGACCGTCGGCGTGCGCGGCTAAGTTTAATGCGCGCGGCTCCCACACGCCGTTTGACTTAACAGATTGCTGAAAAGCTACTGATTGCAGGCTGCTCAAAAAGACTCAGAGGCGAGGCGCGTGAAAAATCGACGAGCGGAGGCGTACTTAGGTAGTAAGTTGACCCGAGACG
>Ga0209640_10003992_pt1 | contig 12962 bp, 10 predicted proteins | sample RifCSP10_1_FD_184018 | JGI IMG/M metagenome (GOLD analysis project Ga0209640, IMG submission 184018) | Soil microbial communities from Rifle, Colorado - Rifle CSP2_sed 10_1 (SPAdes) (version 2) | ecosystem: Environmental > Terrestrial > Deep subsurface > Rock core/Sediment | place: Rifle...
TCATGCACTGCAATTCAGACAACAGGAGAGACCACCTTCCATATCAGACTGGAAACTGGAATTCAGTGACCTCAGTGAAGAAAATACTCTACCGGCTGAAAAAATTGATCTTGATACAACAGCAGAAAAGAAAACCGCTTTTCAGTTGGCCAGGGAAGCAGCAGAAAATGGGGATGTTATTGCCATGTCCAATCTGGCTTTCATGTATGCAAAAGGCGCCGGGGTAGAAAAAGACGAAAAGCTGGCCATGCAGTGGTATAAAAATGCGGCAGAAAAAGGCCATCTCAATTCTCTGTATAACCTTGGTGTAATTTATGCCAAGGGCCGCGGTGTAACGCAGGATTACACCGAATCATTCAGGTGGTACAAAAAGGCTGCAGAAAAAGGTGATGTCTTTGCCCAATCAACTTTAGCAATGATGTTTGCCAAGGGGATCGGCACTGCAAAGAATGAAAAGGAAGCCGTGAACTGGTATCACCGCGCTGCGATGCAGGACCATACCAATGCACAGTATATGCTCGCCAATATGTTTCTGAAGGGACGTGGTGTCCCCCAGGATGAACTGGAAGCCTTTGAATGGTTCCAGAGGGCCGCCGAAAAAAACCATATAAATGCGCAGGTTACTCTGGGATATATGTATGGAAAAGGATCAGGGACGGAGCGTAATGATGTTGAAGCATTTAACTGGTATCTGAAAGCGGCGGAACAGGGGCATCCAAATGCACAATATAACCTTGGGGTCATTTATGCCAAGGGCAGAGGTATAAAACGTGATTTGGATGCGGCAAAAAAATGGTACCGCAAAGCGGCCGATCAGGGCGATGAAAATGCACTCAAATCACTGGAACGTCTTGGGTAAGCGTTCAGCATCATGATAATGCTGTGTATTGAATCTACTGCTTGACTGCATTGGGTCACTGTCTCACCTGCACTGATTGGCCAGGAACGTACGTTGGGTAAAGTACAAAGTAACCCACTGCAGCGATGTCATAACCTAGCGAGGAGGCTCACATGGCTCATGTAAATTTAATGTTGGTGGATCAATTTGTGTCATACCAGCATCACATTCATGGGGTGGACCATCACCACTATTAACGACCATGTAAATAACACCAGCCGCACCAATACCTAGGACCACCAATGTTGGATCTATAGTCGGTCCTCCCCCCTCGCCATCCGCATGTAATACATTATCGTAGACAAGTGCGTTAATACCGCCAAACGCAAACCTCGACCAGCGTTGATCTGTCAGATCGTATTGAATATCAAACAATGATTTCCTGGTCGGATTGTTCAGCAGGGAATTGAAATCATTCACACTACCGAAGATGGTATCTGTTGGCGTCTGTCCAATAGCAAAACCAAACGTGGGGGATGAATGGCCATGATTGCCACCAAACGGGATATTAATATACGCAAGACCACTTAATTCTGAGTCGTAGAGTTCTTCAGCTGAATAAGTACTAGTTGATAAAACAAGGCAATAAATGGCCGTAACTACATGTTTAACAGTACGAATGTTCATGCTCCCTCCCCCTATACTTTTTCTTGGTGAGCATACAAAACTTTACCCTAAGGACGATAATGACATATCAAGTTATAAAATCAATATTTTCCAGCTAATTACTACAAGAATTTTTATTCATAAGACATGCGAAGTTCCCCCACAGTGCGAAAACCGGAAACTGCATTCATTTGCCCTGACATTAGAATTGTGTATGCCCGGTAATGCAGTCTTCAAGTGTGTTACTTTAATGTATGCGACTACGCAATCATCATTAAAGATTTTAATAATATTTAAACTGGTCTATATAAACCAGAAAAGTGGTTGTAACTGTTTATATGTAACCAAGACCTGGTCTGGTTTTATTACAAGTCTAGAAAGCACATCTTATTTAATTAACTGATGGCCATGATAATTCATCTTTTACACATGACTTGAGTCGAAAAATCACTCAACATACTGAATTATTTAAAACTGGTTTGATCTAGATCAAATAATTTATGATTTCTGATTTGTCTGTCGGCCACATGGCATAACAGTTGCCACAAGCTTTGTATTTTATGAGTTAACCATTCAAATAAAACCGGAAATATCAGTTAAATCGGCAGGGGGAAAGAGTGAAATCATCAATCGTTTATACAATATTAATAACCGCGGGACTGTTATTCTTCCCGTTCAGTCCTGTTATCTCCGCGGAAGAGACCTCTGCTGATGAGTCCCCCGCGGAGAAAATTGCCAAACAAAAACAGGCAGAAAAGCTGGAAGACATCACCGTACAGGCGACCCGTGTAGATAAATCACTCTATGAAATCCCGGCCTCCGTCGGGTACGTTGACAAAGATGATATTCAGTATGGCCGCCAGCAGCTGGGCCTGGATGAATCGCTACTCAAGATTCCCGGTCTGTGGATGCCTAACCGATATAACTTCAATCAGGATCTCAGTATTTCTATCCGGGGTTTCGGGAAACGATCCACTTTCGGGATCCGTGGTATAAGAATTTATGTGGATGGTATCCCAAATACCTTGCCAGATGGTCAGGGTGGTATTGATACGATAGATATTGGATCAACCGATCGTATGGAAGTCATACGTGGCCCCTCCTCTTCACTCTATGGTGCAGCTGCGGGTGGCGTGATCAACATTTACACTGAGGATGGACCGGTTGATGCACCGTTTATTGAAGGCCGTGCGAGCATGGGTTCCTATGACTTCAGTAAATTCCAGCTTAAAACCGGCGGGCAGAAAGACCGGCTGAACTATCTGGTGAATCTGTCCCGGTTTAATCTTGATGGTTACCGGGACCATACTAAAATTGAGAATACCTTGTTAAATTCAAAATTTCGCTACGATATCGATGCCACTTCTGACCTGACATTGACGGCTTCCGTCCTGGATAAACCCATTGCTGATGATCCGGGAGGATTATGTAAAACTAGTACTGTAGGGCCTACCTGTACCGGCGTTACACCGGATCGCCGTGCAGCACAATTCAATAACAACAGGTTTGATGCCGGAGAAACGGTGGAGCAGCAACAATTCGGTCTCCTTTACCGGAAGAGCATCGGCGACAAACATGAAATTACCGCACGAAATTACTATCAGTTTCGTGATTTTGATGCAAAACTTCCTATTGGTCCTGCCATTCCAGGAACAAGTGGCGGGATGATCGAACTGGACCGTTTTTTTCTTGGCGGGGGCTTGCAAGACGCCTATACGGACAGCTTTTTCGGTCACCGGAACCGCCTCACCGTGGGATTTGATATAGACTCACAAATGGATGAGCGTAAAAATTTCGATAATTTACTTGGTGCAATGGGCGCCTTGACCCTGGACCAGGATGAAGATGTATTCAGCTGGGGGGTTTTTCTCCAAAACGAATTCAGCATCACGGATAACCTGGAATTGACGTTAGGTGTGCGCTACGACGAGGTTGAATTCGAGTTTACGGATTATTTCCTGGCGGATGCTGATGAATCAGGTTCGGCAAAATTCAGTGAATGGAGCCCGCAGGCCGGTCTGCTGTGGAAAGTGCACGAAGCGATCAATCTTTTCGGCAATGTTTCAACATCCTTCGAAACACCCAGTACCCGTGAATTTGCATCACCGGTCGGGCCCGGAGGTTTTAACGCATCTCTCAATGCACAAACCTCGACCAATTATGAAATTGGCGTGAAGGGCTTATTGCCCGGACGGACCAGTTACCAATTATCCATCTTCAGAATCGATACGGTAGATGAGCTGCTCCCCGCCGGGGAAAATGCCGGCGGATCAGTGTTTTTTACCAATACCGGAGAAACAGAACGCAATGGTGTTGAGGCAGGACTGGTCTTCCGCCCATTACCCGGACTCGATGTAACCCTCAACTACACCTACTCTGATTTTGAATTTACGAAGCTGATTGTACCTGGTCCTGGTGGCGGATCATTTTCTGGTGAAAAAATACCGGGCATTCCTGAGCAAACAGGCTACGCCGAGATAGCCTATTATGCCCCTTCCGGCTTCTATGGGATTCTCGATTTTCAATATGTAGACAAGGTTTACACCAACAATGCATTCAGGAGGAATTCCGGTGCGTTGGTAACTCAGGGCGATGCTGCTGATGACTATGCCCTGCTGAATTTCAGGATGGGATATACCACGAATATTGGTGACACTGAGTTCACGCCATTTTTCGGGATTAATAATATTACCAATCAGGAATATATCGGGAATATCCGGGTCAATGAGGGGAATCTGCGCTTTTTCGAACCCGCACCGGAACTGAATGTTTATGCCGGTATATCGTTGACCTTCCGCTAAAAGCTGCTGTTACTGGATAACGGACACTCTCATTAAGCTGTCATTCCGAACGTATGAGAGGAATCTTTGAGTTACTTGTTTTTTTTGTAATAAGAACCACAGATTTCTCGCTTTGCTCGAAATGACAGATTATTCAGTGTGTTCCTGAATATATTCGAAATCCATGATTTCCATTTCCTGATCGCCGGAAGGTTTTTTCCAGACTACAACATCACCCTTTTGTTTACCGATCAGTTCGCGTGCCAGGGGTGACACCCAGCTGAGCAGGCCCCGCTCAGGATCTGCCTCATCTTCACCGACTATTGTAAATGAGCATTGCTGAGCATTTTCATCCAGCAGATTCACCGTGGCGCCAAAACGGATATCGGTGAGCGCAGATCCGCTTCAATTTTTTTCAACTGGTTTTTTGAAGCGAGATCATCTTCATTTAATTTCAATTCCCGGTACAGCTTTCTCAACTCCTCGAGGTTGTCTTTTAACCTCTTGAGACCGGCACTGGTGATATAATTAGGATGCTCGCTCTGCGGCCGCTCAATGACATCATCATCTGCCTGATCAACATCCAGTTCTTTCATAAATGCTCGGCTCATATGATGATTCCAGAATATTAATATGTGAGTGAATTTATAAATAATAATTATAGTCAAAATTTCACGTAATTGAATTCAGAGCAGGCTGATATCATCAATCAGGACAAGTTCACAGGCACCATCACCGGTATCATTACGTGTGGTCGAACTGATCCAGCGCCAGCCATCAGCAGCATCCACCCTGACCAGATAACCCTTGAATTTTATTTCGTCATTGTCCCTGATTTGTCTTAATTTCTTTCCCACTTCAGGTGTGGCCGGGATGAAGTGCATATTGGCACTGTTGGTTTCGATATCACGTCTTGGTATGGGGAAATTATCCGTACGCCAGTAGTAAAAGCGCCCGGATTGACTGATAGATATCGCATTGAGTACTTCCCGTTTTGCCATGGGGCCCCATCCCAGCGCCAGATCAACCGGGGCCAGACTGGCCTCTCGATCCATGCTGTAATGCTTCGTACCCAATACACGGGCTGCGGCCTGAAACCGGGCCAGCGGGGTGAATGTATATTCACCTGTAGAAAAAGGTTGAAAAGCATTCTTCACTGGTTCCTGCAGGGGTGGTTTCTTAATGGAAAGTTTTACATCATAAATAATGCCAAGTTCAGGTATTTCCCCCAGCTCCAGGGCAACACTACTCTCCTGCTGCCAATAATATACAGCGCCAATGACCAGTAAAAGGACAATCAGATTTCTGGTCATAAAATCAATAATAGTATCTGCTAATCAAATCAGTCATTATTAATGGTAAATAACCTGTATACATTTGGCAAAATATGTTCAGAAAAATTGCACTATTATTCCTTGTCTTCCTGGCAATATACCTGATTCTGCCGGACGTGCATTTATCACCAGATGCTGGACTGTGGGTGGTACAGGGAAACAATCCGGTATCTGACAAGAATAATCTATTCAATGCGCTCGTCGGTCTGTCCGCAGCAGCGGATGAAAATATGACCACAGCGGGCATCAGTCAGGTACAGGAAGCGAATACAAAACTTGCAGAATTCCTGGGTTCGGATGAACATTTACAGACTGGTGCGAAACCGGGGATTGATATTCACTGGACAGAACCGGCCCTGGTACCGACTGAAGGGGTCATTATCCTATGTGAACCGCGGGCACAGGATTGCCGTGATATCTGGATGTCCCAGAAAGATACCATTGAACAGTTACTTGCCGAGAATAAAATCCTGTTAAATCGATATCAGGAATTGCAAACATTTCACGAATACCGTAACACACTGGCGATCGATATACGATCACCTTTCCCGGATTATTCCACGCTCATGACCCTGAATCGTCTTTATGGTGCCGGAATTGCACTGCGCTACATGACTGAAGAACCTGCGGCCGCATTAATTGAATTAAAAAAGGATATGGTGTTTCTCCGCAGATTAATCAGCCGGGCGGATACCATGATTATAAAAATGGTTGCATTGTCCATGCTCAAACATGATCTCTATCTCTATGCATCACTTATGGATACACGGCCGGCAGAGATATATCAGTTTGATGAGATCCCTTTCCTGACAGAACCGGAACGTTCATTTGAAGAACCTATCAAATATGAATTCCGGATGAATATGAATCTGGCCCATGAAATCAAGACCTACCCGCAGTTAATTACGGGCGATCTTGGTGTACCGGCATGGCTGCCATTCCCATTATACAGGGTGAACCATTCCATCAATATGATCCATGCAGCCCTGGCAAATTCTCTCCATAAAAGCCAATTATCTGCCGGTGAATTCAATCAACTATCATTTTCTGATCAGAATGACATCCGGGAATTCAGACCAGGTTGGTTGTCCTATATGTACAACCCGATAGGATGCATTCTGTTTTCCATATCCTTACCGGACTTTAACAAATATATCATCCGCATCCATGATATGGATGGCCTCACCAGCATGATAAACCTGAAACGGCATATCAAACGCGAAAATCTCGGTCCAGGTGATATTGAGAAATATCTGAAGCAGGCAAAGAACAAATATTTTAATCCCTATACCGGACAAAATATAGACTGGAATCCGGGAGAACAAACCCTGTCTTTTCAGAGTCCGGGAAGTGATTTTGTTAACAATAAACTGAATCTTGTCTTCGTAGAAACTCCTGATGAATGACAGTTTATTCAATGGTTTCCTAATCTGAACATAATAAATGTCAGATCATCAGGGTGATAGCCTCGATTGGATACCGGTTGTACCATGTACTTGTTGCTTTCTGTTGCCAGCTTTCTTGAACAAGCCTGTAACGGGCCCTTACGGCAGATTTCGACGATTTCATTATCATAGAGATTATCTGACAAACCATCACTGGCGAGGAGCAATGTATCCCTGGGCGCCATCTGAATAACCGGGCTTATCTCAACGCGCATGTCCGTGCTGCCTACATAATTTGATATCAAATGTCGATGTTCGTGCGACATTGCTTCAGCCTCATTGATCATGCCGGCTTCAAGTGCATAGCCTGTAGGCGAGTGTGCTATTGCAGAATACTTTATCTTGCCCCTGTTTCCCATCAACATGATCATGGAATCACCGGCATGATAGGTGCGCAGAATATTTCCCTGCAATTCAGCGACCACCAGAGTCGTGCCGGAACCATTCTTACAATCCAGTATTGCATTATTCGCCTGTTCGATCCCATCGAGTATTGCTTCGCGTACACTTATGTCTTCTTTATTTACACGCATGAGTGATTTTATCAATCGTTTGATGACCGTGCGGGAGGCTTCTTCTCCTGCCGGCAGACCACCCATCCCGTCTGCAATCACCAATACCAGTGAAGACTGATTAACCGGGATCAATGCGAGGGAGTCTTCATTGGCTGTTTCCTTGCCGGGTGCACGCGCAGAAAAAATCGCTGCAAAACCTGAATGCATGGAATAAAATTCAGGGCCATCCAGACTGGAATTAAAATATTTTATTGGCATTGTGATTATTTCACCGGACACGGTCTAGTCCCATTGCATCAATTCGAGATATTTACGCAGTTTTCCTGCTGTCCTGAATTTTTTTGTTATCTGTGACCTTTTAAGTCCGCAGCAAATACTCTTGACCTCCACTGGCAGTTTTGCGTAATGTTTTTTCCCGCCAAGCGCATCGTAGAATATACGAACAAGATTAATCACATCATCACGGATATTTTCTGCGCTCGGTGCACCCCAATGGAACATATCAAGCAATTTCAATTCAAAATCCAGACCAACACGCTGGACAATAATATTGTCTGTATGCAGATCGCCATGATAATCACCGACAGAATGTATACATTCAATACCACGTGCCAGTGCATACAAGAGATGCAGGGCCTGAAATGGAAATATTCTTTTCCCCGGTTGCCTTTCCAGATATTCAGACAATAATTCGCCTTCAACAAACTCAGAGACCAGAAACGAGATGGGATATTTACGATAAATAATCGTGTCCTGTGTAGAATATTGAATAATGAAAGGACATTTACGCAATTTGTGAAGTTTGCGTGCATAAAATTTAAGCGCACGGTCCCGCAGATTACGTTGCGGGAAAAAGAATTTGGCGGTACGTTCAATCCCGGTGGCCAGTTCCCTGACCAGATAGACCTCGCTTTCCCACCCTGATCCAAGCAGGGATTTAATCTCATATTTTTTTGCAATGATTCTGCCTGGCGGCAAATCAAATGATTCAATTACAGGTGGCTTTCTGGCTATGTTTCCCGGCATGTTTTTATTCTACCTGCAATTTACCAGACAGAGATATATCCAGACTGCGTCAGATTACCTTACTAACAATTAACACCAGCTGGCCTGGTTTGAAGGGTTGTCCAGTATCTCCCTGATATTGGCGCTGATAATCTTGTAGCCGACATTGCCATATAATTTCTGCCGGCCTTCATTCAGTACATATGTAGGACTCCCGGCGATCCTGTATTCATCACGCAACTCCAGATCACCGCACATTGCTGCCATGGCCTCACCGCTGCGCATTTGTTGAATAATTTCATCAACGGGCAGATCCATATCCTGTGCAATTTTCATTTGCACATCCAGATCAGAAATATCCTGCAAATCACGAAAAAAGTGGAGGCGCGCCTGCCAGATGGCTTCCTCAAAGAGGGTCCTGCCCTTGCATTCCAGGTTGGGCACACAGGAAATGTGGTTTTTCTTCTCCAGCAGTTGTACCGAGGTAAGAAAATGATGGCAACTTGCCGAGCTTTTTGGAATATTTTCCAGCCATATTCCGGGATGAACTTCAATGTGATCAAACTTTGAACAAATCCCCATCACATGTTGATGATAACCATCAAAACCGCCCTTGTCTTTCCAGTGGCTGGCAATGCGTTTCTCGGTTGATCCGAATACGGGGATAAAATGTTGATTGAATTTTATCTGATCTGAATATTGACTGGTCAGTTCATCTATTCTGACCTGGGCGATGTATGCCCAGATACACAAAATATCTGAAAAATAATCAATGTGTATATATGATTTTGACATCTTATGGAATGGCTGCACGGCCGATAAAATTGGTATCGGTCCCGAACCAGATCTCGCGGGTTTGGGGATGAAAGTACATATGTCTCACTGTACCACCACCGCTGGGAATTTCTGAAACATGGTCAAAATTCTGTGTCCATGGATTATAACTGACCAGCAGGTTCGGGTTGAATCCTGTTTCAACAATCCACAACCGGTCCTTGTCATCAACTGCCATGGCGTAAGGCTTTGATTTTTCCCCACCCGGCAATGGTCTTTCCGTATATCTCTGGTTCACCGGGTCAAAACGGCCCAGACGGCCGGTAGCATAATCTACGATCCATATTTTATCGTATGACGTGATGGCGAGGCGGCGTGGTCGTATTTCCTTGCGTGGCAAACTGTATTCCCGTAATGCATAGGTTCTCGGGTTAACTGTCGCCAGTTTGTTTGTACCGAATAATACTATCCATGGCCTGTCCTTGGAATCCACCTTGATACCATAAGGGCGTGCACCCTCAGTCTTTACCGGTATAAGTTTAATCTCGCCAGTTTCTACAGTGAGCTTGCCGATGACATTACTGAACTGAGCGGTAAACCAGATATCACCCTTGCTGTCGAATTCCAGGGTATGCGGATCAGAAACGGCAGGATCGGGCATCTGGAATTTTTTAATCTTGCCACTCTTTGGTGACAATCTGCCAATATAGCCTTGCAGATTACCGGCAAACCAGACATAGCCCTTTTTATCAACGATCAGGTTATGCGGAGCGGAACCTTCACCAAGATCAAATTTTTCAAATTTTTCCGTGGCAGGATTAAAATAGGCAATATAATTACCCGCCTGACCACAAAACCAGACACGACCCTTTGCATCTACATAGGGATCTCTGGGCCGGGTCTTTTCCCACGGCACCAGCCATTCCCTGATCTCGACGTTTTTCACCTCGGCAGTTACCGGAAAACTGGGAAAGATCAGGACAAAGAAAAGACAAAATTGAAATAAACAGACCGGTAAAAATTTCATTTATACTCCTGTGATACAACTTGAAAAAACGCATTGTATATACTCTATTATTTCGCCGGTGCGTACAATGCCGGGTTGATAGTTCCCCATTGAACTGTGTTTCCGGAATTTACAATACAATTTCAGGGAAAGCACTGGACAAATACTGACTGTACTTGCTGCACATTGTTCCGTTAGACAGTGTACCAGAGCGACACAGGCAGATCAGATGCATTGGAAAACTATCACTGATCAGTTTCTATCTTGCACATTTGGTGATAAGCAAACGGCAAGCGATTACTGCATCCAGGCTTGCATAAAATCCTCAACGTAAACCCGCAAATACACACCGTACCATCCCGAAAAATCAAACAGGCACAGTTCTCGAATTTTTCAGAAAATCAACATTTGCTAATGCAAATGATAATTGTTATTATTTGCATATAGGTAAATTATTCCGTCTGATCCCATAGGTGTCCATCATGGGACAGAACACTGTTAACTTATTCTTATTAAAGGGGAAATTCCATGCGTGATTGTATTCCATTGCATGTCTTATCGGTGCTCGCGATAACGGCATTATTGACTGATTACCACCGGGTTGCCCAGGCAGAAGAACCGGCCATTCCGGGAATATTGTCCCAGGTAAATGTCATTGGCGATCCCGCCGCCATCTATACCATTCCGGGTTCGGCCCATTACATCGATTATGCCTCCCTGAAGGAGTTCTCCTACGACGACATCAATCGGGTGTTAAGGCAAATCCCCGGTGTTTACGTACGTGAAGAGGACGGCTACGGCCTGTTCCCGAACATCAGTTTGCGTGGCGTGGATACCAGTCGCAGTGCAAAGGTCACTCTTATGGAAGATGGCATCCTTGCAGCTCCGGCGCCTTACGCCGCCCCCTCTGCCTATTATTCACCCACGACTGGCCGCATGTATGGTCTGGAAGTGTTGAAAGGCACCAGCCAGATCAAATACGGCCCGCATACTACTGGCGGTGCAATTAATTATCTCTCCACACCTATCCCTTACGATGAGCGTATTTTTTTGCGCACACAATTTGGTGAAGATAATGATATCCGCACCCATGCGGTTTACGGGAATACGATACAAACTCAGGCTGGCCGTTTTGGATATCTGTTCGAGGGTTATTTCCGTGATACTGACGGATTCAAAACCATCGATGCCGCACCCGGCTTCAACGATACCGATGAAACCGGTTTCACCAATATCGAACCCATGCTCAAACTGGCCTGGGAGCCGATGACTTCAGTCTATCAACGATTTGAATTCAAATACGGCTTTACCGACAAGGAAGCTGATGAAACCTATCTTGGTTTAAGCACAGCCGATTTCCGGAATGATCCCTACCGGCGTTATTCCGCCTCGCGGTTTGATAATATCGAGACGGAACATCACCGCACGTATCTGCGTCATTTCATCTCTCCCACCGAGAATTTCGATCTGGTCACGACCGCGTACTACAACAAGTTTGCGCGTAGCTGGTACAAACTGAATGATATACGGGCGGCTGCGGCTGCAGGCGGGCTTGCAACCAATCTTGATCTGTCAGCCGCACTGGCCGGTGCAGAGGGTGGTGATGGTCTGGCCTGTTTACGTGGAGATTTGGCCTGCGGTCTGCGTGTTCGCGCCAATAACCGGGAATATTACTCCTGGGGTGTCCAGTCCGAGGGAACGTTGCGGTTTGGTACTGGCGGCTTTGATCATGAGGTGACGACCGGGGTCCGTTATCACCGTGATGAAGAAGACCGTTTCCAGCATCAGGATATCTTCTCACAGGATGATACCGGCGCCATCACGGGTGTAGTTTTTGGCGCTCCTGGTTCACAGGATGATCGTGAAGGTGAAGTGTCAGCTATTGCATTATTTGTTGAGGACCGTATCGAAATCGGGAACTGGTGGCTCACGCCTGGTATTCGTTATGAAACCCTGGATTTGGAAGAACGGGATTTTCGTGGTGTCTCTCCTGTCAAAGGCAAGGAATCGCTGGATATGCTCGGTGGTGGCATAGGTATCGGTTATAACTTTACGGATGAATGGCAGGCCTTCGGCGGCATGAATTTTGGTTTCTCACCCCCCTCTCCCGGTGGCGCGATCAATAATGGTCTGGAAGAAGAAACCAGCATGGGTTATGAACTTGGCGTGCGGTATGCCAGCCGCAATCAGGTGTTGACTGCAGAAGCCGTCGGCTTTCTGACACAGTTTGAAGATCTCATCGTAGTCAGCAACATCGGCGGTACCGGCACCGGTGATGATGAAAACTTCGGCGAGGTCGATGCCTACGGCGTGGAACTGTCCGGAAGATTTGATCTGGGCCTGGCCAATCAATGGAAATTCAGCAATCCCTATTTCCTGGCATTTACCTACACCAATGCGGAACAACAAAATGACGCCCTGTCTACCGATCCTGAATCGATCTTCAGCTTTGGCCGTGAAGGCAACAAGGTGCCCTACATTCCGGAATACCAGTTGACTGTCGGTTCATCGCTGGAATTTGTGCGCTGGGGAGCATCATTGTCCGCGAGCTTCGTCGATGAAACTTTTACCAGTGCCAACAATGTAAGCACCGAAACCA
>Ga0209640_10003993_pt1 | contig 12960 bp, 10 predicted proteins | sample RifCSP10_1_FD_184018 | JGI IMG/M metagenome (GOLD analysis project Ga0209640, IMG submission 184018) | Soil microbial communities from Rifle, Colorado - Rifle CSP2_sed 10_1 (SPAdes) (version 2) | ecosystem: Environmental > Terrestrial > Deep subsurface > Rock core/Sediment | place: Rifle...
GTTGAGACAGACGCGCGACCAGTCGCTGGCCGACGAGTTCTTCCAGGACGTCTGGCAGCGCGTGATCGCCGCACGCACGGGCTGGACGCCGGATGCCGCATTCAGCACATGGCTGTTCCGCATCGCCCACAATCGACTCAACGACCATTGGCGCGCACTCAAACACCGCCCGCCGGCGCCCGCTGACGCCGACGAACGCGCGGCGTCCGTGCCCGATCCGACCACGCCGGAACGCGAATTGTCGGACTTCGAACAACGCCGCACGCTGCAGCGTGCGATCGCGGAACTGCCCGAGGAACAGCGCGAGGTCGTCCTGTTGCGCCTGGAACAGGAATTGAGCCTGGACGAAATTGGCACCATCACCGGAGCGGGTCGCGAAACCGTCAAGTCACGGCTGCGTTACGCGATGGAAAAGCTGCGCAAGAGATTGAACGAATGACCACCTACCGCCGACCACCCGCCAGCAACGAGCCGCTGACGCCGGACGAGCGTGCGTGGGCAGAGCGCCTCGCGCGCATCGGCCCTCACGATGGCCCGTCGATGGCGCTGGACACCCGGATCCTTGCAGCCGCGCGAGCGGCCGTCGCGCAACGACCGCTCGACCAACCATGGCGTCGGCGCTGGCCGCGCCTGGTTGGCGCCGCAGCGAGCCTGGTGATCGTGATCGGACTGGCGTGGCAGTTGCAGCCGCTGCTGCGCTCCAGGCCATCGCTGGGCGAGGTACCGGCGGCAGCACAGCTTCCCCGCAGCGAGGGCTCCCTCCCGGCAGACGTGCTCGCAGCCGCCGACCCCGTCGCCAGTACCGCCATGGACAATCCGCCCGCGTCTCCGGAGCCAGCGATCGTGCCGGCACCGCGCAGGCAACTCGCCCCGCCCCCGACGGTAGCCAAGGGTCAATCCCAAGTGCCCCCGCCGCGACCGACAGCCTTCGACGACGACGCCATCCCGCCCTATTCCGAGTACGCCGGCATGGCCGCCGCCCGGCAGGCGGCATCGCAGTCCGCCGCCAGCGACGCCAGCAGTGGCACTTTCAATGAGCAACGCGGGCGCGCGGCCACAGCCACGCCTAGATCGTTTTCCGCTGAAGTCGCGGACGGGACCCGGACGTCCTTACCGGCACCGCGCGCAGCAGCACCTGCCGAATCCGCCGAACAGCGCGGGTTCGCGCCCGTGCAGGATGTTTCCGTTGCCGACACGCCTTCATCGCCGCCCCCGACGACCCAAGCCAACGCCGCTGCCGAGCACGACGACACCGGCGTGCACCGGATCGGGGGCACCGGATCGCGCCTGTCCCTTGCCGAACTGCCGGTGCGCGAGGACTCCCGCCTCGAACCCGCCGCATGGCTGCAGCGCATCCGTGATCGCCGCAACGCCGAGGACCTCGATGGCGCCCGGGCAAGCTTGGCGCTGTTCCGTCAGGCCCATCCGCGCATACGTCTGCCGGATGACCTGGCCCGACTGGACCCTTGAACTTGAGCGCCCGAAGCGAGTCCCGAGGCCGCCATCCGGGCGCAGACGAAGTTCCCTTCCGGCGCGCGAGTCACCGGCAGGCCCACCGCACGTACTGCCCGCCGTGAGTCACGACGCCCTCGATACGCTTGCCACCCGCGCGACACATCTGCTCGAGGTCAAGCACAGTCGCTTCCTCGCCCAGGCTGCCCCCGTCGACACGCCCGAGGCGGCGCTTGCGTTCGTCGCCAGCGCCGGCGACCCCGCCGCCACCCACAACTGCTGGGCCTACCGGATCGGCGCGCTGTACCGCTCCAGCGACGACGGCGAACCCGCCGGCACCGCTGGCCGGCCGATCCTCGCCGCGATCGATGGCCAGGGCTATGACCAGGTCGTGGCGGTTGTCACGCGCTGGTACGGCGGCATCAACCTCGGGGCCGGCGGGTTGGTGCGCGCGTACGGCGGCTGCGTCGCCGAATGCCTGCGCACCGCACCCCGGCGCGCACTGGTGGAGTACGTGGAATGCATCGTGGCCTACAACTTCGCCGATACCGGCGCCGTGCACGCTGCCGTGGCCACCCATGACGCCGAAAAGCTCGACGAGCAATTCCATGCCGATGGCGCCCGCCTGCACCTGCGCCTGCCTGCACAGCGCCTGGAGGCACTGAAGGACCAGTTGCGCGATGCAACCCGCGACCGCGCCAGCGTGGCCGCGCCGCGCTGACGAACACGCCATCGTCGACCGTGCCCGCGGCACATCACCATTTTGGATCAAGGCACCGCGACGCCCAGGCAGCCGATAGCGGACAATTGCGCGATGACTGCCCTGCCCGACTCCGAAAAAGCTTCATCAACGCCACCCAAGGCCCCGATCGGCAGCCTGCGCACGCTGTGGCCATTCGTGAGCAAGCACCGCGGCCTGTTCGTGGCCTGGCTGATCGCGCTGGGCGCATCCAGCAGCGCCACATTGAGCGTGCCGATCGCATTCCGCACCATGATCGACCAGGGCTTCGCCCAAGGCGGTGGCGGCGCGATCGACCGCGCGTTCCTGCTGCTGTTCGCCGTCGCCGTTGCGCTGGCGCTGGCCACCGCCGCACGCTTCTATTTCGTATCGCTGTTGGGTGAACGCGTCGTCGCCGACCTGCGCGGGCAGCTGTACTCGCACCTGATCGAACTCGACGCCGGCTTCCACGACCGCAACCGCAGCGGTGAACTGGTGTCGCGCCTGACCGCCGACGCCGAACTGCTGCGCAGCGTGATCGCCACCAGCATGTCGGTGGCGCTGCGCAGCCTGGTGACCTTCCTTGGCGGCATCGCCATGCTGTTCGTGACCAGTCCCCGGCTTGCGTCCTATGCCTTGATCGGCATTCCCCTTGCCGTACTGCCGATCGTGCTGGGAGGGCGACGGCTGCAGAAGATCTCGCGCGCTACACAGGACCGTGTCGCCGACGCCAACGCGCTGGCCAGCGAAACCCTCGGTGCCGTTCGCACGGTGCAGGCGCATGGCCGCGAGCCTTACGAGCGCGGCCGCTTCGGGTCGGCGATCGCGGTCGCGGTGGCGACCGCGCGCAAGCGCATCCGCGCACAGGCCATGGTCACGGCGGTTGCCATCGTGCTGGTCTTCGGCGCTATCACGCTGGTGCTGTGGTCGGGCGCCCACGACGTGGTCGCCGGCCGCATGAGCGGCGGCATGCTGGGACAGTTCGTGCTGTATGCGCTGATCGCCGGCGGATCGGTCGGCGCGCTGGCCGAGGTCTGGAACGAACTGCAACGCGCCGCCGGCGGCATGGGCCGGATCAGCGAACTGCTCAACGAATCGTCGGCGATCACCGCCCCGGCATCACCACGGGCCCTGCCGCAGCCGGTGCGTGGCGAGATCGTGTTCGACGATGTCAGCTTCCACTACCCGATGCGCGAGGAACTGCCAGCGCTCGACGATTTCAACCTGCACGTGAAGCCGGGCGAGACGGTGGCGCTGGTCGGTCCGTCGGGCGCCGGCAAGAGCACCGTCCTGTCGTTGTTGTTGCGTTTCCATGACCCGCAGTCGGGTTCGATCAGCGTCGATGGCACGGCCATCCGCGAGCTCGACCCGGCCGTGCTGCGCGAAGCGATCGCGCTGGTGCCGCAACAGCCCACCATCTTCGCCAGCAGCGCGCGTGACAACATCCGCTACGGTCGGCTCGATGCGACCGACGCGGAGGTCGACGCAGCGGTCATTGCCGCGCATGCGGCCGACTTCATTGCCGCGTTGCCGCAAGGCCTGGACACCGGGATGGGCGAGCGCGGCGCGCGGCTTTCCGGCGGCCAGCAGCAACGCATCGCCATCGCCCGTGCGCTGCTCAAGGACGCGCCGATCCTGCTGCTGGACGAAGCCACCAGCGCGCTCGATGCGCAGAGCGAGCGCGCCGTGCAGCAGGCGCTCGATGCGCTGATGGAAGGCCGCACGACGCTGGTGATCGCGCATCGCCTGGCGACCGTGCTCAAGGCCGACCGTATCGTGGTGATGGATCACGGCCGTATCGTCGCCGAAGGCACCCATGGGCAACTGATCGCCGAAGGTGGTCTCTATGCAGAACTGGCCAAACTGCAGTTTCTGGACTGACAGGCAGAACGGCTCAGCGGCCCGCAGGCTGGCGCTGCACCGCCGACAGGATGCCCTGCAACAATGCCGTCGGCGATGGCGGGCATCCGCGTACCGTCACGTCGACCGGAATGACCTGCGCGATCCCGCCCAGGCTGGCGTAACTGCTTTCGCCAAACACCCCGCCGCAGGCGCCGCAGTCGCCCACCGCGATCACCAGCTTGGGTTCCGGGGTGGCGTCGTAGGTGCGCTGCAGCGCTTGCGCCATGTGCCGCGAGACCGGCCCGGTCACCAGCAAGGCGTCGGCATGGCGCGGGCTGGCCACGAACTTGATGCCAAGACCTTCGAGGTTGTAGTACGGATTGCTCAGCGCGTGGATTTCCAGCTCGCAGCCGTTGCACGAACCCGCATCGACGTGACGGATGCATAGCGCGCGGCCGAACACCCTGTGGATGTCCTCGTGCAACCGCGTCTGCAGCAACGAAGGATCGGTCACCGGTGGCGCTTGGGTCACCAGCCCGACACGAATTATCTGCCGGAGCATTTTCAGCATGTTGGCGCGCCCGGGTTAGAGGTCATGACCGCTGTAGGACAGGTTGAAGGACTTGTTGATCAGCGGGAAGTCCGGGACGATGTTGCCCATGATCGCGTGCTCGATCGCCGGCCAGTTGTGCCACGACGGATCGTGCGGATGGCAGCGCACGATGCGCCCATCGGCTGACGCCCGCAGCCCCACCAGCACCGGTCCGCGCCATCCCTCGACGCCGCCGACCGCCAGGTGGCCGGTGCGCACCTGGCCCAGCTGCGCGCGGATCGGACCGGCTGGCATTGTCGCCAGGAAGTGACGACACAGGCGCAGGGACTCGAACGCTTCGTCGAAGCGCACGTCGACGCGGGCGGCGACATCGCCGTCCTCGCGGACCACCGGCGTCACCGTGGACCCCGCGTACGGAGGCATCCTTAGCGAGGCACGCCAATCCTGCGCCTGGCCGCTCGCGCGCGCGACCAGCCCGACCACGCCCAGCTGCTGCGCCAGCGCCGGCGTCACGCAGCCGGCGCCCATGAACCGGTCCTGCAGCCCGGCGTGGTTGTCGTAGATGTCGCGCAACACCCGCAGCTCGGTTTCCATGCTCGCCATTGAATCCAGCAGTCGCTGCGCGCCGTCGGGGGTCAGGTCGGCCCGCACGCCGCCGGGCATCAGCGCGTCCATCGGGTAGCGCGCCGCCCAGACCTCGGCATTGACGCGCAGCAGGTCTTCCTTCAGCCGTGAGAACTGCACCAGGCCAAACCCGAGGCCGGCATCGTTGCCGATGCCGCCGATATCGCCGAGGTGGTTGGCGAGGCGCTCGCGCTCCAGCAACAGCGCGCGCAGCGCCAGCGCCCGCGGCGGCACCGGCGTGTCGGTCAACGCCTCGGCCGCCATCGCATACGCCCACGCGAACGCGATCGTCGAGTCGCCGGAAACCCGTGCCGCCAACGCGATGCCGTCGGCCAGCGTCATGCCTTCCAGGCGTTTCTCGATGCCCTTGTGGGTGTAGCCCAGGTGCGCCTCCAGGCGCAGCACGTTTTCGCCGACCACCGAAAAGCGGAAGTGTCCCGGCTCGATCGTGCCGGCGTGGACCGGGCCGACGGCGATCTCATGGACGCCATCGCCTTCCACCGGGATGAAGGGATACGGTTCGCGTGGCGGCGTCCCGGCGGCAACCACCGCTCCGCCGCGCAGCGGGAACGTGTCGGCGGCCCAGGCACAATGACGCAGCCACGGACGCGCGTCGCCACCCAGGGCGCGAATGCCCAGCAGATCGAACGTGGCGCGCTGGAGCCGCGCGGCGCTGGGAAAGATCGCGCTCAGGTCGGGATAGCTGGGCACATCGGAGTGCATCGGGTGCTCGACCACCAGCAGCCGTTCGCCCAGCTCCAGCACCACGCACAGCCGGAAGCCGTCCTGGTTGCGGCGATCCTCACCCCACAGGCTCACCAGCCGGCCGCCGTCATCGCGGACGCACTGGCAGACCTGCGACAACTGGACCGCACCGACATCGGCGCGCAGCGCCGGCAACGCGCCGGGCATCGCGGTCCAGACCACGTCGAGTTCCGCAAAGGGTGTCGTGGTCTTCATCCGATCATCGCCGCCGCCAGCCGGTACCAGTTGGCCAGTGCCGGCGGGATGTACAGGCCCAGCATCAGCACCAGTCCGAGGTGGACGAACACCGGCACGATCGCCGGCGAGTGCGGCAGCTCCTTCAGATGGGTTTCGCCGAACACCATCGACTGCACGCGGCGGAAGATCGCCGCGAACGCGACGCCCAGCGCCAGCAGCAGGATGGGCGTGGCCCACGGGTGATCGCGCATGGCTGTGGTGATGATCAGGAACTCGCTGGTGAAGACGCCGAACGGCGGCATCCCCAGGATCGCCAGGGTGCCAAACATCAGTCCCCAGCCCACCGTCGGGCTGATCACGATCAAGCCGCGGATGTCGTCCATCACCTGGGTGCCGGCCTTCTGGCAGGCATGGCCGACCGCGAAGAAGATCGCCGACTTGGTCAGCGAATGCACGGTCATGTGCAGCAGTGCGGCGAAGTTCGCCACCGGCCCGCCCATCCCGAACGCGAACGTGACGATGCCCATGTGCTCGATCGACGAGTAGCCGAACAGGCGCTTGATGTCGCGCTGCCGCCACAGGAAGAACGCCGCGAGCAGCACCGACAGCAGGCCGAAGCCCATCATCAGGTTGCCGGCCAGGCCCGAGTGCGTGGCGCCCTCGACCAGCACCTTGGAACGCACCACCGCGTACATCGCGACATTGAGCAGCAGCCCGGACAGCACCGCCGAGATCGGCGTGGGACCCTCGGCGTGGGCATCGGGCAACCAGTTGTGCAGTGGCGCGAGGCCGACCTTGGTGCCGTAGCCGACCAGCAGGAACACGAACGCGATCGAAAGCACATCGGGGTCGAGCTGGCCCTTGACCGCATTGAGGTGGGTCCACAACAGTGCGGTGGAACCCTCGGCGCCAAGCACCTTTTCCGCCGCCAGGTACACCAGGATCGTGCCGAACAGCGCCTGGGCGATGCCCACTCCGCACAGGATGAAGTACTTCCACGCCGCCTCGATGCTGGCGGGCGTGCGATACAGCGACACCAGCAGCACGGTCGACAACGTGGCCGCCTCCATCGCCACCCACAACAGGCCCATGTTGTTGGTCAGCAGCGCCAGCAGCATGGTGGCCATGAACAGCTGGTACATGCTGTGGTACAGCCGCAGCCGCGGACGGTTCACGCGGCCATGGTGTTCCTCGGTACGCATGTAGGGGCGCGAGAACATGGCCGTGGTCCAGCCGACGAATGCCGTCAAAGCCACCAGGAACACGTTGAACGGATCGACGAAGAACTGCTCGCGGCCCAGCAGCAGCGGACCTTCGATGATGACGCGGCGGGTCAGCGCGGCGCTCGCCAGGAACGTGACGAAACTGAAGCCGACATTGACCTCCGGCGCCCAGCCACGGGCGCCGAAAATCGCCAGCGTCAGGCAGCCAACCAGCGGGAGACCCAATAGAAGCCAGAGTTCCATCTCAGTCCTCTTTGAGCTTTTCGAGATGCTGCAGGTCGAGGCTGTCGAACTGCTCGCGGATCTGGAAGAAGAACACGCCCAGGATCAGCGTTCCGACCAGCACGTCCAGGGCGACGCCGAGCTCGACGATCATCGGCATGCCGTGGGTCGCGCTTGCGGCGGCGAAGAACAGCCCGTTCTCCATCGCCAGGAAGCCGATCACCTGCGAGACCGCCTTGCGCCGGGTGATCATCATCAGGAACGACAACATCACCACCGCCATCGCGATGCCCAGCGTGCTGCGCGCAATGCTCGTCGACAGCGCCGCGATCGGCTGCGACAGCGCGAACGCGAACACCACCAGCATGATGCCCGCCAGCATCGTGGTCGGAATGTTGAGCAGCGGTTCGGTGTCCCAGCGGACATCGAGGCGACGGATCAGCTGGTGCAGGATCCACGGCAGCACGATGACCTTGAGCACAAGCGACAACGCGGCCGAGATGTACAGGTGGTGCTGGCCCGAGGTGTAGGCGACCGCCGCGGTGGCGAGGCTGAGCACCGCGCCCTGCCACGCATACAGGTTCACCAACGACTCGATGCGGCGCTGCGACAGCATCGCGAACGAGGTCAGCAGCAACACGGCGGCGGCCAGGTGGATCAGCTGCGATGCCCAGGGCAAGGTCGGCATATCGGTCAGCCCCCCAACAGCTGGTGGACGAGCAGCCCCAACACCGCGAGCAGGAATGCGGTGGCGAGGAATTCGGGGGCGCGGAAGATGCGCAACTTGGCGCTCAGCGTTTCGAACACCGCCAGCACCGCGCCGACCACGCCCAGCTTCAGCGCCGACAGGGCGACGCCGCCAAGAACCGCCAGCAAGCCCTCGCTGGGCGACGGCAGGCCCCAGGGGACGAAGATCGCCAGCCCGATCGCAGCGAAGTTGAGCAGTTTGAGCGCCGACGACCACTCGATCAGCGCGAGGTGGCGGGCCGAATACTCCAGCACCATCGCCTCGTGGATCATCGTCAGTTCCAGGTGGGTGGACGGATTGTCGATCGGGATGCGGGCGTTTTCGGCCAGCAGCACCATCGCGAACGCCACGGCCGCGAACGCAAGACTGGGATGGATCGCCAGCTCCTGGTGTGCCAGCGTGTCCACGATCGTCGGCAGCATCGTGCTTTGCGCGAGCAGCGACGCGGTGAAGAACACCATCAGCAGGGCCGGCTCGGACAGGAACCCGATCAGCATTTCCCGTCGCGCACCCATCGAGCCAAAGGCCGTGCCGATGTCCATGCCCGCCAGCGCGACGAACACGCGCGCGACGGCGAACAAGCCCACCAGCGCGATCGTGTCGGCCGAGGTCGCAAGCAGTGGCTGGCTGCCGAAGATCGGGATGATCGCCGCCGCCAGTGCCATCGCGCCCAGTTGCACGTATGGCGACGCGCGGAACAGCCACGACGCGCCATCGGCGACCACCGCATCCTTGTGGAACAACTTGCGCAGGGTGCGGTAGGGCTGCAGCACGCCCGCGCCGCGGCGGTTCTGCAACCACGCACGGCACTGGTCCACCCAGCCGACCAGCAGCGGCGCGACCGCAATGGCCAGCACCGCCTGGGTCAGGGCAATGAGCGCCTGGCCGGCCGTCACAGCACGAACGCCAGCAGGATGAGCAGGGTGGCGAAGCTGTACATCAGGTAGAGCGAGATGCGCCCCTGCTGCAGCAGGCCGACCCAACGGGCGATGGTCTCGACCACGCGCACGATCGGCGCATACAGCCAGTCCCACCAGCGGTCGGCGAGGTGCAGCGCGTACTTGGGCGCGGTGTCCAGCGGTTTCGGCAGCAGGCGCTGGATGCGGAAGAACGGCCCGAAGATGTGGCGGATCGGCTGGCCAAAACCCTCGGCGCTGTCCTGCATGCGCGGGGTCTGGTCGGGATAGCCGCAGTCCCACGCCGGGCTGCGGCGGATACGGCCGTGATAGAGGCGGCGCACGAGCAGGAAGGCGATCGTGATGCTGATCGCGATGCCGGCGGCGAACACCACCGGATTGTAGGACGCGCGCTCCGCGGCGACGGGCACTATCGCCCACCACGAGACGGCATGATCACCCAGCGTCGCGCCCAGCAGGCTTTGATTCACCCGGTCCAGTGCCCGCAACACCACCACCGGAAACAACCCGAGCGCGATGCACATCGCGGCCAGCCAGGTCATCCCGAGGCGCTCCAGCAGGCCGGCATCGTGGGCCTGCGACGGCGATGTCTCACGCGAACGGCCGAGGAACACCACGCCGTAGAACTTGACCAGCACGTAGGCCGCCAGCGCCAGCGTCAAGGCAAACGCGGCGGCACCCAGCGGCACCAGCATGTTGGCCAGGGTGTGCGGCAGCGTCGGCGTGAACAGGTACGACTGCAGCAACAGCCATTCGGACACGAAGCCGTTCAATGGTGGCAGCCCGGCCATCGCCAGCGTGCCGACCAGCGCCAGGCCCGCGACCCACGGCATGCGATGGATCAACCCACCGAGCTTGCCCAGGCTGCGTTGCCCGGTCGCGTGCAGCACCGAGCCGGTGGCAAGGAACAGCAGGCTCTTGAAGTGGGCGTGATTCAGGCAGTGGTAGAGCGCCGCGGCCAGCGCCAATGCCGACAGCGCGCCCATGTCCATGCCCCGGTAGAGCAAAGCCAGTCCCAGGCCGCTGAAAATGATGCCGATGTTCTCGATCGACGAATACGCCAGCAGCCGCTTCATGTCCGTCTGCACCGCCGCGAACACCGCGCCGAACAGCCCGGTCAGCGCGCCGATCGCGAGCACCGCGGCGCCCCAGGTCCATTGCGTGTCCGACAGCAGGTCGAAGCTCACGCGCACGAAGCCATAAACCGCGGTCTTCAGCATCACCCCGCTCATCAGCGCCGACACCGGCGACGGCGCGGCGGGATGCGCCTCGGGCAACCAGACGTGCATCGGCACCAGCCCGGCCTTGGCGCCGAATCCGAACAGGGCCAGCGCGAACGCCACGCTCGCCCACGCCGGAGACAGGCTGGCGTTGCGCATCGCATCGAACGTGAACTGCCATGAGCCTCCCTGCAGCACGCCGAAGCACAACAGCAGGCCGATCGCGCCGACATGCGCGAGCAGCAGGTACAGGAACCCCGCGCTGCGGATCTCCGGCACGCGGTGCTGGGTGGTGACCAGGAAGTAGGACGACAACGCCATCGTTTCCCACGCGACCATGAAGGCGAAGGCGTCATCGGCCAGCACCACCATCGCCATGCTCGCCAGGAACACGTGGTATTGCAGGCATTGCAGGCCCGGCGCGGTGCCCTCGCCTTCGCGGAAATAGCCGGCCGAATACAGCGAGACCCCGGGCGCCGCCAGTCCGATCAGGGCCAGGAACACCGCGGCCAGCGGGTCCAGTCGCATATGCATCGGCAGGTCGGGCAGGCCGATCAGCAGCACGCGGGTTTCAGTCGGCGCGAACAGCGCCACCACCGCCGTGATCGCCAGGCCCAGGCCCAATGCCGCGCCGATCGGAAACAGCGTCCGCGCCACCCAGGCCAGGTTCCGCTGAGCGGACATTCCGGCAAGACCGACCGCGAACCAGGCCACGACAATGACCAGCACGGCGTCCAGCGCGGAAAACGTCACACGCCCTCACCTTGCCGGACGGCGGCGCGCGCCGCCGCGCACCGGCGGATGCGGATGCTGGGAAACCGCCCCGGTGACTGGATTGACTTCATCGCATTTGATTGTCATCGTACGCACATCAAATGTAAAGAGACGCTTGCTCATGTCCCGCGAGCAACGAACTGCCCGCCTCACCGTGCTGATCGACCCCGACAAGAAGGCGGTGTTCGAACACCTGTGTGCGCTCGACGACGTGACCCCATCGCAGGTCGTGCGTCGCCTGATCCACGACTTCATCGAGCAGCGCTCGGGTCGCGCCTGGCAGCCCGGCGACACGCCGAAGGATTTCACCGCCATCGCTGGCCGCGCAGGGTCGAACAAAGGCCGCCAGGGATAACCGCTCTGCCCGCAATGGGCGCGACTCATCATTGGTCGGCGGGGCCGAACAGGCCTCTGGCGCCCGCACTGATGCCGTGACGATTGGCGCCCCCGTGACCCGCCTGTCTGTCGCACTGCCGTTCTGGCGGTGGCCGGAGCCGGGCGCCCCATCAGTCCACCGCGAGACGCCCTACTACGGTGCTCACCCGCCCGGCGGCAGCGCGCGCTCGATCATCGCGTCGAATGGCACGTCGGCTGGCAGGGTTCCGAGCGCGAGTCCGTGCTCACCACCCAGGCGGCTGCGGCAGAACGCCCCGGCGATGGGACCGCCCGCGCGCAGCAGAACGGCGGCCTGCAGCGCCAGCGCCAGCCGTTCGACGAATCCGCGCGCGTCCGCCTCGTCGATCGTCGCCTCGCCATGCAGCGGCGCGTTCAACGCCGCGATCGCCGTGGCGTAATGGTCATGCCCGCCGCCCGCCGCCTGCAGTTCCGTCCACAACGTCGCGCCGGTACCGGGTTCCTTCGCCAACGCCCGCAGCACGTCCAGGCACTGGATGTTGCCGCTGCCTTCCCAGATCGAATTCAGCGGCGCCTGCCGGTACAGCCTCGCCAGCATCGACTCCTCGACATAGCCCGCGCCGCCGAGGCATTCCTGCGCTTCGTTGACGAACGCCGGCGTGCGTTTGCAGATCCAGTACTTGCCGATGGCCGTGGCGATGCGCGCGAACGCCGCTTCGCCCGGATCGTGCGGCGCGCGGTCGACCGCGCCGGCGACCCGCATCGCGAACTGCGTGGCCGCTTCGGATTCGATCGCGAGATCGGCAAGCACGTTGCGCATCAGCGCGTGATCGACCAATCGCTTGCCGAACGCGCGGCGGTGCGAGGCGTGGTGCAGGGCCTGGGCGAGCGCCATGCGCATTTCCGCCGCGGAGCCGAGCATGCAGTCCAGCCGCGTCAGCATCACCATCTCGATGATGGTCGCGATGCCGCGGCCCTCGTCGCCGATACGGTGCGCCCAGGCGTTCGCGAACTCGACTTCCGATGAGGCATTCGACCAATCGCCGAGCTTGTCCTTGAGCCGCATGAGCCGCAGCGCGTTGCGGCTGCCGTCTGGCGACCAGCGCGGCAGCAGGAAGCAGGTCAGGCCGCCCTTCGCCTGGGCCAGCACCAGGAACGCATCGGACATCGGCGCCGACAGGAACCACTTGTGGCCCACCAGGGTGTATTCGCCTTCGGCGTCGAGCGCGGTCGCGCGGGTGGCATTGGCGCGCACGTCGCTGCCGCCCTGCTTCTCGGTCATGCCCATGCCGATGGTGACGCCGCGCTTGTCTCCGATCGGCACATCGCGCGGGTCGTAGTGCGGGGCGATCGCCTTGTCGGCCCACTGCG
>Ga0209640_10003994_pt1 | contig 12960 bp, 16 predicted proteins | sample RifCSP10_1_FD_184018 | JGI IMG/M metagenome (GOLD analysis project Ga0209640, IMG submission 184018) | Soil microbial communities from Rifle, Colorado - Rifle CSP2_sed 10_1 (SPAdes) (version 2) | ecosystem: Environmental > Terrestrial > Deep subsurface > Rock core/Sediment | place: Rifle...
CAGTGGTGGATGACGGCGACCGAAAGTGGCTCCTGAGGAGGACCCAAACCATGGTCAAAGATCCTGTCTGCGGAATGATGATTGACCCGGACACCGCCTACGCGACCCGCGAGCATGCGGGAAAAATGCTCTACTTGCATGCCCAAGAATGTGTGGACAAGTTCGACGCGGACCCGCACCGATATGGTCACCCCGAGGAGCACGAGCCGCACGGCCCGCATGAACATGGGACAGATTGAGTTCGATCCCTTCGGGCTCTACGAGTCCGAGCAACCGCCTCGTTGGGCTTCGCTGAGGGTGACATGAACCGGAGCGTCTGACGCGAACGTCCCTCGAGCCTGGCGGCGACGGCATCGAGGTCGGCCTGACGGTAGGCGCGGAATCTGGTGACGCGCTTGGAGACGTGCTGGCCTCCGGCTCCGGCGGCAGCGGAAAAAATCGGATCAGGGGCCGGGGTGTAACCCAGCCAAAGTGACCGTGACCAGCCGGCGGACCGCGGCCTTGGACGGCAGCCCGCTGGCGGCTGCAAGGGCGTGTAGGCAGTAGCTCGCGAGCTCGCCCGGCGCGACGTCGTTCCGAACGTCGCCGGTCGCGGCGGCCTCGGTTAGCAATTGTCGGATGAAGTGGCCGAGCTGCTGCTGCGCTGGGGCGAGTTGCTCGTCTCGATGCAGGAACGCCGCGAGTTCGCGGTCGTGGTGCCCGTGAGATTCGTGGGCGATAAGCGCGTAGGCCTCGAGCACAGCTTTGAGCCGCTCGCCGGCGTTGCCAGCTTGACCCCCGACCTCGGCGAGATACCGGAGGTGGCCGGTGATCTGACGTTCGTGCCAGGCGAACAGGATCTCTTCAACGTCTGAGAAGTACTTGTACAGCGTCGCACGGCCAATGCCGGTCTCCACGGCGATCTGCGACATCGTCACCGACCGCAGCCCGTGCTCGGCCACCAGCGCCGCAGCGGTGTCCAGGATGGCCTCGCGCACATCGCGGCGGTGCGCCTCGATCGTCTCATTCCACAGTTTCGGCATTGCCTAAATATACATTACATGACGGCGGGGTCAAGACATATTGTATTTGACAATAGACATACTGTCTTGTAAACTTTCGCGTCGCGAACCCTTTGACAACCAGCCGCGAAAGAGGAGACAGGCCCATGGCTGACTTGCCCGACACCAATAACAAGACCAACGTCAACCCCAATCGCCGATCGACCACCAGCACACCACGCTGGGTGAAGGTGTTTGGGATCATCGCGCTCGTCCTGATCCTGGTGTTTGTTATCCTACACCTCACCGGCAACAACCTTGGTTGCCCTCCCCCGGGTAGCCCTCATACGCCGCCCGGTTGTCCTGGAGAGACACCATCCGGCGACGCTCGGGATACACCCCACGTGATGCTGGTGGCCGTACCACCCGTAGAATTCGGCGTGCAACAGATATGACCCTGAGCCGCGGCCTCCGCAAGTTCGTGCTCACCGCGCATGTCACTTTCGCGGTCAGTTGGCTTGGCGCGGTCGCTGCCTTCCTGGCCCTCGCCATTGCCGGCCTGACCAGCCCGGATGCTCAGCTGGTGCGATCCACCTATCTCGGAATGGGCTTGATCGCCCGTTTTGTTATCGTCCCATTGAGCTTTGCCCCGCTGATAACCGGGCCGGTCCTGTCACTCGGCACGCCGTGGGGCTTGTTCCGGCACTATTGGATCCTGATAAAACTCCTGATAACCATCTTTGCCACCATCGTCTTGCTGATCCATACCCAGCCAATTAGCCTACTGGCCGCCGCAGCGGCAGAGACGACATTGGCCAGTGCCGATCTCCGGCAGCCGCGGATCCAGCTCGTGGTCGCCGCCGGTGCCGGCCTGCTGGTGTTGCTCGTGGCCACGATCCTGGCCGTGTACAAGCCGCGGGGCCTGACCCCGTACGGGTGGCGTAAGCAGTACGAGGAACGGGCCCGGCTGGCGGGGCGTGCGTTGGCAGCCAGCCCCCCAGAAGCCACACGCGGCCGGTGACCGTACCAGGGACAAATGATGCTACGAACCAAACGGCCACGGCTGCGGTCACCCACATGCGACTCCAGCAGGGAAATGGGCTTCGGCCTTGCAGCCGGGCGCGGCCCGGAGGCAAGTGAGTTTTCAGTGAAGCATTGAGCGTGCAACCAGCCACCCGATTTTCGAATCAACCGCTTGGCGGCAGCAGCGGCGACTGGCATCACCGCTTTCTTCGCTTCCATGTGCCACTCGGCCTTGCGAGCGCCGTGGTTCTTGTCCTGCTCATGAGTCTCCCTCCGTTCGATACCCAGGCGTATCCACAGTCGGACAAGGGCAGTGATAGTGCATTCCCCGAGCGGCAAGGCGAGGACGGACCGATAGGTGACAGCGGGGGCCAAACCCCGCCGTCAGGTCACGGCGGGGATCAAACGCCTGCGCCGGGTCACGGCGGGGACCAGACGGCAGCGCCGGGTCACGGCGGGGACCAAACGCCAACGCCGAGTCACGGCGGGGACCAAACTCCAGCGCCGGGGCACAACGGGGGCCAAGCCGGACCGATGAGTCCTGACGAGCTGAAGGAGAGCAGGGGACGGAACTACGTCACCCAGCGGTTCACTGTTGCCACTGGCTACGTCGCCCTAGGGCTCCTCGCGCTCACTCTGCTCATCGGGCCGGCCAACCTCCTGCTCCGCAGGCGGACACCCATCTCGAGCTATCTGGCCCGTGACACTGGTACGTGGGCGGCCATCGGCAGCGTTGTCCACGTGATCTACGGATCACTGCTGCATAGCGGCGGACAGCTCTCCGCCTTCCTCAATTACTTCTTTGCGCCCGATGGCAGCCTCCGGCTCAACAGCTTCGGTCTGGGGAACTGGACCGGGCTCGCCGCCACGGTGGTCGTGGTGGGGTTGCTCGCTATTTCGAGCAACGCTGCCCTGCGGAAACTCAAAGCCAGGCCCTGGAAGCGGCTCCAGCGCTTGAACTACGCCTTATTCGCGCTGGTCATCGCGCATGCGTTCTTTTACGGTGCACTGTTGCGGGTGACATCTCCCTATACGCTCCTGCTCGGCCTCACCGTTATCGCGGTCTTCGTCGGACAGGCGGTGGGGGTGTGCCTGTGGCGACGGAGGCATGCTCGCCCACCAACCAGCCAGCCTGAGCGGCAGTCAGCGCGCCCTGCTGGGTGACGGGATGGCCCCTTCCCTGGGGCCAGGCTGAGTCGGTCTCGGCCGTTAGTGTCGTGCTTTGATTCTCAATCCGGCACTCTCAACCCGGTTTTTGGCCCTGATACAGCGAGAGGGTGCCGAAGACCGTCGCATAGCGGGCCATTTCCGCCACCCGATCAAGACCTGCCTGGCGGAACATCTCCGGTAGGAGGCCTTTGAGGTTGTCCTCCACCTCTTCAAATCTCTGAAGGGCACAAGAGATCAGGCGCGCCCAGGCAGTATGGGGTTTCCCAAAATCAACGACGTGCAGCTCCCCTCCAGGCCTCAGGACTCGGAGGACCTCGCGCAGCGCACGTAGTTTGTTTTCCGCGGTCAAATGATGCAAAACCAGGCTCGAGAGAACCCGGTCCCAAGGTCGAGCACGCGGTGTCCCGGCTTGATTTGTGCTTGCTGAACCAAGTGACGTTTGAATTGATCCTCGCGCATGACCCAACGCTGCAGCGGGTCATATAGGGGGGTCAACCAATCCCGACCGAGGGCCGGGATGTAGCGATCGTCTTTGGCTATCCCTGATCCATCTCAGCGATGCTGGCCGTTTCCGATGTATTCGATCCAAAGCGATGCTGTCTGATAGAGACCTCGCGATCGTGCACCGGTAACCAGCGATCTCAGGGCTGCTGTATCAGTTCGTAACCGGCCGACGTCCAAGCCCGAAATCCGCCGTCCAAGTTGTAAACATTGGTATACCCCGCCTCAACCAGGGCCCGAGCAGCAATGGCACTCATGCTGCCGCTGCGGCAGTAGAGCACGATCTTTGCCCCTTTCTCCTGCGGGAACTCGGTCAGACGGGTTTGCACCTGGTCGAAGGGCACGAAGGCATCGGTGGCTTCGATCTCGCCCTCGAAGGGCACATGCACGTTCACGAAGAAGAAATCCTTGGTTTCAAGCATCGCCTTGAGCTCTTCCGGGAGAATGTCAACGTACTGCCCGCCTCCCTCGACAGGGACGATCTGTCCCACCTCATCGCTGGCGGTCAAGGGTGATGCCGCCGGACTGGCCGCCCCGCTGCAGGCCGTCAAGAGCAGCCCCCCGGTCAGGGCGAGGCACGATCCCGCCGTGAATAGACCACTCCCAACTGCGTGGTTTCTCAGCCTCATTGCGGTCTAAGCCGGCACGGCCTGCGCCGCGCTGACGAACTCACGCCGCATTCCAAGGCTTTCATCGGTGATCCGGATGGACTCGTGGGCCTCCTTCACGGTCCCCACCAGAGCGCGAATCGCGTCGATGTTCTCAGGGACGACAATGGCCTCGTTGTAGACCTGATAGGTGTAGTACGCCTCGTCCCCGTTGACGGCCAGGATATCCTCCCAAAGCGCCACTTCCCACATATCCCCTCGCGGGCGGCCCAAGTCCTTCATCAACTCGATGGTGCTGTTGAGGGCCACGATCCCATCTGCCACGCGGATGAAAGCGATGCGGGGAGCAGCCCGGAACGCGTCCAAAACTTCCTCACGGCTGGCGGGACGTGTGAGCTGCACGACCCAGTAGTGGCCGTGGGTCTGGGTGTGTGCCGCCTTGGCGGCGATGGTGACCACGTCCAGCTCCGGGATCACGGTCTGGGCGTCGGGACCCTGGTGGCTGGGGATGTGCGGCTCGGGGACGACGGTGTTCATGATGCCGCTGTGGTCGGATTCCCACGGATCGGTGGCGCGACGAACAAGCACCCCGCGGGCCTTTTGCAGCAAGCCGGCGTCCCGTAGGGCGGTCAGAGTCCGCACGGTACCTGTGGTGTTGCACGAGACGACCCGGGTGGCACCCCGGCCCAGAGCGGTCTCGTAGTTGGCCTGGGCGACGAAAGAGTGGCCTGTGACTTCGTGCTTCTCGCCACCCTGGAGCACGGCTTTGACGCCATGCTCCCGGTAATGCTCCAGGTTCTTCGCGCCGATGCCCTTGGGAGTACAGTCGACCACGACCTCGACAAGGTCGAGCAGGTGGTGAAGGTCACCCTGGACGGACAGGCCGGCGGCCTTCATCTGCTCGCTTCGCTCGGGCAGCGAAGCGTAGATCGGGAGGCGCAGCACTGCCGCCGCTTTCACCCGGTAATCGCTGGCCACGTCGCTGACGCCGACGAGCTCCATGTCCGGTTGCAGTGGCACCGCGTCGGCGACACGCTTGCCGATGACGCCGTATCCGTTAACGGCTACCCGGATTCTGTTGTTGGACACTATTAGACTCCCTATGCATGAGCACTGACCGGCTCAGATTCGCAGCACTTTCTAATGATAGCTCGGCCGCCGCGGGACTGCACCAGCGAAATCAGGTGGAGAGGGCTCGCGATCCGGATTGCACGGTTCGGAGTGCGGCCGGGAAACCCTTGCCAACAAGACCCAACAACGGTTCGCTGGCGGCGAATTCACACCCTCTGCTTACGATGAGGCAGGCGGCGGATGTTCTTCACCTTCTCGCCCAGCTCCGGTCTCGCGTATCTCTGCGGTGAACGCTGAAACTCCGCCTGACAGCGCGGGCAGCACAGAAATTAGTTTACGCCTGCGTGCCCTACGATGGCATGGGCCTTGCCGCGACTGAGACGTTTGCCGCAAGCGGGGTCTTTCAGCACGATGCACCTATCCTCTCCCTGCGTGGAGCGACGGTGCCGCGGGCGCGTTGGAGATGAGGGAACCTGGGCCTACCACGCTGCCGCGCCGCAACGTCCGGGCCCAGACTGATCTCGCTACCCGTGCTGCTGGCTCGCCGGATTCATCACTGGTGGCATCTGGCTCTGAATTTTCTCACGGGCAGCAAAGAAGTTCCAGATCGGTACGAAGAGCACGGCCGTGCCGAACCCGCCGACGAAGCTCTCCACCAGGCCGATGAAGAAACCGCCCCAATTGCCGAAGCTGAAATCCGGCAGCAGGAGCTCCCAAGCTCGCTGCATTACCCACCAGTTTGGGAAGAGCGCGCCCAACAGGATGTCCAGCGTGAAGACGATGGCGAAGAAAATTGCCAGTGTCCACGCCAAGGGCCAGAAACGTAGGGTTTTCATAGAAGATCCCTCCTCCGGGGTTGAGCCCGCCGGGACCCGCGGCCCAGGCTTTGCGAAGGTGAGTGGTTCTCCGGGTCGGGCCTCCGGGCTACTCGAGTGTTGATCTGAGGCTACGACGGACCGGTAGCAAACCTAAGCGCCATTCAACGCAGCCGGAGGCAGGCAGAATGGCCTTGGTGACATGGTCGGGCAATACAGCCCTCACAGAACCTAGTTGATCACCGTATCGACGATGACGAGCCACATGGTGAACCTAACTGCCTGCATTGAGACTTGCCGCGCGGCAGTGCCTCACGGCGAGACGAAGTCGAATGGGTTCACCTTGCCGTAGGCGTCATGCTGCATCTCAAAATGCAGATGGGACCCGGTGGAGTTCCCCGTCGATCCGACTCCTCCAATGACGTTCCCCTGGAACACCGCTTGTCCGCAGGCCACGTCAACACTGTTCATGTGGGCATACAGTGTCTGCCAGCCGTCTCCGTGGTCGATCACCACCATCACCCCGTAGCCATAGTCGCTCCAGCCGGCATAGACCACGACCCCGCTTGCGGAAGCGTAGATGGCGTTGCCGGTACTCCCGGCAATGTCGATTCCTGGGTGGTAACTGGTGAATGGCGTTCCCGACAGGTACGTGGCGGTCGTGGGCCAGATGAAGGTGCCTTCGCCGATCGGCCCGTCGGAAACCGACCCGCAGGCTCCCGCCCCGGCGAGCCTGGCCACCGCCGGGTTAGCCCGGGTGATGCGCGGGGCGCGCCAGCTAACAAATTCGCGGCGGCCTCCCGGAATGACTAGGCCGGTCCCCGGTGTGATCTGTGGGTTGACAAGGTCGAGGTCCTGCGGCAGGCCATTGCCAGGCCAGTCAATGATGTCTTGGGCGGAAACGCCAAAGAACGCCGCCACCGCCTTCAGCCCATCTGACTCGTTCCACTCGTAATACGTCCCATCCACGGGCAGGATATTCAGTTCTTGTCCCGGCCGCAGGCTGTGGGGATTGTCCTGCAGCAGTTCAAAGTTCCCCCACAGCACGGTCTCCGGTATCAAGTCGAACCTCTCCGCGATACCGAAGAGCGTATCTCCCTGCTGCACTTGATACCTGACGACCTCGACTCGAGGGCGCTGGAGGATCGTAGTATGGATTAGGGGTCGCCGCGAGATTCCGCTGCTTGACTCCGCGGCTTCAGAAAACGTGGGCAGATTGACGAGCCGAGCAGTTGGGCCGGCTGGCTCTACTGACCGCTCGCCCTCGCTCGCCCCTGCGTCGTTCGCTCCAGCTGAGATTGAAGCGGTCCCGCTCGGATCCAGCCCGACCCTTCTCGCGCCTGCCCATCCGACCAGCACGAGCAGGGCAAGGACGCCGAGGCCGCCGAAAGTCCTGACGGTATGGGGCGCCAGGCGCGCCACGGCCGCAAACCAGATGCGGCGCACACTCTCAGTTTGGATGGCGCTTCCTCTGCAGAGGCCCGGAGCGCATGAAGGGAGCGGAGGGAGCCCGGGCTAGGATTCGATTGCGACCAGCTTGCCTGAGTACTCGTGATGCCCGTCACCGCCGGCCGCGCCGACCGCCCGCTCCAAATCCTCGCCTGTCACCAGGGTTGGGTTGTAGACCACCCGGCCGACGCCGAGGTTGTGGTCGACATTCGCGTCCACGACGCCCTCCAGGTTCAGCAGACTGTTTCGCACCCGGGCCGCGCAGTTCGGGCAACCCATCCCCTGGATGAGTAAGTGTCGATCGGTGAGCTGAGCCTGCTCCAGCGCAGTGGCCTGCTTGACGATCGGTTCAACGTGGCAGTTGTCCATTTCGCTCCTCTTTCGGTCCCCTAGGGCTTGCGGAACCAAGCTCTGGATCACCTTGGGAAAACAAAGGAATGGCCCGCTGTTCATCGGCCAGTGTAAATCGTGGCATCTGCGGATCCGAGCGCCGTCTCGCCGCCCGCGCGATAGGCGATTTGGCGCTTACCGAGGCCCGGCCTGTCGGCTAGCCTCCGCACCGTAGGCTTGCGCCTGCAAGAAAGAGAGGAGAACTTGCCGCGTACAAGGCGATTCCTGCTGCCAGCGCTCGCCGGAGTGGCCGGCGGATTGCTGCTGACCGGCCTGTACTTCGGCATCGTGTCGCTGGCGGAAAGTCCCTCCCACGCAGCTCAACTCTTCTGGCAGGATCGGGCCATCGTGCTCCCGATCATCTTGGGATTCGGAGTGCAAGTAGCTCTTTACGTCGTGTTGAAGAAACGCTTATTTGTCCCGGTTGCGCATCCTGGTCCGAGCGGCGCGCTCACCGGGGCCAGCGGAGGAATGTCCGCGGCGGCGATGGTGGCCTGCTGCGCACATCACGCTACCGATCTGCTGCCGCTGGTCGGGCTGACCGCGGCCGCGACCCTGCTGGCCGAGTACCGCATCCCATTCATGCTGGTCGGGCTGGGGACCACGATCCTAGGCATCTCCGTGATGGTGCTGATTCTGCTTCGCGAGAGGAGGAGGGCCCTTGGCCTGCCGCTCGCAGTATCGGAGGCCGCATGATTACCGGCGCAGAGTTGGGGAACGGGATGGAAACCATAGTATGGTCTGGGCAGCGGAACGTGCGGGCCGCTCGGCGGCTTAAATCTTTTCGCCTGATCGCCTTAGGCCTCGTGGGCCTGGTCCTGACAGCCTGCGCGGGTGAGCCCCCCGCCGCGCCAACTCCGATCCCCAGTCCAGACCCCCCAGCCGGACCTTCCGCTCCCGCCCCGGCCCCCACGCAAGACCTCGCCAGGACGGATGCGCAGGGTGCGGTCGAGTTCGCCGTGAGTCCACAATCCTGGACGCGGGAGGCCAACGGCACGATCGAGTTCGAGATCAGCATGAACACCCACTCCGTGGATCTCTCCATGGATCTAGCGAAGGTTTCTACGCTGCAGACGGATCTGGGAGCTTCTGTTGCGGCGCTGGATTGGACGGGCGGCAGCGGGCACCATGTGGTGGGCGTGCTCCGATTCCCTGCCGCGACCTCAACAGGGCTTCCAATTCTCGATGGTTCGGCGCTGCTCATCCTCACAGTTCGGGACGTCGATGCGCCGGCCAGAATCTTCCAATGGGAGATCGCCTCACTGCCGTGACCCATTCAAGCACTAGCGGATGGAGGAGATGACCCGGACGGGAGCGAACGTGACGGCGGGGATCACCTTTCTGGGCGCGGCCGGAATGGTCACCGGGTCGCGCTACCTCTTGGAGACGGCCGGCCGGCGCTATCTCGTGGACTGCGGGCTCTTCCAGGGCGGGCGGCCGAACAAGCAGCTGAATTGGAATCCGTTCCCGACTAAGCCAGAGCGGATCGAGGCTGTGTTGTTGACGCATGCCCATATCGATCACAGCGGCTACCTCCCGCGCCTGGTAAGGGAAGGATTTCGAGGTCCAGTCTTCGCCACCGAAGCCACAGTTGCGTTGCTAGAAATTCTGCTGCCGGACTCGGCCTACCTTCAAGAGCAAGAAGCTGCCTTTGCCAATAAGAAAGGGTATAGCCGTCACCAGCCGGCGCTTCCCCTCTATACAGTGGAGGAGGCAGAGCAAGCCTTGGCGCAGCTTCGCCCGGTCCGCTTTCAGGAGCAGGTCGCCCTGGAGGGCCTCGCGGCGACCTGGCACCCCGCCGGACACATCCTGGGGTCCGCGATCCTTGCGGTCCAAATCGACGGTAGCGGGGAACGGATCGTTTTCTCAGGAGACTTGGGTCGGTACGACGGGGAAGTCATGGTTCCGCCGACCCGGATCCTAGAAGCCGATATCCTGCTGGTCGAATCCACCTATGGGAACCGCCGCCACAGCGAGGAGCCCCTACGTCTTCGGTTGGCGGAGGTCGTTCGCTCAGTCGCCGAACGCGGCGGGGTCCTGCTCATTCCGGCCTTCGCCGTGGGCCGAACCCAGGAGGTCCTTTACCATCTCCGGCGCCTGCAGCAGGAAGGCCTGGCGCCTGATCTTCCGGTATACATCGACAGTCCCATGGCCGTGGATGCGAGCCAAATCTACTGCCGTTTTGGGGACGACCACAACCTGGACCTAGATCTGTTGATGGACGAGGAGGAGTGCCCGCTCCGCTGTCGGGAGACCTACTTTGTCCGGGAGGTTGCGGAATCCAAGCGGCTCAATTCCATGCCGGGCCCGGCGATCATCATCTCGGCGAGCGGGATGTGCACCGGTGGGCGGATCCTGCATCACCTCAAGCGGCGGCTGCCCGACGAGCGAAACGTGGTTCTGCTGGTCGGCTACCAGGCCGAGGGGTCGCGCGGCCGCCGGTTGCAGGCGGGAGCGCCCTCGATCCGGATTCACGGCGAGCAGGTACCGGTGCGGGCGAGAGTCGCCACATTGGATGGATTGTCGGCCCACGCCGATCAAGCCGAGCTGTTGCGCTGGATGGCCAGTTTCCAGCGGCCGCCCCAACGGACCTTCCTGGTGCACGGTGAGCCCGGCGCGACTCGGGCCCTGGCGGCCAAGATCGGTCAGCAGCTCGGATGGCCAGTTGCCCGACCCGTTCTGGGGGAGTACGCCAACCTCCTGGAGCTCAGCGAATCGCCAGACCGATCACAGATTGAGGGAACGAAGCAGAGCCGGTCCTAAGCGGTGATGCTCTCTCGGCGAAGCAGCTGGGCGTTGATGGCCACGATCACCGTGCTCAGCGACATGAACAGGGCGCCCAGGGCTGGCGAGAGCAGGATCCCCACCGGCGCCAACACCCCGGCCGCCAGCGGCAGCGCCACCACGTTGTAGCCGGTCGCCCAAATCAGATTCTGGATCATCTTGCGATAGCTGGCGCGGCTCAGTGCGATGATCTTCACCACGTCCAGTGGGTTGCTCTTGACCAGGATAATCCCGGCCGACTCCACCGCCACATCAGTGCCGCTGCCGATGGCGATTCCGACATCGGCTCGAGTGAGCGCCGGAGCATCGTTGACCCCATCGCCGACCATCGCCACCCGCTTCCCTTGCCGCTGCAGTTCCATCACCTTCTGGTCCTTGTGCTCGGGGAGCACCTCGGCGAAGTAATGGTCGATGCCAAGTTCCTCAGCCACCGCCTGGGCCACGGCCTGGCTGTCGCCAGTGAGCATGGCGACCTCGACCCCCATCTCGTGCAGCCGCTCCACCGCCCGCTTGCTCTCCGGTCGGATGACGTCGGCTAATCCGAAACCGGCCGCCACCTTGCCGTCCTGAACCAGGTACACAGCGGTCTGACCCTTCCGATCGGTTTCTTCGCTGAAGCGGGCGATCGGCTCGGGCAGGTTCAGCTCGAGCATCTCGAGCAGGCGCGGCCCACCGATGTGGATCTGGCGCCCGTCCACCGTGGCCCGCACGCCGCGGCCCTTGAGCGCCTCAAAGTCGCGGGCCATCGGAAGCACTAAACTTCGCTCCTCGGCGGAACGGCGAATCCCTTGGGCGATCGTGTGCTCCGAGTCACCCTCCACCGCCGCCGTCAGCGCCAGGGCCTGATCTGCACTCAATTCATCCGTCGTGGCCGTGCCCACGACCCCAAATTCGCCGCGAGTCAACGTGCCGGTCTTGTCAAAGATGACCACGTTGATTTCCCGGGCCTCTTCCAGCGCCAGCCGGTCGCGCACCAGGATCCCGTTGCTGGCGCCCATGGCGGTGGTGATGGCCACCACCAGGGGAACCGCCAACCCAAGCGCGTGCGGGCAGGCGATCACCAAGACCGTCGCCACCCGGGCAACGACGTCCGCATTGAGTCCCACCGCCACGGTCCAGGCTACGCCGGTCACCCCGGCCACACCAATGGCGATGTAGAACAGCCAGCCGGCCGCCTTGTCGGCCAGGATCTGGGTGTTTGACTTGCTCTGTTGGGCCTGCTCGACCAAACGCATGATGCCGGCCAACGCGGTCTGCTCCCCGATGGCCCGCACCCGCACCCGCAGGCTTCCGTTGCCGTTGATCGAGCCGGCGATGACCCGGTCGCCCGGCCGTTTCGAAACCGGCCTGGACTCCCCGGTGAGCATGGCCTCGTTGATGTCCGATTCTCCCTCTGCCACCTCGCCGTCGGCGGGCACGCTGGCTCCTGGCCGGACCAAGAGCAAGTCGCCCAGCCGTAATTGGGCGACGGTCACTTCCCGGGTGCTGCCGTCGGGATCGATCCGCTCGGCGGTGTCCGGAAGTAGTTTGGCCAGCTCGTTCAACGCTCCGGAGGCCTGCCGTACGCTGCGCATCTCAAGCCAGTGCCCCAAGAGCATGATGTCGATCAGGGTCACCAACTCCCAGAAGAACGTGTCGCCCCCGATAAAGAGAGCGGCCAGGCTGTATACGAACGCCACGCTGATCGCGAGCGAGATCAGCATCATCATGCCTGGCCGGCGGCTGCGGAACTCAGGGACGGCCATACGAATGAAGGGAAGCCCGCCGTAGAGGAAGACCACCACCGCAAACCCCGGGGTAATCCAGCCACTGCCCGGGAATTCCGGCAGCTGGTACCCCAGCCGTTCTTGGATGAACGGGCTGAAGAGCAGCACCGGAATGGAAAGCAGTGTGTTGACCCAGAAGCGGCGCCGGAACATCTGCTCGTGGCCGGTGTGATCCGCGTGGCCGGCGTGCTCGCTAGCGGAGGGCTGAGCCGCGGCCGCGGCATGCGGCTCCGCATGCGCCATCGGGTGTTCGTGCGTGGCCGCGGCCCGCTCCGCTACAGGCATCTCCCCAGCATGGGCGTGGTCATGGCGCGCATGGTGCTCATGGCCCGCATGGGCGGGATGCTTCTCGCCGGAGGTGTGTTTGTCGTGGTCTTCCATCGATCTATCCTCCCCAAAGACT
>Ga0209640_10003995_pt1 | contig 12959 bp, 12 predicted proteins | sample RifCSP10_1_FD_184018 | JGI IMG/M metagenome (GOLD analysis project Ga0209640, IMG submission 184018) | Soil microbial communities from Rifle, Colorado - Rifle CSP2_sed 10_1 (SPAdes) (version 2) | ecosystem: Environmental > Terrestrial > Deep subsurface > Rock core/Sediment | place: Rifle...
ACCGCGGCCGAGCGGCCGGTGGCCAGGAGGTTTCTCAGATGCCGCTTGCCGATGGAGCCGCCGCCGACGACGAGCGCTGTAATCACGATGGTCTTCCCGTGGAGTGAGGGGTGGATTCCAGCATGTCCCCTGAGATAGGGGTCTGGGCCGGGATCGGACGGGTGGTTCGCCGGCCGATGACGTGAGGCAGGTCCCCCGGGGGCAGGCCCGTGCCGGGCCGCAGGATGTCCAGGTCCGGCGCCGTCAAGACGGTACCGGCCGGAAGATCCCGCGCGGCGACGAGGCTCTTGCGTGCGACGTCGCGGATCGGCAGTTCGCTGGGGGCCGGGCGCTTGACGCCGTCCCCCAGCGCCTGCTCCACCTCCCGGATGGCCGCGACGAGGTCGCGGAGCTGTTCCGGCGTCAACGACGCCTGGTGGTCCGGGCCCGGCAGCGAGCGGTCGGTGGTGAAGTGCTTCTCGATGTAGGCGGCGCCTCGGGCGACCGCGGCGATCGCGATCGTGAGACCCGGTGAATGGTCGGACAGCCCCACGGGAACGCCAAAGGTGCCTGCATACGTGTCCATGACGCGAAGGTTGGTCAGCGCCGGATCGGCGGGATAGTTGCTGATGCACTGAAGCAGGGCCAGCTCGCTGAGGCCGGCCCCGCGAAGCGTGGCCACGGCCGTGTGGACCTCCTCCATGTCGGCCATGCCCGTGGAGAGGATCACCGGGAGCCCAAGGCCCCCGACCACCTCCAGCATCGGCAGGTTCGTGACTTCGCCGGACGGGATCTTCAGCCGCCGCACGCCCAGGCTCTTCAGGAACCGGGCGCTGTCCGGATCGAAGGGCGCGGACATGAACTCGATGCCACGGGCCGCGCAGTGCTCGAACAGGGCCCGGTGATCGGCCGGGGAGAGCTCCAGCCCGGCGAGCATGGCATGCTGGCTCGGCTCACCGCCGGTGCCGCGGCGCTGGTATTCCGCGGTTCGGGCCCGGCGCGTGACCAGGCGATCGGCGACAAAGGTCTGGAACTTGACCGCGTCGGCCCCGGCCTCCGCGGCAACGTCGATGAGCCGCCGGGCGAGGCGGAGGTCGCCATTATGGTTGACGCCCACCTCGGCGATGATGAAGGTGTGGTCCGGCCCGCTCGTCATGGTCGAATTTCCTTGACGCATCTTACACCACTATGTTCAACTTCTGAACGATCTATATGGAACGCCAACTGGAGCGAAATCTCGAGATCCTGACCGCCATCGGGGACGGTACCCCGGTCACCCAGCGGGTCCTGGCCAAGCAGCTGGGGGTGGCCCTGGGGCTGGCCAACCTCTACGTCAAGCGGCTGGCCGGCAAGGGCTACATCAAGATCACCGAGTTTCCCGCAAAACCCCTGGCCCGCAAGCGGCTGCGTTATGTGCTGACGCCCAAGGGGGTCGCCGAGAAGACCCGGCTCACCTACGAATACATGACCTATTCCCTGCAGCTGTACCGCCGCACGCGCGGGAACCTGCGGGAGGTCATCGCCCGGATGCACGCCGACGGGATCAAGCGCATCGCGCTGTACGGGGTGGGCGAGGCCGCCGAGCTGGCCTACCTCACCTTGCGAGAGTTTGGCCTGGAGCCCGTGGGCATCTTCGCCCGCGAGGCGGGCGGCCAGTTCCTCGGCTTCTCAGTGCGGCCGCTCGGCGAGCTGGTCCACGAGGAGTGCGATGGCGTGATCGTGGCGACCTTTGACCGCCCGGGGCAGCAGGTGGCCGAGCTGGCACGCACCGGCGTGCCTCGTGAGAAATGCCTCACGCTCCGCCGCCTCGCGGTCCCGGGTGCGCCGGCCGCCGCGCCGAAATAACCCGAGGTCGACCTGGAGGAGGCACGGATGAAGGAGTTTCTCAAAGGCAACTACAAGCTCGACGTCGAGATCAAGGAGACCGAGGACGCCGAGGCCTCGCGCCTCGAGACGGAGTTCGAGCGCAAGGCGCTCTCGCGTCTCGGCGGCAGCATCTGCTTCGTGAGCAAGAAGAATTTCGTGTGGACGGGCGAGGCGCAGCCGGAGGCGGGCCGGGCGGCAGCGAGTCAGGGCGGCGAGACGCGTGGAGCTGGGACGCCGGATCGCCAGGACCCTTGAGGCGGCGACCTTCGACCGCATCGCCGCGGTCGGGCTGGCCAACGCCGAGCTGAACCGGCCGCGCATCCGCCGGTCCGTGCTGGAGCTCGCGCCTCAGCCGCTGGGTGAAGGCGACGCCGCGATCGTGGTCGCGGCCGGGCCCAGCCTCCACCGCCGCAGGAGCCTGGACCGGCTCCGGGCCTCCCGGTTCAAGGGGACCGTGGTTGCCGCGGACGGCGCCCTCGGCGCCTGCCTGCGCGCCGGGGTGGTGCCCCACGTGGTCGTCAGCGTGGATCCGCACTCGGGGCGCATCGTCCGCTGGTTCGGCGACCCGGCACTCAACGCGGCGCCGGCCGACGACTACTTCCGCCGGCAGGAGATGGATCCCGTGCACTCCCGGGACGAGATCGGCGCCAACCGCGCCCTCGTCGAGCTGGTGAACAAGCACGGGCCGGGTATCAAGGCGGCCGTGGCCACGTCGGCCGCGCCGGCCGTCTCGGAGCGCTGTGAACAGGCGGGGATGGCGCTCTACTGGTGGAACCCGATGTACGACGACTACGAGCGGCCCGACAGCCTTTCGCGGCGGCTCCACGGGATGAACGGGCTGCCCTGCATCAACGGCGGCGGCAACGTGGGGACCGCGGCCTGGGTGCTGACCCACGCCGTCCTGGGCAAGCGGCGCGTGGGGATCGTCGGAATGGACTTCTCCTACGCCCCGGGCACGCCCTATGCCAAGACGCAGTACTACCCGGAGCTGGTGGAGATGCTGGGGGCGCGCCACGAAGAAGCCTTCATCCACCTGGACAGCCCCCTCACGGGGGAGCGGTGGTTCACCGACCCGGCCTACTTCTGGTATCGCGAGGTGTTCCTCGAGATGGTGGGTGGGGCCGACTGCGACACCTACAACTGCACCGAGGGCGGTATCCTTTTCGGGCCCGGCATCCGGACGATGCGCCTCGAAGAGTTTCTCGGCGACGTCGAGAAAGGACGCTGACCCCATGGCCAAGCTGCTGTTCATCAATCCGGTCGTCCGCGAGGAAGACGAGCCGCGGCACGTACCCTATGGCATGGCGCTGCTGGCCGCCATCGTCATGCGCCAGGGGCATTCCGTCCAGGTCTTCGATGCCAACGCCTGGCGCGCACCCGATGCCGTGCTGTCCCAGGTTCTCACAGCGGACCGCTGGGACGTGATCGGGATCGGCGGCATCACCACCGCGTACCGGTCGATCAAGCACATCAGCGCCATAGCCAAGGAGTTGGCGCCCCAGGCGCTTCTCGTGGCGGGCGGCGGCTTCCTGACCAGCATGCCCCATGACATCATGCGCTTCCTGCCGCAGCTGGACGTGGGGGTGGTGGGCGAGGCCTTCGTCTCTTTCCCCGAGGTGCTGCGGCGGGTGGACGCGGGCAACCGCGACTGGGCCCAGGTGCGCGGCCTCATCTGGCGCGATCCGTCGGGCCAGAGCCGGCTCAACCCCGAGCAGCCCCTGCTCGAGGATCTGGACAGCCTGCCGTACCCGGCGTGGGAGCTCTTCCCCCTGGAGGAGGTGTACTTCAAGAACAGCATGGCCCTCTTCTCGGAGGAGGGGATGGTGGCGCGGCGCCGCCTCGACATCAACGCCAGCTACGGCTGCTCGCTGATCTGCCGTTTCTGCTTTCACCTCGGCATCTCCGGTGACATGAAGATCGAGGAAAAGGGGGGCGGCGACCGGGACGTCGCGTTCACGTACGAGCGCAATATCCGCTGGCACAGCCCGCGCTACGTGGTGAACCTGGTCAAGTACGCGCGGGAGCGCTTCGGCGTGGACTTCATCGGATTCCTGGACGAGAACCTGATGACCATGCACCAGTTCTCCGGCAAGAAGTGGCTCACGGACATCGCCGACCTCTGGATCGCGGAGGGCCTGCAGCCTCAGTGCGCGCGCGCCGGCGTGGAGCACGATCCGGACCACTGCCGTGGCGTGCATTGGGGCGGTACGAGCCACGCCACGCTGGTCAGCCAGGACGTGCTGCGGAAGATCAAGCAGGCCGGCTGCACCCACCTGGTCTACGGCTACGAGTCCTTCTCGGCGCGGGTCCTGAAGACCGTGGGGAAGGGCGCCACTCCGGCCACCAACGAGCGCTCGCTCCGCTGGACGCTCGAGGCCGGCATCCGGCCCATTCCGAATCAGATGTTCGGCTTCCCCGACGACGACTTCGACTCGATCCGCGACAATATCCACGCCTGGAATCGGCTCGGCCTGAACGTCAAGCCGTTCTTCGCGACGCCCTATCCCGGGACCGAGTGGTACTACACCTACAAGAAGAGGATCCTCGACCAGTACGACGGCGACCTCGAGGCCTTCCTGCTGGACGTGGGCGACGCCACCCGGATCACCGGCAACATCTGCAAGAAGTTCAACACCGTGGAGCTCTACGGACTCCGCGAGCTCATGGTGCGGCGCGACCTCAAGCGCCTCGCCGACTTCGAGAAAGACTGGAATCACCTCCACGGAGTGCCGGGAGCCGCCGCGGCGCCTGCTGTACAGGAGCCCGCGCCGAAGCCCGCGGGCCGCTGAAGCGCGTGTCAGGGCGCCTCCTCATCCTGGGCGCCGGTGGGCACGCCCGCGCCGTGGCCGACCTGGCGGTCGAGTGCGGCTGGACCGTCGCCGGCTTCACCGAGCGGCCGGGCGCCGCCGGCCCCGCCGTTGTCGGCGCCGACGCCGACCTGCCGCGGTTGCTGGCCGCAGGCACGTTCGACGGCGCCATCGTGGGCGTCGGCAATACGGCGCTGGAGCGCCGCGCGGAGCTGTTCCGCTCCCTGAAGGAGGCCGGGGCGGCTGTTCCCACGTTGGTCCACCCGCGCGCGGCCGTGAGTCGCTCCTGCCGGATCGGGGAAGGCTCGGTCGTCTTTCCCGGCGCGGTGCTCGGCAGCCAGGTGCGCGTCGGGATAAACGCCGTCGTGTACAGCGGTGTCGTCGCCGAGCACGACTGCGCGATTGCCGACCACGCCTACCTCTCGCCGGGCGTGATCCTCTGCGGGGGCGTCACGGTGCAGGCCGGGGCGTTCATCGGCGCGGGCGCGGTCGTGGTGCCCGGCGTCACCCTCGGAGAGGGGGCGCGGGTGCGGGCCGGCGCGGTCGTGTCGTCCGACGTCCCGGCCAAAGGAAGCGGGCCGCGGTAGCCCGGCCTGCCAACGGACTGAGGGATGCTGCCACGCTCACGCCCCGCGGAGGCCCGCTCGAACGAACTGCACGAAGCCTCTGGGAGACAGCAGGGCGAGCGTATAGCGGAGGTTGTCCCGGGTGCCGGGGTGAGCGGCGAAGAGGTACGCCACATACAGGGCGAGGGCGCCTCCGGCGGCGGGAATGGGGGCCCACGGGCCCAGCCGGGCGAGAGACCCCACGAGCGCCAGCAGCAGGTGGAAGGACGCCACCATGAGCGCGAACCCGCCGAGGTACACCCAGGCGCGCGGATAAAAGGGGATGGCCGCCAGGTCGCGGGTCCAGCGGAAGTACAGCCAGGCGGGGAACAGGATCAGGAACAGCCGCGCGACGGCCGCGCCCGCCGCCCCGGGCAAAAGCCCGGCGTGACCGGCGAAGAGCGGTTCAGCCGGCACGAGGGCGACCAGCACGGCGAGGTAGGCGACCACGCGCAGCAGGTTCACGGGGACGAACCGGGCTGGCTGGTCCAGCGCGTAGACGATGAGCGTGTAGGGGTTGACGATGTTGGCGGCGACCGCGGCCAGCACCAGAATGCGCAGGGGGACCGCCGCCGGGCGGAACGCATCACCGTAGACCAGCCCGATCGCCGGATCGGCGAAGGCCCAGAAGACCAGGGCGAGGGGGACCGTGAGGAAGAGGAGCTTGTCGAGACCGCCGAAGAAGAACTCGCGGGCTTCGCGGTCGCCGGCCTCCGACCGCCGCGCGTAGAGGCCCGAGAGCCGGGTGAGGAAGAAGATGCCGGGTGCCGCGATCACGGAGGAGAGCCCTTCCCAGAGCGCCCGGGCGACCTGGTAGTAGCCGGCGGCGGCGAGCCCCGCCCATCGGCCGACGAGCACCCGGTCGATGGAGTCCTGGAACAGGGCGAGCGGTGTCGTCACCAGGAACGGGCGCGCGAAGGTCCAGTACTCACGGAAGCTCTCGCGCGTCGGTGCGCGCAGGGAGATGTCATACCGGATGGCGAGCACCAGGGCCGCGCCCAACGCGCTCAGCACGCCCTCGACGGAAAAGGTCGCCGCCACCAAGGTGACGCTGGGCGCCCACAGCAGGACGAGCACGACGCTCAGCAACCGCGCGGCGCGAGCGGCCAGGAGGATCGCGGAGTAGGGCACCGTCCACTCGCGGGCGATGAACACCTTGAGGAAGATGTCGGCAAAGTTGGTGGCGATCTGCGCGGCGAGCATGAAGAGGAAGACGAGCGCCAGTTCCGCGGACCGGAAGAGGCCCTGGACGGTCCACACGGCCGCGAGGGCCGCAACCAGCGCGCCGTGGAGCGCGAGCTGGACGGTCGCCATGGTGCCGAGGCAGCGTCCCGGATCCCGGCCCTCGGCCAGCCGCTTGAGGTGGGCCTGGGTGAAGCCGGGCAGGAGCATTGCCATGACGAGCCCGACCAGGCCGGTGCTGAAAGCGATCGAGCCGAGCGCCGCGGGGCCCAGCGTGCGCGCCACCAGGATGGAAACGAGCATGCCGAGCGCGGTGCCCCCCCAGGTGCTGGCGGTCAGGAGCAGGGACTGTCGACCGAGGGTGGCAGACGGCATTGCCTCGCATTCTATCCCACGTTGAGCAGCCACGAGCATGAGGCGCGGGATCCGAGGGGGCTCGTCACGCGGTGCTTTGCCTACATGAAGCACCGGGTCGAGAAGACGGTGCGGCCGCATCTAATGTGGGCGAGCCATCGTGCGAGTTTCGGCTGGAAGAGGTAGCGCCTCCCACAGCGCGCGCGACCAGCGAGTAGCCCGCGGCCTCGAGGCCGGCCCAGCGGCCGACCAGCTCCCGATCGATCGTTCGTATTGACTTGGGCCGATCCCGCTCGCTATGGTGGGCCGTGACGCCGGGCTCTCCTCGCACGTTCCGGATCCTGCTGGCCTTGATGGCCGTGCTCTATCTTGGCCAGGGGCTGTTCTACAGTCGGACCCTGGTGTCCACGGAAGGTGAGGAGTCGTATCTCGGGCTCGGCTACCTGCTGGTGCGCGGCGAGATTTCCCTCTATCAGGATGAGATCACCGGCCAGCGGCTGCCGCTGCCGTTCTACGTCCTGGGCGCCTCCCAGCTGTTGTTCGGCCCGAATCTGTGGGCGGGCCGTCTCTTTTCCGTCGCGCTTGGGCTGCCGGTGCTCGCCTTCACGGCGGCGGTCGCTTGGCGAATCGGCGGCCCCTGGGCTGGCCTCCTGGCCGGCTTCCTCCTCGCGACCCAGGGCACCATCGTCGCTTACTACGCGACCGCCCACTACGACGCGCTCACCGCGCTGATCCTCATGGCCGCGGTGTGGGTCTTCCTCCGGGAAGAGTGGAGGTGGCGTTACCCGCTGGGGATGGCAGTAGCATCGGTGTTGTCTCTCACGCGCACGACCATGATGCCCGCACTGCCCTTCTTGTTCGTGTGGGCATGGCTCGGCTCCCGCACGCTCGCCCAGCGAGCGACGGTGGTGGCGGTGACGGCGGTGCCACCCGTCGCCTTCTTTCTGTGGGACCCGACGCACCTCAAGCTCCTGGCGCACATCCCGCTCGTCGGTGGCCTCGTCGAGCCTTTGGGATATCGCTCCATCCTCCATTTCCAGGCGGTGACTGCGGCCGATTTGCCGAGCCAGCTCTGGTCCTTGGTACGTTTCGCTCGCCGCTTCGAGTCCTGGGCACTGGCCGTGGCGGGGATCGCCGTCGCGGCGCTCCTTTTCTGGCGCCGGGGTTCACGGCGAAGCTTCGAGCACCTTGGTCGGACTCTCTGGGCCGTGGCCGCGCTGGGCGGTTGGCTGCTGCTCTGGCACTTCATCATGTTCCGACTCAACTTCAAATGGGTCTACGCCTATTTTCCCGATTTCGCCCCCCTGGGGGCCGTCGTCATGGGCGTAGTCGCCGTAGCGCTATGGGAGCGGCCCGACCTGCCGCGCGCGGCTCGCTGGGTGCTCGCGGTTTCCCTAGCGGGTTCGCTGGTCATCTCCGTCCTGTTCACCCGCATCCCCATGATACCCACGCCGATCCCCGTCCCGTTCCGCAACGATCCGGTCCAGCAGATCAACCGGGCCGCGAGCCGGCTCGCGCAGCTGATCCCGCCCGGCGAGCGGCTCTTCTTCTTCGGCCCGGCCATGGCGGTCCATCTGGCCGGCCGGCAGCCGTACCTGCAGCAGCTCATGGCGCCGGGCACCTTCGTGGTCAACGACACCGATGCGCGGGCCGTCTCGCGCAGTGGGGTGTGGGGGCGCGCGGAGATCGAGCGGTGGCTGGGGCAGGAGGCCCGCTACGCCGCCGTCAATCCGCCGCACCTCGACGCCTACGCGGCGGCCGGGCGAGCGGAGGGTGTGGCGCGGATCCGCGCGCTGCTCCAGGAGCGCTTCGAGCTGATCGGCCGCATCGATGACGCGTACTGGTCCGTTCTCGAGGTCTATCGTCGCCGCCCGGGAGAGGCGGGCCGATGAGAGAGCTGGCCTGTCCGATCTGCGGGGGCACGGCGCGGCGCCAGGTCTACCGGGAGACGGTCGGGGCGGAGCCACCCGACGCAACGACGCGGGTGGCCGATCCGGAGGGCAAGCACTACCGGATCAACCGGTGTCTCGGCTGTGGGCTCGTGTACTCGAGCCCGATCTTCGACGAGGCGGGCGTCGCCGCGCTCTACACCCACTCGCCCCACACCAACGTGCGCCCTGGCGAGGAGGACAATGTCCGGAACACCTTCCAGGGTTACTACCGGCTGGCCCGGTCGTACCTGGCGGCCCGGCAGCGAATTCTCGACATCGGCTGCGACCTGGGCCTGCTGCTGAGCATCGCGGCGGGCGACGGGTTCGAAGAGCTCCATGGAGTCGAGCCCAACCCGATGGCCGCCGCCACCGCGCGGGCCGTTCCCCGGAGCCGGATCGTGGAGACGTTCTACGAGTCTACCGAGTACCCCGAGGAGCACTTCGACCTGGTGACGCTGATCCACGTGGTGGACCATATGGTGGAGCCCATCCGCCTCCTCACCAGGGTCCGGCGTGACCTCAAGCCGGGCGGTGTGGTCCTCGCGGTCGTCCACAACGCGGAATCACTCCTGGCTCGAGTGCTCGGCGACCGCTTCCCACCTTACAACTTGTACCACCACTCCTTCTTCACCAAGCGCACGCTCGGGCTGCTCTTCGCGCGGGCGGGGCTGGAGCCGGTCTGGGTCGGCTCCACCCGCAATAGCTACTCGCTCGATTTCCTCGTGGACAAGATACCGGTCGTCCCGGCGGCCGCCCGTCGGGCGGCACGCGCCGCACTCGGCGGGGTCGGACTCGGGCGGCTCCCCCTCACGATTCCTCTGGGGAATATCGGCATCGTCGCCCGGAAGCCGGCCAGCGCAGCCCCGTGCCTCTAGGTTTGGCCGCAACCCTGTGTTATCGTCGGCGCGGAACGAATCCCGACGATGACTTCAAAGCCAGCGCCTAGGTGGGGACGGAAACGTCTCAGCTCTCGCCGGCGCCAGCCGGCAGGGTCCAGTTCACCCAAGGCCGACTTCCTTCGGCGCCTCCACTACGAGCTCCTCCGCGTCCGACGAATCGAGGAAAAGCTGGTCCTACTCTACCGGGAGCAGGAGATACGCACTCCGGTCCACTTCTCGATCGGCCAGGAGGCGATCGCGGTGGGCGTCTGCGCGGCGCTCACCGCCCAGGACGTGGTCTACAGCGGTCACCGCTGCCACGCGCACTACCTGGCGAAGGGTGGCAATCTCGGCGAGCTCGTCGCCGAGCTCTACGGTCGTGAGACCGGATGCGCCCGAGGCCGCGGTGGGTCCGTCCATCTGTCCGACATGTCGGTGGGGATGGTGGCGTCCTCGGCGATCCTGGCCCAGACCGTGCCGGTCGCGGTGGGCTCGGCGCTCGCGTTCCAGATGGACGGGAGCCCGCGGGTGGCCGTCACGTTCTTCGGCGACGGTGCGGTGGACGAGGGCGTCTTCCACGAGAGCCTGAACTGGGCGGCGATCAAGCGGCTGCCGGTGCTCTTCGTCTGCGAGAACAACCTCTACGCGACGCACTCGCCGCTCTCCGTCCGGCTCCCGAAAGGTACCGAAATCTACCGGCGGGCGCAGATGTACAAGATCGCGGCCGAAAAGTTGGACGGAAACGACGTGTACGCTGTGTATCGGAGCGCCCAGCGAGCCGCGACGCAGTGCCGGGAAGGACGGGGACCGGTCTTCCTCGAGTGCTCCACGTACCGCTGGCTCGAGCACGTCGGTCCGCTCGACGACTCTGACCGTGGTTATCGCACGAAGCGCGAGATCGACTCCTGGAAGCGCGGGGACCCTGTCAAGCGGAGCGCGAAGGCCCTGCTGTCAGCCGGCCTCGCGAACGCCGCCATGTTCCGGCAGTTCGAGTCGCAGATCGCCGACGAGATTGCCAAGGCGGTGGCCGAGGCGGGGCACGCGCCTTGGCCCGATCCGCGTGATCTCCTCAAGGACGTGTACTGAGAATGGAGCGGGGCGTGCGTAATCTCAGGTACTGGGAGGCATTGGCCGAGGCTTTCGTCCAGGGGATGCAGCGAGATCCCGATATCTTCATCTTTGGTATCGGTGTTGATGACCACAAGGGTATCTTCGGCACGACGCGGGCTGCTTACGAGCGGTTCGGCAGCACGAGAGTTTTCGACGTCCCGATCGCGGAACAGGCCCTCACCGGTGTGGCCATTGGAGCAGCCGCGATGGGCAAGCGCCCTGTCGTCGTGCATGCGCGCAACGATTTCATGTTCTTGGCGACCGACCAGATGATCAATCTGGCTGCCAAGTGGCGCTACATGTACGGTGGCACGTCGCGAGTGCCCATCGTGGTCCGGTCCATCATCGGGAAAGGCTGGGGCCAGGGGGCGACTCATTCACAGAGCCTGCAGGCGCTGTTCGGCCATTTCCCTGGACTTCAAGTGATCATGCCGGCCTTTCCCCGTGACGCCAAAGGGCTGACCCTCGCGGCTCTCCAGGCCGGCGGCCCAGTCGTCATCCTGGAGCATCGGGGTCTCTACGAGACGGTCGGCCCTGTTCCGGAGAGCCCGGAGCTGATACCGCTTGGCACAGCGGCCGTTGCCCGCGAGGGCCACGACGTCACCGTGGTAGCCGCGTCTCTGATGGTCATCGAGGCGCTCCACGCTGCCGATCTCCTCGCGCCGCTCGGAGTCAGCCTCGAAGTTGTGGACTGCCGCAGCATCCGTCCGCTCGACTTGGACACGATTCTCGGCTCGGTGAGAAAGACAGGGCGTGTGGTGATTGCCGACACAAGCTGGCTTGCCTTCGGGCTCTCGGCCGAGGTGGCGGCGATCTGTGCCGAGCGTGCGTTTGGGGACCTTAGAACCTCCGTCCGCCGCATAGGGCTTGCGGACTGCCCCGCGCCCGTCTCCGTACCTCTTGAGAAGGCGTTCTATCCGGATCGGCACACGATCGCTTCTGAGTGCTTGCAGGTTCTCGATCGTGACCCGTCGGACTTGCCGGAGCACGCGCCAGTGGAACCCTCTTTCAAGGGGCCCTACTGATGGCGCCGTCGCTTTCGGTGCTGGTTCCGGCCCTGAACGAGCAGCGGGACCTCGAGCCGACCGTGCGGCAGCTGATTCGAGTTGTTGGGGGCGTGTGCGAGGACTTCGAGATCATCATCGTGAACGACGGGAGCACGGACAGGACCGGCGCAATCGCCCAACAGCTCGTCCAGGAAGAGCCCCGGGTACGCTTTCTCGAGAACGCCGGCAACATGGGGCTTGGCTACAGCTATGCGCGCGGGGTCCGCGAGGCGAGCAAGACTCATTTCGTATACGTGCCGGGCGACAATACGTGGCCGGAATCCTCGATCGGCGAGATTCTTCGTCACTTGGGGAAGGCCGATGTCGTCACCTCATATGCTACCAACCCTGACGTGCGGGTTGGATTCCGCCGGCTCGTATCCACGGCCTACACGGTAGCCTTGAATGCTCTCTTCGGGCACAGGATGCGGTACTTCAACGGTCTCTCTGTGTATCCGCGGGAGTTCTTGCTCACACGGCCCATTACGACGTGGGGCTTCGGGTTCCAGGCCGAGACCCTGCTCAAGGCCCTTGACGCCGGGTTGTCCGTGGTCGAGGTGGGTGTTCCCATTGACGAAGCTGCCGCCCGCAAGTCTCGGGCCTTGAGCCTTCGGAACTTCCTGAGCGTCGCGAAGACCGTCGTGACCACTTTCTGGACGCTCAGGGTGGCCAGGCGCCGAATCTCGGCGTCGGCCGGTCTCCGATGAGCCGCGTCTTCGTCACGGGCGGCGCCGGGTATGTCGGCGCCGTGCTGGTGCCGCGCCTCCTCGAGGCCGGGCACGCCGTGACCACGCTGGACCTTTTCCTGTTCGGCGATCACCTGCCTGCCGATTCCGACTGGCTCACGCGGGTCACTGGCGATATCCGCGACGAGGCCTTGCTGCGCCGGACGCTCCCGGGACACGACGCGGTCATCCACCTGGCATGCATCTCCAACGATCCGAGCTTCGCGCTCGACCCGGGCTTGAGCCGCTCCATCAACTTCGAGTGCTTCGAGCCGCTGGTGCTGGCGGCCAAGGACGCGGGTGTCCGCCGGTTCATCTACGCCTCGACGTCGAGCGTGTACGGCGTGAGCCACGCGGAGAATGTCACCGAGGAGCATCCGCTCGTCCCGCTCACGGACTACAACAAGTACAAGGGCCTCTGCGAGCCGCTGCTCTTCAAGCACCAGTCGCCGGAGTTCACGACGGTAACCATCCGG
>Ga0209640_10003996_pt1 | contig 12957 bp, 10 predicted proteins | sample RifCSP10_1_FD_184018 | JGI IMG/M metagenome (GOLD analysis project Ga0209640, IMG submission 184018) | Soil microbial communities from Rifle, Colorado - Rifle CSP2_sed 10_1 (SPAdes) (version 2) | ecosystem: Environmental > Terrestrial > Deep subsurface > Rock core/Sediment | place: Rifle...
GGCTCGAACGGCAACGGCAAGTCGACGCTGGTGAAGCTTATCGCCGGGCGTCTTAGTCCGTTCGAGGGCACCATCACGCGCGCCTCGAAACTTAAGATCGCCTATTTCGCCCAGCATCAGCTCGACGAACTGGATTCCGAGGGCACCGTCTACGACCACGTTCGGGAGCTGATGCCGGACGCGCCGGAGGCGAAAATCCGTGCGATGGCGGGCTCCATCGGCTTTTCCGGCCGAACCGCCGATACCCAGGTCGACAAGCTGTCCGGCGGCGAGAAAGCGCGGCTGCTGCTCGGGCTTGCGACGTTCGGCGGACCGCACCTGCTGATCCTCGACGAGCCAACCAATCATCTCGACATCGACAGCCGCTCGGCGCTGATCGAGGCGATCAACGACTATCCCGGTGCAACCATCATCGTGTCGCATGACCGTCACCTGCTCGACGCCTGCGCCGACCGGCTCTGGTACGTGTCCGACGGCACGGTCAAATCGTTCGACGGCGATCTCGACGATTATCGCCGGCGCGTGCTGTCGGACCGAAGCGGTGGCAACGGCAAGGACCGCGCCGCGCGCGGACCCAAGCCGGCGCCGAGCAGCGAGGATCGTCGCGCGGCCGCGAACCGGCGCGCCGCCGCCAAGCCGCTGCGTCAGCGCGTGTTGCAGGCGGAAGCCGAGGTCAGCCGGCTGACACAGGAAATCAAGAAGCTCGATGCCGCGCTCGCCGACGGCAGCCTGTTCGCGCGCGATCCGGCGCAGGCCGCGGCCATCGCCAAGGCGCGCGCCAAGAGCGCCGCGGCGCTGGCGCAAGCCGAGGACGAATGGCTCGCCGCCGGCGCCGCGTTGCAGACGGCGATCAATTAACGGGTGGCCGCCCGATTGGACTTGGGAGCCGGCTTCTTGCGCACCGGCTTCGGCGGCGCCGGCGGCGCGGGGGCGCGCTCCATCGATTTCAGGCGGCCGTCGGCGAAGCGGTAGATGCCGGGGCGCGCACCTTGCAGAAAGCTGAGCGTGGTGCTGCGCTCGCCGCGCTCGTTGGCGCCGATCTCGACCTTGTCGGCGAGACCCGCGCGCTTGACCACGTCGCACTCGGTCATCTCGAGTGCAATCGGGGCCGGAATGGTGGGCGCGCCGGGCTGCTGCACGGCAGCCGTTGGCTGCCCGGCGGCCGGAGTGTCGGCGGCTTGCGCTTGCGCGCCAACGGCCTGAGCGCCGGCAGCCTGGTCGCCGCCGGCCTCGGCCGGCGCGAACGTCCCGGCGCAGCGGCCGGCGGCGTCAACCAGATCCTCCGCGGTGACCGGCGCCAGCGCCTTTTCCTTCATGCTTGTAACCGACAGCGGGCGGAACAGCGTCGCCGGATCGGGCGCCTTGAGCGACTCGAACTCCGGCTTGGCGCAGGCGCCGAGCGCGAGCACCGCCGTCAGCATCGTCATTGTTGCCGCAACGCGCACGGATGATCCCCGAATCCTGCAATCCCGCCCAAAACTTAGCTGCCCAAAACTTAACCGCGACTTTGCGTCACCATCGCGGCAACCGCAACCGGCCGCGGCCGCCGCGACCGTGTCGGATCGCCGCCCTCAGGCCTTCTTGACCCACCGGCCGCGCTCGTCGGTCTGCCAATAGGTGACATCGAAACCCTGCGCCTTGGCCTCGCTCCAGCGCGCACGCGCCTGCGCCAATGCGTCCTCATCGTCGCCGTCGAACAGCAGCACGATGCGGTCATAGCTCTTGGCATCCGCCGGCATCGGCGCGCCGTCGATCAGGAAGCGCACCGTCGCGGCGTTCGGGTTGTCCTCGCCGGTGGTGAGCAGGATCGGCTGCGCCGCCGCCTCGCCGTCGCGCGGGGTGCCGTGCGGAAGAAAGCTTTCGTCGCGATAGGTCCACAAATGCGCGTCGAGCGCCTCCACCCGCTCGTCGGAGGCCATCTGCACCACGACGCGCCAGCCACGCTCAACCGATCGCTCCAACAGCGAAGGCAGCACGCTTTCGAGCGGCTGGCGTTGCAAATGATAGAACAGGATCTCGGTCATGGCTTCTCGGCGACCAGGACGTCACCGCTCGTAGTGATCCGCCACCAGCTGATTGAGCAGGCGCACGCCCCAGCCGGAACTCCAGCTCTTGTTGATGTCGGTCTGCGGGGAACCCAGCGCGGTGCCGGCGATATCGAGGTGGACCCACGGCGTCTTGTCGACGAAGCGCGCGAGCAGCTGCGCCGCCGTGATCGAGCCGCCGTGGCGCCCGCCGGTGTTCTTCATGTCGGCGAACTTGGAGTCGATCATCTTGTCGTATTCGGGACCGAGCGGCATCCGCCACACCCGCTCGCCGGTCGCCTGCCCCGACTTGGTCAGCCAATCGCACAGCCGATCGTTGTTCCCGAACATGCCGGCGTATTCCTGGCCGAGCGCGACGATGATAGCGCCAGTCAGCGTCGCCAGATCGATCATGAGTTTCGGCTTGTGCTTGGTGTTGACGTAGTGCAGCACGTCGGCCAGCACCAGCCGTCCTTCGGCGTCGGTGTTGATGATTTCGATGGTCTGGCCGGACATGGTCTTGACGATGTCGCCGGGCCGCTGCGCCTTGCCGTCGGGCATGTTCTCGACCAGGCCGATGGCGCCGAGCGCGTTGACCTTCGCCTTGCGGGCGGCGAGCGCATGCATCAGGCCGACCACGCAGGCGGCGCCCGCCATGTCGCCTTTCATGTCCTCCATGCTGGCCGCCGGCTTGATCGAGATGCCGCCGGTGTCGAAGCAGACGCCCTTGCCGATGAAGGCGATCGGCGGCACGCCCTTCTTGCCGCCGTTCCAGCGCATGATCACGACCCGGCTGTCGTGCATCGATCCCTGGCCAACGCCGAGCAGCGCGTTCATGCCGAGCTTCTTCAGCGCCGGCACGTCGAGCACCTCGACCGCGACGCCGAGCTTCTTCAGCGCGGAGGCCCTGCGGGCGAACTCCTCCGGATAAAGCACGTTTGCCGGCTCGTTGACGAGGTCGCGCGCCAGCACCACGCCGTCGGCCACCGCCGCGCGCTCGGCCCAGGCCTTCTTCGCCGCCGCGACGTTGCCGACCGCGATCGCGACATGCGCCTTGACCGGCGGCTCCTCGCCTTCCTTGCGCTTGGTCTTGTAGCGGTCGAAGACGTAGACGCGCAGCTGCGTGCCGAGCGCCAGGTCGGCCGCCTGCTCGGGCTTGAGCGCGCCGGCGGCCAGCTCCGCAAAGATCATGACCTCGTCCGTCGTCGATGGCAGCTTGCCCATGGCGGTGCCGCCGAGCTTGACGAAATCCTGCGCCTTGAATTTGCCCGCCTTGCCGACCCCGAGGATCACCAGCCGCGCCACCGGCAGCCCGGCCGGCGCGACGATTTCCAGGGCCTTGCCGCTCTTGCCGGTAAAGCGGTCGGCGGCGGCCGCGCGCTGCAGCAGGTCGCCGGTCGGCTCCAGCGCCTTGCGGGTGGCCCGGCCGAGCTTCAAGCCCTCTTCGCAGAACAGGACCAGTACGCCCTTGCGGGGCGTCGCGAACGGGGCGAATCCGAGCTTACGGGCATCGGCCATGGCATTTCCTCTTAACGGTCAGGGCGGCGCAAACGCGCCCTTATGGCCCGATTGTGGCGCTCCTGCAAACGCCGGCGGGCGACGCAAGCCGTCGCCAAAGCCGAAAGCGGCGGCGAAAAGGTTGGCTCAAAAGGCGGTGCGGTCGCGCAGGTTGCGGCGGTCGGCGACAATGCGCGCGACATCGTTGCGCTCGGCTTCGCTCGCGATCAATGGATCGATGCGGTCGACCTGGTTCATGGCGATGAGTTCGAGGATTTCGTTGCGTACGGAGCGGGCCGCGTCGCGCGGCAGCGCGTCCACGATCTGCAGGCGCTCAGGTGCCTTTACCGCGCCCAGGTCGGCGGCGACGAATTCCGTCAGCGCGCGCTCGGAAGCGCCCGGCGCCTCGACGAAGGCATAGAGCCCCACGCCGGTGTGGCGGTCCGGGAACGCGACCACGGCGGCGTCTCGCACTTGCGGATGCATCTTGAGCCGCATCGCGATCGTCGGCGCGTCGTGTAGCAGCCGCAGCCCGCCGCCCTCGCGATCGACGAAGCCGAACAACCTGCGCGTGATCCAGTAGTAGACCGGCTTGCCGGTGGCCATCCATATGCTACTCAGCCAGCTCTTGCGCGCGAGCACGCGCCGCTCGGCCGGCGTCAGCGCATCCGGCGCATAGCGGCGCTTTTGCTTGAGCAGATGGCGCAGATCCTCGTAGGCCGCGACCCGGAACAGGCGGCTGCGGCTTGCGAAGCGCATGGCAAGCTGGAAGTCCGTCATGTAGGCGCGGCCGTCCGGGCCGCGCAGCCAGTTCTGCTCCTTGTTGAGATCGTTGTGACAGACGCCGGCGCGATGCAGCTTGCGCAGCGCGGCCTTGGCCGACAGGAAATAGCCGCGGTCGCCGTGCGGGCGCGCGATATGCAGCGCCACGCCGTCGATGAACCCGCGCACCAGGCAATTGCGGCCGGCGAACAGCAGCGGCGGCGCGATGCCGAGCGCGCCGATGTGCTTGAGCGCATCGCGCTCGCGCGCGAACAAGTGCCGTGCGAGCGGCCAAGCCCACCACGGCACCGCGTCGATGCGGCGCAGCACGGAATCGACCTCCCCGTGCGGCGTCGTGAACCGGCCGCGCTCGACGGTCGAAAACACGTCACGCTTGAGAACCACCTGGCCGCGCCATCGGCCGGCGATCTCCTTCAGGCCGGGATGCACAGATGTTCCCCAGATGTGCTCATGGAATGACGAAGGATAGCACCCGGCAGCATTGCGCGGAAGCCGAGGCCGCAAAGCGGGACCCAAATCCTCAGCGATTACAGCGGTTTCGTCGTCCGGAACATTGCCAAGGCCGGAAATTTGCGCAACCGTCCGCCAAATCCGGGGATGCGGGGCGCAATCCCCCCTGGATCGGGCACGAAGATGTTCCAAAAAGGGGCTGCTGCGACACTGCCGAATTAACTTTTTGTTGTGCATGTTCAACGGCTTTGCCATGCCGAAGCCACTTTGTGGACCGATCAAGGTAGAGTTAACGGGGGGAGCTGTCCGCTTGGGCAAGCGCCGCGCTTGGCATGGGGCTCAGGCGCGACGGGCGGCACGATCCGAACGTGGGGACGTCGCAGGCGGATGGGGTCGATCGACCGCTATATTTTTCGCACCACTCTCGGGGCGTTCCTGCTGGTGCTCGTGAGCCTCACGTGCGCCATCTGGATGACCCAGGCGCTGCGCGACATCGACCTGGTGACCAACCAGGGGCAGACCGCCCTGGTGTTCGTCAAGATCACCAGCCTGGTCATTCCACAATTGGTCCTGGTGATTGCGCCATTCGCGCTGGTCGTGGCGGTGTCGCACGTCCTGCACAAGCTCGGCTCGGATTCCGAAATCATCGTCATGAACGGCGCCGGCATGCGGCCCTGGCGGCTGCTTCAGCCGTTCCTGGCGGTCACCATCCTCGCTTCGCTGCTGCTCGCGGCGATCTCGGCCTATGTCGCCCCCGAAAGCCTGCGCATGTTCCGCCGCGGCCTCATCGAGGTGCGCACCGATCTCGTGAGCAACATCGTGCAGCCGGGCCGTTTCATCGCGATCGAGTCCGGGCTCGCTTTCAACATCCGCGAGCGTCAGCCCAACGGTCTCCTGGTCGGCATCCTGCTGGACGACCGGCGCGATCCGAAGGAGCGCGTCACCATCCTCGCGGAACACGGCGAGATATTGAAAAACGACCGTGGCAGCTTTCTGGTTCTGGAGAACGGCAATATCCAGCGCCACGAGCTGAAGCAGCGCGACCCGAACATCGTCATCTTCGACCGTTATGCCTTCGACCTCTCGCAGTTCGGCGGCGGCCCCCAGGTGATCAATTACTCGGTGCGCGAGCGCTATCTCTGGCAGCTGATCTGGCCCGATGCCAACGACCAACAGTACAAGGATCAGCCGGGACAGTTCCGCGCCGAGCTGCACGACCGCTTGCTCGCGCCGATCTATCCGATAGTCTTCGTGGTGATCGCCTATGCCTTCCTCGGCGCCCCACGGACCACACGCCAGAGTCCGGCCTGGTCGATCACCGCGGTCGTCCTCGGCGTCGTGACGCTTCGCCTGATCGGCTTCGCCAGCACGGTCTTGGGCGTGAGGTATCCGCTTGCGCTGACGTTTCAGTATCTCGCCGTGGCGGGGGCGCTGGCCGGGGGGCTTTATGCGATTGCACGCGGACTGATCATCGAGGCGCCGGCCGCGGTTTCCAGCGCCGTCAATGCCGGCAGCGAATGGCTCATGCGCCGTGCCGGCGCCATCATAAGGCCGGTACAATGACCGGCACGCTCGCCCGCTACTTTGGGATGCGCTTCCTGCTCACGCTCGTTGCCGTGCTGGCGGGCGTGTTGACGATGATCATTTTGATCGACTACGTCGAGCTGATGCGCCGGCTCGACGACGTCCCGAACGCGTCCGCCCTGCTGGTCGCCAAGACCTCGCTGTTTCGCGTGCCGCAGATCGCGGAGCGGGTTCTGCCGTTCTGCGTGCTGATCGGCGCGATGTCTTGCTATCTCGGCCTGTCGCGGCGGCATGAGCTCGTGGTTTCGCGGGCCGCCGGAATGTCGGCCTGGCAGTTCACCATGCCGGCCATCGTCGTCGCACTGCTCGTCGGCGTCGTCGCCACCACCGTCTACAATCCGGTGGCGGCGGTCTTGAACGAGCGCTCCAAGCGCCTGGAGGCGGAAATCTCCGGCAACGCGCAGGCCGGCCTGCAAGCGACGGTGAATGGTTTCTGGGTAAGCCAGCGCAGCGGCGATGGCCATTCGATCATCAACGCCACAAACAGTCGCCAGCAGGGCGTGCTGCTCGGCAATGTCACCGCCTTCCTGTTCGATCAACGCAATCGTTTCCTCACTCGCGTCGAGGCAAGGTCTGCCGTGCTCGAATCCGGCCATTGGCGGCTGCACGACGCCCGCGTCTTTGCGCCCGGAAAGCCGCCGGTCCAGCGCGAGACCTATCTGCTGGCCACGACTTTGACGCCGGAGCAGGTGCGGGAAACTTTTTCGACGCCGGAAACCGTGCCGTTCTGGCAGCTTCCCCAATTCATCGACCTGGCCGAGCGGGCGGGCCTGACGGCAGCCGGATACCGCTTGCAGTACCACAAGCTCCTGGCGCGACCCTTCATGCTGGCGGCGATGGTGCTGCTCGCCGCCGCCTTCAGCCTTCGGTTCTTCCGCTTCGGCGGCGTGCAGAAGATGGTCCTGGGCGGGATCGCATCGGGATTTCTGCTGTACGTCATGTCGAAAGTGACCGATGACCTCAGCAAGGCCGAGATGCTGCCGCCGATCCTGGCGGCCTGGATGCCGGCGGTCGTGGGTTCGATGGTTGGATTCCTTGCGCTGCTCTACCAGGAGGACGGGTGATGGCCGTTGCTGCCAGCACTCGGTCGTCGTCTGTGCGTCGGCGAGTGGAGCAAGGCGTTCTGGTCCTGTTGAGCGCGGCAACGTTCGTTGCCGGCTGCTGGAGCGTTGCTGCGCCGGTGCTGGCGCAGGAGCTGCTGACGTTTCCCCAGCGGCCCACTTCCCCCGCCCGCAACCCGGCCTCGCGACGTCAGAGCGACAAGGCGCCGATGCTGTTGCGGGCGACGGAGATTGATTACGACTACACCAACAAGCGCGTGTCCGCCGTCGGCAGCGTCCAGATCTACTATTCCGGCACCACGGTCGAAGCGGACAAGGTGGTCTACGACGAAACCACCAAGCGCATGCACGCGGAAGGCAACGTGCGGCTGGCCGAACCGAACGGCCAGATCACCTATGCCGAGGTGATGAATCTCAGCGACGATTTCCGCGACGGCTTTGTCGATTCGCTGCGCCTCGACACACCCGATCAGACCCGCATGGCGGCGGCGCGCGCCGAGCGCTCGAGCGGAAATTTCACCGTGTTTCATAGCGGCGTCTACACCGCCTGCGAGCCGTGCAAGGACGATCCGCGGAAACCGCCGCTGTGGCAGGTGAAAGCGGCGCGGATGATCCACGACCAGGGCGAGAAGATGATCTACTTCGAGGATGCACGCCTCGAATTCTTCGGCAAGCCGATCGCCTATATGCCCTACTTTTCCGCCCCCGATCCGACGGTCAAACGCAAGTCCGGCGTTCTCATCCCGCTCATCAGCGCCAGTTCGAAATACGGCGTCGCCGTGGAGGTGCCGTACTACTGGGCGCTGGCGCCCGACTATGACCTGACGCTCACCCCGCGGATCACGACCAAACAGGGCCTGCTGATGCAGGCCGAATGGCGGCAGCGGCTGATCAACGGCGCCTACTCGATCCGCGCCACCGGAATTTATCAGCTCGACAAGGACACCTTCCTGCGCAGCGGCGGCCCCTCCACCCCCGGCTACCGCGACTTCCGCGGCAGCATCGAAAGTTCGGGCCAGTTTGCGCTGACCAGGAAATGGGTCTGGGGCTGGGATGTCATTGCGCCGACGGACGCGACCTATTTTCAGGATTACGGACTGAACCCCTACCAGCGCACTACCAATCCGTTTCAGACCGGCCTGACCGAAGGCGTATCGCAGCTCTACCTCACCGGCCGGGGCGATCGCAGCTATTTCGATATCCGCGGCATCTACTACTACGGCTTCTCCGAAGCCGACGTGCAGAAGCAGATTCCGGTGATCCATCCGGTGATGGACTACAGCTACACCTTCGGCCAGCCGGTGATGGGGGGCGAGCTCGGCTACCGCGTCAACCTGACGAGCCTGAGCCGCACCAGCGCCGCGTTCGATCCGATCTCGGCGACCGCGTTCGCCACCGGCGGCTGCGGCCCCACCAGCGCCGATCCGACGGTGAAAATCCCCGCCAACTGCGTGCTGCGAGGCATTCCGGGGACCTACTCGCGAGTCTCGGCGGAGACGCAATGGAAGCGCAGCATCACCGATTCCTTCGGTCAGATCTTCACGCCCTTCGCCATGCTGCGGGCGGATGCCGCCACCGCCTCGATCCGGTCGGACCCCGGCGTCTCCAACTATCTCGCGACCGGCGATCACACCGAATTCCGCGCGATGCCGACGGTCGGTCTGGAATACCGCTATCCGTTCATCAACATCCAGCCCTGGGGCACGCAGACGGTGGAACCGATCGCGCAGGTCGTCCTGCGCCCGGACGAGCCGAGCATCGGCAAGCTGCCCAACGAGGATTCGCAGAGCTTGATCTTCGACGACAGCAACCTGTTCCGGGTCAACAAGTTTGCCGGCTGGGACCGCATCGAAGGGGGCGGACGGGCCAACGTGGGCGTGCAATACACCGCCCAGTTCAATCGCGGCGGCTTCGTCAATGCCCTGTTCGGCCAGTCGTACCAATTGTTCGGCACCAATTCGTTCGCCGTCGGCGACGCCACCAACACCGGCCTCGGCAGCGGTCTCGACACCAGCATGTCCGACTACGTGGCGCGCGTTTCGTACCAGCCGAACCGCACCTACACCTTCTCCACCCGATATCGCTTCGACCAGGCCACCTTCGAAGTGCGGCGCTTCGAGGCCGAGGCCCGCGCCAGCTTCGATCGCTGGTCGGTGAGCGCGCTCTACGGCAATTACGATGCCCAGCCGCAGCTCGGGTTCCTGCAACGGCGCGAAGGCATCCTCGGCACCGCCTCCGTCAAGCTGACCCGTAACTGGGTGGCCAACACTGCGCTGCGCTACGACATCGACGCCGGCAAGTTTTCGCAGACCCAGTTCGGGATCGGCTATATCGACGATTGCCTCATTCTGGCCCTGAACTACATCACCAACTATACCTACAGCGGGAACCCGACCCAGGATCAGAGGATCATGCTGCAATTGGGCCTGCGCACGCTGGGTGGCGCGTCGTTCAGTCAGACTGTCGGCACCACCACGGGCGGGCTATAACAAGGCGGGCTGCAAGCCCCGCCCACGGCCAACGGCCGGATCGATCGGCCGGTGGGCCGCCGCCAAGCAGTGGACGACCTGATGAAACGAATTCCCGCACCGCCGATTGCGCTTCGCCGCCTCGTCACGGTGGCCGCGCTCGCGCTCCTGGCCGCAATTGCGACAACGGCGCGGGTCGAGGCGCAGATGGTCGCCGTCATGGTGAATGGCGAGCCGGTGACGAACTACGACATCGAACAGCGCAGCAAGCTCATTCAGCTTTCGACCAACAAGAGTCCGTCGCGGCAACAGGTGTTGGACGATCTGATCGACGAAAAGCTGAAGATCCAGCTGCTCCGCCGCTACAACATCCCCGACATCGACAAGGACGTCGAAAACGCCCTGAGCAACATGTCCCGGCGCATGCGGGCAACGCCGAAGCAGTTCACCGAGCAGCTCGCGCGTTCCGGCGTGATGCCGGAGACGCTCAAGTCCCGCATCAAGGCCGAAATCGTCTGGAGCCAGGTCATCCGCGGCCGGTTCCAGAGCAGCTTCCAGTTCAGCGACAAGGACATTCTGGCAAGGCTCCAGAGCAGCAAGCCCGAGGGCGCGGAAACCACCGGCTTCGATTACACGCTGCGCCCGATCCTGTTCGTGGTGCCGCGCGGATCGCCGCCGGCCGAGTTCGAGGCGCGCCGCAAGGAAGCCGAGGCCTTCCGGACCCGCTTCCAAAGCTGCGAGCAGAGCATTTCCTATGCCCGCGCGCTTCCCTACGTGGCGGTCCGCCCGCCGGTGGTGAAAAGCTCCTCCGAGCTGCCGCCGTCGCTGCGCGAAGTCCTTGAGAAGACCGAGCTCGGCCGGCTCACCGCCCCCGAGGTCACCCAGCAGGGCATCGAGGTCTATGCGCTGTGCGCAAAAAAGCAATCGACCGCCGACAACGCGCCGGCCAAGAAGCAGGTGCGCGACGAGATGTTCAAGGAGGTGTTCGAGCGGCACTCCAAGCAGTATCTCAAAGAGCTGCGCAGCCAAGCCATGATCGAACACCGGTAGGCCTAAGGCGATGTCGCGACCGCTGGCCTTGACGCTGGGTGAACCCGCCGGCATCGGGCCCGACATTACGCTCGCGGCCTGGCGGCGGCGCGTCGAGCTCGATCTGCCCGCCTTCTACCTGCTCGGCGACCCGCAATGCTTGGCGCGCCGCGCCGAACGGCTCGGCCTCGACGTGCCGATCGAGATCGTGGTGCCCGCGACCGCCGCCGCCGCCTTCGCGCACGCCCTGCCGGTGGTCGCCCTCGACCTCCCCGCCACCGCCGAGCCCGGCAAGCCGGATGCCACCAGCGCGCCGGCCGCAATTGCCTCGATCGATCGCGCGGTCGCCGACGTGCTCGCAGGCAAGGCCGCGGCGATCGTCACCAACCCGGTCTCCAAGAGCGTGCTCTACCGGTCAGGCTTCAACGATCCGGGCCACACCGAGTATCTCGCCAGGCTTTCGTTCGAACATACCGGCGTTCCGGCCTGGCCGGTGATGATGCTGTGGTCGCCGGAGGTGGCGGTCGTGCCGGTCACCATCCACGTGCCCTTGCACGAGGTGCCGCAGCGGCTCACGCGCGATCTGATCTTCGAAACCGGGCGGGTGGTCGCGCGCGATCTGATCGACCGCTTCGGCATTGCCCACCCGCGGCTTGCGGTCGCCGGGCTCAATCCGCACGCCGGCGAAGACGGCACGTTGGGAAAGGAAGACTCAACGATCGTCAGACCGGCGGTCGAGCGGCTGATCGCCGACGGCATCGATGCGCGCGGGCCGCTCGCCGCCGATTCCATGTTCCACGAAGCGGCGCGCAAGACCTACGACGCCGCGCTCTGCATGTATCACGACCAGGCGCTGATCCCGATCAAGACGCTGGCCTTCGACCACGCCGTCAACGTGACGCTCGGCCTGCCGTTCGTGCGGACCTCGCCCGATCACGGCACCGCCTTCGACATCGCCGGCTCCGGCAAGGCCAACCCGGCGAGCCTGATTGCGGCGCTGAAGCTTGCCGCGCGGCTTGCGGCCGCGGACGAAAGCAAGCATCGGGTGTCGGCCGCGGCGCGCGCATGATCCCGCCCGACGATCTGCCGCCGCTGCGCGAGGTGATCCGGCGCCACGGCCTCTCCGCCAAGCGCTCGCTCGGCCAGAATTTCCTGCTCGATCTCAATCTCACCGGCCGCATCGCGCGCGCCGCCGGCCCGCTCGACGGCGTGACCGTGATCGAGATCGGGCCGGGACCGGGAGGACTGACGCGCGCGCTCATCGCCGAAGGCGCGGCCAAGGTGATCGCGGTCGAGCGCGATCAGCGCGCGCTCTCAGCACTTGCGGAAATCGCGCAGCGCCATCCCGGCCGCCTCACCGTGCTCGAAGGCGACGCGCTTGCGTTCGACGCCGCGCCATACCTCGGCGACGGCCCCGCCCGCATCGTCGCCAACCTGCCCTACAACATCGCCACCGCGCTGCTGGTGTCGTGGCTTACGACCGAGCCCTGGCCGCCCTGGTACGACCGGCTGGTGCTGATGTTCCAGCGCGAGGTGGCCGAGCGCATCGTCGCGCCACCCGGCGGCAAGTCCTACGGCCGGCTGTCGGTGCTGGCCGGCTGGCGCACGCAGGCGAAAATCCTGTTCGACATCAAGCCGCAGGCCTTCGTGCCGCCGCCCAAGGTGACGTCCTCGCTGGTGGAACTGGTGCCGCGCGCGAGACCGCTGCCCTGCGAGCGGGGGCTGCTGGAACGGGTGACCGCAGCGGCGTTCGGGCAGCGCCGCAAGATGCTGCGGCAGAGCCTGAAGACGCTCGGCACCGACCCGCTGCCGCTCCTTGCCGCCGCCGGCATCGAGCCGACCGCGCGCGCCGAGGACATCGCGATCGAAGGCTTCGTCGCGCTCGCCCGCGCGCTGGAAGCCGTTAGAATGAAAGCATGACCAAGCTCCGCCGCTTCTCTCTCGCCGCCTACCAAACCCCCTTGTGCGAGACCATCGTCGATTGCCCCGAGCCACAGGGCAGCGAGCTGCTCGTTCGCATCGAGCGCTGCGGCGTGTGCCATTCCGATCTGCACATGCAGG
>Ga0209640_10003997_pt1 | contig 12956 bp, 11 predicted proteins | sample RifCSP10_1_FD_184018 | JGI IMG/M metagenome (GOLD analysis project Ga0209640, IMG submission 184018) | Soil microbial communities from Rifle, Colorado - Rifle CSP2_sed 10_1 (SPAdes) (version 2) | ecosystem: Environmental > Terrestrial > Deep subsurface > Rock core/Sediment | place: Rifle...
AGCTTGAACTGACCGGACCGGGTGGTAAGGGTCACAACTGTCCCCTTGCGCGCGGCGCGAGCAGAGGAACCTTAAGATAGTGCCATTGGTGACTGAGGATTCTTTATGAACATCACGTTCATCGGCGGCGGCAACATGGCGGGTGCGATCATCGGCGGCCTGCTCAACAACGGCTATGCCGCGAACGCGCTGCGAGTTGTTGAATGCGCACCCGCCGCGCGCCAGCGCCTCGAACAACAATTCGGGGTAAAAGCTTACGCCGCGGCCTCCCCCGATGCGGTCGACAGCGACTGCATCGTGCTCGCGGTCAAACCGCAACAAGTGCGCGAAGCTGCAATCGCCCTGCGGCCGCTCCTCAGCCGGCAGCTCGTCATCAGCATCGCCGCCGGCATCCGCGCCACCGACCTGTCGCGTTGGCTCGGCGGCCACCAGAAGCTCGCACGGGCCATGCCCAACACTCCGGCGCTCGTCGGCGCCGGCTGCACCGGGCTTTACGCGCTGCCCAGCGTAGGCAGCGAGGATAGATCCCGCGTTGACACCATTCTCGGCGCAGTCGGCACCACGTTATGGCTCGAACGCGAGGAGCAACTCGACGCCGTCACGGCGGTGTCGGGCAGCGGCCCGGCCTATGTGTTTTATTTCATCGAGGCGCTGCAGCAGGCGGCACAGGAGCTGGGATTTGCTCCCGCCGCCGCGCGCGCACTCGCGCTCGGGACTTTTTCCGGAGCGGTCAAGCTCGCGGCCGGCGCGAGCGAGGAAGTCGCGACGCTGCGCTCGCGCGTCACCTCCAAGGGCGGCACCACCGAGCGCGCGATTGCCAAGATGGACGCGGACCAGATCAAAGAGCGCATCGTCACAGCGGTGCACGCCGCCGAGCAGCGCTCGCGCGAACTCGGCCTGGAATTCGGCAAGGATTGATCGATGCTCTCGCAAACGCTGATCTTCCTGGTTGTCACGCTCGGCGACCTGTTTGCGCTCGCGCTGCTGCTGCGCTTCATGCTGCAGTTGCTGCGCGCACCCGCACGCAACCCGTTCTCCCAATTCGTGGCCGCGCTCACCGATTTTGTGGTGCGCCCGGCGCGGCGCGTGATTCCCGGCTTTGGGGGGCTCGACCTGGCAACGCTGGCGTTGGCGTGGCTGACCGAGGTGGCGCAGTTCTGGATAGTATTGCAGCTCAAGGGCTACGAACTGGGTTCAGCGGCCGGCGTCGCGCTCATCGCAATTGCCGCGCTGGCCGCAATTCAGATCGTGCGGCTGACGGTCTATGTCGTGATGGTTGCCGTGGTGGTACAGGCGGTGCTGAGCTGGGTCAATCCCTACAATCCGCTGGCGCCGCTGCTGGGAAGCGTCACGCGGCCGTTCCTGCGCCCGTTCCAGAAGTTGGTGCCAACTATCGCCAACGTCGATCTCTCCCCACTATGCGTGCTGATCATCTGCCAACTGTTGCTGACGGTACCGCTGACGTGGCTCGACGCGCTGATCCGGCGCATGCTGTAGGCAGCCGACCGGCTTGGGGCGCGGCCGCCGCGCGTCACAACGCCGCCTCGAGCCGCTCACACAGTGTCTTCAGGATCGCGATCCGCGCGGAGGGCTTGTCATTGGCCGCCACCAGGACCCACGGCGCGAGTTCGTTGTTGGTGCGCTCGATCATGTCACACACCGCGCGCTCGTAGTCGTCCCATTTCTTGCGGTTGCGCCAGTCTTCGGGCGTGATCTTGAAGCTCTTGAACGGCGTCTTCGCGCGCTCGCGGAAGCGCCGCAACTGCTCGTCCTTGGTTACCGTCACCCAGAATTTCGTCACAATGCCGCCGGCTTCCACGAGCTGCTCTTCGAAGTCGTTGATCTCGTGATACGCCCGCATCCAGTCCTCTTCCGAGCAGAATTTCTCGACGCGCTCGACCAGCACGCGCCCGTACCACGAACGGTCGAATATCGTCACCCGTCCCTTGCGCGGGAGATGACGCCAGAAGCGCCACAGATAAGGTTGCGCGCGCTCTTCCTCGGTCGGCGCGGCGATCGGCGTCACCTGGTAATGGCGCGCATCCAGCGCGCCGGTGACGCGGCGTATGCTGCCTCCCTTGCCCGCGGCATCGACCCCTTCCATCACGATGATCAGCGACTTGTTGCGAAACTTCTTGTGGCGCGTGAGCAAGTTCAGCTCGCCCTGGTATTTCTCGAGCTTGCGGCGGTAGTCCTTGTGCGTAAGCGTCTTTCCGTAGTCGAGGCTGGAGAGCACGTTGCGGCCGTCAAGCGCAGGCTCGGGCAGCGCCGCCAGCCGGGTCATCGCCGGCTTGTTACCGGTGAGCCTTTTTCTCAGTGCGTCGAGTAGCGTGCGGCCGACCGTCAGATAGCGATAGTTCGGATCGGTGCCTTCGACCACGTTCCACGGCGCATACCCGGTGCTGGTCTCGCGCAGCGCGTTCTCCGATACCTTGCGGAACCTGTCGTAGCGCTTGAAGCGTTCCCAGTCGGTATCGGTCACCCGCCAGCGCGTCTTGGGATCGGCTGCGAGCGCTTTCAGGCGCTTCTTTTGCGCCTTCTTGGAAAGATGAAACCAGAACTTGAGGATCAGCGCGCCTTCGTCGACCAGCATGCGCTCGAAGCGCACGACCTCCTCCATCGCGAGCTCGAGCTGGACGTCGTCGGTCCTGCCCGCCACGCGGTCGATGATGGGGTCGGTATGCCACGCGCCGAACAGGACGCCGATGCGGCCTTTGGGCGGCAATGCGCGCCAATAGCGCCACATGCGCGGCCGCTCGCGCTCTTCATCCGACATTTCGCCGAACGCGTGGGTGTGAATGAAGCGCGGATCCATCCACTCGTTCAGAATGTTGACGGTCTCGCCCTTGCCGGCGCCATCGACGCCACCGATCAGGATGATCACCGGGAAGCTCTTGTTCTCGAGCAGTTCGTACTGGGCTTTCAGCAGCGCTTCGCGCAGCTTGGGCTCCTCGCGGTCATACTCGCGGTCGGGAATGCTATGGCCGAGTTCTGCGGATTCAAACATTTTTCAGGTCTCCGTAGACGATCGAACAAAAGAATAGCACATGCGTAGAACGCGCAGTGAGCGCCGCGTCAGGCCACCAGATCGGTCGCGTTCGTTTGACGCCAGCGCTCGACCGCGGCCAGATACTCGAGCGGTGTCTCGACGACGAGCTGGGGCCGGCCGGCGAGCACGCGCCCGGAATTGGCATCGAGGCACAGTACATCGCCCTCGAAGAACTTCCTCCCGCCGATGTCGCAACTGCGGTTCGCGAGTTCGATGCTGAGTTCATTGCAGCCGACGAGGCACACCTTGTTGAGCTGGCGCGCGACCACTGCCGCGTGCGAGGTGCGCCCGCCGACCGCCGTGAGCAGCCCGCGCGCGGCGGCGAGCCCGCCGATATCGTCGGTGGTCGCCTCCTGCCGCACCAGGATTACCGGCTGTTTGCGCGCCATCTGTTTCGCCTTCTCGACGTCAAGCGCGATGGCGCCGATGGCGACGCCAACGCTGGCCGCAGTTGCGCGGCACAACACCGGCGCATCGTCGCTGGGCACCAGCCGCACCTCCTTGATGTGCGCGAGGTCCAGCCCGCGCAGCCGTGCCAGCGCTTCGTCGGGAGTGATCAATTGTTCCTGCACCTCTTCCACCGCGATTCGCAGCGCGGCCCACGGCGTGCGTTTGCCGGTGCGCGTCTGCAGCAGATACAGCCTGCCATCCTGGACCGTGAACTCGAACTCCTGCACGTCCTTGAATTCCGCTTCCAGCGCGCGGCTCACGCTCAGGATATGCGGCATCACCTGCGGCAGGATCACGGCCAGCTGCTCCGCGTCGTGCAATGCGTGCCGGCCCGACACCACGTCCTCGCCCTGCGCATTGAACAGGAAATCCATGTAAAGCCGGTTTTCGCCGGTCGCCGGGTTGCGCGTGAACGCGACCCCGGAGCCGGAACTGCCGCCGGCGTTGCCGAACACCATGCGCTGCACGGTGACGGCGGTGCCGACCGTCTCGTCGAGCTGGTGCAGGCGCCGGTATTCGGCGGCACGGGGGCTCAGCCACGAGCGGAATACCGCGCGCACCGCCGCCTCGAGCTGCTCGAGCGGGTCCTGTGGAAAATCGGCGCCTGTCAGCTTGTGATAGAGCTCGAGATAATCGCGCGCCACCGCGGCCAGCAGCCGGGCGTCGAGTTCCTGGGCGCGTGCCGCGCCGCCCTGCTTCAGGTAGGCTTCGAGCACCGCCTCGAACGGCTGCACCGGTGCACCGTGCACCACCGTGGCAAACGACTGCACCAGCCGCCGGTACGAGTCCCATACCAGGCGCGGGTTGCCGGTCATGCGCAACAGCCCGCGCAACGTCGCCTCGGTAAGTCCGACATTGAGGATGGTTTCCATCATTCCCGGCATCGACACCGGCGCGCCGGAGCGCACCGAGACCAGCAGCGGCTTGCGCGCACCACCGAACGTGAGGCCGCTGCCGCTCTCGATGTGCCGCATGCTGGCCGCCAGCAGCTCGCCGCCGGGCTTCTTCTCCGCTTTGAGGTGATCGCGGCAATAACCGGTGCCGAGCACGAATGCCGGCGGCACGGGCAAGCCGATCGCGGCCATGCGCGCCAGGTTGTACGCTTTGAAGCCCATGGCGTTCGCGTCGCCCGTGAGCGGCTCGGCGTTCTGACCGCCGACCAGGAAAATGCGCCGATTCGCGACCGCTGCGGTCACTTGAGCATCACCTCGCCCAGCACGTAGTCGCGCAGCATCAGCGCGGCATGCATCAGCGCGTCGGCGGATTCCTCGAGACTCTTCACCGCGCCGTTATACACATACAGTTCCTTCTCGCTGAAACTGCCGTCCACCAGCGCGCGCTTGGCGTTGCGCTGCGCTTCATCGGTGTGCTGCTCGACCGCAATAATGCGGTGGACCGCCTCCAGAAAGTCCTGCACGTCCTCGCGCAACCCGCCGCGATGCAGATAGCGCGTGGTCTCGAGCGCCTTCAGGAACTCCTGCGCGCCCTGCACCATGAGGTCGGACAGCGTTTGCACCGGCTGGCAGATCTCGCCGCGCCACGCATCGGGCGGGAGCAGCGTCAGCTGGAACGCGGCGTCCTCGAGATCGTCGGCGACGTTGTCGGCGGCCTCGACCAGGTTGCGGAAAAAACCGCCCGATTCGCTGAGCTTGACCGCGGCGCGCGCGCGGTTGACGAGCGCATCCGCCTGGCTCTCCCAATCCTTGGCGCGATTCGCATTGCGCTCCAGATATTGCTGCGCGCCGGGCAGCCGCGCCTTGAGCAGCGCGTCGTGGATGCCGTTCGCGAGCTCGATGATGAGCGCGGCGTGGTCGGCGGCGATGTCGATCAGGCTCTGTTGCGCGCTGCGGAAATAGTTGAGCAGCTCGACTTTGATCTCGTCGCGGATCAGCGGCTCCGGGCGCCCGTCCCGCAATCCCTCGCTGCAGCCCTTGAGCACGTAGCGCAGGTATTTTGCAGCCTCGCGCCTGCCGAGCATGTCGTTCAGCCGCTCGCCGAAGCGGTGCGGCCCCTTCACCACGAACTCGAGCGCGTCGTAGATCAGCTGCTCGCCGCCAAGCTTCAAAAACGCCATATGCCCATAGTTCTCGTCGGCGGCCCATTTCAGCAGCTGCAGCGTCTCGTTCTTGGGCAGGAAATTGCGCAGCCGCTTGCGCGCGCGGTTCCAGTCGATCAGGAACACCAGCCGCGAGCCCAGAAAGCCCAGGTAGTCCTCGATCCCGGCCTTGCTGTCCGCGGCATAGCGGCCGGTGCTCAGGTGATACACGCCGCTTTCCATCGCCTTGTCCTTGCGCGACAGCGTGTCTTCCCACTGCACGGCGTAGCGCTCGAACAGGCTTTCGAAAAACAGCAGGCGCTGCAGATGGATGTCGGTATACGTCAGCGCGACGCTCTGGCCGGAAACGTGCACTACCAGGACGTGCGCGTCGGTGGTGCCGATGTCGTTCTGGATCACCAGCGTGTCGCCCGTGCGCGTGGCGGTCGTACCGAGCCCCGGATGGTCGAACTTGAGCGGCGTGGTCTGGTTCACGCCGCGCATGAATGCCTTCACCAACGTCCGGTCGGCGGCCTTGATCTCGTAGACACGCGCACCGTCAATCGACTCCGCGGCGATCGCCGCCTGCAGCCGGTTAAGCGCCTTGTGCAGATCCATCACCAGGAGGTGCGGGCTGTCGCCGTGCTCGCGGTTGCCCGAGGTCAGCTCCACAATCGCCTGCCCGCTGATCGCGTCCGCGTGGGCCTGCTCGTCTCCCTGCGCAAACTGCGCGTAGCGCTGCGCGAACTGCCGCGCTTCGTCGCGCGGCCCGGCGCCGTCGGCGCTCTCGAGCGGCTCGAGCATGGTCTTGATGTTGTGCATCACCAGCCCGACAATGCGTGCGGCATGCGGTATCTGGTAATCGCCGTTGGCACCGCGCTGGCTGCCTTCGATCACGTGATCGAGAGCTTCCTCGTCGAGCCCGCTCACCAGGCGCTCCTGGTGCAGATCGGAGAATGCCGCATCGGGGCGATCGGCATGGCTTTTCGCCATCTGCAGCAGCGTGAACAGATACTTGGCCTGGTCATTCGCCGCGAGCGCCATATTGACCAGCGCCGGCAACAGGAGCTTGCGCTCGCCGAGAGCGTCGATGATGCGGTTTTTTTCCGTCATAACGAGTGCTCCGTCGCGCCCGGAAACGGCAACTCCCCCGGTGGATTGGGGACTAAACCCGAGGTGCCTACTTTACGTGGGTATTTCGCTTTGCATTTGACCCAAATCAAGCCCGGCAGCGGTCCCCGCGATCACATCCGCCCAAATGGGGCGCGTACGGACGCCGTCAACACCATCCGACCGGGTCGACACTACATAAGCACGATGTCGAACTGCTCCTGATTGTATTGCGACTCGACCTGCAGCGACACCGGCTTGCCGATGAAGTCCGACAGCATCGCCAAACCCTGCGACTCCTCATCGAGGAAGAGATCGATCACCTGCTGTGAAGCAAGAATGCGGAATTCGCGTGCCTCGAACTGGCGCGCTTCGCGCAGCAGTTCGCGCAGAATCTGGTAGCACACCGTCTGCGCGGTCTTGAGTTCGCCGCGCCCCTGGCATACCGGGCACGGTTCGCACAGCACATGCGCGAGACTCTCGCGCGTGCGCTTGCGCGTCATCTCCACGAGGCCCAACTGGGTAAAGCCGTTCACCGTCATGCGCGTGCGGTCGCCCGCCAGTGCCTTGCGAAACTCGTTGAGCACGGCATTCCGGTGCTCTTCCGAGTCCATGTCGATGAAGTCGATGATGATAATGCCGCCGAGGTTCCTCAGCCGCAACTGGCGCGCGATCACCTGCGCCGCCTCCAGATTGGTCTTGAATATCGTGTCGTCGAAGCTGCGGCCCCCGACGAAGCCGCCGGTGTTGACATCGACCGTGGTCAGCGCTTCGGTCTGGTCGATGATCAGGTAGCCGCCGGACTTGAGGTCAACCCGCCGCGCCAGCGCCTTCTCGATTTCATCCTCGACGCCGTAGAGATCAAAGAGCGGCCGCGCGCCGGAATAATGCTCGAGCCGCGCGGCGACATTGGGGGTGAATTCGAGCGCAAAGGTCTGCACCTTCTGGAACGTCTCCCGGGAATCGACCAGGATGCGCGCCGTCTCGTCGTTGGCGAAATCGCGCAGCACGCGCAAGCTCAAATCCAGGTCCCGGTGGAGCAGCGCTGCCGGCACGGCGCCCCGCGCCTTGTCCTGGATACCGTGCCACAGCTTGCGCAGATAGTCGACGTCCGCCAGCAGCTCGCGGTCATTCGCCGCCTCGGCCATGGTGCGGACAATAAAGCCCCCCGTGATGTCCGGCGGCAGCAATTGCTGCAGCTTCTCGCGCAAATGCAACCGCTCCTCCTCGTCCTCGATGCGCTGCGAAATTCCGATGCGCGACTCCTGCGGCAGATAAACCAGCAGCCGTCCGGCCATGCTGACCTGGGTGGAAAGCCGCGCGCCCTTGGTGCCGATCGGGTCCTTGACCACCTGCACCAGCAGGTTCTGCCCCTCGGCCAGCAGTTTCTCGATGGGTTTCCCTGGCTCGCCATCCTGCCGGTGGCCCCAGATGTCGGCCACGTGCAGGAACGCGGCACGGCCGCCGCCGATGTCGACGAACGCCGACTGCATGCCGGGCAGTACGCGGACCACGCGCCCCATGTAAACGTTGCCGACCAGTCCGCGTGCCGAGGCGCGTTCCACCTGCACCTCCAGCACCACGCCGTGCTGGACGACGGCAACGCGCGTCTCCTGCGGTGTGACGTTGATCAGGATTTCTTCAGTCAAGCTTGCCTCGCGGAAAGTCGAAGTCACTTCGGCACGACGTCGAATCGCCCCAGCAGTTCGGCGGTCTCAAACAAGGGCAGGCCCATGATCCCGGAATAGCTGCCGCTGATTGCGCGCACGAACACCGCCGCGCGGCCCTGGATCGCGTAGGCGCCGGCTTTATCGAACGGCTCGCCGCTCGCAACGCAACGCCGGATTTCGCCGTCTGCCAGTTCCCGGAATTCTACCGCAGAGGTGGACAGCGCAGTTTCGACGCGCGCATCGCGCGCAACCGCTACTGCGGTCATTACCTGGTGCGTCCGCCCCGACAGGCGCCGCAGCAATTGTTGCGCGCATCGCGCATCGGCCGGCTTGCCGATGATCTCGCCATCGAGCACGACCGCGGTATCAGCGGCCAACACCGGATGCGGCGGCAGCCTGCGGCTTGCGATCCGGCGCCAGCCGGCTTCGGCCTTGGCGCGCGCGACGCGGATTACATAGTCCGCCGGGGACTCGCCCGGTACCGGCGCCTCGTCGACGTCGGCGCCGCGCCGCAGGTCTTCACGCAGCAGCAGCGATTCGAACGCAATGCCGATCTGCTGCAGCAGCTCGCGCCGGCGCGGACTGCGCGAAGCGAGGTAGACTCGGTTAGTGGAAATCGTCATGGGACGGAAACGTAATTGCAACTTCACCCTTCACTTTCTGTGATACGGATGCCCGGCGAGCAGCGACACCGCCCGATAGAGCTGCTCGGCAAGCAGAACGCGGCACAGGCCGTGCGGCAACGTCAGCGCTGACAGCGACAGCAAGAGGTCGGCATCCTGCTGCAGTGCGCTCGCGGTGCCGTCAGCGCCGCCGATCACGAAAGCGACATCCCGCCCTTCCTGCCGCCAGCGCTCGATGCGGCGTGCGATGTCCACTGTTGTGGCCGGCTTGCCGCGCGCATCCAGCACGACCTTGACGCAGCGCTTCGGCAGCGCGGCGCGGATGCGTTCGGCTTCCGCGGCGAGCCACTGCGCGACCGGTCCTGCTCCGGCGCCGGAACGCACTGCCGGCTTGATTTCAATCAGCTCGATGCGGGATACGCGCGGCATGCGCTGCGCATAGGCGTCGAAGCCGGCATTGATCCAGGCCGGCATTTTGTGGCCTACCGCCACAATACAAAATTTCATCCGCCAGGACAGCTACGACCGGATCGCGCCTGCCGCGCGCCGCCGGGGCAATGCGGCTTCACCGCCCCACAGTTCCTCGAGATTGTAGTATTGCCGGGTCGCGGGTTGCATGATGTGCACGACGACAGCGCCGAGATCGACCAGGATCCACTCGCCGCTGTCCGCGCCTTCGACTCCGTAAACGGTCGCGCCGAGCGCCTTGAGTTTTTCCTGCACGCTGTTGGCAAGCGCCTTGTTCTGCCGCGCCGATTCACCGCTCGCCACTATCAGTTTGTCAAAGAGCGCCGTCATGCGCCGCACGTCGAGGACCACGATATCGCGCGCCTTGATGTCTTCAAGCGCAGCGACGGTGGCGGTTACCATTTTGTCGAGTCTCATCAATCTCCAAGGTAAAGCCGGTTGGCCTGAATATATTCGAGAACCGCATCGGGAAGCAAATAACGCGGGCTGGCACCCCGCGCCAGCGACTCCCTGATCAGGGTCGCGGAGATATCCAGCGCAGCGATCGCCTGGGTCGCCACGCCGCCGGCCGGCGACAGGTGCACGGCGAGCGGCTGCTTGAGCAGCCGCGCCTCGTATTCGCGCGCCAGCGGCTGCGGCATGCGCGCCGGCCACGATTCGGGTGGGAAGCCCGGGCGATGCGCGACGATCAGGTGCGCGAGCCCGAACAATTCATGCCAGCGGTGCCAGGTGGCAAGCTCGAGAAACGCGTCCGCCCCGAGCAGCACGCACAGCGGGCGCGTGCTGCCCGCCTCGCGCCGCAGCGCGGTCAATGTCTCGACGGTGTAGCCCGGGCCGCTGCGCCTGATTTCCCGGTCGTCGACGGTGAACAACGGATTGTCGGCGACCGCGAGCCGCACCATCTCGAGCCGCTGCTGCGGCATGACGTGTGGTGCAGCGCGGTGCGGCGGCGTGCCCGATGGGATAAACCGCACCTCGGCAAGCCGCACCAATTCGCCGACTTCCTGCGCCAGCCGCAGATGGCCGAAATGGACGGGGTCGAACGTGCCGCCGAGGATGCCGATGGGGGCGGTCGGCATGTGTCAATCGCTCACAGAACTAAACGCCGGATGTCGGACAGCACGGAACCCAGAAACGCGATGAAGCGCGCGCCCTGCGCACCGTCGATCACGCGGTGGTCGTACGACAGCGACAACGGCAGCATCAGCCGCGGCGCGAATTGCTTGCCATCCCATACCGGCTTGGTGACCGCCTTGCCGACGCCGAGTATCGCCACTTCCGGCGCATTGATGATCGGCGTAAACAGCGTGCCGCCGATGCCACCGAGGCTCGAAATCGTAAAACACCCGCCCTGCAGATCGGCCGCAGCGATCTTGCCCTCGCGCATGCGGCTGCTCACGTCGCCGAGTTCCTTCGCCAGTTCGCGCAGGCCTTTCTTGTCGGCTTCCCGCAAGACCGGCACCACCAGCCCGAGCGGCGTGTCGACCGCGACACCGATGTTGAAGTACTGCTTGAGAATCAGGCTTTCGCCGTCGGACGCCAATGACGCGTTGAAATTCGGGTACTGCTTCAGCGCCACCACCACCGCTTTGATCAAGAACGCGGGCAGCGTAACACGGAGGCCTTCTTTACTGGCTGCGTCAGCCTGCGACTTGCGGAACGCCTCGAGCTCGGTAATGTCGGCCTCGTCGTGCTGCGTCACGTGCGGGATGGTCAACCAGTTGCGCAGCAGGTTTGTGCCGGACAGCTTCTTGATGCGCGACAGCGGTTGCGTCTGCACCGGACCGAACCTGGCGAAATCGATCTGCGGCAGCGCCGGCAGATTGAAGCCGATGCAGCCTGCCGCGCCCGCAAACCGCGTCAACTCCGTCTTGACGAACGTCTGCACATCCTCGCGCAGAATCCGGCCCTTGGGGCCACTGCCGGTGAGCGCCGAAAGATCGACGCCGAGCTCGCGCGCAAAGCGCCGCACCGACGGGCCGGCGTGAGCCAGTCCGGCCTGCGCTACGTCGACTGGCTCCAACGCCGCGGTCGGTGTCGGCGCGGTGCGCGGCGCGGCCGGTTGCGGCGGCGCGGGTTTGGTTACGGCTGGGGATGCTGCCGGGGGTGCCGCCGGCACCGGCGCCGCAACGGCTGCTGCCTGTTGGAGCGCCGCCGCAGCGGGCTGCGCTGCGCCAGCCTCCAGCGTCAGCACCAGCGTGCCCTGCGATACCTTGTCACCCACCTTGACCTTGATTTCCCTGACCACGCCGGCGGCTGGCGCGGGAATATCCAGCGTCGCCTTGTCGGACTCGACCGTAATCAACGAATCCTCGGCGGCGACGCTGTCGCCGGGCTTGACCAGCACCTCGATAATCGGCACGTCGTGGTAGTCGCCGATGTCGGGAACTTTGATTTCGAGTACGTTGCTCATGTCTGCTTGAGAGTGAACGCTTTCAAACCGTTGCCGGATTCGGCTTCTCCGGATCTATACCGTATTTCCGGATCGCCTCGGTCACCTTCTTGCGCGGCAGGAGTTCCATGTCGACGAGCGCCTTCAGCGCCGCGACGGCGACGTAGTTGCGATCGACTTCGAAGAAGCGCCGCAGTTTTTCGCGGGTATCGGAGCGGCCGAAACCGTCGGTGCCGAGCGCATGAAAGTGGCGAGCCGGCAGGAAGCCGCGCACCTGGTCGGCAAACAGCTTCATGTAGTCGGTTGCCGCAATCACCGGGCCTTCGCGGTCCTTGAGACAGGTCTCGAGGTAGCTCAGACGTGGCTCGGCTTCCGGGTGCAGCATGTTCCAGCGCTGCGTCTCGATACCGTCGCGGCGCAACTGGTTGAAACTGGTGACGCTCCAGATATCGGCGACGACGCCGAATTCCTGCTCCAGCAGGTCGGCGCCGGCGACTACCTCGCGCAAAATGGTGCCGCTGCCCAGGAGCTGCACTCTCGGCGCATTTTTCTTCACCTGCCCTTCACGCAATAAATACATGCCCTTCAGTATGCCCTTCTCCACACCCTCCGGCATCGCAGGATGCTCGTAGTTCTCGTTCATCACGGTGATGTAGAAATACACGTCCTCCTGTTCCTGGTACATGCGGCGCATGCCGTCCTGGATGATCACCGCGAGTTCGTAAGCGTAGGTCGGATCGTATGATACGCAGTTGGGGATGGTCGACGCGAGAATGTGGCTGTGGCCGTCTTCGTGCTGCAACCCTTCGCCGTTCAACGTGGTGCGGCCGGCGGTACCGCCGAGCAGAAAGCCGCGCGCGCGCATGTCGCCCGCCGCCCACGCCAGGTCGCCCACGCGCTGGAAGCCGAACATCGAGTAGAAGATGTAGAACGGAATCATCGGAATGCCGTGCGTGCTGTAGGACGTTGCCGCCGCGATCCACGACGACATCCCGCCCGCCTCGTTGATGCCTTCCTGCAGGATCTGGCCGGTCTTCTCCTCCTTGTAGAACATCAGCTGCTCGGCGTCCTGCGGCGTGTAGAGCTGGCCGACGTGCGAATAGATGGCGAGCTGGCGGAACATGCCTTCCATGCCGAAAGTACGCGATTCGTCGGGCAC
>Ga0209640_10003998_pt1 | contig 12954 bp, 17 predicted proteins | sample RifCSP10_1_FD_184018 | JGI IMG/M metagenome (GOLD analysis project Ga0209640, IMG submission 184018) | Soil microbial communities from Rifle, Colorado - Rifle CSP2_sed 10_1 (SPAdes) (version 2) | ecosystem: Environmental > Terrestrial > Deep subsurface > Rock core/Sediment | place: Rifle...
AAAGCGAGCAAGTTTTGAGACTGCGAGATCAAGAGCGGATAGGACTCTCACTTCTATTAAGCTCTTATCAACACCTGGAATGTCAACTGGCTTGGAATCTTCGTAAGCATTTTCGTGAAGTAGTCCAAGTGTGTCGTTGTAGTTCCTATCCAGGTACATGAGACGTGCGCGACCGTCCGGATCACGATAGGACACTTCTATGTCCTCATTGAATAAAACTCGCTTCGAAAAGCTTGCGTCGATATCTTCAGTTACTCGATCGCCAGTTAATAGATGGAGAGCCGCGCCTCCGGCTATGTACATGCGAATGGGAAATGCGCTCGGTTGCGAGCCCTTCAGCGATTGTTGGACTCGCAATAGAACTCCGTTGAATGCGTTTTGGTACTCGTCGTGTGCGCCGTGACTCTTCATGGGAGACGCTTCCGCTTTCTAGCCATCGGAAGAAACCGAGCGGAGCGCACTGGGGACTTCTTTAACCACATCCCAAACACCTCCGGAGTTGACACACCGGGGTGCAGCGTCTCCGCTAGCCTAAGGTAACGCTCTCGTTCGAAGCCTCTCGCGCTTGCCAACATAACAGCGAGCCCGCCCATAAAAAAACCTGGGCCGTAAGTACGCCAAGCGTTTGGGTCCACGTTGCTCGAGGCACTGAGATCAAGAAGCTTGTCTTCGTAGTCGCGAACAAATTTTTCAGGCACGTGTTCGCCCTCGCCTTCGGTTACTGCTGGTACGGCGACAAGCCTATATCCCGCGGTTTCAGCCAGTGCGCCCAGTGTGCGCAAATCACACGAAGACTGGCTTTTTAGCCTTGAAAGGGTTTCCTTCGGCAGGCCAGAAGCTTTTGCCCAGCTTGCCGCAGTCGGAAATTTGGCCTTGGCAGCTTGAGACATTTGCTCTAGCAGGCGAGAGGGTCGAAGTGTAGTTGACATATTCATCAACGAATAATATACACTGTTGACATTAATATCAACCTCTAGGTGGCGCGATTACACACGATCTAATACTTATCTACCTGATTGATTTAGTAGTGTTTTTAAAAACTAGAGCCAGCAAGACGGCCATTAACTAAAGGCCATGCAGCGCCTATCGGAGGATCTAACAACCTTAGTAGACCTTTATACGCTGAGGTCACTAATGCTCCAAGCTGAGTAAAGCACACACCAGAGGCGTAATCCGCATGCCTGGGGCGAAGATCGAATTCATCGCCGAAGCCGGCCCCGGCGACTTCATCTACGTCCCGCCCTACGTCCCGCATCAGGAAATAAACGCCAGCGACACCGAACCCCTCTCCTGCGTCCTATGCCGCAGCGGTCAGGAGCCGGTGGTGGTGAATCTGGATATTCCGGTCGTCGAGAAGCCGGAAGAGGTGCACTGGGTGGACAACATCCATCCGGCGCCGAAGAAACCGTGATCGCCAGCATCATTGCATCGACGATTGCGTTCTTCGTCGCGGCCTTCTATATCAAGCGCTACCTGGACAACTCCGACATCCCCAAGGGCATGACGCGCAACTTGGTCATCTTCTCTCTCGCCCTCGCCATTTCGTATGTCGTCGGATGGGCTGTCGACCATGTTTCGTAGTTCACATGTTGCTAGCAGTGTTCGCAAGCTCCTCGATGGTTTAGTGGCTCGAAGAATTCCGGAAGAGCACCGAAATCTCCTGCGCAAGATTCTCTGAACATTCGAGTGCGGCAAAATGCCCGCCCTTCTCCATCACCGTCCACCGCTTGATGTTCGTGTAGGTCTTCTCCGCTAGCGACCGCGGCGGGCGCAGGATTTCCTTCGGATATTCCGCGTAGCCGGTAGGCACGTCGATGGTCTTGCCTTTGGGGATCGGCCAGTCGCGGTGCAGGCGGGCATAGTAGGGCCAGAAGGCGGAGCCGATGGCGCCGGTGAACCAGTAGAGCGAGATGTTCGCGAGCATGGTGTCGCGGGGGATGGCGGATTCGATGCTGCCGTCGTTATCGCTCCAGGCGCGGAATTTTTCGGCGATCCAGGCGGCGAGGCCGGCGGGGGAATCGGTGAGGCCGTAGGCGAGGGTCTGGGGGCGGGTGCCCTGGATGATGGCGTAGCCGGAGCGTTCCTTCACCCAGCTATCGAGCTGCTTCAGCCAGTCGTGCTCTTCGGGCGTCTGCGGCGTGAAGTCGGTGTCGCGGCGGATGGGGAGGTAGTTGAGGTGGATGCCCGTCAGCCGTTCGGGGTACATGGCGGCGAGGCGAGTGGTGATGAAGGCGCCCCAGTCGCCGCCCTGGGCGCCGAATTTCTGGTAGCCCAGCACGTCGGTCATCAGCTCCGCGAAGCAATCCGCGATTTCCTCGACGCCAAAGCGCGGCTGGCCATGCTTGAAGGAGAGCGTGTAGCCGGGAAGCGAGGGCGCGACGACGGTGAAGTGCTCGGTGAGGAGCGGGATCAGCTCGAGGAATTCGACGATGGAGCCGGGCCAGCCGTGGCTCAGGAGCAGCGGCATGGGGTTCGGCCCCCTGCCCGGCTCGTGGATGAAGTGCAGGTTGATGCCCTTGATCGGCACGGTGTACTGCTTGAACTGGTTGATGCGCGCCTGCTGGAAGCCCCAGTCGAAATCGGTTTCCCAATAGCTGACGAGATCCTGAAGATAGGCGAGGCTGGTGCCGGTGGACCAGGGCTCGAGCGAGGGCTCGTCGGGCCAGCGCGTGCGCGCGAGGCGGTCGGAGAGATCGGCGAGCTGCCAGTCGGAGACTTCGAGACGGAAGGGTTTGGGCGTCATTCGAGGCTTTCCACGAAAGTCCGGGGCTTGCTCCGGTAGAGCCGGCGCGCGTCCTTCAGCGCCCGCTTCTGCAGCTTGCGGCGGCGGCGGTTCGCCCACGCGATCAGCTCGCGGTCGGCGTGGCCGAGCCGGCGGCGCAGCATGGCGAGGTCGTGGTCGTCGCCCAGCGCCTCGGCGATCCCGTCGGTTCGCTTGTTGAACTTTTTGAAATGGAGAATCTCCAGGGCGGCGCCGAGGTACTTCACCTGCTTTCGCACCTCGTGCAGGCTGCGGTCGCTGCCACGCGCCTGCGCCAGGGCGAGCGCCTCGCGGCCCTTGCGGTAGATGCGCTCGAGCCCCGAGCGCAGCACCGGCCAGGGATCGAGCGGCAGGCGCCAGCGCGAGACGCGCTCGCCGGTCTCGGCGATCGAAGCCTGGATTTCCTGCACCAGGGATTTCCTCAATGCGTCGCGCAGCGCGGCGCGCTGCGCGCGGATTCCCTTCGCGTCGATCCGCCTGCCGAAAGTGGCGGCGAGCACGTCGGCGTCGCGCAGCGGGGCGAGCGGCCGCGCCGCGTCGCGCAGGCGGGCGTTTTCGTGCGCATAGGCGGTTTTACCGACCGCGTCGCGCAGCAGCCGCAGGCCGGCGCGCGCGCGCTTCAGCTCCTTGCGCATCCGGTGCACCGACTCGGCGGCGAGGGGATTGCGTCCCTGCAGGATTTCGACGGATGCGGCGATGTGCCGGCGCACGGCGCCGCGCGCGTCGATGAGACCGGGACCGGCCTTGCGCAGTTTCGCCACGCCTCATTGTACAAAGGTAGTATTGCCTCCTTTCCCCGGAGGCTTTTCCATGATCGATCTCTATGCTTGGGGTACTTCGAACGGCATGCGCGCGCGCATCGCGCTCGAGGAATGCGGGCTCGCCTACCAGTGGCATCCCATCGACCTGGCGAAAGGCGAGCACAAGACGCCGCAGTTCCTCGCGCTGAACCCCTTCGGCCAGATCCCGGTGCTGGTGGACAGCGACGGCCCGGGCGGCAAGCCCGTGACGCTGCACCAGTCGACCGCGATCCTGATGTACGCGGCGGAAAAGTCGGGCAAGCACCTGCCGAAGGATCCGGCCACGCGCCCGGCCTTCCTCGAGGCGCTGATGGGCGCCTCCACCGACATCACGCCGCAGTTCGGCGCGGTGAACGCGGCCCGCACGGTCAAAGAGGCTCACGCGCCGACGGTGGAAACGCTCAAGGGACGCCTGCGGAATCTCTTCGCGACTTGGGACGGGCTGCTCGCCAAGCGCAAGTACGCCGCGGGCAACGAGCTCACCATCGCCGATCTTTCGCTCTACGCCGGTTACTGGCGCACCAAGGGTGCGATGGCGGATGTGGTCGAGGGCCTGAAAAACCTCGAGCGCTGGGCCGCGGAGATGGCGGCGCGGCCCGCAATTCAGCGAGCGCTGAAGGTCTAAGTGCAGGTATAATACTGTGATTAATTACGCACTTGGAGCAACCCGCCTTGGACAAGCGCAGGCACTGGAGAGAGCAGGAACAGCGCCTGGTCCAGCGGTGGAACGCGGCGGCGGTGCGCTACCAGGAAGTGCAGGCGCAGATCTCGGCCAGTCCCGCGGCCAGCGAGGAGCTCAAGGTCCTCGAGCAAACCGCGCGCGCCGAGGTTGACGCAGTCCGGCGCGAAGTCGCGAAACTGAAAGTCGAGTTCAACTCCGGCAAACGCTATTGAATCCCGCCGCCAAGCTGATGCGCTCCAGCCGTGCCTCCCTGTGGACCCGCGAGAAGATCGATTCGCTGACCACGCCCGAAGTGAAGCAGCTGCGCGTCAACGCGGCGCGGCTCAACGAGTCCGAGATCGCCACCCTGTGCGACCAGGTGCTCGGCGCCCGGCCCCGCGGCAGGGTCGCCCCGAAAAAGAAATAATTCCTTAACCGGGGCATATAAATGCTTTTGAGAAATTCCGCGCTGGCGGTCGCCGTTGCGCTGGCGACGCTCAGCGCTTCCGCGCAGGCCATCGAGATCAAGCTGACCGGCCAGATGAGCCGCGGCATCATGTTCGTGGATGACGGCATCGGCAGCGACGCCTTTCACGTCGACAACGACAACAGCAGCACCCGCTTCCGCTTTACCGGCACCGGGCAGATGTCGCCCGGCGTCACGGCCGGCGTGGTGTTCGAGGTGGAATACCAGTCCGCGCCCTCCAACCTGGTCGACCGCACCGACCGCGTCACCGCTTCGCCCGACATCGACGAGCGGGTCATGGACGCCTTCTTCGAGGGCCGCTACGGCCGCCTCACCCTCGGTCAGGGCGACGGCGCCGCCAACGGCGGCGTCGAGGTGGACCTCTCGGGCACCACCATCGCGCACTTCTCGGACGTGGCCCCGATCGGCGGCGGCATCGAGTTCCGCATGCCGGGCGGCGCGCTGGGGCCGGAGCTCGGCGCGGTGCTCGGCAACCAGGATTTCGAGAGCCGCTACGACCGCGTGCGCTACGACACCCCGACCTTCTCCGGTTTCAGCCTGGCGGTGAGCTCCGGGGTGAAGAACGAAACGGTGGCGCCGGTCAGTCGCGACGTCTGGGAGACCGCGCTGCGCTACGCCGGCGACTTCGACGCCTTCGGCAAGCTCGCCGGCGCGGTCGGCATGTCGCAGCAGGACGGCGACCCGGGAGCGGTGAAAGACAAAACCGTCGGCGGGTCGCTTTCCTGGTTGCACGGCTCCGGGGCGAACCTGACCTTCGGCTACACCACCCGCGACCGCGGCGCGCGCGATTCGACCTTCGCCTACGCCAAGGCCGGCTACAAGGCAGGCAAGCACGCCGTTTCGCTCGACTACACCGTCGGCAAGGCGCAGTCCGCGGCCGGCGACGAAGCGAGCGCAATCGGCATGGCTTATGTGTTCACGCCGGCAAGCTGGGCGGAGCTGTTCGCCCTCGCCAAGCGCGCGCAGCTCAACCAGCCGGGCGTGGCCTTCGAGGACGTCACCATCCTCATGCTCGGCACGCGGCTCAAGTTCTGATGCGCCAGCCCGCAATCCTGCTGTGCCTCGCCCTCGCCGGCTGCGCGGCCCGGCCCTTCGAGTACCGCTCGCAGAACGAGATCCCGGAGGGTCCCGGCTTCCTCACCGGGGAGGCCGGAGCCTTCGTCCTGCGTACGGGGGACTCGGTCCCGTTGCCGCCGCGCGAGAGCGAGGAATACCGCGAATTCCGCGAGTGGCGCGAATTCCAGGAGTGGAAGCGGCGCAACCCGCGTTAACCCGGCGTCCGCGCGGGATGGCAAACTACGTGCCCGATGCGCTACGTGCTCCACTACTGGCCCGGCATCCAGGGCCGCGGCGAATTCGTACGGCTCGCGTTGGAGGACGCCGGCGCGAAGTACCTGAATAGGTCACCGGAAAAGAACTACTCGGCCTTTGCGCCGCCGTATCTCAAGACCGGCAAGATGGTGATCGGCCAGACCGCCAACATCCTCCTCTATCTCGGCCCGCGCCTCGGCCTCGCGCCCAGGGGCGAGGCAGCGCGCCTGCGGCTGCACCAGCAGCAGCTCACCATCGCCGACTGGCTGGTCGAAGCGCACGACACCCACCACCCGATCGCGGGGAGCCTGTACTACGAAGATCAGGCGAAGGAAGCGAAGCGCCGCGCGGCGATCTTCCGCAAGGAACGTTTGCCCCTGTTCATGGACCACTTCGAAAGAAACCTCGGGAGAGAGCACAGCTACGTCCACCTGTCCCTCTTCCAGATGATCGAGGGGCTGCGCTATGCCTTCCCTTCAAGAATGAAAACTCTCGAGAGGAAGCACCCAAGGCTGTTCCAGCTTCGCGACCGGATAGCGCAACGGCCCCGCATTGCGGCCTATCTCGCCTCCGCCAGGCGGATTCCGTTCAACCAAGACGATATCTTCCGCCACTACCCTGAGCTCGACCGCCCCTAGGTCCTTCGCCGCGCTGCGCCATCCCGGCTTCCGCGGCTATTTCCTGGGCGCGGCGCTGGCGATGATGGCCGACAGCATCGAGCACGTGATCAGCTACTGGATCATGTTCGAGAAGTTCCACTCGCCGGCGCTCGCCGGGTTCGCCGTGGTGTCGCACTGGCTGCCGTTCCTGCTGTTCTCGGTGTGGTCCGGCGCGCTCGCCGACCGGTACGATGCGCGCCGCCTGATCCAGATCGCCATGGGGCTGTTCATGCTCGCCTCGCTCGGCTGGGGATTGCTGTTCCTCTCGGATTCGCTCGAGATGTGGCATGCCGGGGTGCTGCTGGTGGTCCACGGCATGGCCGGCGTGCTGTGGAACCCGGCCGGGCAGCTCCTGATCCACGACATCGTCGACGACGGCCACCTGCACAGCGCGATCCGCCTCTCGGCGACCGCGCGCTGGCTGGGCCTGCTGATGGGGCCGGCGGTCGGCGGCGTGATCCTGCTCGCGATGGGGCCGGCCTGGGGGATCCTCTTCAACGTGCTGATCTACCTGCCGTTCATTTTCTGGCTGCAGCGCAACCGCTTCGCCAAGAAGTCGTTGGTCACGGCGCGCATCCACGGCTTCAACGAGATCGTGCAGGTGATCAGAACCATTTCCTCCAACCCGGTCATCGTTTCCATGACGCTCCTCGCGGGCGCGGCCTCCCTGGTCGTCGGCAACGCCTACCAGGCGCAGATGCCGGAGTTCGCGCAGGACCTCGGCTACGCCGACGGCGGGCTCACCTACAGCGCCCTGTTCGCCGCCGATGCCGCCGGCGCGCTCAGCGCCGGGCTGCTGCTCGAGTCGCGCGGGCTGCTCGAAGCGAAGGCGCGCAGCGCCTTCTTCCTCGCCATGCTGTGGTGCCTGGCGATCGGCGGATTCGCGCTGTCCACCTCGTATGCCCTGGCGCTCGCGCTGCTGTTCGCCGCCGGGTTCCTGGAGCTCGCCTTCAACGCCATGGCCCAGACCCTGGTCCAGGTGAACGCGCCGGCGGAGGCGCGCGGCCGGGTGATCGGCCTGTTCGCCATGTCCGCGATGGGACTGCGCGCCTTCAGCGGCGTCACCGTCGGCCTCGGCGGGGCGTTGATCGGCATACACTGGTCGCTCGCCGCGAGCGCCGCGGCCCTGCTCGCCGTCACCATGAGCCTGCTCGCCTTTACCCTGAGAAAATGAAAACCGAAAACTACTTCCTGGTGGTGCGATTCTGGGTTGCGCCCGAAGCCGAGGCGCAGGTCATCGGCTGGCTCGACGGCGGCCACATGGCCGAGGTGGCGTCGCAGCCCGGTTTCCTGTGGGCGAAAAGAATTCAAATCGAGAACAATGCGGACGGCTGGAGCGGCTATTCGATGATTTACGGCATTGAAAACAAGGACGCTTTTGATCGTTACGAAAAGAACTCTCAATTAAAAAACAAATTCGCAAAGCAGCGCGCTCCTTTCGAAAAGCACATGAAGATCGACCGCTTCTGCGGCGAGGTGGTGGCGCATGCTTGAGTCCTGGAACGTCGGCCTGGTGAAGCACCTGGGGATCGAATTTGTCGAAGTTGGCAAGGAACGGGTAATTGCGAAATTACTTGTGAAAAAAGAGTTGCTCACCACCACCGACACCGTGCATGGCGGAACCTTGATGGCCTTCGCCGACACCGTCGGCGCCACCGGCACGGTGGCCAACCTCGCCGCGGGGCAGAATACCGCCACGCTGGAATCGAAGACCAATTTCTTCGCCGCCTGCCGCGCGGGCACGCTGCGCGCCGAATCCACCCCCCTGCACCGCGGCAGGCGCACGCAGGTGTGGCAGACGCGCATCACCGACGAGGCCGGAAAGCTGCTCTCGCTCACCCTCCAGACGCAAATCATCCTGTGAGGCGGTGCGCCGCGCTCGGCGCGCTGCTATGCTCGCTCACGGCGAGCGCCATGGACATCCAGGGACACCGCGGAGCGCGCGGGCATCTGCCCGAGAACACCCTGCCGGCGTTCGCCCTCGCGCTGGAGTTCGGCGTGGACACCCTGGAGCTCGACGTCGGCGTGACGCGCGACGGCGTGGTGGTGGTGCACCACGACCGCCGGCTCAACCCGGACACGGCGCGCGGCCCGGACGGCAAGTGGGTCAGCGCGCCGGCGCCGACGATCCACTCCCTCGGTTTCCTGGAGTTGGAGCACTACGACGTCGGGCGCATCCGCCCGGGCAGCGAATACGCCAAGCGCTTCCCGCACCAGAAGCCGCTCGACGGCACGCGCATTCCGGCGCTTGCGGACGTTTTCGCGCACGCTGGGCCCACGGCGCGCTTCAACATCGAGACCAAGATCTCGCCGGAGCATCCGGATGAGACGCTGCCTCCCGAGGCCTTCGCGCGGGCGCTGATCGCCGAGATCCTCCTGGCGGGCGCGGCGCGGCGCGCGACCATCCAGTCGTTCGACTTCCGCACCCTCAAGGTGGTGGAGCGCGAGGCGCCCGGGATCGAGACGGTGTATCTCACCAGCGGGAAGGATTCGGTGCCCTCCCGCGTGCGCGCCGCCGGCGCGAAGATCTGGTCGCCGGACTTCCGCGATCTCACGCCCGGAGTGCTGGCCGCGGCGCGCGCCGAAAAGCTGAGGATCGTCGCCTGGACGGTGAACGAGCCCGCCGACATCGCGCGCATGATCGAGGCGCGGATCGACGGCATCATCAGCGATTACCCCGATCGGGTCATCGAAATTTCCAAGCGGAAATAAGGCGTGCCGGCGGTCACGCAGTCGCTGCTGATCGCCAACGTCGCGATCTTTTTCCTCGAGGCGTCGGGCATGCTGCCGCTCGACGCCTTCGCCCTGTGGCCGCCGGGCGGCTTCGAGTCGCAGTTCCAGCCCTGGCAGCTCGTCACTTACGCCTTCCTGCACGGCAGCATGGGCCATCTGTTCTTCAACATGCTGGCGCTGTACATGTTCGGCGGCGAGATCGAGCGCCTGTTCGGCTCGCGCTTCTACACGCTGTACTACTTCGCCTGCGTGGTCAGCGCCGCGGTTTCCCACCTGCTGGTGAACGCCTGGATCGGCGGGCCGGCGCTGCCGACGGTCGGCGCCTCGGGCGGCGTCTTCGGCCTGCTGCTCGCCTACGGCCTGTATTTCCCGGAGCGCCGCGTGATGCTGCTGATCCCGCCGATCCCGATGCGGGCGCGCACCCTGGTGATCGTGTTCGCGATCATGGAGCTCACCTTCGGCGTCACCCAGACCGTCGCGGGAGTGGCGCACTTCGCGCACCTGGGCGGCATGCTCGGCGGCTGGCTGATGCTGCGGAGCCGCCGCCGGCGCTAGAGCTTCAGGAGCTTCGTCGCATTGCCGTTGAGGATCTTCACGCGGTCCTCGGGCCCGAGCGGAATCGTCTCCATCCACTTCACCCCGGGAGGATTCGGCACGAACGGGTAGTCCACCGAGAACATGATGCGGTCGGCGCCCATCTCCATCACGCAGCACAGCAGCGCCGGGGTGGAGAAGTTGCCGCTGGTGGTGATCCAGAAATGCTCGCGGAAGCAGTCGCGGAACGGCGAGGCGCGGTTTCCCGGGCGTTGCAGCGCCATGTCGATGCGCCACAGCGAGAACGGCAGCGACTCGCCCAGGTGGCCGAGGATCATCTTCAGCCGCGGGTAGGCTTCGAACACGCCCGAGAGCACCATGCGGATGCCCTGGGTCGCGGTTTCCACGGTGAAGCCCCAGGCGGCGGTCATCAGCCCGGGAAATTCCTTCAGGTAGTCCTTGTAGTAGGCCTCCACCACCGCCGGGTGCGGCGGCGCGGGATGCAGGTAGATCGGCACGTCGAGCGCCTGCGCGCGCTCGTAGATCGGCCAGTAGCGCTTGTCGTCGAGGAAGCTCCACTGGCCGCCCTCGTGGGCGAGGCCATGCATCATCGCGCCCTTGAAGCCGAGCCTGGTCACCGCCCGTTCCAGCTCGTCGGCGGCGGCCCTGGGATTCGCGGAGGGAAGGACGGCGAAGGCTTGCAGCCTGCCTTTCGAGACAGAAATCGCCTTGTAAAGGCGATCATTCGCATCACGCGACACCTGCACCGCCAGATCCCCTTCCAATCTCTGGGTGGCCGGCGCGCCGTGGGAGAGCACCTGAAGGTCGATGCCGGCCTCGTCCATCTCCTTCAGCCGCAGCGCCCCCAGGTCGTGCAGGCGCTCCTGCATGGCGGGATTGTTCATTTCGGGGCCGCGCACTTTGAAGTGCTTCGCGACTTCCGCATCCCAGAAGTGCTCTTCCAAGGCGATGATTTTGGTGCCGTTTGAGCTAGCCATGCCCCTAATGTAGCAAACACATCCGGTTACACAAATGCGATACCGCCCCTGGTTCGCAGGACTAGAGTGGCCGCATGAAAACCCTCGCCAGATTGCTGTTCTGCTTCGGGCTGCTGACCTCGCTGCAAGCGCAGGCGCAGCCGATCCGCGAATTCAACCAGGCCGAGCTCGACGCGCTGCTCGCGCCGGTGGCGCTGTACCCGGACGCGCTGCTGTCGCAGATCCTGGTGGCGGCAACCTATCCGGACCAGGTCGCGGAAGCCGCGCGCGGCGGACAGTCTTCCCGGTGGCATCCGGCGGTGACGGCGCTCACGGCCTTTCCGGAGGTGCTCGCCCGGATGGCGGAGAACCCGCAGTGGCTGCGCGACCTCGGCGAGGCCTACCTCGGCTACGAGCCCTACGTCATGGAAACCGTGCAGCAACTGCGCCGGCGCGCGGAAGCCGCCGGCAACCTGCGCAGCGACGGCCAGCAACAGGTGGTTCGCCAGGGCGAGACCATCGTGGTGCAGCCGGTCTATCCGCAGGTGGTGGTCGTGCCCTACTACAACCCGCTGGTGGTATTCGGCACCTGGTGGTGGACGACCTACCGCCCGGTGGTGTGGCGTCCCTGGATCGCGCGCCCGGTGGTCGTCCACTCGCAGCCTCGCCCGATCAAGGTGGTCCGCGTGGTCCGCGCTCCGCCGCACCGCGTGGTTCACGTGCCGACGCCGCATCGCCCGCCGCAGCGCCCGGTGCAAGTGCACAGCGCGCCGGTGCCTGTCGCTCTCCACAAGCTGGTGTCGCGGCCGGCGCCTCGGCCGCATGTTTCGGTTCCACAGGTCCACCGCCAATCGGTCGCGCGCCCTGCCCCGGCGGCACGCACTGCGCCGCGGCCCCAATTCCAGGCTACCGCCCGCTCGAAGATGCGCTAGGGAAATCGGGGCCAGAGCCCGATTTCTACTTCGCCAGCGGCTTGAAGCGCATGCGGTGGGGGCGCGCGGCCTCCTCGCCCAGGCGCTTTTTCTTGTCGGCCTCGTATTCCTGGTAGTTGCCGCTGAAGAACAGCACCTGCGCCTCGTCCTCGAAGGCAAGGATATGGGTGGCGATTCTGTCCAGGAACCAGCGGTCGTGCGAGATCACCAGCACGCTGCCGGCGAATTCCAGCAGCGCCTCCTCCAGCGCGCGCAGGGTCTCGACGTCGAGGTCGTTCGACGGCTCGTCGAGCAGCAGCACGTTGGCGCCCGACATCAGCATCTTCGCCAGGTGCAGGCGGCCGCGCTCGCCGCCCGAGAGCTCCCCGACCGGCTTCTGCTGGTCGGCGCCGCGGAAGTTGAAGCGCGCGAGATACGACCGCGAGGGCATGGTGTACCGGCCCACCGAGATCATGTCGTTGCCGCCGGAGATGTCCTCGTAGACGGTTTTGTCGCTCTGCAATTCGTCCCGGGACTGGTCGACGTGGGCGATTTTGACGGTCTTGCCGATGAGGATCCTTCCGGTATCTGGTTGTTCTTTCTTATTTATTAATTTAAACAGCGTGGATTTCCCCGCGCCATTAGGTCCGATGATGCCGACGATCGCGCCGGGGGGCACCTTGAAGGACAGCTTGTCGATCAGCAGGCGCTCGCCATACCCCTTGGAGACGCCCTGGAACTCGATCACCTCGTTGCCCAGGCGCTCGGCCACCGGGATGAAGATTTCCTGGGTCTCGTTCCTCTCCTGGTGCTCCTGCGAGGACAGCTCCTCGAAGCGCGCCAGGCGCGCTTTCGACTTCACCTGGCGGCCCTTCGGGTTCTGCCGCACCCATTCGAGTTCCGCCTTCATCGACTTGATGCGCGCCGCCTCCTGGCTCGCCTCGACCTCGAGGCGCTTTTCCTTCTGCTCGAGCCAGCTCGAATAGTTGCCTTCCCAGGGAATGCCCTGGCCGCGGTCCATCTCGAGGATCCAGCCCGCCGCGTTATCCAGGAAATACCTGTCGTGCGTCACGGCGACCACGGTCCCCGGGAAGCGCTGCAGGAATTGCTCCAGCCACTC
>Ga0209640_10003999_pt1 | contig 12953 bp, 12 predicted proteins | sample RifCSP10_1_FD_184018 | JGI IMG/M metagenome (GOLD analysis project Ga0209640, IMG submission 184018) | Soil microbial communities from Rifle, Colorado - Rifle CSP2_sed 10_1 (SPAdes) (version 2) | ecosystem: Environmental > Terrestrial > Deep subsurface > Rock core/Sediment | place: Rifle...
ATCACCGTGAAGACGAGGCCGCGTTCCTCGTCGACGACCGGAAAGCGCCGCTCGCGGATATCGGTCACGAATGCCGAGAAGCCCGTATCGAACTGGGCCTTGCACCCCATGGCCGCCATGCCCTGCGCATCGGGAGCCGGGTTGTTGGCCGTGATCGCGCCGTTCTCGCGGCGTTGGCAACGGTCGTCGAACGGGACATTCGCGCCCGATTCCTCGGTATCGAGCCCGGTGAAGTAGCTGTTGGCCGCGGCGATGAGCTCGGCTCGCGGCACCCGCTGCTCGGGCGTCAGCGCCTCGACGAGCACGGGGTAGGGCTCGACGAAGTTCTCGACGCGCGCGAAGCCGCCCGCCTGGACGCGTGACACGATGGTTTCGGCCTCGGTGATCTGCCCGTCTTGAACCTTGAGCCGCAGCGCGATGATCGCCGGCTGCTCGTTCTCCTCGATGACGCCGATGAAACCCACTTGTCCCGGCACGGGATCGGCGAAATAGAGACGATAGCTCGAGCCCTTCGACGCGGTCTTCCAAAGCCCTTGGCCTATGCCCAGATTCTGGCCGTTCTCGGTGACCTTGACGTTCGCCGCGAACGGCGCCCGGGACGGATCGTGCGCCACGAGCGCTTCGAGATAACGATCGACGAACCCTTCGAGGCAGGCGCGGTCGCAGCTCGGTGCGGGTTGGGCGTGAAGGGGGCCCGACAGCACGAGAGCACAGCTCAACAGGACGCCGGGCAACTCGACTTTCGCCAGTGATCCCGCATTCACGTTCGATTTCCCCCTTTGAGAGCAAGCAAGGCGCGCTCATTGCTGAGCGCGCCTTGCCGGCACAACAAGATCGCGGCTGGAAGCCGCTCCTACACCGCGCGACCTAGAAGCTCTTCCGCAGCGACAAGTTCCACATGCGCGGCGCGCTCGGGACGCCGGTGAGCGGGCGGCTCGGGATGCCCGCTGTGTTGGTGTCGGCGCCGATCTGATACCACCAGAACTCATCCGTCACGTTCGTGGACGCCAGCGAAATCTGCAGATCGCGATTCGCGTTCAAGTACGTGAGGCGTAGATTGAAGTAGTCATACTCGGGATTGCAGAACTGCGGGCACACCTGCTCGACGGTGAGCGGGCCGTTCGTGCGCTTGGACTGGTAGAACCAGTCGAGACGCGGAGAAACGACACCGCCGTTCGTCAGATTGAAGTCGTACTGAATCCCGGCGCTCATGTTGCGCTCGGGCTGCAGCAACGCCGTCGGATGAATGTAGGCGGGGTCGCCCGGGCCCGGATCACCCTCGAAGCTGTTCACGCCCAACGAGTAATCGATCGAGAGGTTCTCGGTCGGATAGGCGCTGAGCTCCACCTCGACCCCGTCCGTGACGCCCGACGTCGCAAAGTAGGCAAACCAGTTGAACGCCGGGAAGCCGGCGTTGCCCGAGCCCGGAGGACAGATGTTGCCGGGCGGCAAGGTGCCGAAGGCATAGAACGGGCCTGGATCCGGCGAATTGAATGCCTCGCACTGGAAGCCGAACAGGCTGTACAAGCGCGGATCGTAATCGGCCTGATAGACACTCGCGTTTATGCGCAGGCGATTGTCGAGCAGGTCGGCCTTGACGCCGACCTCGGTGTTCTCGAGCTCTTCGCCGGGCGCCGGCAGCAGCTGGCCGGGCGTCCATGGGCGCGGATTCGCGCCGTCCGAGCGGTAGCCCGTCGCCACCGACACGAAGCCGAAGATGTTGTCGGTGAATGCGTAGTCGACACCGACCTTCCAGTCGTCGCGGCTGATGCCATAGAACAACGGATCAGTGACGGTGAGGAAGCCCGTGTGGTCGAACGTGTACTTCTTGTCTTCGTCGGTCGACCGGAAGCCGCCGGAAACGGACAGACGATCGGTCAAGTCGTAGACGAGATGGAAGAACGCCGATTTGTTCTCGGTCCAGAACTTGTCGTTCTGGTCGAACTCGGGGATGAAGCCTATGAAGTTGAACTGCGCGAGCTCGACGCGTCCGCCGAGAAAGCTCGCCGCGTCGTAGTAAAACGCGCCCGCGGTCCATTCCAAACGATCGTTGGCGGCCGTGCCGCTGAAGCGTATCTCGTACGTGTCCTGATCATGATCCTCGAGGTTGTTCGTCGTCGTGATCTCGAACGGCGAGAAGTCACTGTCGCTGGTCCAATCGGAGAGATAGTTCCGATTGGCGATGATGACCTCCATGTTCGTGTTTTCCCCGATGTCATAGTCGAACGACAGCGACCACCCCTCGGCTTCATGTTTGTAATGGCGGTCCCAAATGCTGCCCGTGATCGGATCCGCCCAAGTGGCGTACGACTGATAGTAGTTCTCGGGCACGAACCGGTTGTCGGCCAAGAACGGCGAGACGCCCCAGCGGACCAGATAGGAGTCGCCGAGCCAGTTGTTGAACAAGTCCGGATCGTCGCCGCGTATCAGGGCGTCGCCGGGCGCCTCTTCGGACGAGTCCGAACGGTCGGCGGCGAAATTGATCTCGAAGTTGTCGCTCGGAAACCAACGCAGCATGATGCGGCCGGCTTGAATGTCTTCACCACCCATCGTGCCGGTCACGCAGCTTTCCTGATTCGTCGGCTGCCCTTCGGGGAACGAGAACGCGTTGTCTTCGGGACTGCCGACGACACCGGGAATCGGGGTCGCTCGTCCGGGGCCGAACGGGCCGTCTGGATCGGGGTTGTAGCCGACGACACCGTCGCCGATACCCGCGAGCTCGGGCGTCCCGCGGCGTACCATGTCGCACGTGAAATCGAGGGCCTCCATGTAGCCCTCTTGATGTTTCGAGACGCCCGAGACACGCAATGCCAGCGTGTCGCTCAAAGCCATGTCGTAGACGCCCTTGATGTCCATACGATCGTAATTGCCGTAGGTCGCCTCGACGTAGCCCGTGTCGTCGCCCTGGGGCTGCCTCGACACCATGCGCATGGCGCCGCCGATACTGTTCTTGCCGAATAGCGTTCCTTGCGGACCGCGCAGAACTTCGACGCGCTCGAGGTCCAAGAGATCGATAGACGAGCCCGTCAGCGTGCCGTGGTAGACGTCATCGATGTAAACGCCCGTCGCCGGCTCGAACGCATAGAGGAAGTCGACCTGAATGACGTTGCGCAACCCGACCGTGTTGTTCGGACCGAAGTTGCTGACGTTCGGGCGGATGAACATGTTCGGCACAACGACGGCGATGTCCTCGAGATTGTCGAGGCTGCGCAGCTCGAGCGCTTCGCCCGTGAAGGCCGAGATCGTGAGCGGCGTGGTTTGCAGGTTTTCCTCGCGATACCGCGAGGTGACGATGATCTCTTCGAGCCCGGTGGGCGGTGCCTCACTGGCTTCTTGCGCGATGGCCGCAGGTAGCGGAGCGAGCGACAGGGCGGATATGCCCACCAGGCCGGCGGCAGTAAAGGCACGGCCCAATGGCCGAGCTGATCGGTAATTCCTCATGAAAGTCCCCCCAAAGGCGTTGTTTTTGACTGACAACCCGCCACGCGGCGGCGCCACGAAAAGAAGTGCCGCGTGACAAATTCCCCTCTAGGCTCAAATCCTAGTGTGCCCGATCATAGGCCCAAGTGCCCGCAATCGGCAAGATATCGAAATAACCGCTTACGGCGCGCGGCTTTGGATCGGCGGGCTCGCACCCGTGCGGCGGATGTCGTCCGCGCCCCGCACCGCAGTCGCCAAGTCCGCGTCCTCGATGGGTCCGATGCGGGCTTCGAACAGGTCCATGATCACCTTGACCTCGGCGACGGCGAGATTGTTGCGCTGCACGAGCAACGATTGAAACAGCGCCGGTGAAGTGTCGCCGCCGCCCGCTTCGATCTCGGCCTTGATGCATTCGGTGTATTCGACCATTGCGCGGACATAATCCCCGGTCTCGGACTGAACCGCGCGCGTCCGCCCCCTCACGTCCTTGGTCTCGGGAATCTCGACGACCGTCGGGATTTCGCACGCCAACGCGTTCGCGGCGGCGAGTACCAACAGCCCGCCAAGCGCTTGTCGAACCTTCATCGGTGTCCCCTCCATGTTGATCGCGCGACCCGCGTGGCCGCTCGATTCGAGCATTTTCGAGCATCCCACAATCAGGTGTCGATTTCCACAAGCTAATGATAACGTTGAGCTATCGAAGAGGGGGCCAAAGGGAATGAAAAGAGTCGAGCTCCGAATAGCCGCGGGCGCCGCCCTGCTGCTCGCCATGCCGGCTTGGGCACAACCCGGTGCCCCCGAGGTCGCGCAACTCACGGCGCAGGACCGTTTCGAGATCGAGCAGCTCATGTACCGCTACGGTCACGCCATCGACACCTGCGCCAACAACGGTTATGACTACGCGGACTTGTATACCGAGGACGGTGTGTTCGTCGACGCATTCACCGACGAAGGCTTCGCTCGAAACGGGGTCGTGAGAGCCCAAGGGCGCGAGCAGCTCGCTCGGGCCGCGGGCGGCGGCGAGCTCGGCTGCCGCAACGTCGGCTGGAAGGATTGGCTGCACGTTATGGTCAATCCGGTCGTCACGGCGACGGCCGAGGGTGCCTCGGGCCGCGTCTACGTGATCGTGCTCGGCGAGCAGGGGCCCGACCACGCGCAGCGGTTCGGCGGCTACGAAGACGAATACGTGAAGACGGCCGACGGTTGGCGCATCAAGCGCCGCACGCACGTGCGCAACAAGGCTTGGAGTCACCAGCTGCTGCAATCGGAGGACCTCAATTGACGGTCATGCATTCATGAGGCCGTATCGCATCGCCGGTAGCATCCTCTCGGCCGCATGCGCCGCGTGGTTGCTCGCGGCTTGCTCGGACTCGCGGCCGGGCAGCGGCGCAAGCGCGGCGGGGGAGTGCGAGCGCGCCTGCCTCGAGGGCTTCGTCGACGCTTACCTCGACGCGCTCGTGGCTCACGACCCGACGCGGCTCGCGCTGGCCGACGATGTCGTGTTCGTCGAGAACAATCAGTTGCTCGACATCGGCCAAGGCACATGGCGCACGATCACCGGGCTCGGCACGTACCGGCACTACTTCGCGGACGTGGCGGCAGGTCAGGCGGGGCTCATCGGCATCGTCGAGGAGAATGGCACGAAGATCCTCTACGACCTGCGGCTCGCGATCAAGAACGATCGGATCACGGAAATCGAGGCGCTCGCGATTCGCGATCCCGGCGCTGCGCAATCGTACGAGGAGCGTGGCCAACCCCACGCGAAGTTCCTCGAGACGATACCGCCCGAGCAACGGCTGCCGCGCGAGCAATTGATTGCGACCGCGGATCGTTATCTGTCGGGTATGCAGCGCAACGACCCGAACGGCGATTACTCGTTCTTTCACGACGACTGCGACCGCTGGGAGCATGCGCGGCAGACGACCAACAACGACCCCGAGGAGTACGGCCACTCGACGGACACGGTATTCGTCACGTTGGGTTGCCGCGAGCAGTTCGAGACGGGGTTTTTGGGATTCGTCACGCGCATCCGCGATCGTCGCTACGTCGTCGTCGACGAGGAGCGCCAGACGGTCTTCGCCTTCGCGATGCTCGATCACAACGGCACGATCCGCTCGATCCCGTTGCGGAGCGGCGAGACGTTCGTGGTTCCGCCGTATTTCTCCTCACCGCGCACGCTGCAAGTCGGCGAAGCATGGCGCATCGAGGACGGCAAGCTCCGGCAGATCGAGATGACGTTGACCGAGTTTCCGTACGGCACGCGGCCGAAGTTTCCGACGGGAGACGATTGGCTCGGCGAGGCGAGCGAGGCCGGAAACACGGCGAGCGCTTCGAGCCCGGTGATCTGCGACCGGCTGTGCCTCGGGGCCTTCATGAACCAGTTCCTCGTCGCGTTGCTCCGCAAGGATCCGAGCCTCGTCACGGGCGCGGATACGCTCACGTACACGGAGAACGGACAGCGCCTGGCCGTCGGCGACGGCCTCTGGGGCACCGCGACCGCGATCGGCGGTTATCGCATGCTCGCCGCGGACCCCGACACGCGCACGGCGGTCTTCGTAGGCTCGATCACCGAGACTGACGTTCAAGGCCTTCTGTTCGCACGACTCAAGTTGCACGGCGAGCGCGTCGGCGAGATCGAGACCTTCGTGGTCCGCCACGAATTTACGGACGCGCGCGGCGGCACGCTGACATTGTTTGCACCGCGCTTGGTCGAGGGATTCGATCCTGCCGACTACGCGACCGCGGATCCGGCTCTCGGAGGCATGCTCGATCCGCTGACGATCAACGACCCCGATGCGCTCGCGGCCGTCGCGGCGTCGTATGCGGCGGAGCACGAAATTCCCGGCGCCTCCGTGCGCGAGCGCAGAGCCTGGGTCTCCGATGCGGCGCGCGGGCTCGTCGTCGATCTGGCGCTGCTCGACGTCGCGAACGCCGCCGGCGACGCGTCAGGCCCTTCGCTCGCGCGCTCGACGGGGCCATACTCCGTCATGACGGCACGTCTCTATAAGATCCTCGAAGGCCAAGTCGTGAGCACGCAGTCGGCCGCACTGCCCGTGCCTTACGGCATGCCGTCCGGTTGGTAGGAGCGGCCTCCGGCCGCGAACGCGGTAACTCCGATGTCAAGAGCCCGGCAGGCCGCGGAGCTCGCTCACGCGGGCGCCAAGGCCTACATGGCCGGAGATCTCGCATCGGCCCTTGGGTCTTATCTCACGGCGCTCGCGCACGCACCTACAAACGCCAACTATTTGTATGTCGCGCTGAGTCTCGTCGGCATGACCGCGGGCTTCGTGCTGCCGCCGGCGATCAGGAAGATTTTCGCCCGAGCGGCGGAGACACGAGACTTCAACTGTCAGTCCCTCGTCACCGTCGTGCACTCGGCGCTCGTCGCCGACCCCTTGGCGGGCGAGCTCATGAGTCTGGCCGCGCGCGGTGGGAATACCTTGGAAGACGCGTTGCGCTCCCGACGATACGACGCGATGCTCGACGATCCCCTGCTGCGCATCGTCATGCAGCGCGCCGTGATCGTGTCCCTCGAGATCGAGTCGTTGCTGACGGCGCTCCGCCGCCACGCGCTCGAGAGGGCCGCTCACTCCGCGCCGAGTTGTCTCTTCGCCGAGCGTCTCGAGCTCCTCGCGAACCTTGCGGCGCAGTGTTTCAACACCGAGTACGCGTATGCGGTCGGAGACGACGAGGAAGCGTGGCTCGAAGCGAGCCTCGCCGATCGGCCGCGCGAAGCCGCGTCGATTGCGCTCGTCGCCGCTTATCGTCCGCTGCACGAGGTACTTGGCGATCCTCCAGCGCCCAACAGCGATGCGTTCTCCGCGCTCGATTTTCTGCTTCGACAGCAGGTGGCGGAGCCCCGCCGCGAGCGTGCTTTGCAGGAGCAGATAGCGGTGCTGACGCCGCCAGCCACGGCGCTGTCGAAGCGCGTGCGTACGCAGTACGAGACGTTTCCTTATCCGCGCTGGTTCGCAGTCGAAGGCGGTCGGCCGCGTCCTTTCAAACAGGTGATTAAAGAGCGCTTTCCGACCGTGCAGTTCAGAGATTTGCCGGAAAACGGCGTCGATGTGTTACTGCCCGGCTGTGGAACCGGGCATCAAATCGCCCAGGTCAGAAGCGTCTTCCAGAACGCGCGCATTACGGCGCTCGATCTCAGTCTCACGTCGCTCAGCTTTGCGCGTCGCAAGCTCGAAGAGCTCGATATCGACGTGCACTGCCTCGCCCAGGCCGACATTCTCGCCCTCGACGCGTGGGACGAGCGCTTCGACTACATCGAATGCATCGGCGTGCTGCATCATCTCGGGCGGCCCGAAGACGGGCTCGAGATCTTGGCGCGCCTGTTGCGCCCCCACGGGATCATGCGCCTCGCTCTCTACAGCGATCGCGCGCGGCAGCGGGTCGTCGCGGCGCGGCAGCTCGTTGCCGCGTATGGCTTGACGGACGACGTGCGGGGGATACGGGCGGCGCGCCGGCTCATCGCCGAGTTGCCGGAGAATGAGGCCCCGCGCGGACTCGTCACGAGCCAGGATTTCTACAGCATCAGCGGCCTACACGATTTGATTTTCAACGTGCAGGAGCATCGCTACACGCCGCTGGGTCTCAAGCAACTGCTCGCGGGCGCGAGACTCGAATTCTTGGGCTTCGACCACATCGATCCGGGGGTGCCAGTCCGGTATCGCGACCGCTACCCAGCTGACGAGACGCAAACGGACCTAGCGAATTGGGAGGATTTCGAGGCCGCGTATCCGGAGACGTTCGTCGGCATGTATCAGTTCTGGTGCCGGCCGGCCGTGTCTGCTCCTACCGTGACTACGGCGGCCGGCGTATAGTCGAATCGATGGCCTAACCGTCCCGGCTTCGGACGCAACGAGAGATGAACGATGCCAAACCGTAGGCAGTTCTTGGAGCTCGGGCTCATAGCCTCCATTTTGCCCGGCCTGGCGGCAGCGACCGAGCGCTCACCGATGTGGGCGCCGGCAGCAAGCTTCCCGCACCCACCGTTGTACAAGGCGATCTACGACAAGTCCTACGCGCCCGCGTTGGCCTACGCCGCGCAAATGCAGCGACGAGGTGTGGCCGTCCATCCGATCGACGGCGACATCACAGACGTCTGGTTCAACGATCTCGCGCTGCGTTGGCGCGAGAGCCCGGTTGCGATTGCCGGACTGACGGCGCCGGAGGCGTTGTTTTGTCTCGAGCAGCTCGCGTGGGATCACAGGATGCGTGTCGTATCGCGCGCGCTGCACGCGCAGCGGCCGCTCATTTCGTGGGTGATCGCACCGATCGTTAGAACGTAGCTCCGGTAGCAAGGCTCGTAGGGGGATTGATCATGACATTGCCGCCTGGCATGAGCCAACGTGATTTCTCGGCAGCGCTTCGGCAGCTCGAAACTGCCGTAGGCAAGGAATGGGTTTTCAGCGCACCGGAGGACGTTGCGCTCTATCGCGACGCTTACTCGCCCTTCTGGGACGAGGAAGAAGAGCGCACCGCATCCGCGGCCGTTGCGCCGGACACCGTGGAGCAAGTGCAATCGGTCATGCGGATCGCGAACGAGCACAGAATCCCGATCTATCCGATTTCCACCGGCAGAAATCTCGCGTACGGCGGAGCGGCGCCTGTGTTGTCCGGCAGCGTCGTGCTCGATCTCAAACGCATGAACCGCGTGCTCGAAGTCAGCGAGGAAAATGCGTATGCGCTGGTGGAGCCCGGCGTCAGCTATTTCGATCTGTATCGTGACATTCAGGATCGCGGTTTGAAGCTCATGATCGACGTGCCGACACCGGGCTGGGGCAGCCTGATCGGCAACGCGCTCGATCACGGCGCCGGCGTCACGCCGATGCGCGATCACTGGAGCACGCAGTGCGGGATGGAAGTCGTGCTCGCGAACGGCGAAGTCTTGCGGACCGGCACGGGCGCGATGCCGAATGCGAAGACCTGGCAGCAGTACAAGTACGGTATCGGTCCTTATATAGACGGCATCTTCTCGCAATCCAATTTCGGCGTGATTACGAAGATGGGCTTTTGGCTCTTGCCGGAGCCCGAAGTCGTGCGCGCTTTGCGCGTCACGGCACCGCGCCACGACGATGTGATCAAGATGGTCGAGATCATGTCGAACCTGACGTACTCGGGCGTCATCGACTCGCAGTTCACGCTCGCAAGCCCCGTGCTCAACGGTCCGCGCGACGCAGAGCTCGAAGCACTCGCGGCGCGGCCGGGCGGCGGTACCCGAGAGGAGTGGGATCGCTACGCAGAGAGCAAGGACCGGCCGTTCTGGAGCGCGCGGTTTACGTTCTACGGCCCGCAACCCGTCGTCGATGCGCGCTGGGAGTACGCGCGGCAGCGGTACTCGACGATCCCGGGCGTGCAGTTCGAAGACGGCCCCACCTACCGTTTCCCGATGAGCCGCGAGCAGCGCGAGCAAGCGCCCGACAAAGGCATGCTAGGTATTCCGAGCTTGTCCAATTTCACGGGCCGCACGCCGGCGACGCCCGAGGTCGCCGACGGCCACATGGACTTTTCGGTCATCGTGCCGATGACGGGTCACGACGTCCTCGCGGCGCTCAAGGTGATCGGCCGCGATTTCGCCGCAGCCGGCGTCGGCGCGCGAATGGGCACGATCAGCTCATTTCATCTGCGCACGTTCATCCTCATCTCGTCGTTCCCGACGATGCGCGCGGACCGCGAATTCAATCGGCGCGTGCGCGCCGCGTACGAGCGCGCGGTCAAGGTCACGGCCGACAACGGCTGGGGGCAATATCGATCGCACGCGGCCTTCATGGACTTGGCGGTGTCGAAGTATTCGTTCAACGACGACGCGCTGTCGCGATTCCATACGACGCTCAAGGATGCCGTGGACCCCAACGGGATTTTGTCGGCGGGACGGTACGGGATCTGGCCGAAAGACATGCGGGGGTCGGCGTGAGTCACCGCATCGCTCGCGCATGGTTCGCGCTCGAAGAGCGCACGGATTTGGTCCCCGAGCTCAACGGGATGTTTGTCCGCAATGGGCTCTCGATCGTGCCGCCGTTTCGCAAGACGGAGATCTCGGATGCCGATCTTGCGACGCTTGCCGCTTATCTCGCGCCGGCAAGCAACTCGAGTCTTCAGTAGCCGCAATCACCTGTTCACCGTCGTTTCGTATCGGACGCCCTCGGGCACGGGTACGCCTTGGAACACGGTCGTGCCACGGTCGCCTTCGGTGACGCGCGAAGCGTCGACGGCGACGAACGCGGTGTAGTCCGACATCAAGCCGTAGGCAAGGGCCGTGTCCTTGATCTCGCGCGCGAGGTCGCTGTATGGGTCGTTGATCCACGCTTGACGATCGGCGAGATCGGCGATGCGCAGCCGCGCCCAGATGCTCGGTATGAACGAGTGCTCCGGCACGTCGCCGTCGTGCGGCAGCGCGAGTTCGATCGCGCGGCCCGCGGCGCGGCCGCGAATGCGCGGCGCGCGCACCTCGCCGAGATACTTGCCGGTCACGACGACGGGCCTGCCGACGATAGAGATCGGGGAGCCGCGACGGATAGACGTCCGAGACGTGCATCCCGGCCCACTCGATGCCGACGTCGATGAGCGCCGGGTGGCTCACGCGGTCGAAGAAGAAATCCATGACCTCGCGGCCGGAATCCTGCAAGCCGAGATACGCGACGGCGCCCCGGCCGACGCCGGCCATGCGCTCGAGCAAGTAGCGGTTCACCGACGAGCCGACGCCGAAGCTGAAAATGCGCGAGTCGCCGAGGCTAACACGAATAGCTCCGGTTCGACGCGGACGATATCCACGAGCGGCGCGCCTCGAGAAAGGCACTCCGCGCACCGTTCACTGCAAGCCATTGTGGAGGAGATCCTTGATGCGTACGGCCATGCTCCGGCGTGGATCGCCGGGCAGATCCTCAAAGCCGAAACGGCGGTAGAAGGCGCGCATGTCATCGTCGAGAGCGTGCGTCAGCACAGCGAAACAGCCGATATCCTTCGACAAGGCCACACAAGTCTTGAGCGCGTAGAGCAGCAGCTGGCGCGCGAAACCGCGCCCGTGAAAGCGCCGATCAATTGCCAGCTGGCCGAGGAGAATTACCGGAATGTTCTCGGGCCGGTTGCGCCGCGCCGATTTAGGGAAGTATTCGCGTTCTATATGGCCGGCGGAAAGGCTCACGTAGCCGACAATGGTGCCCGCACCGACTTCCGTAAGCACGGTGACTCGTGAAATTCCCGCCTCGTGGTTGCGCCGAGCATGCCGGCGAAACCATGCATTCATCGAATCGCGGCCGCAGTCGAATTCCTCGATTGGGTCGTCGTCGCTAAGCGGCCTGGGCCCGTTCAGCTCCGCCACGCTGGATTCGTCTCGGCGAGCTCGCGCAGGGGCGGTATATCCTTGGGAGGCTCACTCACCCAGGCTTCGAACTTCTTCCAGCGAGCCGCCGGAATCGTGACTACTCTTCGCTCGAGCACCTCGATCTCGGCAGCTTCCACGGCCTTACGCCGGATGAAATCGCTGAGATTCGTGTTCGCCTGCGCGGCCGCTGCCTCGAGCAACTCGCGCTCGTGCTGTGAGACCCGCACACTTACGGGGGCGAGATGTGCCATTGTCTTGCTCCAGCAGCGTGTGAGTTGTAGGACATTAGCATACGGGCCTATCTGTCGACAAGGCGGATAGAGATCACGCTGAGCCCGTGCGCACGGCTCGCGAGCGTCGACAGAATCTCTCGTGCGATCCGTCCGTGAAGAACGAATTGTTCGGATTGGGGCTGAGATTCTCGAACGGCAGAATCGCGATGCGCGGCCTCGCCGAGGAGGGTAGGGTCGGCGGAGTGGCCGAGTCGACGGCGGTCGGCTGCGGTCGGCTGCGGATAGATTCTTTGTCTGTATCTTGATTGAATTCTTGCAACGAAACTACCCGCACGCAGCCGCGTAGAGCTCGGGGAATACGTAGTCGCGCAGGCGCAGTGCGCTGCTGAATACTCGCAGGCCCTTCTTCGTCACTCGCCAGCGTCGAGCGTGCGGCACCTTGGCGATCAACCCGTAGAGATGCAGCCGGCGCAGTAACCGCGAGACCTTGCCGGCGAGCTGCTGCACGGTGTGAGCTGCACCTTGGATGATCTGGTTCTCGAGCAACTTCTCGCGCAGATCGTGGTTGGTGAAGCCGCGGATATGATGCTCGCCGCTGGCGAGCGCCTCGAACAGCTGCCGATCCTCTCGGGCCAACGGATTGAACGCCCGCACCGAATGACCGGCCGACGGATCATCCACCGCCGCGAGCGCCTCGAGATAGCGGCGGTTAGCGCTCAGTGACGGCGGCCCTCGACGGCCGCGCCCACTATCTGAAGGAATACACGCTCGGTGCGGAGGCGCTCGGCCGCGGCGAGTCGTTCGACGCGCGAATCGATCCGATCGTGCGCGTCGAAGCGTCGCGCCTGCGCGGCCGGCTCGAGCTCTACTACGCGACCGAGGGCGCGGCCGACCGCTGGCTCATCGCACTGCCCAAGGGCAGCTATGTCCCGCAGTTCGCCGCGCGCGCGGCCGTGGCCGTGCGGGCGCAG
>Ga0209640_10004000_pt1 | contig 12950 bp, 11 predicted proteins | sample RifCSP10_1_FD_184018 | JGI IMG/M metagenome (GOLD analysis project Ga0209640, IMG submission 184018) | Soil microbial communities from Rifle, Colorado - Rifle CSP2_sed 10_1 (SPAdes) (version 2) | ecosystem: Environmental > Terrestrial > Deep subsurface > Rock core/Sediment | place: Rifle...
TTGAGCGGCAGCGGCGCATTCGTCAGAATGTGCGCTTCTAGGCGGGCTAACCCCGCGCTGGAGCCGACAGCGCGAAGTGGTGACCGCGAGTTCGCGCTGCGCCTCAGCGCGAACCGTTGGGCCGAACCAAACCGACGGTGGACATAGAACGAGGGAATTCTGGCGACACGACAGTGGCCATCGTGGTGGACCTGGGAGCTCGAGCTGACCGCGCACCTTCTGAAACGGATGGAGGATCGTGGATTCAACGAAATGGACTTGCGCCGTATGCTCGAACACGCCAGCGGTCACAGTCCGGACATCATGGCAGGCAGGTTCGTCATCGAGGCTCGGCACGCCGGGCGGTTCTGGGCCGTTATTGTGGAGCCGGATGAGAAACGACAACTCCTCGTGGTCGTGACGACGTATCCTGTGGATCAGGCACAGTCATGAGAGACCGCTACCTTGAAGTGACCTTCCGGCATGGCCGGCCGATTGCCGCGTACTACTACCTGCCTCGGGGCGCGGATCAGAAGAGTGTCCGAACCCGGAGGGTTGAGCCGGGGCTCATCATCGACTTCGCAGCAGACGGCCAGGCCATCGGGATCGAGATCACGACCCCGGACATGGTGTCGCTCGCAGGACTCAATGCCGTACTCCAAGAACTGGGGCACGCTCCGGCCAGCGAAGCCGACCTCGCCCCGGTTCTCGCGGCGTGAGACCCGGTCCGGAATCGTCTGCCCAACACGGCTTGCAGCCCACGGCGGCCGGCGTGACGGTGAGCCGCCGCAGCTGAAGCCGCACGTTGAGCCACACAAGATATCGCCGGGACGTATACTCGAAAAGATTGTCGTGCCGCCGCCGACCCCTCGAATCAACGCGATGTACGTTCGTGTCCCGGTAGGGGACGTCCAGAAACTCACAGGCCGGAAACGAAACGAGAAGACAGAGGTAGCGATATGAAACTGCTGAAAGTCGTAGGTCTGATGGGACTACTGATCGCCCTGAGCCCGACCAGGGTGCTGGCCGACAAGACGATCCACGCCAGGCTCCGAGGATTTGACGAAGTCCCGGCCGTGTCCACGACCGGGAGCGGGGAGTTCCGCGCCAAAATCAATAATGACGAATCCGCGATCGAGTATGAACTGAGCTACGACAATCTCGAGGGCACCACCGTCAACGCCGCTCATATCCACGTGGGTCAGCAGGGCGTCAACGGAGGTGTCAGTGCATTCCTGTGTGGAGGCGGTGGCAAACCACTATGCCCGTTATCAGGCACGGTTGCCGGAGTCATTTTCGCCGCCGACGTCGTCGGCCCAGTTGCCCAGGGTGTCGCTCCGGGCGAGTTGGCCGAGCTCATGGATGCGATCTTGGGCGGCGTCGCTTACGTCAACGTTCACACGAACAAGCATCCGACTGGAGAGATTCGCGGTCACGTCCAATAGGGTCGTTGCGCAGATGCGCCGTTGCGAGCGCGAGGGCGTGTCCATTAACCAGATCATCAGCGCCGTCGGTGAAAAGGTGGCGGCACTGCAAACTCTTGACTACCTGCGGGAGCGAGCCAAACGCGGCAGTCGGGCAGCGTTTGATGCGGTGCTGGCCAAAGTCCCTGACGTCGAACCGCCGGACTACGATCGGCTGCCTGACCCGCGCGTGCAGCCGGCGAAGGCGCGGCGGAAGCCGAAGGCCAAGCGAGCGGCTCGTAAGCGCCTTCGCGGCTGAAACGCAGGCGTAGCCTCATCACAACGGGTACAAGATTCTCGTTTGGAGCCGTAGAGCAGTCCAACCTTGGAAGTTCAGAAGTTCGAACGACACTATCCGCTGGGCGTGTTACCATTCCGCCCCAGCGGCGGCATCCCACGACGAAATCGGAGGGCGATATGAGGCTGTTTCTCGCGGCGCTCGTTCTGATGGTGGGGACGATCCCGGCGGGGGCCCAGTGGCTGGATCGTAAGACCCCTGGCATTCCGCGCACTCCCGACGGCAAGCCGAACCTCACGGCACCGGCGCCGCGCGGGCCCGACGGGAAGCCTGATCTGGCAGGGGTGTGGAACGCGCCGGCTGTGGTCGCCCGTCCCGATCCCGCCAACCTGCAGCCGTGGGTCCTCGACCTCGCCCGCCAGCATCAGCAGGAGTATTACAAGGCGCGCCCCTATTACCAGTGTCGGCCGAGCGGGCCCGAGGCGGAGCGGTTTGGCGGCTGGAAGCGCATCCTCCAGACGCCGGCCGCCATCGCGATTCTGAACGACGACCTCACCTATCGCGTCATCCACACGGACGGCCGCGAGCTGGAAGCCAACCCCGCGCCAAGCTGGACCGGGTACTCGGTCGGGCGCTGGGACGGCGACACGCTGGTCGTCAGCAGTACCGGATTCAACGACAAGACGTGGGTGAGCCGCTACGGCGTCTCGCATACCGGCGCGCTGCGGATCACCGAACGCTACCGGCGCACCGACCTCGGCCACCTGCACGTGGAGGTGGCCTTCACCGATCCGGGCGCGTCCGCGAAGCCCTGGGGCTTCACGGTGGACATGAGGCTGGCGGCCGATACGGAGATGCTCGAGGCGGTCTGCGAGAAGAGCAGCGAGCAGTGGGCGGGCAGCCTCTCGGACGCCGCAAGTGTGGCGGTATCGGTGCCGCCCGACGTGCTGGCACGGTACGTCGGCGTCTACAGCGGGATATACGGGGGCAACAAGCGGACGTACGACGTGACGCTCTCCGGCGGCCAGTTGATCGCCACGATCGTCGGCGAGGCCGTCGAGGGGGGCCTCGGCGCCGCCGGCCTCGACGAGGGCGCGCCGCGGCCGCTGGTGCCTCTCTCTCAGACGGTGTTCGAAGGCCTGGGACTCGGTTACCAGTTCATGGTCGACGACAAGGGTGTGGCAACGAACCTCGTGGTGATTCACATATCTGGCCCCTACAACTATTCACGCCAGCGGTGACCCCGGTTCGCTGACTTCTCGAACCGCAGGGGCCGGCTTGAGCCGGCCCTTCGTGTGGAGGGCCTGTATGAGGTTGCTGATCGCGGCGCTCACGCTGATCGTAGGGACGATGCCGGCAGGGGCTCAGTGGCTGGATCGTCCAACTCCGGGCATTCCACGCACAGCCGACGGCAAGCCGAACCTGACCGCACCCGCGCCGCGCGGGCCCGACGGCACGCCCGATTTGACCGGCGTGTGGAACGGTCCGACTCCAGAGCCTCGCCTCGACCCCGCCAACGAGAAGCCGTGGGTCAACGACCTCGTGCGTCAGCGTCAGCAGGACTACCACAAGACGCGTCCCTCGTATCAGTGTCGGCCGAGCGGGCCTGAGGCTGACAGATTTGCCGGGTGGAAGCGCATCCTCCAGACGTCGACGGCCATCGCGATCCTGAACGACGACCTCACCTATCGCGTGATCTTCATGGACGGCCGCGAGCTGGAGGCCAATCCCGCTCCAAGCTGGATGGGATACTCGGTGGGCCACTGGGACGGCGACACGCTGATCGTGGACAGTGTCGGATTCAACGACAAGACGTGGCTGAGCCGCTATGGGCAGGCGCATACGGAGGCGCTGCGTGTGACGGAGCGATACCGGCGCCCGGACGTCGGCCACCTGCAGGTGGAGGTGACCTTCACCGATCCGGCCGCGTTCATGAAGCCGTGGAGCTTCAGGGCGGACATGGCGCTCGCCGCCGATACGAACATGCTCGAATCGATCTGTGAGCGCAGCAGCGATCACTGGACCGGTACCCTCTCGGAAGCCGCGAGCCGAGCGGTCACCGTCGCGCCCGAGGTGCTGGCGCGGTACGTCGGCGTCTACAGCGGGTTCTACCTGGGACGACCGCGCACCGTCGAAGTGACGCTCTCGGGCGGCCAGTTGATCGCCAGGGTGACCGGCGCCGCCGGCGTCGACGGCGGCGAAATCCGGCCGCTGGTGCCGCAGTCTGAGACGGTGTTCGAAGGCGCGGGACTGGGCTACCAGTTCATCGTCGACGACACGGGTGCCGCGACGGACCTCGTGCAGATCAACATTACGGGGCCCTATCGCTTCCCGCGGCAGCGCTGACGGCCGCGAGCCCGGGCGCAATCGCCAACGCCGCCACCTACGCGCCAGGCGGTACGACAACACTGGTGCTGGCCGACCAGCTTGCTGCCCAATATCCGTCCTACGCGGGCCAACTCCTTTGTTTGACGGTGATTGGGCGCTGTGTTACCGTCCCGCGCAACCGCGATCGCCGCGGGCTCGGGTCGAGATCATCCTCGCCGGGGGGGCGATATGCACGGCAGGAGGGTGTGATGATGCGCGTTCCTCGAATCCTCTTCATCGTCGGGTTCGTTCTTCATCTCACCACCGCCTTCGCGTGGGCGCAGGCGACGGCCGAGCTCAGCGGCCGGGTGACCGATGAGAGTGGAGGGATCCTGCCCGGGGTCACCGTCACGGCTACACAGACCGACACCGGTTTCGCGCGGACAACGGTCACCGACGGAACGGGCACGTACGTCATGCCGAACCTGCCGACCGGTCCGTATCGGCTGGAGGTGTCGCTGCAGGGGTTCCGCACCTACGTGCAGACGGGCATTGTCCTGCAGGTGGCGGCCACGCCCACGATCAATGCGGTACTGTCGGTCGGGAGCCTCGAGGAGACGGTGTCGGTGGAAGCGGCGACGCCGCTCGTCGACGTGCGGAGCGCGGGCATCAGCGAGGTGGTCGAGCAGGAGCGGATTCTCGAATTGCCGCTCCAGGGCCGGCAGGTCACCGACCTGATCGTGCTGGCCGGCGCGGCGGTGCAGGCCGCGCCAAACAACAAGAGCATGCCCGGGTCGGTCTTTACCGGCGTGGCCGGCGGGCTCCCGTTTGGCGTGGCGTACCTGCTCGACGGAGCGATGCACAACAACCCGTACGACAATCTGAACATGCCGCTTCCGTTTCCCGATGCACTGCAGGAGTTCCGCGTCGCCACGAGCGGCCTCTCCGCCGACAACGGCGTGCACTCCGGCGGATCGGTGAACGCGGTGACGAAGTCGGGCACCAACGCCTTCCACGGCACGCTGTTCGAGTTCCTGCGAGACAAGCGATTCAACGCGAGGGCGGTGTTTGCGCCGATCGGGCCCGACGGCAAGCGCCGCGATGACGGGCTGAAGCGCAACCAGCTCGGTGGCGTCCTGGGCGGTCCCATCGTGGCCGACCGGTTCTTCTTCTTCGGCGCCTACCAGGGCACGTTCGTCCGTACTACCCCGGCGGACATCCTGACCAAAGTGCCGACGGCCGCGATGCTGGCGGGCGACTTCACCGGCTTCACCTCACCGGCCTGCAACAGAGGCCAGCAGATCACGCTTCGCGCTCCCTTTGTGAGCAACCGGGTCGATCCAGCGCTGTACAGTCCGGCGGCGATGAACATCTCCCGGCAGCTGCCGTCCACCACCGACCCGTGCGGCGACATCAGGTTCTCGTCGCCGCAGCACTACGACCAGGGGCAGGTGATCGCCAAGGTCGACTATCAGGGCGGCGGCAGCCATTCGATCTTCGGCCGGTACATGCTGACGTTCGACGAGCTGCTCCCGGCCTGGCCCACGTCGGGCAACGTGCTGACCACGAGGCCGGATGACGCCGCGCAGAACCATCGAGCTCACTCGTTGACCGCGGGCGATACGCGGGTCTTCGGCTCCAACACGGTGAACGCCTTGCGTGTCGCGTGGAATCGCACCAGGTCCCACTACAACCTGGAGCCGTTTTTCGGGGCCGAAACCGTCGGCATCAGGAATTTCCACAATTACGTGCCGGGCATCATCGGACTCGATATCAGCGGCGGGTTCACGACCGCCTCGGGCGGCTCGGTGTTCTTCCAGGGCGATACCGACGCCTACCAGGTGTCCAACGATCTGACGCTGGTGCGTGGCAGCCACCAGATTGCCCTTGGCGGCAATGTGGCGTACTGGACGCACTACACGGTTGACGGCCAGCGCGGCGTCGGGCTGTGGACCTTTGATGGGTCGGCGACGGGCCTGGGGATGTCTGACTTTCTCACCGGGAGGCTTACCCGGCTCGAGCACGCCAGGCCCGGCGTGCTCGATCTGAGCCAGGCGTACATGGGCCTGTACGGGCAGGACACCTGGCGGCTCAGCAGTCGCGTCACGCTGAACGCCGGCCTGCGATGGGAGCCCTTCTTCGGCCAGAACATCCGGAACAAGGCCATTGCCAATTTCAACATCGAGAACTTCCGCGGCGGCGTCACGAGCACCGTCTATCGGAACGCACCGCCCGGCTTCTTGTATCCGGGAGATGAGGGTTTTCCGTCCGGCAAGTCCGGCCTGAACGACAAGTGGACGAACTTTGCGCCACGGGTTGGCATGGCGTGGGATGTGACCGGTGACGGCCGCACGGCCGTGCGATCGTCGTACAGCCTGGGCTATGACTTTCAGGGTGCGTCGTACCTTTTCATCAGCGCCACCGCGCCGCCCTACGCCGGCCGCCTCCGCGTGACGCAGCTGCCGGGCGGTTTCGACGATCCGTATCTGAACTGGCCGGGCGGGGTTCCGCCGCACCCGGTTCCGGAAGTTCCCGGCCCCGACGCGCAGTTCCCCTCGTTCGGTGCGTTGGCCTCCGTTGATCCCGACAACAACTCGACACGCGCCCAGTCGTGGAACGTCATCGTCGAGCGTCAGATCGGGACGGTGTGGCAGGCGTCGGCCAGCTATCTCGGAAGCTATACGGATCGGATGTGGGGCCAGGTGCAGGTCAATCCCGGCGTCTTTCTCGGCCTCGGCCCCTGCACGCTGGCCGGGGTCTCGTATCCAACGTGTACGACGAACGCGAATCTGAACCAGCGGCGCAGGCTGTCGCTGGAGAATGCTCAGGCGTCCCGGCTGATCGGGTCGATTGAGCGCCATGAGGCGGTTGGCACTCAGGTCTACCACGCGCTGCGGCTGTCGGCGCAGCGCCGCGCGGTCAGCGGCCTGAGCCTCAGCGCGAATTACACCCGGTCGTACTGCGTGGGCAACGACCCGCAGGTGACGTTCTTCACCGGTGGACAGAGTTTCCAGAATCCCGACGACCCCGACTACGATCGCGGCAATTGCACGTATTCCCGGCGCCACATCGCCAACCTCACGGCGGGAATCGAGACGCCGGACTTCACCAGCCGCGCGCTGCGCGTTCTCGCCTCCGGTTGGAACGTGGCTGGGATCCTCACGGCGCGTTCGGGCAGCTGGCTCACCGTGACGACGGCTCGCGATCTTGCCGCCACCGGCATCACCAACCAGCGGGTCAACCAGGTGCTGGACAACCCGTACGGCAACAAGACGCTGGATAACTATCTCAACCGGGCCGCCTTCGCGCACCCGGCAGCGGGCCAACTGGGCACGCACGTCCGTGCCAGCATCGAAGGGCCCGCCTACTGGACCATTGACCTCGCGCTGGCGCGGCACATTTCTATCGGGACGACGCAGGACCTGGAGCTCCGGCTGGAAACGTTCAATCTCTTGAACCATTTCAATTGGGGAAATCCCGCTGCTCCAGTGGGCCAGAACACGGCTCTCCTGAACTTCGATGCCGCGAACTTCGGCCGGATTCAGACGCAGGCGGGCACGCCGCGCATTCTGCAGTTTGGGATCAAGTATGGGTTCTAGACGCCGTCTATGGCTTCTCGCACTGCTGGTGGTGACGGCGGGTCGTCCGGCGCTCGCCCAGATGGATCTGACCGGCCTCTGGCGTCCGATGGAGCGCGACGAGGATGGGAGCGGGCTCGTGGGCGATGCCGCCGGCCTTCCGATCAGCGCCGAAAGCCGATGGCGGGCCGACAGCTGGTCGCCGGAGGACTTCGACGTCGCGGAGTGGGTGTGCCGGCCGCACGCCTGGGACTTCTCCCTGGAGGGGATCTTCTCGCAGATGAGCCTCTCGCCCGAGGTCGATCGCGCCACGCAGAAGCTGGTCGCCTACCACGGCCACATCAACCAGCAGGAGCAGGACACCACGATCTGGATGGACGGCCGGCCCCATCCTCCGGAGCACGCCCTGCACACCTGGAGCGGCTTCTCGACCGGTGCATGGGACGGCGACGTGCTCGTCCAGACGACGACGCACCTCAAGGAAGCGTACATCCGCCGCTACGGCCTGATGCGCAGCGACCTGGCGACGGTGCGCACGCGCTGGCGCCGCATCGGTGATTACCTCCAGGCAACGGTCATCATCTACGACCCTGTCTATATGACGGAGCCGTACATTCGGACCACGATGATGTGGGACTTCGATCCCGGCCTGGTGATGACGCCGTATCCATGCGAGGAGGCCACCGAGACCGCGGTGCCGCGAGGCCAGGTGCCGCACTTTCTGCCGGGCCGGAGCCCGCTGCCGGGACTCAATCGCGGGATCACCGATGCGTTCGGAACGCCCTACGAGGCGCGGCTGGGCGGCGCGGAGACGATGTATCCCGAGTACGTTGAGAAGATGAAAACGTTTCCGCGGCCGGCGGCGCTGGCGCCGCGCGGGTCCACCGAGCGTGATTCCTCACAGCCCGTGCTCGTCCCGCCTCGTTGACATCGCGATCCGGCGCCCTCACATCCGCCACGTGTGCTGCAGCTTGATCAGAAGCTGATTCGAGTCGAGCTGCCAGCGATCGAGGAGCGACCGGACGTTGTGGTTGTACACGACGAACAGATCCGCGACGGGCAAGAACGTCCAACGCAGCCGGGTATTGATGCCGATCGAGTCGCTGTCGGTGTCGTACTGCGTGTAGCTCGTGATCGACAGATCCGGAGAGACGTTCACGCGCACGCGCGTGCCGACGAGGCTCTGGGTGAACCGGCCGGCGGCGACACGCCCGATGTTGCGCTCGGTGTTCAACTCCACCGTGAAGAGCGGTGTGGGATTCCACACCCAGCTCCACTCGTATTGATCGAGCGTGCCGTCGTAGAAGCTGCCCGCCGTCCAGGTCAGTGAGGAGGAGAAGCGGCGCTTCTGCGCGGCCGTCACGCCGACCGAGCGGCGCACCCACTGATACGGGCCTGGCGCAATCACGACGCCTGGCGAGATCTCAAACGGCACTCGAGGCCGGTCGCCGGTGGGGACGACCATCACCTGCACGCGATCGCCGCTGCGAAACTGCCAGTTGAGCGCCTGGATCTGCGCATCGTAGGTTTCCCACCGCCCGGACAGATCGGTGCCTATGTATGGATTGAATCCGTAGGTCATCTGCTGAATCGGCCCGCGGGCCAGCCGCGTCCGGTTCGACAGCGCCGGGTTCCACAACTGCACGCCGCGCCGGGGAACGAATCCGAGCGATGGGTCGAAATCGCGGCCGATCCGCTTGTACCAGAGCCGGGCGTCCCACTGGTCGTTCGGATAGTCGGTCTTGAAGGCGTACGCGGCGGTATCGCCGCGCAGATCGTCCCGGCCCGTGGCAAGCCCCCACGCGGCGACGGTCAGGTTCTTGTCCCCAAGAAACGTTGAGGTCGCGTACGTGAAGTCGGTGCCTATCAGCCAGCTTCCGGAGCGTCCGAGCGGGTCGCCTGTTGTCGCCAGCACGCCGACGTACGACTCGCGCCACAGGTTCTGCTTCACGCGGGCGACCGCCATCGTGGCCCGGCGCTCGACAACGCCCGGCTTGTCGCCGGTTGCGACGACCAGCCCTCCGAAATTCGTGCCGGCCATGCGGCCGTTGACCTTCGCGCCGGCGAGGATGGGCACCTCACTGCCGCCTTCGAGGCCCACGCGCCGGGTGAAGTACGGAATGACGTCCCGGTTGACGAGCGGGCCGAACTGGAAAATATCCAACCCTTCGAGAAAGAACAGCCGCTTCTCCGGAAAGAGCAGCGGAAAGCGCGTCAGGTTCGTCTGCCGCGTGTCCACCTCGGTTTCCGCGAAGTCGGTGTTCACCGTGAACGACGCCGTCACATTCGATCCCAGGCGCTGCGTGATGTCGAGACTGGGGCGGAGCTTGCCGTCGACAGGTTGTGACGGAGCCGGGATCCCGCCGCCGACCGTCACGGCCGGCCGCACGTCGAGCCCATGGCCGAGCGCGAAGTCGGGGAGCCCCGTCAGCCGGCCGGCGCGGCTCGTTTGCGTCACGCGATACTGCCGGGCGGGGAAGGCCCACCGGTCTGTCTCGAGCAGCCGCTGAATGCGGCGCTGCACGTTGAAGTGCCACTCGTGCAGCTCGGGCTTGAACGTCAGGGTCTGAATCGGAATGCGGATTTCGGCGCTCCAGCCGCCCTCGCCTCTCGCGGTGGCCGCCTCCCAGATGCCGTCCCACTCCGAGTTTTCGCCGTCTCCACCCGCATTGATCACGCTGTCGTACCTGGCGCCTCTGGGGTTGACGGCAAAGACATAACCCGACCGGCCGTCGAGAAAAGGCCCGAGGACGATGCGGATGTGATCTTCGGCCTGCAGGCCGGCATCCCGGGTCACGCTGAAGCTGACGATGCCGGCCGGGTCGTCGTCGCACGCAATCCCGATGATGATGGCGCCTCTGTCGGCCAGCACACGCACCGTCGTCCGCACGGTCGGCGGCGCTCCCTCGGTCGGTTCTGTCTGGGCAAAGGCATCCGTGAGATCCGCGGTGCTCCAGACGGCCTCGCTCAGCGCTCCGTCGATGATGACCTGCTCGGTGCGGACGCCGGCACGCAGTACCGGCGGTGCGGCATCCTGCGCGACGGCAGCAGAGGACGGCCCGACTGCGCCGATCGCGAAAGCGAGGATGGGAACGCGGAGCGGGGCTGCCGTGTTATCGCTCGGTTGGCTGGCGGCGCCCGCGGGGGCCGAGATCCCCGAAGCCGCCGTCGTTGCACGTCAGATTCGGCGCCCCTCCCGGCAGTCCCTGCCGTTCGATCCACCCGCAGCAATACCCGGGCGCGCGCGTGTCGCACGCGGTCGGGAGGGTGTAGGTGGTCCTGATCTTCCTGCGGTACTCGGGATACAGCGTCTCCGCGTATCCCATGGCCGCCTCTTTCGGCAGGTTGAAGGTGCGGACCATGTAGTCCTCTTCCGGATTCTGGCCGGGCAGATAGTGGGGCACGATGTCCGTGTCCTCGATCGACGGGATTTCGTTCGCCGTGTTGCACGTGGGCCGGTCGCCGCCGGCCGCGCGAGGATTCCACTGAAAGACGCGGCTGACGACATGGGGCTCGGTCAGGTAGTACGGATCCTCCTGAATCGTGGTGATCGTAAGCAGGTCGTCGCGCCGCGTGAAGTACATCTCGATGGTCGTCCGATCGCTGCCCGGGATGCCCACGCCGCGGCGGATCCAGGCCGCCTTGAGGTGCGTGACCCGCGCCACGAGCGTGTCGCCTTGCCATGTCCCGGTCGCGAAGCCCCCTTCGATGTGCTGCGCGTTCGGCGAGGGGTGGGGGCGCCCGTCCATCCAAATCCGGATGTCCCCACGGAGGTTGTCGCCCGCAATGACCCACGCACGCACCCGCCCGTTGTCATCGAGCTCGCTCCAGATGCGCATCGACACCGGCCGGTACTGGAACACGCCCGCCGACTGGGCCAGGCACTGGCGCTCGGCCGTCGAGGGCTGGTTGGACGTATAGAGCAGCGCCTTGGCCCGGCCATCGTCGGAGAGCGGCATCCCCGTAAAGTCGCCCATGAACGAACCGGGACCGCGCTCGATGTAGTCCTCGTGCATGAGCGTCGCGTACGTCCCGGTGAGCTCGACCTGGGCAAACGCCGGTGCGCCCGAGAGGCACACGGCGCCGACGAGTACGATGCGCGTGAGCGTCTTCCTGTTCATCCTCGACTCCCAGCTACCGCCCCCTAAAACCTCGCGTCGCACGGCGTCGGGTCCCATTTGCCGCCGTCGCGCTCCCGCGTGAAGTGAATCGCCGTCGTCCACGGCAGCTGCAGATACGCCGGATCGTCGACGATGCTGGTGATGACGAGATAGCGGTCGCCGTTGGCGCGCGTGTGGACGTCCCAGTGCTCCGTGTAGACGGCGTTGGCGCTGTAGGGAACACCGTTCTTCCGCAAGTACCCCGGGCGCAGGTTCGTCGTCACCGATTTCATCGATCCGAAGCGCGGCGCGCCGCGTCCGCGGCCGGCCCTGATCAGCCACTCGGCTCTCGAGGCGCCCTGCCACGATCGCGGGCCGGGCGGCTGCGCGCCGGCGCCGAACCGGAAGAGGCGCGTCTGCATGCCGTAGTCGGTCTCGATCTTCAAGGTGTTGTCGTCCAGCCAGGAGATGCGCAGGCGCGTCGGCCCCCGCATCAGGCCGGGGGCGCCATACGCTTTGCACTGCTCACCGGCCGCTTCGTCCCTGGCCGGGTCCCAGGCTTCGGCGATGCGCTGCGCCTCCATGTTCAGTGGAATGCTCGGGAAGTCGCCCCTGGGCGGCGTCACCATGCGCCAGCGCCAGTCTTCGGAGATGACCGCCACCCAGTTGCCGGTGAGATCGATCGGCGCCATCGAGCGGGCGCCTGGCGGCGCGGCCGGCGCGCCGCGACCCTGCGCCTGCGTGCTGTCCGACAGCAGCAGAGGGAGTGTCACCGTGAGGATAAGCAGTGCACACCCGCGCCCTACGAGCGTCCTGGGTATCTGTTGGCCCGCCATATCAGGGTCCCGCCGGCGGGTTCTTGAGCCCGTTGTAGATGGCCTCGACGAACATGTCGGTCGTCCACGGGCCTGACTCGCTGCCGTACCGTCCGCGGTACCCTCTGGTGGGGTTGGCCGCCCTCACCTGCTCGAGCGTCATCCCTTTCTTGATCTGATCCTGAATGATGTCGCGGATCACGGTCACCATGTCGCGGTACTCGACGAGCTCCGCATGGTCCGAGACGCGCCCGTGGCCGGGAACGAGGAGCGTTCGTCCCGGCTTCAGCACGAGCGGCATGGCAGGAACCGTGATCTCGAGCAGGCGGTTGAGCGCCGCCAGCTCGCCCTGGATGCTGCCTCCATTACTCGCATCGATCACCGGGAACTGCCGCAGATCGATGACGTCGCCGGTGACGATCACGTCGGCGCGCCGGAAGTGCACGATGCTGTCGGCGTCGGAGTGGGCG
>Ga0209640_10004001_pt1 | contig 12949 bp, 8 predicted proteins | sample RifCSP10_1_FD_184018 | JGI IMG/M metagenome (GOLD analysis project Ga0209640, IMG submission 184018) | Soil microbial communities from Rifle, Colorado - Rifle CSP2_sed 10_1 (SPAdes) (version 2) | ecosystem: Environmental > Terrestrial > Deep subsurface > Rock core/Sediment | place: Rifle...
CATCGCGCTGGCCATTCATTTCAAGGCGCCCATTCTGGTCGGGCGTGACCTGCTCGATTCTGCTGGCATCTCGATGAAAGAGCAGGGTGGCGCTGAAACCCTCTAAGCGCGTATCATTCATGAACGCTTCTGCTGCAATCGCGGATTCGCCGCTGCGACAAGCCTGCATGCGGTTTTGGTGCATGCATGCGGGCGGGCTCGCCGCTTGGTCAGTCAACGTCCTGTTTCAAGGACGCCTCCCTCCCTCGCGGCTCCGCGCACCCGTCTCGCGTGGCGACTCCGCAATTTCGCGACGAACCGCCATGAACGATGCGCGCTAGCTTCTTCGACGATACCGCGCTGTCGGCGCTCCAGGACGAGTTCCGTTCGTCCATGCGCCGGCTCCTGTTCGATCTCTGCGACGAGCTCGACACACGATATCGGGACCAGGCGCGTTCCCTGCACCTTGCTCCGGACTATTTTCGAGCCGTCGGCCAGGCGCTCAAGCTGGAGCATTTCTCGCACTGGAAAGTCGTCGGCTGGATCGAAGAGCTGAACGATCTCGTCTACTTTCTGGATGTCCGGCGGCAGTTGATCAAGGAGCGGTCCCGCGCCGACTTTGCCGAATCCTTCCTGGCGTCCTGCACGGAACAGTTCTACGAGCACACCTACCTCGACGAGTTGTTTCCGAACCGGAAGCCGGAGTCGGCGAAGCTACCGGCTCGTCTTACTTCGCTCTGCACGCGGCTGGCCAGGAGCGTCACGCAGGAATCCATGTTCCTGGTGCTGGGTCTGCCGTCGTCGTGGTTCGAGCAACACGCATGGCGAAGAAAGCTCGCGCCGTTCGATCTGGCTCCCAATTTCGAGCGGGCTGAGTTGGCCGGTTGGGTCGCCATCGGTTTGGAGGGAGCGAGGGTCGAACTCACGCACGGCCGGGTGGTGTCCACGCAGTGGCTCAAGCATCCGGGGCCACGCTGGCCCGGCGGCCTGGCCCTCGGCCCCACCATTATATATAGGCAGGACAAAACGCCCGCCCGGATCGTGCCGACAACGGGCAATGCCGGTGAACGGATACAGCGGGCGCGCATGCTGATCGAGCAGGCCTGGCCCGAAGGCTACCGCAACCTCGCGCGTCTGACCAACCGGATCGTTCCGCTCAAGGCAAAGGGTGTCGTCAGCTTCAGCTATCGCCACAGGCCCGGCCTCTCCTTTATCAATTGCTTCGACCGGGACGACCTCGACCTGGTTGACGACCTGATCCACGAAAACAGCCATCATCATCTGAATCTGCTGCTGCGCAAGGCCGTCCTCTATCACAAGGATCAAAATCAGGAGATTTTCTATTCTCCCTGGCGGCGCAGCCTTCGCCCCCTGCGCGGCATCCTGCACGCCACGTTTACGTTTACGATGGGCGCAATCCTGTTTGAGCGGCTCTCCTCATGGGCCAAGTCTGGAAAGTCGATACTCACGCCGCAGCAACTCCTCCGCGCGCGGTTCCGCTGCCTGGAAGAAGTCGATTCCGTCCGCTACTCGCTCAAGGACTTGGCGCATGCCCGCACACTCGGCTGGCTCACTCCGGCAGGATGGGGTCTGGTCAGTGCGCTGAAACGCGAGATCGACAAGGTCGGGAAACGCATCGCACCGTTCGAACGGGCGGTCTTGCGATCAAAGCATGGAGCGGAACTCAAACGGCATCGGAAGGACCTGGCAGCGGCGCGGGAAACTTACGGACCTGTACGCTTACGCTAAGGGTGATGACAAATGACGACACTATCGTCATTTGTCATGAGATTTGACGACAGAGTCGTCATATGGTACATAGCTCAGCATGACGGATCGTGCTACCTTCATTGATCGCATATTGGACCTCCGTGGGTTACTGGAGAAGAAATCCCACTTCCTCCTTGGTCCTCGGCAGACTGGCAAGAGCTTTCTCATCTCCCACAGTCTGAAAGGCACGCGCGTCTACGATCTCTTAGACACAGCGGTCTTTCTGGCATTCAGTCACAACCCCGGACGCCTTGCTCAGGAAATCACTGCGAAGGACCGTCTTGTAGTGATCGATGAAATTCAGCGGCTTCCCGAACTACTGAACGAGGTGCATCGTCTCATCGAGCAACGCGGGATTCGGTTCCTGTTGACGGGCTCAAGCGCTCGGAAGCTCCGCCGGGGCGGCGTCAATCTGTTGGGAGGGAGAGCGCGGACGAAATATCTGCATCCATTGACATATCGGGAACTTGGAGAGCACTTCGATCTTCAGCGTGCCATTGCAAGGGGCTTGCTGCCAGCGATGTATTTCTCTGACGATTCCCGGGCAGACCTCGATGCCTATGCGGGCACGTATCTGCAGCAGGAAATCGTGGCTGAAGGCGCGACGCGAAATGTGCAGGCATTCAGTCGATTCCTTAAAGTGGCGGCTTTGTGCAACGGGACGATTGTGAACTTCACCAAGGTAGCCAATGATGCACAGGTGCCGCGCACGACGGTATACGAATATTTAGAGATTCTCACAGATACGCTGGTGCTGCACGAGCTTCCGGCCTGGCGAAAGTCGAAGAAGCGGAAACCTTTGGTTGCATCAAAATACTATTTCTTTGATGTTGGCGTGGCGGCGACGCTTCAGGGAAGGGAGTTTCGTCTTGGTACACCGGAATTCGGAGAGGCACTGGAAACGTATATCATGCATGAACTCAGGAGCTACAGCGATTACATTTCCGGTGAACCATTGGCCTATTGGCGGTCAACATCCGGATTCGAAGCAGATTTCATTCTCGGGGACCACACGGCTATCGAGGTGAAATCGAAGAACAATATCTCGGCGCAAGATCTCAAGTCGCTGCAGGCGCTGGCTGAGGAAAAGCAACTCAAACGCTATCTGTGCGTGTGCCTCGAACCGCGGGCACGAGAGGTTTCAGGGATCACAGTTCTGCCATACCGAGAGTTTCTGGACGCCCTGTGGGGCAAGGAATACCGATAGCTTCAATTTGCCGAGAGAACCAATCGGTCGCAGCCTACGTGGCCCCTTTGCACATAGTGCTACTAAACGCTAATGCGGAGTCATTTAGAAATTGTCCGTCAGAGGCCTCACCAGGGCAGCAAGCAACTCGGCTGGCTCACTCCGGCAGGGTGGGGTCTGGTCTGTGCGTTGAAACGAGAGATAGATAAGGTGGAGAAGCGGATCGCACCGTTCGAACGGGCGGTACTGCAATCAAAGCATGGAGCGGAGCTTAAACGGCATCGGAAGGAACTGGCTAGCGCACGGGAAACCTACGGGGCTGAACGGGATAGTAGCGTGTTACTCCGACCTTTGCCTTCACTCCACCAGTCCGCTATCATAAGTCGATGAAAAGGAAAGTGCGTAAACACAGGAAGGCAGTTGTTATGATGAAGGGCAAAATTACAGGTTCTTTTGCACAGCAGGTTGCCGACTTTATCAAGCGTTACCAGCCTGCTTTGGAAACGCTTGCTAAACGGTAACCTGCCTTATTGCAAATTTATTGGGTCTGGCATAGAGTCAATGGCAATCAAACATGTCCCCGACCACTCAAAAGCTCCTGAAAGACGCCCTGCAACTTTCTGAGTCGGAAAGGGTTTCATTGGCTGCTGAGCTGTTGGGCAGCTTGGAGCCGGATATTCCCAGCCAGCAGCGGACCGAGAAAGAGTGGTTGACTGAGGTCGAGCGGCGGGCGCGAGCTTATCGTGATGGCCGATTGACTGCGAAACCGGCTGCCGAGGTCTTTCGTGACATTCGGCGAAAACTGAAAAAATAATTGTCATGAATAAATTACGGCAAACCAAAGAAGGGTTATTGATTCCGCCATCCCTGCTCAAGGGATTGGGTGGTCCGGTTTCCGTGGAGCGGCAGGGGAATGTATTGCTCATTGAGCCTGAGAAACGTCGAGCGGCCCGGCGGCGTGCGGCCCGCATGGTCCAGCGTCTCAGGCGGGCTGCACAAGAATCAGGGAAACTGACGACGTCAGCGATAGCACGCGAAGTGGCGGCGGTTCGGCGGAAGCGTGCGAGTCATCGTTGATACCAACATCATTGTCTCCGGTCTGATCTCCTCCTCTGGCCCACCTGCCCAAATCGTGGATGTTCTACTGCAGGGATTTTTTATCTCTGTGATGAGTCTTGTGCTATCACTTTTCATGTAAGCGAGGACTGAGTTGCCGCGTAGGTGGCCAGATAGGACTGTTGCTGAAGCTAAGCCTATCCTTTTGAGAGTATTTGAGGATCGGCCCAAGAGTGTCTTCTATCAGCGGCAGCTCGAGGTTTGGTTTGAAGATAGGTTTTTCCACTGGATTACGGCTACTGCATTACATGAATTAGCTCAGGAAGGAAAGATTAATACAGCCTTACTGCCTTTGAGTGGCGAGACACGGCTTAAATTTTACTGGCCACGGACTCTGCGCTCCTGGAAGCGGGAGGCTAATAAGATAGTAGACATTGTTCGTCGGTATTCCGATCCGACTTTTGCGATTGCTATGGGAGCTCATTGCGAGACGATGTTTGATGCTGCCTTGCCGACTGTCGGGTTTGTTCCGAGGGGGAGGGATGTGCGGGTGTATGGTGGGCGCAGTACAGCGAGGTTAAAAAATTTGGACCGAGTGTTTGAGCGTGAAGGGGTCCTATATGGGGCGGAGATCAAGAATACCTTGGACTACATTGATCGAGGTGAATTTGAAGAGAAGTTACTTATATGTAGGGACTTGGGGTTACGTCCCTTATTTATCTGTTGTATGTTGCCGAAGAGCTACACGCGGCAGGTAATTCAGGCTGGTGGTTTTGCGTTAATCTTTAGGTAGCAATTGTACCCACATGGGCAGAAGGAGTTTGCTAAGGAAGTTCATGAGAAGTTGGGTTTGCCGACAGACTCACCGAGAGTGATAGAGGATGGTACATTGCAGCGTTTGGTGAGGGGGCATGAAAAGATTGTTGGAAGGGTGGCACCCTATAATGTTGACGAGGAATGGCCTGAGGAGAGAGAGGAGGGATCTGCGGGTGTAGAAGATGAGGATTATCTTAGTGAGTTTGATAGCGATCTTTATTGAATTAAAGAGGGTGTGGAGATGCAGATTTAAAATAAAATTTGCAGAAGGTTATGTATAAGCCATCGTTTTTGTGCGAGTTTGTGGCTACCTCTATGAATACAATATTGTCTACCCTGGTGTCTGAGCCTTGAGGGGGCTCTATCGAAGCTGGGGGGGCCGTTTTCAACAGCCGGAAGAGCCCGGGTTATTCATGCGCATCGTCGCGAAACAGATGAGACCGAAGCCCGCCGTGGTTGCTCGCAAGTGAGGACGACGCAGGCGTAGTCGCTGCACTACATCGAGGAGGCCGAGCGAGAACGACCGCGCCGGGCGAGAGGATCGACTGTTGCAGCAGATGTGTCATGGATAATCCGGGCTCAGGGTTCGACGGTGACGTCCACGTAGGCCGGCAACGAGTCCGCTCCCTTCCCGTCCGTCACTCTCAGCCTGAACCGATACAACCGTTTTTCGGAGACCTGCGGTGCGAGGAAGGACGCCTCGGCCATGTTCAAATCCAGTAACGCCACTTTGCTCCCTCGAATCTGGCTCCACGTGTAAAACAGCGCGTCGCCTTCCGGATCGCGGCTCTTCAATCCCGAGAGCTTCACCTTGGCGCCGGCTTTGACTGTGTGGTTCGGTCCGGCATTAGCGACCGGCGGCTCGTTGGGTTCGGTGTTGACTTCAACGGAGACATCCAGCGACGCCTGTTTGCCGCGGTTCGTGACGGTGAGCACGGCCTTGCCGTTGCCGACGATTTGCAGCAGGCCCTCGGGGAGCACCTTGATGACTTTTTCATTGGATGATGTGTAACTGGTGCCGATGGCGGGGGCGCTGATATGCCGTTCGACGCCGTCTGCGAACGTCCCGGTGAGCGGCAGTTCGAAGGTCTTGCCGAGCGAGTCAATCTGCCCGTAGGTGGCGGCCTGCCCGGCGCGCCCGAGCCTCAGCGGCTTGTCGGTTCCGATTTCAATCGCCGTCAGTTCTGCGCCGGGGTCCACGGTGACGACGATCTCGTCGAACACGGTCCGCGTGCCGAGCCGCCCGCGCGAGATTTCCGCGACGGCGAGCAGACGCATGGGGCCGATGGCTTCCCTGGGCACTTTCAGCGGCCCGCCGAACGGCGGAGTGTGGCGCGAGTCGGCGACCAGCGCGGCCACCTTGACGATGGAGCCGGAGGAGGCATTGCCCTTCTGCTCGACCAGCGTCTCCTCCGATTCGCCGTACCAATAATAGCTGACCTGCACGACGCCGGCATCGTGGCCGAGATCCACCCTGGCGTTGACTGGCTGCCCGGCCTTGACGGTGGAGCCTTCCTTCGGCTCGACGATCTTGAAGGCGAAGGCGGGCTCGCCGAGCGAGCACAGTAAAAAGGGAACGGTAAAAAGACGAACGTACAATCCAAACTTTTTACTTTTCACTTTTAACTTTTCACTTGGCATCGCTAACGCTCCAGATGGAACGGCACGTCCGTGAGGATCACCCGTTCCTTGAACAGCAACGCGCCCTTGAGCATGAGCGCGCGCTGGTTGTGGAGGATGTTCTGCCACCACCGGGCGGGGAGGATTTCCGGAATGACCACCGTCACCCAGCTGTGCGGGTCCTTTTCCAGCGTGTCTTCGATGTAATCGAGCAGGGTGACCATCACGGAGCGATAGGGGGACGGCAGGACGACCAGCTGCACGCCGCAGCCCCACTGGGCCCACTGCATTTCGACCTTGGCCGTATTTTCCTTGTCCACGTCCACCAGCACGGCGCGGATGTCTGTCCCTCGGCTCCGCGCATAGTCCACGGCGCGGATGACGGCCCGGTTGACGCCGCTGATCGGGATGATGACGGTATTCTTGCGCGGCATCGGCGGGCGGTGGCCGCGTTCGAGCGTGATCTGCTCGTCCACGGCAATATAATGGGCGCGGATGGACCGGAACCACATGATGATCGGTGGGGTGAGGGCCACGACGATCCAGGCGCCGTGCATGAACTTGGTGCCGCCGATGATCAACGTGGCCACACCGGTTGTGACGGCGCCGATCCCGTTGATGATCAGTTTTTTTCTCCAGTGCGGGCCCTTCTTGACCATCCAGCGTTTGACCATGCCGGCCTGCGACAAGGTGAAGGACACGAATACGCCGACTGCGTAGAGCGGGATCAGCGCGTGCGTGTCGCCTTGAAAGAGGACCAGGAGCAGCACGGCCAGGACACCCAGGATCGTGATGCCGTTGGAAAAGACCAGCCGGTCTCCGAAGGATGCCATCTGGTGCGGCATGAAGCTGTCCCTGGCCAGAATGGACGCAAGATAGGGGAAGCCGGTGAAGGCGCTGTTGGCCGCCAGGATCAGCAGGATCATGGTGGAGATCTGTGTCACGTAGTAGAGGGGCCCCCCGCCGAAAATGGTGCGTGCCAACTGGGAGACGACCGTCTCGTCCGCCTTGGGAATGATGCCGTAGTAATAGGCCAGACCGCTGATCCCCATGAAGAGGGTTGCCAGAATGAGCGACATGGTGAGCATGGTGACTGAGGCGTTATGGGGCTCCGGTTTGCGGAAGGCTTTGACGCCGTTCGAGATGACTTCCATTCCGGTCACGGCCGTGCAGCCGCCGGCAAAGGCCCGCAGCACGAGGAAGGCCGAGAGACTTTCGACAATGGGAGTCCCATCGGGACCGGCCTGCGGAGGCACCGGCTGGGTGTACCCCATCAGGATTTGCAGGCCTCCCATGCCGACCATGCCCAGCAGAACCAGAATGGACAGATGGGTAGGGATGGCGAACACCATCCCGGATTCACGGATGCCGCGTAGATTGACCATGACCATTAAGATGATCGCCACTAAGCCGATGGCGATGCGATGCTCGAAGAGCGACGGCACCGCCGAGGTGATCGCCGCCACACCGGCCGCAACGCTGACCGCCACCGTGAGTACATAGTCGATCATCAGGGCGGCGGCGGCGATTAGTCCCGGCCACTCGCCGATGTTGGAGCGGGCCACGATGTAGGCGCCCCCGCCTTCCGGGTATTCATGGATGATCTGGCGATAGGAAATCGTCAGCACGCCGACCAGGAAGACGATGGCAAGACTGATGGGAATCGACCACGCAACAGCCGCCGTGCCGGCCAGGATCAGGACCAGCAGAATTTCCTCGGTGGCATAGGCTACGGAGGAAATGGCGTTGGACGAAAAGATGGCCAGCGCGACGGTCTTGGACAACCGTTCGTGTGCGGCATGGGCTGTTTTGATGGGCGACCCGACGAGCAGACGCTTCAGGAGCATGGGAACCCATTATGGCACAAACCGGGCGTGCACTGTAAACGGGAAGCGTAAAACCGTCGAACGGGGGGCGCAGCCGGTTGCTTGACATGATGGAGAGCGCGGCATACGATCGGAAAAAGTTCCAATCGTCTCTCTCCGGTTCCTGCGAATGTCGGAGGCGGCCATGCGTCAGCGTGTTTCCACGTGGTGGAACCAGCTCCGGGTCCAGCAGAAGGTCTGGGTGATTTTGCTCGGACTGTTCATCCCGCTGGTGTGCGCGCTCGCCATCCATGTCCTGCTGATCACCCAACTGCTCGCTTCCCAGCAACAACGGCACACCGCGATCCAGGCGCGCGCGCAGATCCACGTCCTCCGGCGGTTGGGCGTGGACGTGGAGGACGCGTTCCGTGGCTATCTGCTGACGAAGCAAAGCGCGTTTCTCACGCCGATGGACGAGGCCGAACGAAAACTGCCGTCATCGGTGGCGACCATGCTCTCGCTGGTGCGCGACATGCCGGACCTGACGTCCGACGTGCAACATGCCGCCGCGCGGCTCGAATCGTTGCTGAAGTCCAAGCAGACGCTGATCCAGGACTACCGCTCCGGGCATGCCGCCCGGGTGTTGCAGTATGTCCGTTCCGGTGAAGGGCTTCGGCTGTCGGACGCAGTGCGAGACGAGTTTCGGGGGATCGAAGACCGACTCGAGCAGAAAATCCGGTTCTTGGAAGCGGACACGGCAGCCGTCGCGCGGTACGCCTTTTGGGGGCTCCTGCTGGCCGTGGCGGGCGTCGCGGTGCTGGGGCTGATCGGGGCCCGATGGCTGGCCGTCTCCATCACAAGGCCGCTGGCCGTCTTGCAGTCATCGGTGGCGGTGCTGGGGAAACAGCCGGGCACGTCCAGGATCCTGGAGCCGATCGCCGTTTCCTCGGGGGACGAGATCGGCCAGTTGGCACGCGCCTATGAGGAGATGGCCCGGCAGGTCCATCGGCATATCCTGGAGCTGGAAGCCTTGAATGCCGTGGGATCAGAGATCAACACGATCGGACCGGACGGCCTGGAAGGCGTGCTGCACCGCATTACCAACCGCGCCGCGGAATTGGTCGGCGCCGACGTCTGCCTGGTGATGCTGCGGAGCGAGAAGATGGGATCCTGGGTGATCGAGGCCGCGTCGGGCGGCTGGAACGAGCGGTTGCACAAGTCGGTCATGTTGTGGGAGGAGTTTCCAGTCTCGGTGCGGGCCTTCGAGTCGAAAGAGCCGTCATTCGGCGAACGGCTGCGCAGCGACCGGCGGCCGGAGATGCTTCGGCGGAACCTGATGGGAGAAAGCATGCTGTCCCTCCCCTTGCTGTCGCAGGGCATGCCGTTCGGCGTGCTGGTTCTCCTGCAGGAGCGGGTCGTGTCGGCAGACAGTTGGAACGTGCGCCTGGCGAAGGGGCTTGCGGACGAGGCGGCGATGGCCATCACCAATGCGCATCTCTATGAGCGCGTCAAGGAGGAAGGAAAAGGGCTGCAGGCGCGCCTCAGGCAACTGGAGCTTCTCGCGGAAACGCTGGCGCACGATCTGCGGTCTCCCGGGGAGCGCATGGGGGAATTTGCCACGCTGTTGATGGGGGAATACGGCCATCGCCTTGATGAACGGGCGACCCGCTGGCTCCGGTTCATCGAAGAAAACGGGCGGCTCCTGCGCGAGCGTGTCGAAGACATGCTCGCCGTGGCGCGCATCGGCGGCCGGATGGTAGCCGTCGAGGCCGTGGATCCGGCCCTTGTCGTCAACGAAGTGCTGAAGGCGCGCGCCGGGGAGCTGGAACGGCAGCGCATGCGCGTACGCGCGGACGGGGGCTCGCCAATGGTGGCATGCCACCGCGCCTACTTGTATCAAGCGGTGGACAATTTGATTTCGAACGCCATTAAGTTTTCAGCCGGCCGGCCGGATCCGTTGATTGAGATCACCTGGAAGCAGGCGGGGGATCGCGTGCAGTTTTCTGTGTCGGATAACGGCGTGGGGATTCCCGAATCGGAACGGTCCCGCGTGTTTGAGCCGTTTGTCCGGTTGAATCCGGCTGCGACCAAGGGAAGCGGGATCGGATTGGCCATTGTCCTGCGGATCGTCGAATTGTACGGCGGGAAGGTCTGGATCGAGCCGGGTCATCGCGCGGGCTGTATGGTGTCGTTCACCCTGCCGGTCCTCGGCGAATTTGCAGTAAGAAGGGCCGGCGAGCCGGTGCGTTAACAATACTGGTTGGCGCGCAGCGTTCTGTGCGCGCCTGCCGCGGAGGAGTCGCATGGCGAGTGTCGTCCTGAATCCGATCGCGAGCAAACGGGGGGAGCGCGCTCCGTTCACCATTCTGGTGGTTGAAGACGATCCCTCTGATACGGAACTGGTGCTCCACGCGCTGGAACAGGCCGAGTTGAAGGCGATCGAAGGCGAGATCGAGCTGCAAGTCCGCTCGACGGCGGAAGGCGCGCTGAAACTCCTGCGGGAGCGGTCGGTCGATCTCGTGTTGACGGACATGATGCTGCCGGGGATGGACGGGCTGGACCTGGTCAGCAAGATTCAGGAGATTGAACGGGACCTCCCCGTGCTGGTCATGACGCGCGTCAGCAGCGTGCAGACCGCCGTGGATGCGATGCGGAGGGGAGCCTACGATTACGTGCTCAAACCCTTGAATGCGACCGATCTGGGCATGCGGTTGCATAAGGCGATCCGGATCTCGGAAATTTTGCGCCGCCACGCGTCGCTGGAGCGGATCGTCCATCAGGGGCTGCAGCACGACAGCCTGATCGGCTCCAGCGCGAAGTTCCAAGGCGTGTTGCGGCAGATTCGGGAGGCGGCGCAGGTGCGATCGACGGTGCTGATCACGGGGGAAACCGGAACCGGCAAGGGGCTCATCGCCCGGGCGATCCACGAACAGAGCCATGAGCGGGAGAAGCCCTTCCAGGTGATCGACTGCACGACGTTTCCGGAAGGGATGGTCGAGAGCGAACTGTTCGGGCACGTGCGCGGCGCGTTCACGGGCGCCATCGCCGACAAGCCGGGGCTCATCGAGCTGGCCAACGGCGGCACGGTCTTTCTCGACGAAATCGGCGACCTCCCGCTGCCGCTTCAGGCCAAGCTGCTGCGGGTGCTGGAGGAGAATGAGGTCCGTCCGGTCGGCGGCACGCGGTCCAAGCGCGTGGACATGCGGTTCATCGCCGCGACCAACCAGAATCTCGAGGAGAAAGTCAAAAACGGATCGTTCCGGAAGGATCTCTATTACCGCCTGGCGGTCGTGTCCATCCCGGTGCCGCCGCTGCGCGAGCGCGTCGAGGATGTGCCGGCCATCGCCCGCCATCTGCTCGAGCAGCTCGGGAGGGAGATGGGCAAGCGGCAGTGCTATCTGGATCCCTCCGCGACGGCCGAATTGACCGCCTATTCCTGGCCCGGCAACGTCCGGGAACTGCGGAATGTCGTCGAGCGCGCAGTGATGCTGGCGACGTCGGACGTCATCACCAAGGCCGAGATCAGGGCGCTGCTGTCGACGGCCCGGCAGGATGATTTCGACGGAGCGCTGGCCTCCTATGCGGGACTGCCCTACATGGAGGCGAAGGAAAAAGCGCTGGAGGATTTTACCGGCGCCTACTTGAAGGCGAAGCTGGCCATGTACGAGGGGCACATTACGAAAGCCGCCGAAGCCAGCGGGATTCCCCGCCAGCATTTTTCCCTCCTCATGAAGCGCTATCTCGATCGTGAGGAGCAGGAGAACTCCTGAACTCCAATGTTCCCGGCGCGTAGCGTCATCCGGACTTCCTGAACGGGCGGTTTTTCTACAAGCAAACAGCATTCCTTTCCAGCGTTTCCTTCTCGTGACAAGCAGTCTCTGTCGATAGTCTGTAACGCCGTCAATCCGCAAAAACGATCTAAAATCGCGTGAGTTTCTTTAGAGAATATTTTTCTATGCTTGGTATAAGACATTGTTTTTATTTTATAAATCATAGTTTGAACCGGCTGAGCATATACGAATATTCTTTTTTTTCTTTCACGGCTATTCCATCTCGCAATTTCAGTTCGCCTGCATGACTTATTTATTAAATAAATCATACAGTTAAATTATATTTTTCTCCGTCTGGCTTTTCCTCATTCTTTGGCAACAACCTTGCTGATAAAAGGGCAAGGATGTGGAATGTCTTTACGAAACAGAGTCAGAAAATTTAACAGACTGTTGGCAGGTTCTTTAATAGTAGGGAGGTAGACACGATGTTTTTATCACGGCGTCAATTTTTGAAAGTCTCTGCGGGCACGGTCGCCGCCGCCGCGGTCGCCGATAGGGCGCTGGCGCTCACGGCGCTGCAGCCGGTCATCGAGGTGGGCAACCCCCTCGGCGACTACCCGGACCGGTCCTGGGAGCGGGTCTATCATGACCAGTATCGCTATGACTCGTCCTTCACGTGGTGCTGCTCGCCGAACGACACGCATGCCTGCCGGATTCGGGCCTTTGTCCGCAACGGCGTGGTCATGCGGGTGGAGCAGAACTACGATCACCAGACCTACGAAGACCTCTACGGCAACCGCGGGACGTTCGCGCATAACCCGCGCATGTGCTTGAAGGGCTATACCTTCCATCGCCGCGTGTACGGCCCCTACCGCCTGAAGGGCCCGTTGATGCGCAAGGGCTGGAAGGAGTGGATGGATGCGGGCTCGCCGGAGCTGACGCCGGAG
>Ga0209640_10004002_pt1 | contig 12948 bp, 21 predicted proteins | sample RifCSP10_1_FD_184018 | JGI IMG/M metagenome (GOLD analysis project Ga0209640, IMG submission 184018) | Soil microbial communities from Rifle, Colorado - Rifle CSP2_sed 10_1 (SPAdes) (version 2) | ecosystem: Environmental > Terrestrial > Deep subsurface > Rock core/Sediment | place: Rifle...
AGAGAGCTCGGCTCACACGCTCGAGATCGTCAGGCTCCTCGAACCATTCGTCCTTCTCGCGAACACGCTTGTTGATCTCAATCGCCAGGCGGAGCTATGGCTTCTTCAATGCACACGCAAGTATTCGAGCATCTCTCGATACTCGACGAGGCGCTCCTCCAGCCAGACAAGTTCATCGGGCTCAAGCTGGCTGTCGGTAGTGAGATCCCGGGCTTCGGTCATGACACAAGAGTATCGGAGGTCATGGACGAAAATCGAGTCTTGTTGCCTTCCGGCAATCACCACGTTCCGTTTCCAGGTTTGATCGCATTGGGCCGTGGGGTAGCTACAGCATCCTACCCTTGGTATGCTGTCAGTATGAAGATAAGTGTAAGCCTTCCGGAGGAGGATGTCGAGTTCCTCGACAAGTACGCCAAGAGCCAGGGATACGGGTCCCGTTCAGCTGTGGTCCACACTGCAGTCAGGATACTTCGCTCGTCGAAGCTTGGTGGTGCCTATGCAGATGCGTGGAGGGAATGGGCCGACTCAGGTGAGTCAGAGGTGTGGGATTCCGCCGTCGGCGACGGCCTTTCCTGATGATCAGGGGCGAGATCCGCTTGGTCGAGTTTGGCCAGGCACTACCTGGGGAACCCGCACGTCGCCGGCCAGCGGTCATCGTCTCCAACGACGGGGCGAATTCCACCGCCGCCCAACTAGGCCGTGGGGTGATCACCGTGGTGCCAGTGACCTCCAACGTCACACGGGTGTACCCGTTCCAGGTTCTCTTGCCGGCCGAGGCCAGCGGATTGGACCGAGACTCCAAAGCCCAAGCCGAACAGGTGAGATCGGTGTCGGTTGAGCGTGTTCGAGACCGGCTCGGCTCTGTGCCAGCTCCTCTCATGCTCGAGCTCGACGAAGCTCTCCGAGTTCATCTGGCGCTCTAGAGCCGGTGTACGCCCTCGCCCCACCAACACGTCCCGTTTCCAGGTCGCGCGGGCTGGGTGACGATCTCAGTCGATGTCGAGGATGAGGCCGAGGACTTGACGGATCTCGGAGAGTGCCGCGGAACCGATGTTGCCTTTCACCGTTTCGACTCTCTCGGTTGACACCGATCGAATGTGCTGGCATTGAGCTGAAGAGTCGGCATCCAATCCGTTCTGTGCGTCGGCCGTCAGCCGAACCTCTGATCCGAAGGACCTGAGCGCAGACGTAAGGGGCACGACATGGATGACATTCGCCGATTCGTCAAGTATTTCCTGAGCTGTGACGACCACCACCGGATGTAGGAATCCCGCCTCTCGTCCTGCCGGCACACCAAGGTCGATGGCTACTACATCACCTGAGGTCAGCATCGAGCCAGTCGACCTCGTCCCTGGTGAGCAGCGTGCTCAGTTCCTTACCGATCCGCTGCTGTCGGAGCCGCCGGGCAGCGATCGCGACCGCCTCGCCGACCGTGGTCCCGAGCTCGCTCGCCAGTCGTTTCAACTCCTCGTGGGTCTCACGATCGATCCGGACACTCGTGCTTGGCATGCAACTCAGCATACTAGTTGACATGCAGATCTGTACACACGTCCCGTTTCCAGGTCGGGCGGTTTGACACGAGGTCGCAAAGCCGCAGGTCCGCGCGGGTTCGCCCAGTCGGAGGATGGGACGTGTTGGGGCATGGGCCCCCTCGCCACGAGATCTGTCACGGCGGTCTCGTACGGTTGACGTCATGGCTGCCAGGTCGTCACTGGATCTCTTGATAGAGATCAATCAGTCAGAGCGCAACGCCCAGCTATCGCACTTTGACAGTCTGGACACCAAGGCCGGCCTCGTGCTGGGCTTCGCGGGCGTGCTGATCGGACTTGGCAATCAATCGTGGCTCGGACTGCCATCGGTCCTGTTGGCAGTTCTAGCGGCCGGCATGGCGGTGGGCGCCTTCTGGCCACGTAGATTTCCCCTCGTTTGATCCGACTCGGCTTGGTGAGTACGCGGCAAGCGAACTCCCTTTCACGCAGCTCACGATCCTCGACACTCTCGAGGTGATGCTCGATGAGTCGGGACGAATGCTTCACATCAAGTCTCGTAGACTGAAGGGTGCCTTGGTCAGTCTCACGACGAGCGTGGTGCTGGCCGCGGCAGAGCTGATGATTAGCTAGACACGACATGAGCGACAAACCACAAACCCAGGAACAAGAGCCCACCCCCAGACCACCTCGTCAGCCTGATCTCGCGTTGATCACCTACCTGGAAAAGGGTGACGACACCGACGGGAGGACCGAGGAGGCCGAGCCAGCTGAGCCGCGGTAAGCGGCGTTTGACGCCGGTGGTCGCCAGCGTCCGCGCGGAGCTTCGGGATAAAAGCAGCCTCCAGAGGTTTCCTCACCTGACCCTGGAGATAACTACCTGATGGCACTCGCCGGCCTCTCCCGATCTTTGCTCGTCTCCGGTGACAGCGATCTCCTCCAACTGTCCGGGCGGATCCCCGTGTACTCGCCCGCAGACTTCCTTGCTCTACTCGAGGAAGTAGATGGCCCGAAGTGACTCAACGGCACAGTGGAGCCGTCTACGACACGTCCCCGTGTCTAGGTGAGACCTCGGAGTAGATGGCGACCCTTTTCCTCGAGGAGAGCATCTAGCCGTGTCCGGATCGGGCGGTCTTTCAGACCAACAATGGGACCCGGAGAGCCAGGATACCGGGTTGAATCATCAACAGTTCTCCCGCCACCATGACAACGCGCGTAACGAACGGTCGAAAACGCGAGCGTCTCGAGCTCAACAAGCTCGTGAATCGCCATGGCGATACCAATGAGCGATCCAACAGATTCTGAGACACTTGAGAGACACACGTCTGCTAGGTGTCGATGGTGGAGTTGTCCTTCAAGATTCCCCGACACTCAAAAGCGGTGGCCACCTGTGAGCAAGCGATCATGGCTCGGAGTGAGCAGCTCAAGTGGTGTTGGCTGGGGTGAGAGCCGTCTCGTGTCGTCCGATGATCGGCCATGACCAATAGAAACGGCGAGCCGCCTAAGGAGCCCGCCCCGCGAGGATTTCGAGCCCGTTTCCGTCCGCTCTTGACATTGAGGAGCCTCAAACCGAACGAGCTGCTCGGGCTCATTGGCGGCCTCTATGTCGCTGGCGGTGTCGTGGTCGCGCTCGGTCTCCTGATCCCAGGCACAGCGTCGCGGTTGCTTCTGGCGGTCGGACTGGGGATGAGTCTGTACGCCCTATTCGAGTTCCACGGTTGGCTGGTCGACCAGGGTGCCACCGGAAGCGTTGGAGTCATCCGACTCATGGTTGCTGGCATCGTGGCCCAGGCTGCGGCCGCCGGGACGCTCATCGTGGCTGCCGGAGTGGGATCGGGCACGATCGCACTGATTGGCTCGGGGCTGTGGGCGCTGGGGCTGGCAATCATGGCGCCCAGTGTCCGAGTGCTGTGTGGAGACACCAACGAAAGCAACAGCCATCCTCGCCGTGGTTCGATCGCGATCGCAGGTCTATTGATCACGACCGCCTGCGTGGCCCTGGGAATGTGGCAGTCCTCAATCGACTCCGTAGTGATCGTTGCACTTGTCGCCGGTCTCTTAGGCGTGAATCTCACGAGTCTTGGACTGATCTCGCTCGCAGAGTCGAAGCCAGAACGCTGGGCGCTGATCGGGATCACTGTCGTGGGTACGTCGGCGGTGACCGCGTTGGGACTTCTTGCATTCGACTTCTCGCCGATTGCCGTTGTACCGAGTGTGCTCCTCATTGGGATCGGCCTCGTCCCCCTGAGTAACGCTCTTCCTGGAATCATCAAGGGATCGCGTCGATGGCGGATCGCAACTTGGTTCCTGTTGGGATCGGGCATCGGAGCAGTCATGACCGTCTCCTTCTCACGCGCCGACTGGCCGCTCATATATGCATTCGCAGCGCTGTTGTTCGCCGCCCTTTTTGCCTTCAGCCTGGTCAGCGAGGTAGTTCCCCTTGCATTGGCGTTGGTCCTGGGTGGGGTAACCACCTTCTCGCTTCTGGACCGAACCTCTGTCGATCCTGCGAATGTCAGCAGTGAAGCAGTTGAGAGGCTGGTTGTCTTTGGTGACTCATACATCTCCGGGGAAGGCGCCGACAAGTTCCTGCCAGCGACCAACGTCGTCGGAGACAACGAATGCCGCCGAGCCTCCACTGCATACCCATACTTAGTTGCTGTAGAGCTCGCCTACCGCCTCGACTCCTATGCATGTTCCGGCGCCACGACCTATGAAGTCGTCTCGGGAGCGGCCGGTGGACTGAGCTCGACCGAGCCGTCACAGTTAGAGCAGTTCATCGATGCGGAGAGGCGAGCCGGTGGCGAGGACCAGCAGTCTCTACCGATTGCGGCGGTGCTGGTAAGCGTCGGGGGCAACGACTCGTGGTTCGGAACCCTGGGACAGGCCTGCTTCGGCCCTGGCTCCTGTGATGTGCACCGCAACACGCTCCTGCGCAACGTCACACGGATAGGTGACCGCATCCGCTTCGTCTATGAGCAGATCCGGGCCACCGTAGGTGAGGACGTGCCGATTGTCGCGATGCCGTACCCACTCATCATGACCGAAACAGGGTGTGATGACTCACCATTGACACGCCAAGAGCACAGGTTCCTCTTCGAGTTCACCGAGGTTCTCAACGAGCAGACACGTGTCGCCGCCCTCCGAGCCGGAATCAACTGGTTCGCGCCCGGCGTGACAGCCTTCGAGAACCACCGCGTCTGTGAGATTGATGACCTGGCCGTGAACGTCCTCGACGTCGCACCGAACGAAGGGGCTCTTCTGGACCGCATCCTTCCCATCAACTGGGCACACGGCAGCGCGCACCCCAATGAGGTAGGTCATGACCTGACCGCCAAGCGCTTGACGCCCTGGCTGCACACGCTCCTCGACGACGTGGCGAGTGGCGAGAGGAGTCCGGATCCGGAACCGGTGAGCGCCTTCCCCCGGTTCACACCTCCTTCGGTTCTCCTCACCTCCACCAGGTCATTGGGGATCCCCGGCGACCTCGACTGTCCCTCCGAGGAACTCGATATCTCCGTTCAAGTGCAGCCAGCAGTCCTCGGATCGATGCACACGTTGACCAACCTCGTGCCCGGCTCGGTGGTCTGTCACACCCAACCCGACGGAAGCTGGGTCGCCAGCCCTGTTGCCGAAATAGAGCAGGAAATCAGTATCCCGGGGTGGGACCGAGGCGTGGCGCTGGACTTTGATCCGGACCTGTTCACTACCCGACAAATTGTCCTCTGGGAGTCACCGCCCGGTCGCTGGAGAATAGATGTCTTCGACTACTGCGAGTTGAACACTGAGTGCGCGGATAGCCCGGCGGAAATCCAATCCTGGATGTTCACACAGATCGGTTCAACGCTCGAAGGAGCGGTGGTACCCGTGATGTTGATATTCGCGGGAATGTGGTTCCTGGCAATTGACATCAGGCGGTCGGATTCGCTGGATGTCGCCAAAGAAGGCGCCCGCGAGGAGTGAAACTCGGTCGAGTGAGTCCCGTCGAGCTCTCGTGCGGGACCACCGGTGGAATTGCCAGGTGATCCAGCCCTCGGTTCGGGGTGTGCTCGGAAGGCCTCGCGGTCTCCTTGAAAACCGAACCCCATAGAAGTGACTTCAGATCAAGCACGCGCTCGGATCCTCCCGAGAACATGGGACGTACATTTCGCTCCTCGACAACCTCGATCTTGGTGACATCGACCACAGGGCACCCCTAAGGGAGTTGCTCACTCGTTCGCTCGCCGGCACGGCGTGAGGGGAGACTTTGGGGCACCGCTGCCGCAGGCAGCCGGGACAGACTCGCGCCAGAGTGACAACCCGACGATCAGACGACTTGCAGGGTGCGCTGTTACTCATTGGAGCCCAAGTCGTCAACGGATCGTTTCCCCGTTCTGGCCTGACGCTCGTCGTCCCGTGGCCCGTGTAGACCGCCGACTGCGAATACGGCCGACGCCGGACCCATGCAACGTGTAGGTTCGGTACTGCGCCGAAGGTCTGCATGTCAAGCCGACCGGAAAGGGGGTTCAAGTTGGCCACTAAGGCGACGGAGCCCGCAGCGAAACAGCCGAACGAGTTCTTCGTGGTGTCCATTCCGGAACCAGCGGCCCCGGGAGCCTCATTGCGACTCCTACGAATCGTCTCGACCTTCAAGGCCGCCGAGAAGGCGATCGAGGATCTCGACTCTTCGACGCTTGGACGGGTTGCGATCGTCGAACGCAAAGCGTTGTACGAGAGGCGACCAGCCGTGGAGAGCGTTCCGGTCGTCGATTCTTTGATCAAGTGAGAGGAGACCTCGCACATGAGTAGAGCTGTCCAAGAACTGCGCCAAATACCCTTCCAACACCTGATAGGCGCGCCGCTCAAAGCATCGGTCGAAGCCCAAGCCCTGGCCGCACAGTCGACCGTGGAATTCATCCACAAAGTGGGGTTCAAGGCAACGAGTACCGACCCTTTCGCTCCGAGTGACCTCCTCTTCGACGATCCGAGTACGGACGCCGACGCGGGCGAGCTGAGAAACGTCACATTTCGATACTCGAAGAAGTCCGAAAACGACGCCGAGACGACAGACTTCAGTCTCACCGTTCCCTTGTTGGCGATCGTTCCGATACCGAGTCTGCGGATCGACGAGGTGACAATCGATTTCTCAGCCAAGCTGACCGATGCGATCAGGCGGGACACGCGCACTACCACATCGGCTTCTGTGTCGACGTCGGGCAAGTACTCGTCATTCTGGTCGCCGGTCAAGCTCGAGTTCCGAGCCTCGGCATCGCGCTCCACGACTGCGACATCGGCCCTGGCGAGCACGCGTGAGTACAAGATGGACATTCATGTGAGGGCGGTTCAGGACGAGATGCCTGGGGGCCTATCGAAGATGCTCGACATCCTCGAGGAGGCGATCGAAGACAAGCCCGCCACAGGAACTCCGTAGTGCCCAGACTCGGGAGCGTTCTCGGGTCGATCCTCGCCGAGTTGACCCGGGCAAGGGCCGTCGCAGACGAGCTCACCAAAGAACTCGTCACACAATACGAGGCGGACCCGGTGCTGTCCTCCCTTTCGGTGCCAAGGGTGGCGCTCAGCGAGGCCGAAATCTCGATCCGGTTCATAGTGGACGAAGTGGACGAGGGGCCTGAGGTCCCGGCCGACCCGGCAGCGATACGTGACGAGTGGGCCAGGCACTTCACCGCGTCGGTCCTGCCCGGGGTCATCAAGCCAATCCCACTCGAAGAGGACGAGCGATTGGCGATCCTGGAGGCCTTCGGAGGTGGCGAGCGAAACCTTCCGTCGGTGAGACTGCCTATACGCGAGGTCCGATCCGCCTTGACCGGTGACGAGATGATCCTGGCCGAAGCAACCACTGTCAAAGCACTGGAGCGATTCGACACGCTCACTCCGGCCATCAAACGCAAGCTCGGCGGCAAAACCTCGTTTCAGAGGGCACTCGCTGACGCATCACGGGTGAGCTTGGAGGCGTTTATGAAGGATCGCATCCGCTCCGACCTGATCAAAGCTGCACTCGCCTCGAAGTTACAGGTCGCAATCGAAGCTGGGTCACTCGCCAACCGCCCGGACGAGGTGCAGGAGATCAAGCTCATCATTCGCGGCGAAGACCTGAGTTCCATCGTCGAGCGGGAACAAGAGGTGTGACATGGCGATCCAAAGGATGGAGGCCCTTCAGCTGGGTGAGCTGCTCGGATCCCTGCTCAGCTCAGTGGTAGAAGCTCAAGAGCAATCCGCTCGAGCGACAGTCGACTTTGTAGACGAAGTCGGATTCGAAGATACGGCAGCGGGTAGACAGATGAGGACTGTCACTCTTCGTTACACCAAACGCGACGAGGATGACCAACCGGCGACATTCGAGGTCGTAGTTCCGCTGCTCAGCATGGTCAACATCCCATCGCTCACCGTGAAGGAGGCGAAGCTGTCTTTCTCATATGACGTCGTGACCAGCGAGGCTGGAGACACAAGGGCGTCAGGATCCTCCACCACGGCGGCTCCCTTGAAGCCCGCCTTGCTGAAAGGGTATGTCAAGAGGCGCACAGACACCACGGCGACCGAGAAGAGAACGACTTCGATCGACGTCGACGTCACATTGGAGCAGCAGGCGATGCCGATCGGAGTCGAGCGACTATTCGACCTGGCCGAGCTCGGCATCACCGAGCGGCCCGCGCCGCCGTGAGCGAAACCAACGTTGAGACGACCCTGGATGCGGCCAAGGATGCGCTTGGGTTTCTGGTCGCTTCCCTAGAAGGGGCCGGATTCGGTGACAACGCGTCCGCATACATAAAGATGGCCGAAGTCGTAGTGAGCCAGAGGCTATGGGTCGACGACGAGGGAATCGACCGGTTCGATGACGACTTCCTAGCGGTCGGAACTCTCGGAGTTCGGATACACGAGCTACTCGATCCATACATCAGAATGGCCATGTCACTGACAGTGCTCCTCAAGCTGACACCCGACATTTCGCACTTCGACCCTGACTCGCCCGAGGCCCTCGTTCTCCAATGGCTAGGAGGTGAAGCGATGAGTGCCACTGCTATCGCGAGCGTGACCGGACTGCGGACATCACTCGTCCGTTCGGCTTTGGCGCAGTTGGTCGAATCCAATCTGGTCGCCGAAAGGCGCAGCGGCAGCCGGACAAGGTTCGTAAGAGTCCTACAGGCAGATGGGTAGATCCGAGGCGTTGGCAGCGATGGTGGCCGAGGTAACGCTGCCCGGCTGAAAGGCAGGGATCAGGGTCAACCCGCTCACACAGAGAGGGTGTGAATATTGTCTGACTTCATCATCCTGAACTTCGGCACTTTCCCTGAGACGAAACGCTTCAAGGCCCTCGCTCTGAGCCGTGGCTTCATGTCCGGGGACGCCACGGACCGCCATCCTCCTGGCGCTCTGGCGAAAGAGGTTCCGTCAATGAAGCGACCCTTCTGTCATCGGATCGCCCTCACGGGCCATATTCACGACCGGACCTCCGTCGTTGAGATCCACTTCGTGGAGCACGCACACTCGACGCGTGCGAGGAGCAACCTCACACGTGGGCCAACATGCGCCGGTATGCAGGTTGGTTCGGGAACACCAGGTACCCCCTGTACAGCAAGCCGTGATACGGAATTGGCTTCCCTCTAGTTGGCGTGCCCTTTGGGAATCTGCGAGTGGCCCACGCTTCGGCGGAGGAACGGGATTCGGCCCGCCAATCCCCCAACAGCCCGGATCCTCCCTGGATGTAGGCAATTCGGTTACCGGCGGATCCCTCCACCTTGGCCCTCGGATGGTCTTTGATCCATTTCTCGAAGTCCGCGACCGATGTGGACTTGGGTGGTGTTAGGAGACCGAAGACATCAAGGACCGTCGGTCCGCCGAAATGGCTTGCTCCAAAGAACCATCGCAGGTTCTCGAGGGTTTCTTTCTTGTAGGCGACATTGCATGCCCTGGCTTCAACTCGCGATAGACGCAATGCTGCGACCTGCTGTCGTCGTTGTCTGAGCGCGACGAAGTTTTTGCTCGGGAGTCCTAGCATCTTGGCCGCGTCACCATCCGACACCTTTCCCGACTCGTTTCGCCTCAAGACTCCGATCGCGTTGTTCTGAAGCCGAGCCCGTGAAGTGGCGACCGGAGCCAGTTTCATGTCCATCCCATCAACGACTCCATGGTCGACGATCAGCACCGTCCCACCTCGCAGTTTGGCGCCATGACGGATGATTCTGCCCAGGAGAGCGAAAGCATCAATTCTTCTCATTGATTCTGCGACGCTCACCTCAAGGGTTCCGCCCCCTGAAATGGGTTCCAGCGGAAAGACGTTGTAGAAGTACGTCGCCGCTCGCTGTCCCGTGTGGTTGATGAAAGCGGATGCAGGGGTGTTGGCCATGAGTGCAAATACGAGTGCCGGTTTTCGGTCTTGGAGGCACCGGCCGAACTCACTTGTCGAGAATCTAGGCCACCAGCGTCGAGCTGCGGGGCGTCGGATGAGTTACAACTATACGGACCACCTCGTTAGCTGAAGTCAGGTCCTGGCCCCTATTCGGCGGCGCCACCTCTCCGGCGAAGATTCCTGGACATATGGGAGCTGCGCTCTCCCTCCAGAATGAGGTCCAGCTCACGCTGAGCATCGATCAGGAGTGCCCTCCGGTGCCGCGATGATGGGGGTCTGCTGGATTCTGCAACACGTTGCTTGTGGTGTATTTGCCCACACTTAGAGCGGCGTTCATTCCCCTGACAAGAATTCCACCACCCGGAACGAGGAGCGCCGACAACGAGCCTTCGTCTAGGAACCCACAGGCCGGTGTATGGTGGCGGTGTATGCAACGCACAAATATTTTCCTGACCGAAGAACAGCAGGAACGACTTCATCGGCGAGCTCTGGAGGAGGGCGTCTCGAAGTCGAGCCTCATTCGACAGATTCTGGACGAGGGCCTGGCGATCACGCACGCAACGTTGCCGGCGGAAGAGGCCATCCGGGTCACCTCGGGGATCTGGGCTGATCGAGACGAGGTTGAGATGCAAGATGTGTGGAAGTGGCGTCGGGAGGTTCCGCTGGAGCGACTGACCTCGTGAAGCTGTTCGATACCGATGTGCTGATCGAGCACCTCAAAGGGAACACGAGGGCGACGGATCTTCTTCTCGAGGCGTCGTCAGATGGGAATGCGGCGTGTTCGGTCTTGACTCGGTTCGAGTTGCTGGCCGGAATGCGGTCCAACGAACGCTCCCCAATCAGACTGCTCCTCGACTCACTCACCAATCTGGACGCATCGGTTGAAGTCGCCACACGGGCAGGCGAATGGGCTCGAACCTACCGACGAAGTCACGACGGCATCTCATCGATCGACTACCTGATCGCCGCAACCGCCGAGATAAACGGTGCGGATCTCCTCACCCAGAACGTGAAACATTTCCCAATGTTCTCAGGGCTCGAGCCGGCGATCTCTGAGGTTTGATATCGGCGCCTCCGAGGTGGCCGGTCCTGCATCCTCAGACCGGCTAATCCCAATCCGTCCGATTCCCGCCTCCACCCGCGCCTGGGGACTGTCAGCGACCGGCGTCCATCTCTAGCGCGCCACCGCGACCGCTGCCGACTCAACACGCGCCTTGAACATGGCGAGGCCTTCCTCCACACCTTTCATCATGGCGGGAGCGACCGTGGTGAAACTGGCACGGGCCAAGGCGGAGCCTTCGGGGCGGGCGCAGGCCATGGTGAGGACGGTCCCGGACTCGGTCGGGGCCAGGGTGTAGTCGACCAGTAGGTGGACGGTCGACCCGGGGACGTGGATCAGGTCTTTGGTCAGGATCCTGGTGAAGGGCAGCCACTCCAGGATCACCGAGGGCACCACTGCGTCACCGTGATAACACTGGTAGACGTCACCCTGACCGAGCCTGCCTTTGCCTTCGCGCACCTGACGGTCCGAGCCGAGGAGGATCTTCCGGTACTCGGGGTCGCCGAGTCGGTCCCACACCTGTTCCACAGGTAGTGCGATCTCCACCGACGCCTTGCCGCGGTATTCGGACTCTGGGATCTCGATGACCGAGCGGTGGCGGGCCGCCTCCCAGACCGGCGTCATGTCGGCCACCCAGCACTCGACTTCACCGGAGTCATAGACCTCCCGGTGCTGTGTCCACTCGTCAGCGAGGTGGGTGAGGTCGAGGGCGTCGACCGCGGAGTCTGTGTAGACCGCATATGCCCGGATCCCGGTGGTGGCGGTCACGGTGTTCTTGGCGAGACGGTGAGCGACGACCACCTCGCTGCCAACCAGCTCACGATTGTCCCCGATGCTCTGAATGAGGAACTCGCCGTGGTGGATGATGAACTTGAGGTCGAGGGCGCCGACGTTGGCACACGCATTGCAGTCACACGTGCTGTTCAACGTCATCTGCTCGATTGCCCGCCGGAAAGCGACGTAGATCGATTCGATCATCTCGACGAAGGTCTGACCGCTCACCGCCCCGGTGTCGATGCCGTAGCTGAACACCGCGTCGCCTTGCAGGTTGGAAACCGCCAGCGGGGGCCGGGTCCCCTCCACGAGCACGGAGAGCAGGTCGGACAACACTCCGTGGGCGTGCTCCAGCTCGGACTCCTGGAGAAACACCGTGTATCCGGTGATGTCGGCGATGAGCAGGATCCCTTGGGAGGGCTTGAGCTGGGAGGGCGTTGGCACCAGGAGACGCTAGCGGCCAGGCCCTTTGAAGGGCCCGACGAGACCTCAGGATCTCTTCGGCTCGAACAACTCGATCAAGTTGCCCGAAGGATCCTCCAACAGAACCTGGCGCCCCCCGTTCCCCACCACCAGGTCGCCTCGAAACCTGGCGCCGGATTCACGGAGCTCGGCAAGTGTCTTGTCTAGGTCGTCGACGGTGAGTTGGAACCGGTTCCAACCGCCGGGCTCCGGGCTCCCACCTGCGGTCCCCGCCCCTCCGGCGCCGGGAGCGTTCAACAGCAGGTGGAGACCGTTCCCACTGAGGGCGGCAAACCCTGGTGCCGGGTGGATGTCTACCTCGAATCCCAACATCTCGGTGTAGAACCGAATCGCTGCTTCGACGTCATCAACGATGTATCGGATGCTCGGTTGCAAAACCACTCCTAACCCGATCGCTGTCTTGTCTCATACCCGTGCTGGCGAAACCTGAAAACCGGTGGACCAAACTCGGGTCTTGCCTGCCAGCCAACCTTATGGCCATTTCCTTACTTTCGCCTCTAGGCAGCCCGAATGCTGTCCTCCACGATCGAAACGTCGACACCGATCGAAGAATGGAGGCGTCAAATGACCGACACCGTGACCACCGAAGTGAAGCTACCTGAGGACACGCCGCCCGCGTGGGCCAACTCACTGATGAAGTGGGCGCTGACCACACCAGGCATCCAGGCCATGGTGGGTCAGGGGGTGGCACTGCTCACTTTCACCGGGCGGAAGACCGGCAAGACATACACCATCCCCGTCAGCTACCACCGGGAGGACGACACGGTGACAGTCGTCACCAAACGGGTCCGCTCCTGGTG
>Ga0209640_10004003_pt1 | contig 12948 bp, 10 predicted proteins | sample RifCSP10_1_FD_184018 | JGI IMG/M metagenome (GOLD analysis project Ga0209640, IMG submission 184018) | Soil microbial communities from Rifle, Colorado - Rifle CSP2_sed 10_1 (SPAdes) (version 2) | ecosystem: Environmental > Terrestrial > Deep subsurface > Rock core/Sediment | place: Rifle...
AAACAGCGCGACGACCGCGCCTCTCTGGAAGTCCTGCTGACCGATGACCAGCTTGAAGACGTCGGTGGCGAGCATGTTGAAATTGCCGCCGATCACTTTTGGAATGCCGAAATCGGTGATGACCAGGGTGAAAGTGACCAGGCTCGCGCTGATGAGGCCGTATTTCGCGCCCGGCAGCGTAATCGTGAAGAACTTGCGCGTCGTGCTCGTCCCCATCGCAGCGGCGGCCTCATAGAGACGGGCGTCCGCCAGCGTCAGGGCGGTCACCAGGATCATCAGGGCGTGTGGAAACGCGCTGAACACCTCGGACAGAATGATGCCCGGTGCGCCGTAGATCGAGTCGATGCCCAGTGCCGGCAGCCAGCTCTTGAGCAATCCCTGGTTGCCGAACCAGTAAATGAACGAGATCGCCGACAGCAGGGAGGGTGCAAGCAGCGGGATCAGCGTGATCGCGCGGAACAGGCCCTTGGCCGGCATGCAGCTGCGCGTGAGCGCATAGGCGCAGACGAAGGCCGTGGGGATCACGACCAGCGTCACGACCGCCGATACCCAGGTACTGTTCCAGAGCGAACTGGCGAGTGCCGGCGTGCTCAGGTAGGAAACGAAGTTTGCCAGGCCGACGAACCGGCCGGATCTGTCCTCGACGCTCTGCGCGAGAATGGTCCACAGCGGCGCCGCCAGCGTCACCACGAACAGCGCGGCGATGACCAGCAGCGCGGCGTGCGCGATGCGATCGGTCCAGTGGGGACGCAGCCGGACCGTGGCCGCGGATGATGCAGCAGCAACTGCGGTCGTCACGCCGCTGCTCCCGGCTTAATGGGGCGCCTGCGCATGCGGGACGGATGAATCGTGATCGGAGAAGAAACGCAGCCTGTCGGTGAGCACCCGCAGCTTGAGGCGGCTGCCTTCGGCGAGATTCTGCTCCGACAGGAGATTCAACGACAGGCAGACCGTCAGCAGCTGCGACTCCATGCCGTCGACGGCGACGCGCACCAGGCAGTACGAGCCGAGGAACTCGATTTTTTCGATGCGGCCGTCCAGCGCGTTGGGATCGTCGGATTCGAGCGGCCGCGCCAGCACATCCTCGGGCCGCAGATACGCCTTGACCGCGCGCCCCGGCTCGCCAACGGCCTGAGCGCAGGCAAAAACTCGCCCGCCAACGCGCACGCGGCCCGGGCCGTCAACCGTCGCCGTCAGCACGTTGACCCTGCCGACAAAATCCGCCACGAACGGTGAAGCCGGCTCGCGGTAGACCTCGATCGCGGTGCCAATCTGCTCGATTTTCCCCTGGTGCATGACGACGATGCGGTCGGCCACCGACAGCGCTTCCTCCTGATCGTGCGTCACCATGATGGTCGTGACGCCGAGCTTGCGCTGCAGCGCGCGAATCTCCCCGCGCAGGCGCACCCGCTCCAGCGCGTCGAGCGCGGACAGCGGCTCGTCGAGCAGCAACAGGCTGGGCGATGTTGCCAGCGCGCGCGCAACCGCGATGCGCTGTTGCTGCCCGCCGGAGAGCTGGGCCGGATACTTGCGCTCGCTGCCGGGCAGGCCGATCAGCTGGAGCAATTCCGCGACGCGGGCGGCGATCCTGGCCTTCGGCGTCCTGCGGTTGACCAGGCCATACGCGACATTGCCGGCGACGCTGAGATTCGGAAACAGCGCGTACGACTGGAACACGATGCCGTAGTCGCGCTGCGCCGGCGGCAGCCGTGAGATGTCGTTGCCGGCCTGGAGGATGCTGCCGGAAGATTGCTCCTCGAGGCCCGCGATGATGCGCAGCAGGGTGGTCTTGCCGCATCCGGACGGTCCGAGAAAGCAGACGAACTCGCCTTTCGCAACCCCGAACTCGATGTCTTTCAGCGCCTGGAAGCTGCCGAAGTTCTTGCTGATGTCTTTGAGCACCAGAAAGTCGGTGCTGCGGGTCGTCATGCGCATGCAGACGAAAGCAAAACCCGAAGGCGCCAGGGGCACCTTCGGGTTGAACGTTTCGCTATTCCGGTTCTACTTCTTGGGCTCGGTCTTGGCGTCGTAGCGCTTGGTCCACTCGGCGAGTATGCGCTGGCGGTTATTGGCGGCCCAGGTGAAGTCGTTCTTCACCAGCCGCTTCTCATAGTCCGCCGGTACGTTGGGCAGCGGCTTGGCAACGCCGGGCTGGGCCGTGATCGCAAAGTTCGCGCCGTAGAGGGCCATGGCATCCCTGCTCGAAGCCCAATCGGCAAGCTTCCTGGCCGCATCCAGCTTCTTGGTGCCTTTGTGAATGGCAAACGCCTCGAGATCCCAACCCAGTCCTTCCTTCGGGAAGATGAGGTCGATCGGCGCGCCTTTGGCTTTATTGGAGTTGGCGCGGTACTCGAACGAAATGCCGACAACGAACTCGCCCGCAGCCGCCATGTTGCACGGCTTGGAGCCGGAATGCGTATATTGGGCGATGTTCTGGTGCAGGCCATCCATGAATTTCCAGCCTTCAGCCTCGCCCCAGATCTGCAGCCAGGCGGTGACATCGAAATAGCCGGTGCCCGACGAGGCCGGGTTGGGCATCACGATCTGGCCTTTGTAGGCCGGCTTGGTGAGGTCCTTCCAGGTTGCGGGCTTGGGGATCTTGCGCTTGGCTGCTTCCACGGTGTTGAAGCAAACCGTCGCACCCCACACATCCATGCCGAACCATGCCGGCGGGTTCTTGCTGTCGCGGTACTTGGCGGAGATCGCCTTGAGATTGCTGGGCGCGTAGGGCACCAGCATGCCCTGGGAATTGAGCAGCGCGAGACTGGATGCCGCGACGCCCATCACGACATCGGCCTGGGGATTGGCTTTTTCGGCCAGCAATTTAGCGGTGATGACGCCGGTGGAATCGCGCACCCATTTGATCTCGATGTTGGGATTGGCCTTGTTGAAGCCCTCTTGGTAAGCCTTGAGCTGATCGGTTTCGAGCGCGGTGTACACCAGGAGCTGGGTTTTCTGCGCGCCGGCGGCACCGGCGATCGCAGCCAGCACCACGGCCGCCACGGCGGCAAACAGTTTCCGGAATAGGCTATGCATAATGTTCTCCCTGTGAGGTGACGCTGGACTATTATCTGGTATAAGCGAGGGCAATGAATACTATTTCAGAACGGTGACGATTGGATGACAGCGCCTGTGATCCGGCACTGCGAGCGCGAATAGTCTATTCCGGATTGTGGACAACGTGCAAATGGCGCCCCAGAAACAAGGAGAAAGGAAAGGCACATGAACTTCAGTTACAAGCGCGCTTACTGCGGACCGATCGAGGCCGTGCTGCTCGACTGGGCGGGCACTACCCTGGATTTCGGCTGCATGGCGCCGGCGGTCGTGTTCGTCGAGGTATACAAGCGCAAGAAAGTGCCCATCACCATCGAGGAGGCGCGCGCTCCCATGGGGGCCCACAAGCGCGTGCACATCCAGCGCATCAGCGAGCTCGAATCCGTGCGCCGGCGCTGGCAGGAGACCCACGGACGGCCCCCGAACGATGACGACGTGAGCGCCATGTTCGCCGAGTTCGTGCCGCTGCAGCTCGAGTGCCTGTCGACGTACTCGGCGCTGATTCCGGGCACGCTGGAGACGATTGCGGCTCTGCGCAAGCGCGGCATCAAGATCGGTTCGACCACCGGCTACCTCACCGAAATGATGAAAATCAACCAGGCGGACGCAAAGCGCCAGGGCTACGAGCCGGACGCCACGGTTTGCGCGGCCGACGTGCCGGCCGGCCGCCCGTACCCCTACATGTGCCTGCAGAACGTCATCAAGCTCGGCGTGATGGCGGTGCAGGCCTGCGTGAAGATCGACGACACCATCCCGGGCGTGGAGGAGGGTCTGAATGCCGGGATGTGGACCGTAGGGCTCGCCGTAAGCGGCAACGAGGTGGGAATGTTGCTCGACGAGTGGCGGGCGCTTGCAAAGGCGGATCAGGAAGCCAAGCGTGAGCGCGCCTACACGCGCATGGCGCAATGCGGCGCACACTACGTGGTCGATACCATCGCCGATATCATGCCCTGCATCGAGGATATTCAGGCTCGCATCCGACGCGGTGAAGCGCCCTGATACCGCGCGCACCCGAGAAATGAGCAAGGACGAGGCCGCCGAGGGCGACGTCAACCTGACGCCGCGCAGGAAGCGCTGGGAGGCGGAAAACCTCGGGCCGCGGACGCGCTCGCTTCTCGCGGAGGACGCGAAACATTTCCTGCACCAATCGCTCTCGACCCCGTGCTTCAATGCGCTCAAGTCCGCCTCCGGCATCTGGCTGGAGGACCTGGAGGGCCGGCGCATCATGGACTTTCACGGCAACAGCCTGCACCAGATCGGCCACGGCCATCCGCGCGTCATCGAGGCGGTAAAGCGCGCGCTCGACACGCTGCCGTTCTCGCCGCGCCGCTACACCAACGAGTATGCGGTCTCGCTTGCCGCGAAGCTCGCCGCGCTCGCCCCGGGCGATCTCGGCAAGACGCTCTTCGCCCCGGGCGGCGCCGAGGCGATCGGCATGGCGCTCAAGCTCGCGCGCATCGCCACCGGCCGGCACAAGACGGTGTCGATGTGGGACGCGTTCCACGGCGCCTCGCTCGATGCGATTTCGGTCGGCGGCGAGGCGGTCTTTCGCCGCGGCGTGGGACCGCTCCTTTCCGGCACCGAGCATGTCCAGCCCTGCGTTCCGCGCAGCTGCCACTTCGGCTGCGGCGGCGAGTGCAACGCGCGCTGCGCCGATTACGTCGAGTACGTGCTGGCAAAGGAGGAGGACGTCGCCGCGGTAGTGGTCGAGACCGTACGCTCGACCGACGTGCAGGTGCCGCCGCGCGCCTACTACGAGCGGCTGCGTGCGGCGTGCGACCGGCATGGCGCGCTGCTCGTGCTCGACGAGATCCCGATCTGCCTCGGCCGAACCGGAACGATGTTCGCCTTCGAGCGCTACGGCATCGTTCCGGACATGGTGGTGCTGGGCAAGGGCCTCGGCGGCGGCGTCTTCCCGATGGGGGCGCTCCTCGCGCGTGAGGGACTGGACGTGGCGGCGGACCACGCCCTCGGGCATTACACGCACGAGAAGACCCCTCTCGGCTGCGCCGCGGCGCTCGCCACGCTCGAGGTGATCGAATCCGAGCGCCTGCTCGAGCGTGCGAACCGGCTCGGCGCGCTCGCGCTCGCGCGGCTTCGCCAGATGCGCCAGCACCGGCCGGCAGTAGTGGAAGTTCGCGGCGTCGGGTTGCTGCTTGGCATCGAGCTGGCGCAGGCGGCGCTGGCCGAGGACGTGATGTATCGGTGCCTTGCGCGCGGCCTGTCGTTCAAGGTCGGGCAGGGCAACGTGATCGTGCTCGCGCCGCCGCTCGTGATCGAGGAAAGCGACCTCGACCAGGCGCTTGCGATCCTGGATCAGGCCATAGGGGAGGCGGCGGCGTGCTGATCGGTGCGCTCGGCTACGCTTTCGCAAAACCGGACAAATGCCCGAGCTGAGCCTGGGCGTGACGCTCGCGGTGCTCGGCGCGGCGATTTTGCACGCGACCTGGAACGCCATGATCAAGTCGAGCGACGACGTGTTGCTCGATACGACGATCTTCATCGTAGGTGCCGGCGCTGCCGCGGTGCCTTTCATTTTCTTCGTGGCGCCCCCAGCCCGCGCGGCGTGGCCGTATCTCGCCGCATCGGTCGTGATTCACATCGCCTACTACATCGCGCTGGTGGGCGCGTACCGGGCAGGTGACCTCTCGCACGGCTACCCCATCATGCGCGGCGTCGCGCCGCTCATCGTCGCGGTCTGTGCGCTGGCGTGGCTCGGCGAAGCGCCGAAGCCGGCGATCTGGGCGGGCGTGCTCCTCATCGGCGGCGGCGTACTCTCGCTCGGGCTCACGGGGTTTCATTGGCGCACGTCGCGCGTTTCAACCGGCTGGGCGCTTGCCAACGCGGTGATCATTGCCACCTACACTCTCGTGGACGCGGCGGGCGTGCGGCTCTCGGACAGCCCCGCGGGCTACGTGCTATGGATCTTCGTGCTCGACTGCCTCCCGTTTCCCCTGGTCGTACTTGCGCTCCGTGGCAGGCAGTTCGTCGAATACGGACGTCGCTACTGGGCGCGCGGCTTGACCGGCGGCGTGCTTTCCGCGGCGGCCTACGGGATCGCGCTCTGGGCGATGACGCGCGCCCCGGTTGCGGCGGTTGCAGCGTTGCGCGAAACGTCGGTCATCTTCGCGGCGCTGATCGGCGCCTACATCCTGAAGGAAGGCCACGCGCGAGTTCGGCTGGGCGGCGCGGCCGCCGTGCTCGCCGGCGTGATCGCGCTCAAGCTATGAGCGTCATTTCACCGCACGCGGAGATCGTCGTCGTCGGCGGCGGCATCGCCGGGGCGAGCGTCGCCTATCACCTCGCGAAGCTGGGCAAGCGCGACGTGCTGCTGCTCGAGCAGGGCAGCCTCACTTGCGGCACCACCTGGCACGCGGCGGGGCTCATCGGCCAGATGCGCCCCAACCGCTCGATGACCCGCATGAGCCAGTACGGCATCGGACTCTACGCGTCCCTCGAGTCTGAAACCGGGCTCGCCACCGGATGGCTGCAGTGCGGCAGCGTGAATGTAGCGAAGACGCCCGAGCGCTGGATCGTCTACCAGCGCCAGGCCGCGATGGCGCGCAGCTTCGGCATCGAGGTGCACCTGATTACGCCGCGCGAGGCGGCGGACAAATGGCCGCTGTTGCGCGTGGACGACCTGCAGGGCGCGCTCTGGTTTCCGCAGGATGGCAAGGCGAACCCTGCCGATCTCACCCAGTCGCTCGCCAAGGGCGCGCGCAACCTTGGGGTAAAGATCGTGCAGGACGTGAAAGTGACCGGCGTGAAGCTCGCCAATGGCGCCGTGGCGGGCATCACGACCTCCGCGGGGGAGGTGGCCTGCGAAGTGCTGGTGAACTGCACCGGCCAGTGGGCGCGCGCTTTCGGCACGCTCGCCGGCGTGAACGTGCCGCTGCATTCGGCCGAGCACTTCTACATCGTCACCGATCGCATCGCGGGCGTGCGCCCGATGCTGCCGGTGATGCGCGACCCCGACGGCACCATCTACTTCAAGGAGGAGGTCGGCGGCCTCCTCATGGGCGGCTTCGAGCTGCAGGCGAAGCCCTGGGGCATGGACGGCATCCCGGAGAAGTTCGAGTTCCAGCGCCTGCCCGAGGACTGGGAGCAGTTCCAGCCGCTGATGGACGCGGCCATCCACCGTGTCCCCGCGCTCGAGGCGGCGGGCGTCAAGATGCTGCTCAACGGCCCGGAGAGCTTCACGCCGGACGGCAATTTCATCCTCGGCGAGGCGCCCGAGGTGCGGAACTATTTCGTTGCCGCGGGCTTCAACTCCGCCGGCATCGCCAACGGCGGCGGCGCCGGCAAGCTTCTCGCCGAATGGATCGTCGGGGGCGAGGCGCCCATGGATCTTTTCGAGGTGGACATCCGGCGCTTCGGCGCCTACGCCGCGGACACAGACTGGTTGAGGGCGCGCACCGTCGAGACGCTCGGGCTTCATTACGCCATGCGTTGGCCGCGTCACGAGCTGGAATCGGGCCGCCCCCTGCGGACTTCGCCTCTCTACGGGCGCCTGAAATCGAAGGGGGCGTGCTTCGGCTCCAAGATGGGCTGGGAGCGCGCCAACTGGTTCGCGCGGGCCGGGGCAAAGCCCGAAATGCAGTACACGCTCGGCAGGCCCGCCTGGCTCGATGCGGTGATCGAGGAGCAGCGTGCCGTGCGCAGCGCGGTGGGCGTATTCGACCAAACGTCCTTCGGCAAGCTCCTCGTGCGCGGGCGCGACGCGCGCGGCGTGCTGGAGCGCTTGTGCGCGAACCGCATCGACGTGCCCGCGGGCCGCATTGTCTACACCGCGATGCTCAACGCGAAAGGCGGCTTCGAGTCCGACTTCACCGTGCACCGGCTCGGCGCGGAGGATTTCTTCATCGTCACGGGCACGGCGCAGCCGGTGCGCGACGCGGCCTGGATCAGGCGGCACCTGCGCGAAGGCGAAGTTGCGAAGGTGGAGGACGTGACCGCCGCCTGGTCGGTGCTCTCGGTCATGGGCCCGCGCGCGCCGGCGCTGCTGGCCCGGCTCGATGCGGCCCGGCTCGGCTTCCGGACAGTGGAGGTATCCTATGTCGGCGGGCCGGGCTGCGAGCTCTACGTGCCGGTGGAGAAGGCGGCTGCGCTCTACGACGCGCTGCATGCCGCCGGGCTTGATCTGGGCCTGCGCGACTGCGGCTATTACGCACTCGATGCGTTGCGCCTGGAAGCGGGGCGGCGCGCGTTTCCGGCCGAGCTCTCGCCCGATTTCACGCCCTGGGAAGCGGGCGTGGGTTTCGCCGTGAGGCTCGACAAGGGTGAGTTCGTCGGACGCGAAGCGCTTGCACCTGCCCCGCGCGAGGCGCTCGAGAAGCGCCTCGTGATTTTCGTCTTTCCGGAGACGCGGCTCTTCGCCTGGGGCGGGGAGCCGATCCTCAGGGACGGCGCGCCGGTAGGCGAGATCAACTCGGCAGGCTACAGCGCCGCGCTCTCGGCCATGGTCGCAATGGGCTACGTGCACAGCGCGAAGCCCGAGACGCGGGACGAGGTCCTGCGCGGCCGCTACGAGATCGAGGTGTCGGGAGAGCGCGTTCCCGCGCGAGCGATGCTGAAGGCGCCGTGGCCGGGATAGTCAGGTGAACCACCGCGCCAGGCCCGCGTAGCGCAGGTCGGTCGGCGCAATCGCGCCTTCGCGCAGGAAGTGATCGAGCGTCACCAGGGCCGCATCCAGGGTGAATTCCTCGGTGTCGCGAGCGAGCGCGAGAACCTCCTCCGCCGGCGCGAGGCGGAATTTCTCCACCTCGCCATCCTGGTTTCGCGGCTGAAAATCCGGCGGCAGCACCAGATCGTGGACCAGGATCGTCTCCGACTGCACCCCCTTTGCCACTTCGCGCAGGATGCGAATCGTTCCGCCGCGCGTCGCGCTGCGCGCGAGCGCTGCTTCGATGCCCGCTTCCTCCCAGGCTTCCTTGGCCAGGACGTCCTGCACGCTGAACCCCGCGCCCACGCCGCCCCCGACCAGATTGTCGAGCATCCCCGGGTCGATGGATATGGCGCGGCTGCGGCGCGCGATCCAGAGATTCGTCGGATTGCCGGCGGTGATGCCGTTGACGTGCACGGCGAGCGAAGGCAGGCCGAACGGGCGCACGGCCGCGCGCTCGATGTAAAACAACGTCGGCCCGGCCGGTGCGGTCGAGATCGCGTTGCTTTCGCTGCGCCATCCGCTCACCAGCCCTTCGTCTGCGAGTTCGCGCACGACGCGCGCCAGCGCTTCGCTGCGTGCTTCGATCGTCGCCAGCCGGCGGGCAAGGTGCACTTCGCTGGCGCCGGATTCGAACAGGTCCGGCCAGCGCGCCAGACGCGCGCCCAGCGCCGGCCGCAGCCAGCCCACCGGTTCGCCGGCGACGAAAAAGCGCAGGAAACGCGACCGGTCGAACCGGCCCTCACGCGCAAGCCGCCGCGCGAGGACGCTCACGCGTCACGCAGGTGCCAGGCTTTGGGTCGCGTCATTGCCTGGATGCCGTAGGTGGACAGGGTAAGCCCGATCCCGGAGTGCCCGATACCCGACCAGGGCAGGCGCGGACTGACGCGGTCGCAGCAGTTCCAGTAGACCGAGCCCGAGCGGATCTGCGCGAGGATGCGTTGGGCGCGCGCTTCGTCCGGCGTGTAGACGCCCGCGGTCAGCCCGTAGTCGGTGTCGTTCATGAGACGCACGGCCTCCACGTCGTCCGCGACCTTCTGAATTCCAATCACCGGGCCAAAGCTTTCCTCCCGCATCAGCTCCATCGTGTGGTCCACGCGGGAGAGCACGGTCGCCTCGAACCAGTTGCCGGGCCGCGCGATGCGCTTGCCGCCCAGCAGCAGCTTCGCCCCCTTGGCGACGGCGTCCGCGACCTGGCGCTCGAGCACTGTCAGTTGCGGCGCACGCGCGAGCGGCCCGAGATAGGTCGCCTCGTCCATCGGATCGCCGCACCGGTAGCCCTTCACGGTGGCGACGAAAGCATCCACGAGCCGGTCGTGGACGCGCTGGTGCACGTAGATGCGTTCCACCGAGCAGCAGCTCTGCCCCGCGTTGTACATCGCGCCGTCTGCGAGGGATTCCGCTGCGGTCTGAATGTTGGCATCCTCGCAGACGTAGACGGGGTCCTTGCCGCCCAGTTCGAGCTGCAGCTTCACCATGCGCGGCGCACAGGCTGCGGCGATCCGCGCGCCCGTCGCGTAGGAGCCCGTGAAGAATATGCCGTCCACCGCCTGCGATGCGAGCGCCGCGCCCGCCGCGCCTGCGCCGCTCACTACCGCGAAGATGTCCACGGGCACGCCCGCCGCCTGCATCATCTCGCCAATCGCGCGGCCCGTGAGTGCGGCATATTCCGAGGGCTTGTAAAGCACGGCGTTTCCCGCGAGGAGCGCCGGCACGAAAACGTTCGAGCCGACGAAGTAGGGGTAGTTCCAGGCCGAGATGTTCGCCACCACGCCGAGCGGCTCGTGGGTGATGCGCTCGCGCAGCTTCGGCTCCTCGAGCACCGTCTCGGGGGCGAGCGCGCGCGCAGCGTGCTCGAGGAAGAAATCGAGCCGGCCGGCGAGCGCATCGAGCTCGTTATGCGACTGGCGGATGGGCTTGCCCATCTCGCGCGTGAGTGTGCGCGCGAGATGGGACTTGCGCCGCGCGACCTCGTCCTTGAAGCGCCGGATTGCGGCGAGGCGAGCGCCGAGCGACGTTGCCGCCCATGCGGGCTGAGCTGCGCGTGCCCGCGTGTATTTTTCCGCAATCGCGGCGGCCGAGTCCTCGGCGATCTCGGCTACGGGTGAACCGTCAGCGGGATTGAGAATTCTCACGCACAGCCTGGAGAAAATCGCCGAGCAGCGGCGCGGCATCCAGCACGCCGTCGCCGCGGCCGTGCAGGAACTCAGGGTGCCACTGCACGCCCGCGACGTACTGCGGCCCCTCGAGCCGCGCCGCCTCGATCACGTCATCCTCGAGCGCGCGCGCTTCGACCGCAAGGCCCGCGCCGAGCCCCTTAACTGCCTGATGGTGGATCGAGTTCACTTTCGCCCGCGTCACGCCCGGGTAGAGCGCGGCGAGCCGCGTGCCGGGAAGGATCTCGACGTAATGGTACTTTTCGTCATACACCGCGCGATCCTGGTGCGCCTCCGCGCCGGGCTTCTGCGTCGCGGTGTCCTGGTAGAGCGTGCCTCCGAGCGCGACGCTGATGAGCTGCAGGCCGCGGCAGATTCCCAGCACGGGCTTCTTCACGTCGAGAAAGCGGTGGAAGAGATCAAGCTCGTAGCGGTCGCGCTCGGGGTCGCCGCCCCACTCGGGCCTGAGCGGCGCCTCGCCGTACATCTGCGGCGAGACGTCGGAGCCGCCCTGCAGCACGAGCCCGTCCAGCTCCTGCGCGTAATCGGCCAGCGTGAGCGCGTTCGACGCGCGGTCCACGACGTCGGGGACGAGGTAGACGAGCACGCCCGCCGATTGCAGCCAGCGCGCGAAGGCTTGCTCAAGGAAGTAGAGGTTCTTCTTGAGATACCCGAGCTTTGCCGCATCGCCGTACTGGATGCGCGCCGAGACGCCGATCCGCAGCCGCCGCTTCATAGCGCGCCGGCGAAGAGGGTCTCGAAGTCCCGCGTCGTGCAGGAGCGGGGATTGGTCCGGTGGCAGATGTCGGCAATCGCGACCTCGACCAGCCGCGGCAGGTGCTCCTTCTTGACACCGAGGGCCCCCAGCCTCGCCGGGATGCCGATCTCCGCCTTAAGCTCGGTGAGCCACGCGACGAGGTCCACCACGCCGGCGACGCGCGCCAGCTCGGCCATCTTCGCCTCGGCGGCTTCGCGATTGAAGCGCATGACGTGGTCGATCATCACGCCGTTCGCGAGCCCGTGGTGCAGGCCGGCGACGGTGGAGAGCGCGTGCGCGCAGGAATGCACCGCGCCGAGGTCCTTCTGGAATGCGATCGCGCCCATCATCGAGGCCATGAGCATGTCGCTGCGCGCCTGCAGGTTTCCCGGTTGCTTCACGGCCAGCGGCAGCGCGCGCGCAGCGATGCGCACGCCTTCGAGCGCGATGCCGTCGCAAAACGGATGGTACGCGGACGAGAGATACGACTCGATATTGTGGGTGAGCGCGTCCATCCCGGTCGCCGCGGTGATGGGGGCGGGGAGCCCGAGCGTCAGCTCCGGGTCGGCGAACACGGCCTTCGCGAGAAGCGCGGGCGAGAATACGATGCGCTTCACGTGCGTCGCATCATCCGATATGACCGAGGAGCGTCCGACCTCGCTGCCGGTGCCCGCGGTCGTGGGCAGCGCGACGAAGTGCGGCAGCGGCTTCTCGATCGGCCGCACCCCGGGGTGGTCCCAGGCGTACTCGAGCACGTCGCCCGGGTGCACCGCCATGAGCGCCACGACCTTCGCCACGTCGAGCGCGGCGCCGCCGCCGAAGCCGACCACCGCATCGGCGCGGTGCACCCGGTATGCATCCACCCCCGCGCGAACTTGAGCGGCGACCGGGTTGCCCTGCACGCCCGAGTACACGCTCGCCTCGAGCCCCTCGAGCGTGGCGACGAAGTCGGCCAGCACCGGGAGCGCGGCGATGCCGCGGTCGGTGACGACGAGGGGACGCTTGCAACCCGCTTTCTTGAGATGCGCCGCGACGAGCTTCCTCGCGCCCGCCCCGAAATGGATCGCGGTCGGAAATGCGAACGCGTGGACCGCCATCAGATGATCTCGAAATAGCGCTTCAGCTCCCAGTCGGTCACTGCGTCCTGGAACTGGCGCCACTCCCACTCGCGCGTGCGCACGTAGTGGTCCACGAAGGTCTCGCCGAAGAGCTCGCGAGCGGCCGCCGAGCGCTTGAGGTTCGCGGTCGCCTCCATCAAGTTGCGCGGCATGCGCGGGATCTTCGCCGCCTTCGCCGCGTCGCCCGAGAGCGGGGCGTCC
>Ga0209640_10004004_pt1 | contig 12948 bp, 12 predicted proteins | sample RifCSP10_1_FD_184018 | JGI IMG/M metagenome (GOLD analysis project Ga0209640, IMG submission 184018) | Soil microbial communities from Rifle, Colorado - Rifle CSP2_sed 10_1 (SPAdes) (version 2) | ecosystem: Environmental > Terrestrial > Deep subsurface > Rock core/Sediment | place: Rifle...
GGTGTGACCGCCGGCGGCAATAACGTTAGGGAACCTCTGAACAAATGAACATTCACCGCAAAGACGCAAAGGACGCAAAGAAAAACAGGAGTTTTTATCGAGAAAAACCCCTTTGCGCTCTTTGCGCCTTTGCGGTGAGAGATAGTTTTTGGGGGCTTGTTTAGAGCTTCCCTAGGCCAGGCGCCACTGTAGCTTCAAATGGTGCAGTACAGTCGTGGCGATTTCCTCCACCGAAACGGCGGTGACCGGTATATAGGGGATGTTTTCCGACCGATACATGGCCTCGGCTTGGGCGATCTCGTACTGGCAGTGCTTGAGCGTGGCGTACGCCCCGCTGGCAATCCGCTCCTGACGAATTTGCTGCAATCGGACTGGATCGATTGTTAGCCCGAAGAGCCGTGCGCGGTACGGCGCGAGCGCCGATGGCAGCCGCGTGTCATCGAGGTCTCCTTCGGTCAGCGGATAGTTCGCCGCATACACGCCGAACGTCAGCGCCAGATACAAACAGGTCGGCGTCTTGCCGCAGCGCGAGACACCGAGCACGATCACGTCGGCACGCCCGTAGTCCGGCGTATGCAATCCATCGTCGGTCGTCAGCGCAAAATTGACGGCGTCCATGCGCACGCCGTACTTGGCTTGATCGATGCCACTGCGCGGGCGACCGATGGTGTGCGAGGATTTCTGCCCCAACGCCACCTCGAGCGGCAAAATAAACGTATCGACCAAATCGAAGAAAACCCCCTCCGTCGCCGCCACCGCGTGGCGCATCGTCTCGTCGACCAAGGTGCTAAAGACGATGGGACGTTCACTGCGATCGCGCGCCGCCTGACGAATTTCCGCCGCCACCGCTTCGGCCTTCTCCAACGAATCGATAAACCGGTGCGTGTGCTTTTTCAGGCGAATCCCGTTAAATTGCGCGAGCAGGCTCAAACCGAGTGTCTCGGCGGTAATGCCGGTGCGGTCGGAAACAAAAAAAACGTCACGGTCCATAATGCGGTGGCGCGGATAAACCCGTATGAGTAGCCATGGTATAAAGCCGAACGACTCCCATCTTTGACTTCCATCAGATTACATGGGAGATCGCGGAGTTACGATAGCCGTCTTTTCGTAGATCAAAAATCGGCAGAGGAGATTAACCAATGAGCGATTGGGTCGCGTGGTTCGAAACGTTGGGAATGAAGGATGTCCCGCGCGTGGGCGGTAAGAACGCATCGCTCGGCGAAATGATCCGAAATCTAACCGCGCTCGGCGTCAGCGTACCCGGGGGGTTCGCAACCACGGCCGACGCCTACCGCGCGTTCCTCGAAGAAAGCGAACTGACGTCGCGCATCCGCGACCGGCTGGCGAAATTGGACGTCAGCGACGTTCCGGCCCTGACCAAGACCGGCCGCGAAATTCGCGAGTGGATCTTGGCGGCGAAATTGCCGGCGCGGCTCGAACGCGAAGTTTCCGACGCCTATCGTGAACTCGAAAAGCGCGGCGGCCAGAACATCGCGGTGGCGGTGCGCTCCTCCGCCACCGCCGAGGACCTGCCGGAAGCCTCCTTCGCCGGGCAGCAGGAAACCTATCTGAATATTTCCGGACCGGCGCAGGTACTGGCAGCGGTGCGGCAGGTGTTCGCCTCGCTGTTCAACGACCGCGCCATTTCCTATCGCGTACACCACGGGTTCGCGCACGATCACGTCGCGCTGTCGGCCGGCATTCAGCAAATGGTGCGCAGCGATCGCGGCGCGAGCGGCGTTGCCTTCACGCTCGACACCGAATCCGGCTTTCGCGATGTGGTGTTCATCACCGCCGCCTACGGGCTCGGCGAAACCGTGGTCCAGGGCGCGGTCAACCCGGATGAGTTCTATGTGCACAAACCGACGCTGCGCGCCGGGCGCCCGGCGATCCTGAAACGCACGCGTGGTGAAAAAGCAATCAAGATGATCTACGCCAAGGCGGGCGCCGACGGTGCGACCACCGAAACAGTACCGGTGGAAAAAGCCGAGCAACTGCGTTTTTGCATCAACGACGAGGAAGTCCAAAGTCTCGCGCGCCAAGCGGTGATTATCGAGGAACACTACGGCCGGCCGATGGACATCGAATGGGGCAAGGATGGCGTCGACGGCAAGCTCTATATATTGCAGGCGCGGCCGGAAACCGTGAAAAGCCGCGCACGCCACGACACGCTCCAGCGCTTTCAGCTTAAGCAACGCGGCGAGATACTGATCGAGGGCCGCGCCATCGGCGCGCGCATCGGTGCCGGCACCGCGCGCGTGGTCAACAGCACGGCGGACCTCGACAGCGTTAAGCAGGGCGAGGTGCTGGTCGCAGACATGACCGACCCCGATTGGGAGCCGGTGATGAAGCGCGCAGCCGCCATCGTCACCAACCGTGGCGGGCGCACCTGCCACGCGGCGATCGTCGCGCGCGAGCTCGGCATACCGGCGGTGGTCGGTTGCGGCAATGCGACCGGAACAATACCGCAGGGCACGATGGTCACGGTTTCCTGCGCCGAGGGCGAAACCGGCACGGTCTATAAAGGGAAGCTCGAATTCGACGTGCGCGATGTCAGCCTCGGCAAGATGCCGCCGATACCGGTCAAGATCACCATGAACGTCGGTAACCCTGAGCGCGCCTTCGATTTTCAATGGCTACCGAACGAGGGCGTGGGCCTGGCGCGGCTTGAATTCATCATCAACCGCATGATCGGCCTGCACCCGAAGGCGGTGCTGAACTACGCTGAACAGCCGGCTGACGTCAAACGCATAATTGATGAGCGCAGCGCCGGCTACGATGACCCGGTGCGCTTTTACGTCGACAAGCTCGCCGAGGGAATCGCCACCTTGGCCGCCGCTTTTCACCCGAAGCCGGTGATCGTGCGGCTGTCGGATTTCAAATCGAACGAGTACGCCAACCTGGTCGGCGGCACCCGCTACGAGCCGCACGAGGAGAACCCAATGCTCGGCTTTCGCGGCGCCGCGCGCTACATCGCCGAGTCGTTTCGCGACTGCTTCGAGCTCGAGTGTCGGGCGCTGAAGTATGTGCGCGACGTTATGGGCTTGACCAACGTGCAAGTGATGGTGCCGTTCGTGCGTACGGTCGCAGAGGCGCGCGGCACGGTCGAACTGCTCGCGGCCAACGGCTTGCAGCGCGGCGTGAACGGACTCAAGGTAATAATGATGTGCGAGATTCCATCGAACGCGCTGCTGGCCGAAGATTTTCTCGAACACTTCGACGGTTTCTCGATCGGCTCGAACGATCTCACGCAGCTGACGCTCGGGCTCGATCGCGACTCCGGCGTCGTCGCCGGCCAATTCGACGAGCGCGATCCGGCGGTGAAGGTGTTGCTGCATCGTGCTATCGACGCCTGCCGCCAGGCCGGCAAGTACGTCGGCATTTGCGGCCAGGGGCCGTCGGATCATCCCGATCTCGCGCAGTGGCTGCTGCAAGAAGGTATCGAGAGCATTTCGCTTAATCCGGATTCGGTGGTCGATACTTGGCTGTACCTCGCAAACTTCAAACGCTGAGCCGCACGCGCCGCGCATCGCGTTGTGCGGCGCACGCTAATTTGATCGCGTGCCGACGGGCGGTACGCGCACGATCGCACGCGCCGAATCTCCGGCACGCTCTATTTCGTCGGTAAGTCTCCGTCGCCACTGGTTTAAATTTCGGTGCCGTTTTTTGTCACCGCGCACGGTGCGTGCGCCGGACGCGGCGCGTGGCTTTGCTATAGTTACTTGAGATCAACACACGACACGCGACACGCGCCATGCAATCGACGGCAGTGACAAAATTAAGAGACTTGCTGCAACGGTCCGAGGAGGACATGAACCTCGCCGAGGCGGCCTTGCTAATGGTGGCCGACGATTACCCGGGCATGGACATCGGGCGTTACTTACGTCACATCGACAGCTTGGCTACCGAACTACGCGACCGGCTGCCACCGACCGCCACGTTCGAGGACACAGTGGTGGCGCTGAACGATTTCTTGTTCGACGAGCAAGGCTTCAGCGGCAACACCGACGACTACTACGACCCGCGCAACAGCTTTCTGAACGAAGTGCTCGATCGCAAGCTCGGCATCCCGATTACCCTGTCGATTCTGTACATGGAAATCGGCCGGCGCGTCGGCCTGACGATGCAAGGCGTCTCCTTTCCCGGTCATTTTCTGGTGAAGTCGGAAACCGACGAAGGCGACATCGTGCTCGACCCGTTCTTGGGCGGTGCCGTGCTGAGCGAGGAAGACTTGGTGCAGCGTCTGCGCGACCGCTTCGGCGAGGAAAATGCACCGAGCGCGCCGCTCGCGCCGCTGCTGCAAACCGCGGGCAAGAAGGAAATTTTGCTGCGGGTGCTGCGCAATTTGAAGGCCATTTACATCAACAATCAGAACTACCAGAAGGCGCTCACCGCGCTCGATCGCATACTATTAATCGCCCCCGATCGCGCCGAGGAAGTGCGCGAGCGCGGCCAGCTGTACGAGCGCCTCGAATGTTTCGGCCCGGCGCTCACGGATTTTCGCCGCTACATGTCGCTCAATCCCGCCGATCCCGAGGCGGGCGATCTGCACCGGCGGATCGTGGACCTTGAGCGCATGGTCTCACGCTTAAACTAGTTTGGTATCTGCCAAGCATTGTTACGGCCGCCGACCCCGGCGTGCCGATCATTTGAGTTGATCAACCATTGATAACCAGCAATTTTATGTCCAACAATCCGGGACCGAAATCCCAAGCGACGGACAGCCCGTGGCTCGTGTACATGGTCGAATGCCGCGATGGTTCGCTCTATACCGGCATCACCAACGATATTGAACGGCGCCTAAGCCAGCACAACGACGGCACCGGCGCGCGCTACACGCGTAGCCGCCGCCCGGTGGAGCTGCGCTATCAGCAAGTCTGCGAAAATCGCTCGGCGGCGCTGGTGCGCGAATGCGCGGTGCGGCTGATGTCGCCTAAAGAAAAATGGGCGCTGGTCGTGGCGACCGGGGGCAAGCGAACCGAGCGCGGCGAAACCAAATAGGTTCCGCGCAATTCGTTTTCACCACCGAGGACGCAGAAGAAGAATTCGTATTGCTTCGATTTTCCCTGGGCTCTCTGCGGTTAACTTCACTCGTCATTCTTTCCCGCGCGCACGTGCCGACCAATGCTCAGCGTCGGCGAAACATCAAATCGCGCACGACTCGTCCTTCCGCCAAGCCCCGTTGCTCGAATCGTGTCATCGGTCGGGACGCCGGACGTTCGGCGTAGGATCCTGCGCCCGCGACGTTGAATAGATTCGGCGTTGCTTCCAGTACGTCGAGCATTTGTGCGGCGTAGTCTTCCCAATCTGTCGCGCAGTGGACATAGCCACCGGGCGCAAGCGCATCGCACAGACGCTGCGCGAAGGCCGGCTGCATGAGGCGACGCTTGTGGTGACGCTTCTTCGGCCAGGGATCGGGAAAAAATAAATGCACGCCATCGAGGGCACCGTGGGCGAGACGTGCCAGTACCTCGTTTACGTCGGCGACGACTGCGCGCACGTTTTGGCTGCCCACCGCTTCGAGCTTAAGCAGCAGGCTGCCAACACCCGGGCGATGTACGTCAACACCCAGGAAATTCTGCTCCGGGTGCGCCGTCGCCATACAAACCAGTGCGTCGCCGTTGCCGAAGCCGATGTCGACTATCACTGGAGCCCGACGCCCGAAAACCGCGCCGAGATCGAGCGGCGCTTCGCTAAGCGTCACACCAAAACGCGGCCACAACCGTTCGAGCGCACCGCGCTGCGCCGCGGTCATGCGGCCTTGGCGCAAGACATAACTACGAATCGGCCGATGCGGCGCAGAAGAAGAATCCGCTCCAGCGGCAGTACCCCCCTCTCCCCTTGAGGGAGAGGGGCCGGGGGAGAGGGGTAACTTACTCTCAACCGCTTCTAAGATTTTTTCCAGCACCGCCGTCGTGTTGATCAAAATGTCGTTGTCCCAAAACCAAAGAACCGTGAATCCTTTCTCGCGCAGCCAAGCATCACGCTGCGCATCGACCCTGCTGTCGGCATGTTGGCCACCGTCCGCTTCGACAATTAGCCCAACGCCGAAGTGAACGAAATCGACAATGTAGTTACCGATCGGTTGCTGCCGACGGAATTTCTCACCGAGCAAGCGATGCGCGCGCAGGTAACGCCAAAGTTTCTGTTCGGCATCCGTCATTTCGCGACGCAATTGTTTGGCGCGGTTGATGGACTTTGACATCCCCCTCTCCCCTACCCCCCCATCTATGAACCGCGTGAGCGAACCGACTCCCCCTCTCCCGTCGGGAGAGGGCAAGGGGTGAGGGAAGAGACCGCATGATTGTAGTCGCAATTCGTGACGGCAATCCCGTCATGCGGTCTCTCCCTCCAGGGGCGAGGGGAACTCAGCTCGCTAGTGCAGACGATGGGTAGACGTTATGTGCCGCGTTACCAGAGATCACAACAGGCGCTAGTTTCTTGTGCGCCTTGTCACGAAAAAAACGTCCCGCCGACCGGCGAGGACGGCGAACCGTATTGCTTGCGCGGCATGCGCCCGGCGAGATAGGCCTCGCGGCCGGCTTCGATGGCTTTTTTCATCGCACCGGCCATCGCGATCGGATTTTGCGCGCCGGCGATGGCGGTGTTCATGAGCACGCCGTCGCAGCCGAGCTCCATCGCAATCGCGGCGTCGCTCGCGGTACCGACGCCGGCGTCGACCAGGATCGGAACTTTGGCCGCCTCGACGATGAAGCGAATGTTATAGGGATTGCGGATACCGAGCCCGGAACCGATCGGCGCGGCAAGTGGCATGACCGCGACACAACCGAGCTCCTCGAAGCGCTTGGCCATGATCGGATCGTCGTTGGTGTAGACCATGACCTTGAACCCGTCCTTGACCAAAATTTTCGCTGCGTCGAGCGTTTGCGGAATATCGGGATAGAGCGTTTTCTCATCGCCCAACACTTCGAGCTTCACCAGGTCATGGCCATCGAGGATTTCACGCGCCAAGCGACAGGTACGCACCGCATCGTCGGCGCTATAACAACCGGCGGTGTTCGGCAGGTAGGTATATTTATTCGGCGGCAGAACATCGGTCAGGCTCGGCTCGTTCGGGTTCTGGCCGATGTTGGTTCGCCGAATGGCCACGGTAATTATTTCGGCACCGCTCGCCTCCACCGCGCGGCGGGTTTCTTCCAAATCGCGATACTTGCCGGTGCCGACCAGCAACCGCGAACGGTAGGCCACACCGGCGATGACCAGGGTGTCGCGCCGAACCGCGACCTCAGCGTCGTTTGCTATTGCCATCGTCAACCGCCTCCAACCGCGAATACCACTTCAATACGATCGTCGCGCTGAAGTCGGTGCGCGGCGTGCTGGCTACGCGGGACGATTTCCTGGTTGATCTCAACCGCCACCCGCCGCTCGCCGAGCCCAAGCTCGTGCAGCAGCTGTGACACCGTCAGCGCATCGCCGACCGTCTTGGTCTCACCGTTTAGAAATATATGCATGTCGCTACCGTCAATCCGTCAGCCTGACAAGGATGTGCGTATTTTATGACCAACGCGCGCTGGATGCAGCTGGGATATACCGACACCGCCAACCGCTTAATCCGGCGGTCGTAGTTAAAACAGTTCGATATCGCCTTCGGCGAGCATCACCGGCTGAAGCTTACCGGTGGCGATCAGATCCTCGTAGCAGCGCACCTGATTGCGACCGTTGTTCTTGGCATAGTAAAGCGCCTTGTCGGAACACATTACAACTTTGTCCGCGCCGACATCGACGTTGAGCGCGGTATAGCCGATGCTGACGGTCTTCGGGCCGATTCGGGGAAACGTATACGTCGCGACCGCCTTGCGAAACCGATCGAGCAGGCGGCCGGCACTCTCGAGATCGACATTGACCAAGGCGACGGCAAACTCTTCGCCACCGTAGCGAAACAGCAAATCCTCGTGGCGAAACGAGCGCATCATCAGCCGTGCCAACAGCAGTAGCACCTCGTCGCCGTACAAATGCCCGTAGACATCGTTCACTTCCTTAAAGTGGTCGATGTCGAGCAGCGCAAAACAATTTCCGCGGAATTCCCCGGCGTCCCCCGCGCGTCGCTGCGGCGCGGCGCGCTGCGACATTCGGCGCAGGCGATCGTAAAACGTTTGGCGATTGAACAGCCCGGTGAGCGGATCGACCTGGCTGCGCGCTAGCAGGAAAGTCTGGTTGCTGAAGACACGCAGCAGCTTGAACAACAAATCGAGCGACGGTTCGCCGTCGCGCATTCCCTCGACCACGAGCAAGGCCCAGGCGTGATGCGCGCCGACGACCGGGATCACGAGCCGCGCGCTTGAATCGCTGCCCTGGGCAATCGGCGTTTGGCTGAGCACACACTTGAGAAAATCTGCATCGTCCGTGAGCGGCATGATCTCGTCCAACTCGACGTCGAGTACGTCGTAGACAATGGCGCTCGCCACATTGCTTTCATGGAACTCGGTATCGCGGTCGCTATTGGAGATAATGAACAGCCGGATGCGTTCGGCCGGAACGTTCGCACGCACGACGTCCAGCAGCGCGACGGCCAGCTCCTGCGGATCGCGATGGCGCGTCAGCGCCACGATCGCGTCCAAGTAGCGAACCAGTTCCAACGGCGAGACGGTCGTTGCCATCGTGAGCTGCCAGTGCCAATCCGACGGTATGCGGATGTTCTTGATGTTGAGGGGTGACCGCGTAAAATGCCCGACACCCTTATTTACTCTATGTAGCACACGCGGTTAGGCGGGTGTAGTTCAATGGCAGAACCTCAGCTTCCCAAGCTGATGACGTGGGTTCGATTCCCATCACCCGCTCCACTTCACCCGAGGAACGGTCGTGGCTAAGCCTCTCAAGATCGCCGCGCTGGTGGTCGGCGTTCTCATTGCCGTTATCGTGATCATCGCCATCGCGCTGATCCTGCTGGTCGATCCGAACCGTTATCGCGACGATATTGTACGCCTGGTCAAAACCGAGACCGGTCGCGATTTGAAGATCGACGGCAAACTGAGTTTGTCGCTGCTTCCCTGGATCGGTCTCGAGACCAAGCGTCTAGAGCTGGCCAACGCCGCGGGCTTCGGCCCGGCGCCGTTTGCCGTGGTCGATTCGACCGAAACCAAAGTCGAACTGCTACCGCTGCTGCGCCAGAAAATTGTGGTGAGCGCGGTGCGTCTGAACGGCCTGAAGCTAAATCTGGCACGTCGCGCTGATGGCCGCAGTAACTGGGACGACTTAAGCGCGGCCAAGCCCACACGCGAGAGTAAACCGACACCTGCCGCGGGCAACGGTGCCGGCGCCGCCTTGGCCGCATTCACCATCGAACGCTTCGACCTGCGCGGAGGCGAGCTGACCTGGCGCGATCAATCCGCCAATACGACCTACGCACTGCGCAACATCGATTTGCGCGCGAGCAATGTACTCGGCGCGCAAGCCGCACCGCTGCATCTGGCATTCGATCTCGACAGTAGCCAACCGAAGTTGCAACTACGCCTCAACCTCGACACGCGTTTGCGACTCGATCCGAAAACGCAAACGCTCGATGTTCCCGAACTTAGTATCAGCGCCGGCGATTTGCGCGTACAGGCGAAACTGCGCGGCGAAAAGATCCTGTCGGCACCGACGATGAGCGGAACCTTGGACATCGCAAGTTTCGATCCGCGCGCAACCTTGCAGCAGTTCGGCATCAAGTACGCGCCCGCCGACACAAAAGCGTTGCGTAAGCTGGCGCTGGCGGGAAAGTTTGAGGTTAGTTCGAAGGCCATCACGCTGTCCGACCTGCGGCTCGCGCTCGATGACACACAGTTAACCGGCAGCATCGCGCTGCGACCCGCGCCGGCGGCATCGTATCGGTTCGATCTCGCGCTCGATCGCATCGACCTCGATCGCTACCTGCCAGCCGCATCGACCGACAAACCACCGCAGCGCGCGTCGAACAACGCCGCAGCCGTCGCCATCCCGATCGCACTGCTGCGCGAGACCGATGCCGACGGGGCGCTGCGCATCGGCAGTCTCAAGGCCTTCGGCATTCGTAGCGCGGATGTCCACATTAAGGTCGCGGCACGCGATGGCCGCGTCACACTCGGGCCGAACAGCGCCAAACTTTACGGCGGCAGCTATGCCGGCCGTACCGCCTTTGACGCCGCGACGCCGAACCTGAATTGGGAATTCGCCGAGAAACTTACCAACGTTCAACTCGGTCCGCTGCTGAAGGACGCCGGTGTGTTCGATCGCTACACCGGCACCGGTAACATCGATTTAAATCTCACCGCCAAAGGCGGCGAGGCCGATCAGATTACGCGCACATTGAACGGCACGGTGGCATTGCAATTTCGCGACGGCAAGATCGAAGGCGTTAATCTTGAAAAGATGGTGCAGGACGCGCGTGCCCTAATCGCGCAGGCGCGCGGTCGCGAGGTTGAGGCCCAGGCGAAATCCGGCGATGAAACCGCGTTCAAATCCCTCAGTGCCACGGCGCGCGTCACGAACGGCGTCGCGCGCAACGACGATCTCAAGCTCGAGGGCGCCGTGGTGCGCGCCCAAGGTAGCGGCAACGCTAACTTGGTCGAACAAACGCTCGACTTTCGCTTACAAGTAACTGTGGCCGAAGGCGCGACGCACAAAGGTTCGACGGTGCCGCTGCGGATCGACGGACCGTTCGCGAAACCGCGCTATCGGGTCGATACCAGCGCATTGCTCAAAGAGCAAACAAAGCCGGCGCAAGAAAAGCTCGAGAAGAAGATCGACGAAAAGCTGGATCGACTGCGCAATAAGCTGCGGCGATGAATCGCGGCGGTGCACTTGCAACCCTGACGCTCGGTACGCTCGCGTATGCGACAACACTCGCCGCGGCACAAGTGACGACCAACGAAGTAACACGAGACAACGACCGCTACCACGTCCGCTTCGATGTACAAATCGCCGCACCGTCCGACCGGCTCAGGCGCTATCTCACCGACTACGCCAACTACGCTCAATATTTCGAGTCGATCCGTGAAAGCGCGGTGCTCGCCGGCGCACCGGGATCGACGCAACGCGTGCGGCTGCGCCTGCGCGGCTGCGTATTGTTTTTCTGTCGCACCGTGACTTTCGTGAAGGACGTTACCGAATTCAGCGACGGCGAAATCCGCGCGCGCATCGACCCGACCGTAAGTGATTTTCAGGAAGCCACCGAGTATTGGCGCCTCACCGCGCTTGGCGCGCAAACCCAGCTGCAGTATCGCGCGGAATTGGTGCCGGATTTTTTTGTGCCGCCGTTGATTGGCCCGTGGCTACTAAAGCGACAAATCCATGCATCGCTGATATCGGGCGCGGAAACGCTTGAAACGCTCGCCGCCAACTAAGCGGGCGCAACCGCAAACGCCGCCGCGCATCGGCGCGCGGCTGCTGCGTTGGTACGACCGCCACGGCCGCAAGGACTTGCCGTGGAAGCGGCACCGCAATCCGTATCACGTGTGGCTGTCGGAGATCATGCTGCAGCAAACACAGGTCGCGACGGTCATCCCCTACTTCGCGCGATTCATCGCGCGCTTTCCCAGCATCGCGTCCCTCGCGCGTGCCGACGTGAACGCGGTGTTGCATCAATGGAGCGGGCTCGGGTATTACGCGCGCGCGCGTAATCTGCATCGCGCCGCGCGAATCCTGGTGCGCGAGCACGCCGGCCGCGTACCGCGCGACGTCGAGGCGGTTGCGAATCTTCCGGGTGTCGGCCGATCCACGGCCGCGGCGATCCTCGCGCTCGCCTACGATCAGCGTCATGCGATTCTCGATGGCAACGTCAAGCGCGTGCTCGCGCGCTATCACGCAATTGCCGAACCGCTGCCAGGTCGCCACGTCGAGCAACAACTTTGGGAACTGGCCGACTATCACACACCGCGCGGCCGCGCCGCCGATTACACCCAGGCGATCATGGATCTCGGCGCCACGGTTTGTCGTCGTACGCAACCGTTGTGCGCGCAGTGCCCGGCGCGCAAGAATTGCGCCGCCTTCGCAGAAGGCAGCCCGGAGCACTATCCGCAGCGCCGCGACCGCAAAACGGTTCCGACTCGTACGGTGAAGATGCTGCTGATACGCGACGCCCGCGGACACGTGCTGTTGCAGCGCCGCCCGCCCATCGGCGTCTGGGGCGGGCTGTGGGGATTGCCCGAGTGCCACGCGCGCGATGTGCGCGACTGGTCGCAGGTGACGCTCGGTCTCGACATCGTGCCGGAACCGCGTTGGCCCCGGCTACGGCACTCCTTCAGCCACTTTCATCTCGACATCCATCCGATTCCGGCGCGGCTCGTCGGCGACGGTTTGCGGATTATGGAGAGCGGCGACAGCGTTTGGTATAACTGCCGCCGACCCGACGAACGCGGCTTGGCCGCGCCGGTCAGACGCCTGCTCGATCAGCTGCGATAATATCGGCGCGACGGTCGTGCGAACGCGACGCATCGGCGGCAAACGCTGCGCAAGAAAACCTGGAGATTTTTTTATGGCACGTATGGTGAACTGTGTAAAACTCGGCCGCGAGGCCGAGGGGCTCGACTTCCCGACCTATCCGGGCGAACTCGGTAAGCGCGTCTGGGAAAGCGTGTCGAAGGAGGCGTGGCAGCAGTGGATGAATCACCAGACCATGCTGATGAACGAGAACCGGCTGAACCCGCTCGATCCGAAGTCGCGCAAATTCATCGAGGGCGAGATGGAGAAATTCTTCTTCGGCGCCGGCGTGCGGCCGCCGGAGGGCTACGTCCCGCCCACGAAATAGCGGTCTGACTTTTTGCAAAAAAGAAGCGCTTCTCTATAATGCCCGGCTCTTTCGGGAGTGCTTCGCACACGGCCGGGTAGCTCAGTTGGGCGAACCGGGGCCTTAGCGGACACACTTGCTGTACAGGGATGTACGAATGCCGCGAGCGCAGGATGCGCAGGAGCGGCGCAACGTGTGTCCGCCCGGTGAGCGCCAATACACGGAAGTATTGGCTGGGGGTTAGC
>Ga0209640_10004005_pt1 | contig 12947 bp, 13 predicted proteins | sample RifCSP10_1_FD_184018 | JGI IMG/M metagenome (GOLD analysis project Ga0209640, IMG submission 184018) | Soil microbial communities from Rifle, Colorado - Rifle CSP2_sed 10_1 (SPAdes) (version 2) | ecosystem: Environmental > Terrestrial > Deep subsurface > Rock core/Sediment | place: Rifle...
CGGGAAATTCTTGCGCCGCCGCCTCGAAAGCGCCGATGAGGCTAGCTTCCCGCTCAATGATGTCGTGCAACTTGAGATCGGGCTCCATATGCAATCACAGAGGCGTACAGGTTGCCGAAAAAAGCCTCATGGCCGCACTATCACACTCCAAAATAAGCGGCCTTCACATGCGGATTCTCGACCAGCTCACGGCCTGTCCCCGCCAGCGTGATTGAGCCGCTCTCAATCACGTAGCCCCGGTCTAATATCGGTAAGATGGGGCGGGCGTACTGTTCAGCCAGGAGAACCGTGACACCGCCCTCCCGAATGGCCTTAACGGCCTCAATGACATTGATTTGCAGGCCGGGGGCGAGTCCCAGTAAAGGCTCATCCAATAGCAGCAAGCGGGGCTTGGCCATCAAGGCCCGGCCCAGAGCGAGCATCTGTTGCTCTCCACCGCTCAGGAACCCGGCCTTGCGCCTTCGCAACGCCGCCAAATCGGGGAATAGACCCCAGATGTACTCGAGCGTCTCCTCTCTCTCCGCACGGGATCTCAGGTAACTGCCGATCTTGAGATTGTCGAGCACGCTGCTATCGGCGAAGACTCGCCGCCGCTCAGGGCAAAGGACAATCCCCCTTTTGACCCTCAGGCTGGGTTTGAGATCAGCGATGTTCTGCTCCTGATATCTGATCTGGCCAAATACGGTTATCCTCTCTCCACCTCTCCTCTCTTCCTTGAGTTTTCGGTCAAGGATAATGCCCGAGATCGTATACATCAGGGTGGATTTTCCCGCGCCGTTAGAGCCTATCAGGCCAACGATCTCCCCCGCCTCGACCCGGAGAGTCAGATTGTTGATCGCCAGGCCGTTCTCGTAGAAGACCATCAGGTTCGCTATCTCCAGCACCTCTCAGAACTCCGCGCCCAGGTAAATCTCTTTGACCCCCGCGTCTGCGACGATCTTTTGGGGTTCTCCCTCAGCTACCTTTCTCCCGCGGTCCAACACGATGATCCGGCTGGCCAGTTTGAAGAGTTCTCTGAGCCTGTGCTCGACCATGATGAGAGTGATACCGCTCTGCTGCAATTTTTCCAGCAGCGGTATGAGACTCGTGACCTCCGAGTTACTGAGCCCGGAAAAGAGTTCATCGGTAATGATCAGGTCCGGCTTTAACGCGAGACAACGCGCCAGCTCTAAACGCCTCAGGTAACCATGGGGCAATGAAGCGGTGGGCTTGAACGGAATGGCGGAGTCGCGCTCGAAGCCTACCTCCTCCAAGAGATCCAACGCCACCGCATCCCGGTCTCCCCACTTTCCGCTGCCGGTCAGTTTCTTGATCCTCGGCGAGCACAGAGGGATGATCAGGTTTTTAAAGGCCGGGAGACGGTGAAACGGCCTGACGGTTTGGAAAGTACGGGCGATCCCCAGTTGCGATATCCGGTGGGCTGGCAGACGGGTGATCTCTTTCTCCTGGAAGCGAACCGTTCCCGAATCCGGCTTGATAAAACCTGTGATGACGTTCACCAGGGTTGTCTTTCCGGAACCGTTCAGGCCGATAATCCCCAGGACGTCGTTTTGGCGCACGGTGAAACTCAAGCGATCCAACGCCTTGACGCCGCCGAAGCTCTTCGATACCTCCGTTAGAACTAAAAAATCTCTATTTCCCTCCGCCATCCGCTGCCCCTTCACAATCGGTCTTTCACCAGGACTTTATACCCCGCCCCGTGCTGTCCTTACACCTCCACCCAACGCTCGACTTGCTGGTATTTCCTCCGTAAGTAGTTCAGCAGGCCTTCGGGCTTGAATAGAATCAGGCCGGCCAAAAGAAGGCTGTAGAAAACAATTCTTAAGGTCCCGAGATCGCGCGCCCCCTCGGCCAAGGGGACGAGGATAAAAGCCCCGATCACCGGGCCGATCAGAGTGCGCATGCCCCCCACCACGGCGCAGGCGATCGGTAGGATGGAAAGCTCTAAGGAAAACGCCGAAAGTCCGACAAACATGTAAAGAAAGCTAAAATAAGCCCCGGCAAAAGCACCGACCGCAGACGCGATGGCGACCGCGCTGATTTTATAAAGGGTGATGTTGATACCGCACGCCCGCACGGTTTGGTCATCATCACCTATGGCGCTGAGCGTGACTCCGAAATCCGTGCTGAGGAGTCTGCTGAGGGAGAAGGAGGCTCCAAGAAGAACCCCCAGAACGAGATATTGCTCGACCCATGCATTGGCAAAGGGCGCGATTCCCACCAACCCGTCCGTGCCACCAAGCAATCCTGTGGCTTCGATGATCCTGGAAAGCAGGAGCGGGTACACTAAGGTCGTCATCGCGAAGTAGATGCCCCGCAAAGGCAGACACGGGAACAACAGGACGGTGCAGATGACCGCGCCGACTCCGGTGCTCAAGAGAAGCGCCCAAAAGGGCGAAAGGCCCAGTGTCACATTGAACACCCCCGCCAGATACCCACCCACCCCGAAGAAGAGCGACTGGCCCAGGGAGACCGCGCCTATCGAGCGCTCAAGAAAATCCCAGCTCAAGGCCAAAAGGGCGTAGAGGGCGGCGAGGGTAATGACTCTCTGGAAATAGGCGGAAGGAGCCAGGAGCGGCAGCAGCAGTAGTAGCAAGGAAGGTAAGACCCTCGGTGCGGCCAAGTAGAGCATGTTGCGGATGGAGGCAAGGGCATAGATATCATCGCTCAGGACTTTGACAGGCCTGTCGATCCTTTCTTTGCGCCTGGCCATCAAACTCGCTCTTCCAACTCTTTGTGCTTCCCGAAGATGCCTGACGGTCTGAGGATCAGTGTGACCAGGATGGCCAACAGAGCGACGATCATCTGGTAATGGGGCCCGAGGTAGATCACGCTCAGCATCTGCGCATAGCCGATCAGGAGACTGGCAACCAGCACGCCGGTGGTGCTTTCCAATCCTCCTACGATGCACACGGCTATGGCGTAGACCAGGATGTTGGAGCCGGATTCCGTCGCGATGTAGCTCAGGGGCAGGAGAATTCCGGCGGCGAGCGCGGCCAGACCGGCGCCGAGGCCCACGCTCAAGGTCGCCATAAAATCCGAATCGATTCCCGCCATCATGGCCGCCTGTTCGTCCTGAGCAATGGCGCGCATGGCCAAGCCGGTTTTAGTGTGATGCGTGAAGATCCATAAAGCCAGGAAAAGTACCGCCCCGAGGATGACGATGAAAAGCCTTTGATAGTCGACCGGCACACCAAAAACTGGCAGCGCCCCGGAATAAAAGGCGGGAAGCGTGTAATGGGACCCGAGAAAGCCGAAGAAGCGCAGAGCCTCCAGAGCCGCCGTGCCCAAGGCGAAGGTCACGATGATCTCGGAGGTCGGCATCCCGCGCACGCGTATCAGCGCGATCCTATAAAGAGCAGCTCCAATTAACCCGATCAACAGAATCGAGAGCAGGAGAGAGAGAAACAAGCTCAGCTTAAGCCGGTTGAGGAAAAACCATGCGGAAAACCCCGCCAGGACATACAGGGCGCCATAGGCGAAGTTCGCCACCCTGCTGATGCCGTAGGTGAGCGAGAAGCCGAGTGCCGTCAGAGCCAGAATACTACCGTTGATCAGGCCATAGATGAGGAGGGGCAATACCATGAAGCGGCTAGCCCTTCTTGGGCTCGAGCCAAGGCGGAACCCGGATTTTCCCGGTCGCAATCGTCGGCGGCCAGACCGCCACTCGTTTGCCCTGCTGCCACTGGAACCACGTGCCGACGGCTCCCTCCTTGGGATCATAGCTCGGGATCACCTGGTGACTCTTGGGATCAAACCGGATACGGCCGTATGCGCTGGTCACATCCGTTTTTTCCAGAGCCGCTGCCAGACGATCCGCATCCAGGGAGCCGGCGCGTTCGATCGCCCGAGCCAGAACCTGGATGCCAACATAACTACTCGAGGCGCCATAGCCCTCGGGCTCAACTAACCACCGCTTGGTGTACGCCTGATAAAACTTCATCGTGAGAGGGGTCGCATTGGAAGGGGCATTCCCCGCGTTAGCCGGCGAAGCCACCCAGTAGGCCACGGCCCCGCTGCTCGATGCCCAGGCTCCCGGTTGCTCGACCAAACCGGAGATCCCGGAGACCGGCAGGACGGGAATCTTGAGATCGTGCCACTGCTTGACCAGGATGGCCGTCTCGGGATGGTCCATCCACACAAACAGGATCTGCGCGCCTTGATCCTTTGCTTTCAGCAGACCAGTGGAATAGTCGAGGGCGCCTGTGGGATAGACTTCGTTGCCGAGCACTTTCCAGCCTTTGGGCTCGAGCCCTTTGGCGACCAGCCCTCCAATGGCCCGGGCGTGGGCCACGTCCTGCACCATGATAAAGATGCGGTCAAAGCCGTCCGCCTGGCGCAGGCTGTCCAAGAGATCGATCGCTTCCTTCGCCAGTTGCCCCGCCTCGCTGGTGATCCGGAAAAGATATTTATACTTTTCGTAGTTCTCGGCAACTCTTCTGTGATAAGCGGGGGTCAGCGCGCCCGTCGTAAGGATAGATATTTTTTTGTGCTTGGCGATAAGATCCATAGCCGCCAGGGCAGCTTCCGAACGAACGGGTCCCCCGACAAGAGCAGCTGCCTTTTTTTCCAGGATCAACCTTTCAACCACCAGGAGCGCTTCCGAAAGAGGAACGCCCGGCTCCAGATCTCTGGTGTCCAGGACCTCGAGTGCCAGCGGCCGGCGAACCCCGCCGACGAGCACTCCTCCCCTGGCGTTGATCTCCTCCACGGCGAGAACCATCCCGCGTTGGGCGGCCCAGCCATAGAGGTATTGTGTGGAGAGCGGCGCGCCGATGATGATCGGCTTTCCAGCAGGCTGGGAAGCCGAACTGCCCACAGCACAGTAAAGACCTATCCCACTTGCGACCGCGAGGACCCCGAGGGCCATCGCAAAAATGGCTGTCTTGCTACGCTTCATTGGACTGACCCTCCCGTGCCAGAGTTATTACGTTTCCCTCCGGAAAGTCAAGGAACATATGGCTTTACTGAGAAAAGTCTGGTTGCAAGTAGAAGCGCAGGGGACCTGCCCGGCAGAAGCGAAATTTTTAGTTTTGAATTTTGAATTGTGAGTTTTTCCACTTAAAACTCAACACTAAAAACTCAAAACTTTTCAGAGGGTCTATTGACTCAGACCGGAAGGCTTTCTCCCCGAAGACAGACTAGACGTTTTTTTAACGGGGACCGGGACATACGGGCAAAAATGCGCAGGCGTCCACGCTGGGCCGGCCTTCGCTTCCCGGTGCTTGGATGCTTCCCTTGAATCCTCTCGGCGCGAGCATTATAGTCGTCAGATTGCTTAGAGCTAATCCGTGACCACTCCCATTTTTGCACGGGGCGACAACCTTGCAATTGGTGACACGAAATCTTTCTAAGGCCTACGGCCTCCTCTGGGCCTTAAGAGATGTCAGCCTGGAATTGAAATCGGGCGACTGCGTGGCCGTCCTCGGCCCGAATGGTGCGGGGAAGACCACACTGCTCAGGCTGCTCTGCGGGCTCCTTTATCCGACGGATGGTGAAGTTGCGATCGATGGAGCAACCCTGCTTCGAGGACCCTCCTCGCTTCGCTCTTCGATCGGCCTGCTCTCCCCCAATGAGCACTTTTACGAAAATCTCACAGTTCAGGAGAATCTCCGTTTGTTCAGCTCCCTCTACGGCAAGAAGATCGATGCCGCGGATTTAGCCCGGACTCTCGGCACTGTCGGGCTCGGCTCCTGGTCGAAAGACTACGTCGGCTCGCTCTCCAGCGGCATGAAATGCCGTCTGGCCATAGCCAAGTGGATTCTACTGGAGCCGAAACTTTTGCTTCTGGACGAGCCCTACGGCGTGCTGGATGGCAGCGGCGTGGACCTGCTGGAGTCTTATATCAAAGAAGTCTGCCGGTCGGGCGGCATTGTAGTCATGGCAAGCCACCATGTCTCCCGCGTCCTCGCCATCTGCACCCGAGCCCTCATTCTTCACCGCGCCAGGCTCATCTTCGATGAGCCAAGGCAGGAGCCCTGGCTCAATTTTCAGCGCGCTTTTGGGGAGTTTCTCCCCCGGGGAGAAAGATGGAGCTCTTAAGGCAGGCCGCGCGCCTGCTGTGGAAAGATTTTCTTTTAGAGCTCCGCCGCAGGGAAAGCCTCGTCACCATGTTCTTCTTCGGCGCCCTGCTTCTCTTCGTTTTCCAATTCGCCTTCGAGATCTCTGCCGAGCGCGCCGCCGAGATGGCGCCGGGGCTTCTGTGGCTCGCTTTTCTTTTCACCGGGACCTTAGGTTTGACCCAGCTCTTTCAAGCGGAAAGGGAAAACCATTGTCTGGACGCCCTCCTGTTATCCCCTATGGACCGGGCTTCCCTTTATCTTGCGAAGGTCTCGTTCAATCTCTTCTTGATGCTGCTGGTGGAATTAGTGATCTTCCCCCTCTTTTGGGTGCTGTTCAACCTGACCTCCTGGCACTTGCTCCCCACCCTGTTCTTCGTCGCTTTCCTCGGAACCCTTGGATTCTGCGTCCTCGGGACTCTGTTCTCGGCGGTCACGATGAGGGCACGGGCAAAAGAGTTGCTGCTTCCGCTGATCCTGTTCCCTCTGATGATCCCTGTGATTCTCGCCACGATCCGGGCCATGGAAATCATCCTGCGCTCGGGAGAGCTGGGTGAAGGCGCCGCGTGGTTGCGTCTTTTGCTCGGATTTGATGTGATATTTCTGACCGCAGGTTTTCTCATCTTCGAATGGGTGATCGAGGCTTAGCTATGCGCGAAACAGATCAAAAACAAGGGCGGGGCAGGACTATCCTTGGAGCCTTGGCGCTCCTGTCGATCCTCGTCGGGCTCGCCTGGGGTCTTATCCTCGCTCCACCAGACGCTTACCAGGGCGAAGTTCAGCGCATCATGTACCTTCACATTCCAACCATCCTGATCGCCTACCTCTCTTTTTTTATCGTCTTCGTTGCGAGTTGCCTCTACCTTTGGAAAAGAGAACGGCGGGACGACATCCTGGCCTATTCGGCCGCCGAGATCGGCATCCTCTTCACCGGCCTCACCATCATCGAAGGCTCGATCTGGGGTAAACCCACCTGGGGGGTTTGGTGGACCTGGGATGCTCGGCTGACCTTAACTGCGATTCTTTTCCTTATCTTTACCGGCTACATGATTCTCAGGTCATTGATCGAAGATGAAAACCGCGGGGCCATTTGCGGCGCGGTTTTGGGCATCATCGGCTTCCTCGACATCCCCTTGATCCACATGTCGGTTTACTGGTGGCGGACCTTGCACCAACCCCCCTCCATCCTTCGGCCGGACAAACTCCCGTGGGAGAACGTGCATCCCTCCATGCTGCTCGCTTTGTCCATCAACTTTCTCGCTTTCCTCCTGCTCTACTTTTACCTTCTGGCGCTGCGCTTCCGGGTCGGAGAGATGCAAGATGAGGTGAAAAAATTGAAACTATACGGAGGGCAATGATGGGACCTTGGGGATTCGTGTTTCTGGCCTATGGTATTGTTTGGAGCTGTCTCCTCCTTTACCTCTTCAGCCTTAAAAGGCGACAGCGGAAAGCCGCGGCGGAACTCTTGCAGCTTCGTTCGACTTCCCGTGGAACAGATTAAGGAAGCGGTTGCTTTCTAGTTACGAGTAACTCATCTTTCGTACAAGCATGCAAGAAAATAAGTTACCGGACCTCGTCTTGCCATGTTTTTTCTGCTAGATTTCTGGGGTGAGTAAGGAGACATCTGGGATGACCAGGCGCAGACGGTTTGTGATCGGCGGTATTATCATCGTCGGGGCGCTCACTTACCTGATCTATGGGGGCATGCGCCAGGCCATGGTCTATTTCGTTACTCCCTCTGAACTGAAAGGTCAGGAAACGCCGGCCAAAGACCGATTTCTGCGCATGGGCGGGATGGTGGTCATGGGATCGTTGCAAAAAGACCTTAAGAATCTCACCTACCAATTCCAAATCACCGACGGGGTCGCTACGATACCGGTCCATTTTCGCGGTATCCCTCCCGATCTGTTTTCGGAGGGCAAAGGGGCGGTAGTGGAAGGTAGAATCGGCAAGGATGGAATTTTTACAGCCTCCACCATCATGGCCAAGCATGCAGAGGAGTACAGCCCTCCCGAGCCGGGAAAAGCATCCTATCCGAACAGCTTCACCCCCGGCCAAGAGGAAAAACGGCCATGACGGCCACCATCGGCTATTCGAGCGTTCTCGTGGCACTCCTCCTGGCGCTTTGGGGGATCATCGCGCCGATAATTGGCTCTCGAACCGGCAGGGAAAGATTTTTCGCTAGTACTCGGGCAGCTATCCTGGGACAATTTTTGCTAGTCACGCTGGCCAGCTCCTCCTTGATCTACGCGCTGGTAACGACGGACTTCTCCATCAAGTACGTTGCCTTCAACACCACCAGGGCCACTCCTATCTACTACCGCGTGACCGGTCTCTGGGGCGCCCTCGAAGGTTCGCTGCTCCTTTGGGAGTGGATCCTGATAATCTTCTCAGGTCTGGTGGCCTGGATTTACAAGGATCGACACCGGGAGCTGATGCCCTGGGTGCTGATGATTCTATCGACGGTATCCGCTTTTTTTCTTGCCGTCATCGCCTTCGCCTCCAACCCCTTCGAGAGTGTTTTTCCTGTCCCGCTCGATGGTCGAGGACTTAACCCTCTGCTCGAAGACGCCAATATGATAACGCATCCGCCGCTCCTCTATGCCGGCTTTGTTGGCCTGACCGTCCCATACGCCTTTGCCATGGCCGCCCTGATCATAGGCAAGCTCGACGAGGCCTGGATCGTGACGACGCGCCGCTGGACTCTGACCGCCTGGTTCTTTTTAACCATGGGGAACCTCGTGGGCGCATGGTGGTCGTATCACGTTCTTGGATGGGGCGGTTACTGGGCCTGGGATCCGGTGGAAAATGCCGCTTTCATGCCCTGGCTTCCAGCCACCGCTTTCCTCCACTCCGTTCAGGTGCAGGAGCGCCGCCGCATGCTCAAAGTCTGGAACCTTTCGCTGATTATCATTGCCTTCAGCCTTACCATCTTCGGTACCTTCCTCACTCGATCCGGCATCCTCTCTTCGATTCATGCCTTCTCCAGTGGACCGGTAGGAACCGTATTTCTCGCCTTTCTTTCCTTTGTCCTCTTGGGCTCTTTCGGCCTCCTGGCATACCGCGCCGATCATCTGAAAGGACAACCTGAACTGGATTCGATGGTGAGCCGGGAGTCGGCGTTTCTCCTTAACAATGTGGTTTTAGTCTCCGCCCTTTTCACGATTTTTTTGGGAACTATTTTCCCCCTCATCTCCGAGGCAGTGGTCGGGGTTCAGGTGAGCGTCGGCGCCCCCTACTTCAACTCGGTTACTGTTCCTCTTTTTCTCTTGTTGGTGTTCCTTATGGGGGTGGGCCCCATGATCGCCTGGAGAATGGCCTCTTGGGACAATCTAAAGCGAAATTTTCTTTGGCCTGCGGTTGCATCGCTGCTTTGCGCCCTGGTCTTGTTCGTCTGGAAGATCCGCGACTTTCTTCCCCTTCTCGGCTTTACCCTCCTGGCCTTTGTGGTTTTCTCTATCCTGTTCGACACGGCGCTTGCAGTGCGCGCCCGCCACAGACTTGCCGGAGAGGGAATCTTCAGTGCCCTGGCAACCCTGGCAAGACGAAACCAGCGGCGCTATGGCGGCCTCATCGTGCACCTTGGGATCGTTCTCATCGTGTTAGGGATCGCGGGCTCTATGGGCTACAGTGTAGAGCGGGAGGCGACCCTTCAACTCGGGGAGGCCCTCACCGTCGGACGCTACCACGTCCAATTCGAGGGATTGAGAGGATCGCAGCAGCCGACCCATTACCGCGTCGAGGCCGCGTTTAGAGTCTTCAACCAAGGGCATGAGTTGGGAGTTTTGTCTCCGGCCCTCAAGTTTTTCCCCAATCAACAGTCTCCGGTAGGCCGGGCGGTTTTTCGGAGCACGTTGGCTGAGGATATCTACCTGATCCTATCCGGTTTTAGTGAGCTGCAGCAGAACCGGGCGACCCTAAAGGTTTTGCTGAGACCATTATTGGCGTGGCTCTGGTTTGGGGGTTTAGTTATCGTATTCGGTACTATCGTGGCCATCTGGCCTTTCCGCCAGAAGGGCCGAGGATGGAGGATGGAGGATGGAGGATAGAAGATTGAGGATAGCGCGATCCTCTATCGTCAATTTTCAATCTTCGAGAGAGACCATGCACTGGCGCCGCGTTATTATCACTTTGGCCATCATTCTCCCGCTCATCGGTCTCCTTGCCTACGGCTTCAGCCGGGACCCCCGCTACATCAACACTCCGTTGATTGGCCGCCAAGCCCCGCCTTTTACCCTGACTCTTTTCGACGGGAAAAAGATCAGCCTTGACGATCTGAGAGGAAAGGCAGTTTTTTTAAATTTTTGGGCTTCGTGGTGCCCGCCGTGCAGGGCAGAGGCCAGAGATCTGGAAGTCGCATGGCAACAATTGAAGGATACGGATGCGGTGTTTCTCGGCATCGATATCCAGGACACGGAAAAAGACGCGCTGGCTTTCATCCGGGAATTCAACGTTACCTATCCGAACGGTCGCGACGCCGCCGGGAAAATAGCCGTCGACTATGGCGTATGGGGAATTCCGGAAAGTTTTTTTATCGACCCCCAGGGCAGGATCACCTACAAGCACGTCGGAGGCATCGGATCGCAAATCGTAACGGCCAAATTGGAAGAGGCGGGCCGTGGAGTCGTGACCGCAAAAGAAGGCAAGGGAACCTACCAGTCTATTAGATAAGCCGCGATGAAGAGATACCTGATATTGATCTTTTTTCTTCTGAGCCCGCAAGTAGCTCTCTCGGCTCAGACGGGCGATTTGGAGCTACAGGCGCGCAGCATTGCGGCTGAACTCCGCTGCGTGGTCTGTCAAAATCTTTCCGTTGCAGACTCTCCCTCGGAGGTGGCGCAGCAGATGCGCGGGATCATTCGCGAGCAGCTTCAGGCAGGTAAAACTCGGGAGGAGATCAAGGCCTACTTCGTGTCCAAATACGGCGAATGGGTTCTCCTTTCCCCCTCACCTAAGGGGTTCAGTCTGCTGGTCTGGGTGCTTCCTTTTGTTGCAGTTATCGCCGGGATACTCTTCGTTGTCTTCGTCGTCAGACGCTGGGCGCAGAAAAACAATCGCGCCCAACCACCAAAAGTCGACCCCGCCCTTATTGAGCGCGTCCAGCGGGACGTGGCAACGGCGGGAGCTTCGGATTTTGAACTAGAGGAAGGAGATGTCCCTTCTCCCCTTCTGCAGGAGCGGACCAGGCTTTACGCGAATCTCAAAGAGCTTGAGTTCGATTACCAGGCGCGAAAGCTTTCGGAGGCCGATTACCGGGATCTCCGGTCGAGCCTAGAAACCCAAGCTGCTGTGGTGCTGAGGGAGCTGGAGTTATCGGCCCGGTCACCCTCTGGCGCGCAGGCAGTGGCGGCCAAGAAAAGACCGGCGCCAGAGAAAGAAGCAGCGAAGGTGAACAGAGCCTCTCGTCCGGGTTGGCAGCTAGCCGCAGGCGGAGTCTTTCTTTTGCTCTTCGGCATTACGTTAGGAGTCCTGTTAACCCGGTCGTTGCGACCACGAGCCTCAGAACAAGATAGCGTGACCGGCGACTTTCTCACCGGCACCGGCCCCGGAGGTGTTGGTGACCGCTCGAGAACAATGGAGACAGGGATGGGAGCAGCGTCAGCCAAGGATATTCCAGCCCTTCTCGCTCAGGGCCGGGCCGCCTATGAACGCCAAGAATGGGCGAAGGCCATTGAGGCCTTTAAAAAAACCCTTTCGGTCGATTCGAACCATCCCGAGGCCCATACCTATATGGGGTTGATTCTCGCTCAGGCCGGCCATGCAGACGGAGCCCTTTTGGCCTTTGATCGCGCCCTTGCTGCCAACCCCGAGTTCCCCCTTGCCCTTTGGGGGAAAGGGATGCTTCTTTACCGCGGTAAGGAGGACTTCACCGGCGCACAACAGACATTGCAGAAGCTAGTCAACCTCATGCCTCCCGGGACGGAGAAGACAGAGGTCGAGAAGACCCTTACCGAACTCGACTCTTTGAAAGGCAAAGGCAAGCAGCCTGTAAAAAAGGTCGAGGCTAGCCCGACCGCGTCCCAGCCGCAACAAATAAACGGAGTCGTTTCCATCGACCCGAAGCTGAAGGAAAAAATTAATAACCGGGCAGTCTTGTTTATTATCGTGCGCTCAGGAAACACGTCGGCGGGCCCGCCTCTGGCCGTCAAGAAAATCGACCAACCGAGCTTCCCTCTCAACTATTCAATCAGCCCGCAGGATGTCATGACACCGGGGGTCTCGTTGTCCGGGGAGGTTTTTATTTCCGCTCGTCTGGATCAAGACGGGAATGCGGTGACCAGGGAACCGGGAAATCTGGAGGGAGAATATAGAAAAAACCCGGTGAAGGTCGGGGCGCAGAAAGTCGATATCGTGCTCAACCGCGTCATGTAAACATAAAAAGCTCAGGCGCGTCTCCCCTTAGAAGAGCCAAGGGGATTTGTCGGCAACCAACCACATAAATCCCATCGATTTCGTTTGTAGGGATTCGGGCTTTTTGTTTGTTGGGGACTTCCATCTGGTAGGGCTTTCACGGACCGCCACGACCAAAGGGAGGTCTCCACGGAACATTCGAAACCCATTGCTTCCCCTTCAAGCGCACCAACACCCAGGTTGCTTGACCAGGTCCGCCAGGCAATCCGCCAAGCGTCTCAGTTCGAGCCCTTATATTGGCCCTTGGCCGCTTCGGTGTTGCCCCTCAGACGGAAGTCAAGTCGCTGGAGAAGCGCTGGCAGCACACCGCGCTGGAAAGAGTAAAGAGCTTTGAGACATTTTGCTGCTCCGAGCTTTTGGAGTTGCTATCGAACCCTTCACACCCGTCTCTGCATTTCAAGAAAGTTGGAAAGTACCGCGCTGTCCGAGTTGGATTACACTGCCGAGCGTTGGCTGTCGAAGCGGGCGACGACTTGC
>Ga0209640_10004006_pt1 | contig 12943 bp, 8 predicted proteins | sample RifCSP10_1_FD_184018 | JGI IMG/M metagenome (GOLD analysis project Ga0209640, IMG submission 184018) | Soil microbial communities from Rifle, Colorado - Rifle CSP2_sed 10_1 (SPAdes) (version 2) | ecosystem: Environmental > Terrestrial > Deep subsurface > Rock core/Sediment | place: Rifle...
CCACCGAGAACCATCCAATCGTCGGCGCGCGCATCAAGCAGGCCGCGCTGCGAGGGGCAAGACTCGTGGTGATCGATCCGCGGCGCATCGAGCTGGCCCATTACGCCGACTGCCATCTCGCCGTCCGTCCGGGCACGAACATCGCGGCCCTCAATGCAATGGCTCACACGATCCTCACCGACGGCACCTACGACCGTCGCTTTGTCGAGGGCAGGGTGTCCGGCTTCGATGAGTTCGCGCGTGACGTCGAACGCTGGCCGCCGGAACGCGCGGCGCAGGTGTGTGGTGTCGAGGCGGACATGATCCGTCTGGCCGCAAGGCTCTACGCTTCGCACGCACCCGCGATGAGCGTCCACGGCCTCGGGCTGACCGAGCACGTTCAGGGTACCGACGGCGTCACGGCGCTGATCAATCTGGCGCTCCTGACTGGAAACGTGGGACGACCTGGATCCGGCGTCAACCCGTTGCGCGGCCAGAACAACGTACAGGGCGCAGCACACATGGGATGCGACCCCGCTGTGCTCACCGGCGCCACGCCGCTCGATCAGGGACGTGACGCATTCGAACATCAGTGGGGTGTGCCTTTGCCGGCCACGCGTGGCCTGCACGCGCTGCAAATGGTCGATGCAGCCGTCGACGGCCGCGTGAAAGCACTCTGGTCGATCGGATACGACGTGCTGCTCACCCACCCCAACGCCTCAGAAACCGCCCGAGCCTTGCGCGCGTTGGATGTCGTGGTCGTCCAGGACATGTTCCTCACCGAGACTGCGCGCGAGTTCGGCTCGGTGTTTCTGCCGGCCTGCTCGTCATTCGAAAAAGACGGCACGTTCATGAATGCCGAGCGCCGCATTCAGCGTGTCAGGGCGGCGCTCCGTCCGATCGGTTCCTCGAAAGCAGACTGGCAGATTCTCTGCGAAGTTGCGCGGACAATGGGCAGCCCAGGCTTCAATTTCACCAGCCCGGAAGAGATCTGGAACGAAGTGCGCGCGCTTTGTGAGGGCGCGCGTGGCATGACATACGCCCGGCTCGACGTGAGCGGGCTGCAGTGGCCCTGCCCCGCCGAGGATCACCCAGGTACACCGATCCTGCATCGTGATGCATTTGCGCTCGGTCCGCGTGCAACGCTTCGGCCCGTGGACTTCCGTCCCACACCTGAAGCTTCGTCTGACGAGTACCCGTTCCGGCTGATGACAGGACGTTCGCTGTACCAGTTCAACGCCGGCACGATGACGCGCCGCACAAAGAATGAGGAGCTGCGTCCAGCCGACCTCATCGACGTGTCACCCGAAGATGCGAAGCGTCTGGACCTGCACGACCGCGACGTCGTTCGCGTGATGAGCCGATACGGGTCCGCGCTGCTGCCAGTTCAGGTGAATTCGTCCATTCAGCCGGGACAGCTATTTGCGACGTTCCAGACGCGTGAAGTGTTCCTCAATGCGCTGACGGGGCCGCACCGCGACGGGGTGACGGGCACTCCGGAGTACAAGGTGACGGCCGTTCGCATCGAGCCTGTGCGCTAGCTCTCACGCACGGCAGCGGCCTTGATGCCGGCCTCGGACGGTTCTGATCTCTATGCGGCTGTCCGAGGTCGTTCGATGAGATTCCGACGACGCAGTCGCTCCAGCGCCTGCCTCTCGATCTGCCGAACACGTTCGCGGCTCACACCGAGGCGATCGCCGACCTCCTTGAGGGTGTGTTGGCGGGCGTTGAAAATGCCGAAGCGCAGCTCCAGCACCACACGCTCGCGTTCGCTCAACGATTCGAGGGCGAGTTTCGCACGTTTTTTGACGTCCTGCGTCAGCAGCGGCGCCTCGGGCGACAACGCCCCTCTGTCCGGGATGAACTCCCCGACAACGACATCTTCGCCGGCCGGCGTGTCAAGGGACACAACCGGCGTTCCAGAGCGGATCGCGAGCGCAACCTTCTCGACAGGTATCCGCGCACGCGCCGCAAGCTCCTGCATCGTAGGCTCGCGACCCAGCTCTTCTGCGAGCCTCCGCCGCGCTGCAGCAACGCGGTTCAGCGCGTCGATCATGTGCGCCGGAAGTCGAATGGTCCGGCCCGTATCGGCCACAGCGCGCGAAATAGCCTGTCGGATCCACCACGTCGCATAGGTCGAGAACCTGAATCCGCGCCGGTACTGGAATTTGTCAACCGCCTTCAACAATCCGAGATTGCCCTCCTGCACGAGGTCCAGCACCGACAGGTTTGCGTGCCGGTATCGCTTGGCGATCGACACGACCAGACGGAGGTTGGCTTGAGCCAGCCGCGCTCTCAATTCGCGCAGGTCGTCGTACCGCTCCAGCAGACGCCGTCTGCTTGGGCCGTCCGTGGCAGGCAGCGCCTCTGCCACGAGCGCCTCGACAACGACCGGATGGAGCGGTACGAGAGCGACTGTGCGCTCGATTGCCTCAAGTAGTCGCTCGCTACGTCGTCGAAGATCGAGGCGCCGTGCCTTCGTCACTCGCCGCCTGGCCGCCCTGTCGACTCGCTCGAGCGCAGCCGCCTGGCGGGCCGCCTGCGCAAGCCGATCCAACGCTTCCGCGATTTCTGCTTTTTGCAGCGGACGCCCTTCGGGCGACAGCAGCAAGCTGGAAGGATCGGCGGTTCCACCCCGCACGGCTGCTGCCAACTCTACAAGCCGGTTCGCGCCGAACGGCATGGCCAGCAGCGCCGCAGCCACGGCGAACCGCGCGGCTTCGATTTGCTGGCACAACGCGCGCTCCTCGTGAGGCTTCAAGAGCGGAACCCGTCCAATCTGCTTGAAGTAGAGGCGAACGGCGTCGATTTCGGCGTCGCCCTCATGCCGCGGCTCCGACTCCTCCGGAGGGGGCGTGAAATCAGGTTCTTCGGTCACTGCGCTCAATTCGTCGGTCGCCATGGCCCGCCTCCCTAGACCCTGTGCTTCCGCTTCCCCCTTCCCCCTTCCCCCTTCGTCACTACGCCCCTCCCACGATGAGGACCGGGCACGTCGCGGCGCGACTCACGCGCGCGGTGTTCGAGCCGAAGACAAGCAAGTCCACTGCGCCCCGGCCCTGCACGCCCATGACAATCAGATCGGCAGCGCGCTCGGCGGCCACCCTGAGGATCTCGTGGTAGGCGGCGCCCTCCCGTACGAGCACTTTCACCGTGCAGCACCGAATTTCCTTTGGAACCATCTGCTGGAGTTGGTGGAGGCAGTCCGCCTCGGCGGCGGCGCGGACCTTATCGACGTCGAACCCCTCTGAGAGCGGGTTCGCGCGAAGCTCGGGCGGCACTTCGATCACGTGAAGCAGGGTGATCTGCGCACTCCCTTCCTCAGCGAGGCTCAACGCGTAGTGCAGCGCACGGGCCGACCCGTCCGAAAAATCCACGGGGCAGAGAATCCTGCGGAACCGCACCGGCTCGTCCGAGGCCGGGGCCAGGCGCCGGGGCACCACCATCGTCGGGCACGGCGCATTGCGAATCACCTTTTCGGTCACCGATCCGAGCAGCAGCCGCTCGAAGCCCGATCGGCCGTGGCTGCCGATGACCAGGAGGTCGGCAGGAAGCGCCTGGGCCTGCCTGATGAGTTCCCGGTCGACCGTAGGCGCTTCGGATACGCGGATATCGACGGCGACCTCGGGCGGCAGGTGTGACACGAACCGGCGCACGTCCTCCGTGACCCGGCGCCGATCCTCGTCGGTCATCGACGGCGACGGCAAATCCATCACGGGGCGGTTGGGAACGACATGAAGTACGGTGAGGCGCGCACCATGCCATTGGGCAAGCGCACCCGCATGATCGAGCGCCAGCCGTGAGAACTCGGAAAAATCGACAGGACACAGAACATGTCCGATTCCAATCATGGCGATTCGCTTCTTGATCCGCACGGATTGTGCCAGCGCATCTGTTTCGGCCGCCACGCGCCAACCCGGACCCTCTTCAAGAGAAAGCATGTGTTAATTCCCGGTCCGTCGAATTTTTCCACCCACGGGCAGTGGACACTCGTCAGTCCCGCATCTTGTGCTCGGGCTCCCGCAGCCACGCTTCGCCACCGTTATCGCTTGGGCTCTCCAGTCGCCGCCCTGGGAACCAGCCAAGGGCTCGCCCTTGATATCCCGATGAGAACGCCCTTGGCTGGTTGGCAGTATCTCTTTGGCGCGCTCCGCGCGCCTAGGACCGCTATGCGGGGACACTAACGAGTCCACAATTCACGCAACGAGCTGCATAGCGGTCCAAAGACCGGGATGCGGCGCAAGTTGGCGCGAAGTTGGCTTCGCATTCGTGTTGAGGCCGGCGCGGGGTCGAGGATCGCGCGCCGGTTCACAGAGAGGCTCACGATGCCGCACAAACATCTCCTGTTCCGTTCCGAAGCCCGCGAGAAGGTGTTGCGCGGCGCAAGCGCGATTGCCGACGCGGTGCGCGTGACACTCGGGCCGAAATCGCGGTCGGTACTCATCGAGACGAAATGGGGAAAGCCCTTCGTGTGCAACGACGGAGTCACCATTGCGAAGGAGTTCTCGCTGAAGGATCCGGAGGAGGACCTGGGCGCGCAGATGCTTCGTGGCGCGGCCGAACGCACCGGCGATGCCGTTGGCGACGGGACGACCACTGCAACGCTCCTCGCGCACGCGATCGTCGCGGAGGGCATGCGCAATATCGCAGCGGGAGCAAGCGCGATCGACTTGAAGCGTGGACTCGACCGCGCCGCACGCGTCACGATTGAGGCGCTCCGGGCGCAGTCCCGACCCGTGCAAAGCGAGCGCGAAAAACAACAGGTGGCGACGGCCAGGTGGTGGCTCAGGAGCTCGGTATCAAGCTCGAAAACGTGACAACCGAACAACTCGGCCGAGCCACGCGCGTCGTCGTGGACCGCGAGCACACCACGATCGTCGGGGGCAAGGGCGACAAGCGCCTGATCGAGGCGCGCTGCCTGGAGCTCCGGAAGCAAATCGCCGACACGACGTCCGACTACGACCGCGAAAAGCTCGAGGAACGTCTCGCCAAGCTCACCGGGGGCGCCGCGGTGCTCCGCGTGGGTGCGCCGTCGGAAGCCGAAATGAAGAGCCGGCGCGAAGCCTTTGATGACAGTGGGGGCCCGCCCAAGCAACCGCCCGTTACAGCGGGAGATTTCCCGCACGTGGGGAATTGTCCCGAACCGACGCGACGGCACCGTATGACAACGGATTCGACAGTCTAGAGAAACAGCGAGAGGCGCGTTCGTCATCGCGACCGACAGCGGTGTCCACCCGGCAGGGTTCCTGCTAGACCTCGTCCGGCGTGAGCAACGCGGCGTCAATCCGGCGCGATCAGGGGTGCCGACGAACCGCACACGAATCGACGATGGTGCCTCTCCGAGTACAGGTTCCGGCCGAGGATCACTACGAACAGTTGATCGCGTGCCAGGCCGCCTGCCCCGTCCACACAGACGCGCGGGGCTACGTGCGCGCTGTCGCCGACGGGCGATTCGAAGACGCCTATCTGATCGCGCGCGGGCCCAATCCCTTTGCTTCCATCTGCGGCCGCATCTGCGGAGCCCCCTGCGAGGCGGCCTGCCGCCGCGGCAAGATCCCGCGCGTTGATGACGACGGACGGTTCATCGCCAACGATCGGCCGATTGCGATTCGAGCGCTGAAACGGTTCGCGTGCGAGCAGGCCGGCCCCGAGTCGAGGCCGGCTTCCGATGTCATCGAGCGGCTGCGTCACGCGCTGCCGCCGGTTGCAGCTAGGGCCGAGGAGATGGCGTCGTTGCTGCAAGCCTCGGTCGATCAGCGTGTCATCCGCGGGTCTGGCGAGCCGATTGCCATTATCGGCGCCGGGCCTGCGGGCCTCTCGGCGGCACACGACCTGGCGCTCGTCGGCTTCCGCCCCGTGGTGTTCGAGGCCGAGCCGGTTCCGGCAGGCATGCTGGCCATCGGGGTCCCCGGCTACCGCCTTCCGCGAGACGTCATCGCTCAAGAAGTCGCCGTCATCGAGGCGCTTGGCGTTGAGATCCGCTGCGGCACCACGGTGGGGCGCGATGTCGCGTTCGCGGACCTCAGACGGGACTTCGCGGCGATCATCATCGCAGTCGGCGCCAAGTCGTCGCGTGCGCTCAATCTGCCCGGCGAGCAAGGACCGCGCGTGTACGGCGGCGTGGATCTGCTGCGCGCGGTGGCGCTCGCCGAGCCGCTCGACATCGGGCGCGACATCGTCGTCATCGGCGGCGGTAATGTCGCCTACGACGTGGCGCGCACCGTCGTCCGACAGATTGCGTACGACACGGCCCGCGCGGCGGCACGCCTGCCCGGCACCGCGCACGTCCATCTCGTATCGCTCGAGAGTCTCGAGGACATGCCGGCCGACACCCTGGAGATTCGCGAAGGTGACGAAGAGGGCATCGTCCGTCATCACGGGTGGGGGCCCCTGGCCATCGAGCGCGACGCGAACGGCCGCGTCACGGCCGTCCGGTTCCGCAAGTGCCTTCGCGTGTACGACGCCAAGCGGCAATTCGCGCCCCAGTACGACGATGCGCTGCAGCATGCTGTGCCCTGCGACACGGTGCTGCTGGCCGTCGGCCAGGCGCCGCGGCTCGACTTTCTGGAGGGCAGCGACTCGGGCATCGCGTTCGCCCGCCCCGGCTGGCCGCGCGTGGACGCGAACCTTGCGACAACCGCCGCCGGCGTCTTCGTCGCCGGCGACCTCGCGCACGGCACCCGCCTCCTGATCGACGCGGTGGCCTCCGGCAAGGCCGCCGCTCGCTCGGTCTATCAGTACGTCACCGGCCGGACGCTTCACGCCAGCCAGGTGAAGGCCCACCTGCCGCTTCCCGGCTACCGCCGCGAGCGCGGGTACGAATCGATTCGCCGCCAGGAGGTGCCGACAGCGCACCCGCACGACCGTCTCGCACATCCCCACGTCGAGGTCGAGGTCGGCTACACACCGGCGCTAGCCATGCGTGAGGCGTCCCGCTGCCTGGATTGCGGCGTCACCCCAGTGTTCGACGGCAACCGTTGCGTGCTCTGCGGCGGCTGTGTCGACGTCTGCCCGACCTTGTGCCTGAAGATCGTCTCGCTCGATCGCATCGAAGCCACACCCGAGTTGCACGGGGCAATTGAGCGCACGGTCGGCCACGACGTGGCGCTCGCGGAGCACTCGGCCATCCTCAAGGACGAGGACCGCTGCATCCGGTGCGCTCTCTGCGCCATGCGATGCCCGTCGGACGCCATTTCGATGGAACGGGTCACGTTTCAGACCAGCTGGAGGTCAGCATGACGACGCTTGCCCGGGAACCCCGTTCGCGCCTCGACCCCGAGCCGATGTCGAGACGCGACATGCTTGGCCTGAGCTCGCTCTGGATGACAGCGGGCTCCCTGCTCTTCGCGCTCGTCGGAGCGCTCCGGCTTCCCAAAGCGGCGGTGCTCGACTCGCCCAACAAGAAGGTGCGCCTCTCGTTGCCAGAGGCGCTCGCCGCGGGCACTTCATTCGTGCCGGCGGGCCGTTCGATGGCGGTCTTCAGGGACGCCGAGGGCGTGTTTGCGATCTCGACCGTGTGCACGCACCTCGGCTGCATCGTCAAGCCGACCGCCGAGGGATTCGAGTGCCCCTGCCATGGATCGCGCTTCGCGGCGGATGGGTCGGTGACGCGGGGACCGGCGCCGCAGCCGCTGCGGTGGCTGAAGGTCTCGGCCAGCGGCGGGCAATGGGTGGTGGACGAGGCCGCGATCGTCCCGGCCGGCACCAAGGTGAACGCGTGACGAGCGAGGCGACGTCCCGATCGGCTCTCAGCGAGTTCGCCGACAACCTTCGCGCGGCGCCCCGACGCATCCGCGAGACGGCGTTCCGCAGCGGCACGCCAAACACCGACCGGACACGGTCGACGTTCGTGTTCGGCAACGTCTTCCTGCACCTGCATTCGGTCCGGGTGCACCGTTGGAGCCTGCGCTGGCTCACCACGGCGGGCCTCGGCATCGCGTCGGTGGCAGCGTTTCTCATCACGCTCGTAACCGGCGTGCTGCTGATGTTCTATTACAAGCCGTACCCGGACGTGGCGTACGCATCGATCAAGGACATCCACTTCGTCGTGCCCACGGGCCGGTTCATGCGGAACATCCACCGCTGGGCCGCCAACGTGATGGTAGTGACAGTCATCCTGCACATGGCACGCGTCTTCTACACGGCGGCCTATCGCAGCCCGCGGGAGTTCAACTGGCTCATCGGCCTCGCGCTCTTCGTCACGACATTGGGCTTGTCGTTCACTGGCTACCTCCTGCCGTGGGACCAGCTCGCTTTCTGGGCGACCACGATTGGCGCCAACATCGCCCAGTCTCCGCGCGAGGTGACCGACGCCCTCGGCGTCACGGACATCTTCGATCCGGGTGGTATTCAGCGGCTGCTGCTCCTCGGCTCCGATACCGTCGGGCCCGAAGCGCTCATTCGCTTCTACCTGTTGCACGTCATGATTCTGCCGCTCGTGCTGACGACGCTCCTCGCCGTGCACGTCTGGCGGATCCGCAAGGACGGCGGACTGGCCAAGCCCGTCGACGCAGACGACCGGCTCGGCCCGCTGTCACAGACGTACCCAGTGTTCACCGAGGCGCCCGCAAAGACGTATCACCTCGCCGCCGTCGTGCGCGGGCGCACGGAGGTCGTCAATCGCGGCCCCGAGCAGACCGTGCCCTCGATGCCGCACCTCTTCTATGCCGAGCTGGCGGTGGCAATGCTCACGGTCGCCGTGTGCCTGGCCCTTGCCCTCGTCTCTGACGCGCCGCTCAAGGAGGTGGCCAACCCACTCGTGCCGGAGAACCCCGCCAAGGCGCCGTGGTATTTCCTCGGGCTTCAGGAACTCGTGTCGTTCTCGGCCTTCATGGGGGGCATCGGCATTCCCGCGATCGTGATTCTCGGCCTCGCACTCATCCCGTATCTCGACCGCGAGGACCAGCAGACCGGCGACTGGTTCGGCGGGCCGGGCGGGTGGCGCCTGGTGCAGCGTTCGATCGTGGTCGGACTCGGCTCGGTGCTGGCGCTCGAGGCGGTTGCGATCCGCTTCGGCTGGCTGCGCGAGTGGTTCCCCGACATCCCGCAACTGGTGGTGACGCTCGTCAACCCGGCAACGATCTTGACGCTCGTCTACGGCGCCTATTCGGTGTGGCTCATGCGCCGGCACGCCTCGGCGCGTGCGGGCGCGTTGGGGTTGTTCACGTGTTTCTTGTGCGGATTCCTGGTGCTCACCATCATCGGGACGTATTTCCGCGGACCGAACTGGGTCTTCTATTGGTCCCCGGCCGACTGGCCGCGCCACTAAGTCAAGAGCGCCGGCATGCAGAAGAACAAGTACCTGCTGCTCGCATCCAGTTTCACGACGCTGCTGCTGCTGGCGACCGCTGCCAGGCAGGAACATTTCGCCAAGGAGTGGCGCAACATTCAGGACCAGGGGCACAGCGAAGAGGGACCTATCCCGGTGCAGCTTCGTCAGATCGTCAACCCCGCGCTCGGCATCAGCGACCGGTGCGTGTCGTGCCACGTGGCCATGGCGCCGGGTGAGGAGCTCGTGGCCGGATCTCCGGTATTGCACCGCCACAGACCCGTTGCCCACGACCCGGCCGAGTACGGGTGCACGGTGTGTCACGGCGGGCAGGGACTGGCGACCGCGAGGGCCGACGCACACGGTGACGTGGACTTCTGGCCACAACCGATGCTGCCGCCTGACATGGGCGAGGCGGGCTGCGGTACGTGTCACGCGCACGTCGCAATTCCCAATGTCGACGCCCTCGCGGCGTCCCGCGGTGTCTTCGAGCGGCGCTCGTGCCTGGCATGTCACCGCGTCGATGGGCGCGGCGGCGTCGCGCGGCGCGCCAGCACGCTGCGGCGCCGGGGCACGCGTCAGCCTGCTCAGGTGGGCCTGGATGGGCCCGACCTGTCGCGAGTGGGGACAACCGGGTTCAACGCCCGGTGGTACGAAGACCACCTCGCGAAGAGCGCAGGCGAGAGCACAGGTGAAACCGCTGCGCCGTGGGCCAGCTTGTTCGGTCCGATCGCCGACGCCGATCGCGCGGCCCTGCGGACCTATCTCACTACCCGCGTCGGCGCCCCCGACCTCGTCGAGGCGAAAGCGATGTTTCTCTCAACGGGCTGCCTCGGCTGCCACACCGTCAGCGGCGTTGGAGGGGAGGAAGGCCCCGACCTCACGCGCGTCGGCGATAAAGACCCGGGGCAGGTGGACTTCGCGCAGGTGCCCGGCAGCCGATCGCTCGCCAACTGGAACCTCGAACACTTCAGGTCGCCGGGCGCGGTTGCGGCCGGATCGCAGATGCCTGTTCTCGGGTTAGCCGAGGACCAGATCCGCACGCTCACGTTCTACGTGCTGTCGCTCAGGCGTCGCGACCTGCCGGGGAGCTACCTGCCGACGGATCGCCTTCGCGTGACGCGGTTTGGCGAGCGCGAGTTCACTTCCGACGGCGCCACGATCTTCAGCGCTTTCTGCTCGGGCTGCCACGGCGTCGACGGCATGGGGCGGCGCTCGCCGGGCCTGCCGGCCTTCCCTTCGGTGGCCAACCCCGACTTCCTCTCGCGCGTGTCGGACGACTTCCTGGCAACAACCGTCCGGCTCGGACGCCCGGGACGGCGCATGCCGGCGTGGGGCCAAATTGCAGGCGGCCTGCGGCCCGACGAAATCACCGCTGTCGTCCGCTACCTCAGGACGCGGAGCGGGATAGCGGCGCCGTTCGATCCCAAACCGAGGCGGTGGGTGAAGGGTGACGCGCGGGCGGGTGAGCGGCTGTTTGCGAGCATCTGTTCCGGCTGCCACGGCAAGACGGGCCAGGGCGCCGAAGGTCCTGCACTCAACAGCCGGGTGCTGCTCGATTCGGCGACCGACACGTACCTCGTCGAAACGATCGGCAGCGGCCGCCGCGGCACGGCGATGGCCGGCTTCCTGACTCCGTCTCCGGTGCGCCCGACGCTCGCGCCGGACGAGATCGAAGCCGTCGTCGCGTTTCTTCGCACCTGGTAGGAGAGATCTGATGGCTCAAGAGATTCCTCGCCGTGACTTTCTGGCGATGCTGTCGGCTGCAGGTTTTGGCGCCCTGGTCTCATCAACGACGACAGCGTGGGGGCTCGAGCAGGTGACGAACCCGCTGGCCTCGTATCCCGACCGCGGATGGGAACGCGTGTATCGCGACCTCTGGCACTACGACTCGCAGTACACCTTCACCTGCGCGCCCAACGACACGCACAACTGTCTGCTCCGCGCCTACGTGCGGCAGGGTGTCATCACGCGCATCGGGCCCTCGATGCGCTACGGCGAGGCGACTGATCTGGCAGGTAACCGGACGACGGGCCGGTGGGATCCGCGCGTGTGCCAGAAGGGCCTCGCCCTCACTCGGCGATTCTACGGCGACCGCCGCGTCAATGGCTGCATGGTGCGCGCGGGCTTCCGCCGGTGGGTCCAGGCCGGCTTTCCGCGCGGGACGGATGGCCGGCCGGATGCGAACTACTTCCAGCGGGCGCGCGATCAATGGATTCGCGTGACGCACGACGAGGGGGCCGCGATGGCGGCCGCCGCCTTGAAGAACATCGCCGAGACGTATACCGGCGAGGAAGGGAAGCGTCGGCTCCTCGCGCAGCGCTACGACCCGGCCGTCGTTGACGCGACGCAGGGCGTCGGCACACGCGTACTGAAGTTCCGCGGTGGCATGCCGCTTCTGGGGATGACACGCGTCTTCGGCTTCTATCGCCTCGCCAACTCGATGGCGCTGCTCGACGCGCACATCCGCAAGGTGGGACCAGAGGCGGCCGTCGGCGCGACCGGTTTCGACAATTACTCCTGGCATACGGACCTCCCGCCCGGACATCCGATGGTCACCGGCCAGCAAACGGTGGAGTTCGACCTATCGGCGGTCGAGCACTGCAGGACCGCCGTGGTCTGGGGCATGAACTGGATCTGCACCAAGATGCCGGACGCGCACTGGCTGACCGAAGCGCGTCTCAAGGGCGTCAAGGTCGTTGTCATCGCCTGCGAGTACTCCGCGACGGCGTCAAAGGGTGACGAAGTAATCGTCGTCCGGCCGGGCACCACGCCGGCGCTGGCGCTGGGGCTGTGTCACGTCATCCTGCGCGACAAGCTGTACGACGCCACCTACGTGAAGCAGTGGACCGACCTGCCGCTCCTCGTCCGGATGGACACGCTCAAGCACCTGCGCGCCTCTGAGGTGTTCGGCGGACCGGCGGCCACGCTGAAGCAGACGCAGGTGCTCGCCGCCACCGGGCGCGTGCCGCCCGCGGCGGCGCACACCACGCAAATCGTCCCGGCAGCGCTCCGCCAGGAGTGGGGCGACTGCGTCTGGTGGGACCGGACTTCGAAGATGGCAAAAGCGATCACGCGCGACCAAGTCGGCCGGTTTTCCGGCGTGCAGGATCCGCTTCTCGAAGGCTCGGTTGAGGTCGCCCTGGTCGACGGCACGAAGGTCCGATGCCGCCCGGTCTTCGACCTGGTCAAGGAGTACGCCGCGCACTTCACGCCGCAGGTGATCGAGGAGCTGACGTGGGCGCCGGCGCCAGCGGTCGAGGCGCTCGCCCGCCATCTCGCCGCCGAGCCGGGAACGACGCTCTTTGCGCTGGGCATGGGGCCGAACCAGTTCTTCAACAGCGACAACAAGGACCGGGACGTACTGCTGCTCGCCTCGCTCACGGGCAACCTCGGCCGCGTGGGCGGCAACGTCGGATCGTACGCGGGCAACTACCGGACGGCGCTCTTCAACGGCGCGCCGCAGTACATCAACGAGAACCCGTTCGATCTCGAGCTCGACCCCGCCAAGCCGGCGCGGCCCAGGCAGTACTGGCGCGCCGAGTCGGCGCACTACTACAACCACGAAGACCACCCGCTGCGCGTCGGTAAGAAGCTCCTCACCGGATCGACGCACATGCCGGTGCCGACCAAGTCGATGTGGTTCGCCAACGCGAACTCCATCCTCGGCAACGTCAAGTGGCACTACAACACCGTCGT
>Ga0209640_10004007_pt1 | contig 12942 bp, 10 predicted proteins | sample RifCSP10_1_FD_184018 | JGI IMG/M metagenome (GOLD analysis project Ga0209640, IMG submission 184018) | Soil microbial communities from Rifle, Colorado - Rifle CSP2_sed 10_1 (SPAdes) (version 2) | ecosystem: Environmental > Terrestrial > Deep subsurface > Rock core/Sediment | place: Rifle...
CCAAGGAAGTTCAGGCCATGAAAGAGCGGGAGATGAAAAAGGCGGCACAACGCTAACACCTATCATGGCACAAACCAAAACGATCAGTTTAAGTTCGGTCAAAGATAACCTCGAGAATTTCTCTTTTGTTATCCCTGCCGTATTGATTTTTACCATCTTTTATATCATTCCTTTTATCGAAATTTTTAACCTATCCTTGAATGAATGGAACGGCATCAGCTTAAATCGTGAATTTGTCGGTTTACGCAATTTTGAAGAATTGATGCAAGATAAGATCTGGTGGAAGTCCATGTGGAATGCGTGCTATATCACGCTGATCGCCCTTACGTTTCAAAATGCGCTCGCCTTTGCCTTGGCCCTGGCGTGTGACCGGGAGATCCGCATGCGCCGGTTCTATCGGGTGGTTTTTTTTATCCCGCCTGTTCTTTCGGAAATTGTCGTCGGGCTTATCTGGAGGTGGATCTTAAACGCCGGCGTGCAAAACGGCGAATATTATGGGTTGCTGAATCATTTTTTGGTCCAAAGCGGCTTGCCGCATTTGGTCAATAACTGGCTTTCTAACCCTGATACGGCGCTTTCTTGTATCGCGGTTGTGCATAGCTGGAAGGGCTTCGGCTGGGGGTTTATCATGCTTTTAGCCGGGCTTCAAACCATTGACCGCCAATTGTACGAGGCGGCGAAAGTGGACGGGGCCAACGGTTGGCAGAAATTTTGGAGCGTGACCATTCCGATGATGGTGCCGGTGATCCTGGTCGTGGTTATCTTGACGATCTTGGGTTCGATGCAGGTGTTTGTGCTGATCCTTTCCATGGTCGGCCAAGGATTGGTTTATCACACGGAGGTGCCTGTCACGCGAATTCTAGCCGCCATGACCGGGACAAACCGTTTCGGCTACGCTTGTGCGATGGGGGTTGTGTTCGGGGCCATTTTGATCGCAGTTTCTTTTATCATGAAGCGGATTTCTGACAAAGCAAAACAGGCATAATATGGAAGAAAGAATAAAAATAAACCGTTATCAGGTCCTCAATTTTTTTAAAGGTTTCTTTATTCACGTTTTTTTGTGCGTGGTGACGGTCACTTGTTTATTCCCGTTGTTTTGGATGGTCCGCTCCGCTTTGATGACCAACCAAACCATCTTCGTCGATAAATCGCTGATCCCTGCGGAAATCCATTGGGAAAATTTTGTGATCGCCTGGGTCGAAGGCAATTTCGGTGTTTATTTTCTGAACAGCGTGTTATATACCGTAAGCGTTGTGGCCGGCATCGTCATTATTTCGTCATTGGCCGCCTATGCGTTCTCCCGACTCCAGTTTCCCGGAAAAAATATTTTCTTTTACATGTTTGTGGCTGCGATGATGATTCCTTTGCCCGGCAGTTTCGTTCCTCTATATGTGCTTATGAATAAGCTCGGCCTTGTTAATACCCGTATAGGTTATATACTTTGTATGATCAATGTCGGGCTTTCCATGAGCATTCTTTTGTTAAAGACTTTTTTTGATAAGATGCCGCCGGATCTGGAGGACGCGGCCCGGATCGACGGTTGCGGTAAATTGGGGATATGGTGGCACGTGGCGCTTCCTTTGGCCCGCCCCGCCCTTGCGGTCATTGTGATCTTTAATTCCTTGAACGTTTGGAATGAGTATATCTTGGCGACACTTCTTTTAAATGACAAACAGTTGATGCCTTTGCAGCGCGGGCTGATGGTTTTTCAGGGCTCGTACAGCGTCGATTATCCTTTGTTGATGGCGGGCTTGACGATTGCGGCGCTTCCTATCATCTTTATCTATTTAGCCATGCAGAAACATATCATCAAGGGCCTTTCATCGGGGGCGATAGTGGGATGAAGGAACAAAAAATATATCAATTTATTTTAACGCTTTTGTTCGTTTTTGTTATAGGAATACCATTTTCCCGGGCGCAGGAACAAAAGGAGATGGTCGATTCCGCCGAATTGGTGCGTATGGCGTGGGAAGCGTCCGCCAAAGGGGATTTGCAGGGTGTTCATGCGCTGGCCCAACAAACCTTGGATCTTTACGGTGATGAAGCGAAGCTTTTACAAAAAGCGTTGAGCGGATTTCCCGCCCGCGGTGATGAAGAGCTTTATAAGCCGCTTAATGACGTCGGGACGGTTCTTTTTATCGAGGCCGAGGCGCTCATGAATAACGGCCGCACGCAGGAAGCTCTTCAAAAATTTCAGCATATCATTGAAAATTATAGCTGGGCGCAGGCGTGGGATCCGCGCGGCTGGTATTGGTCGGTGGCCGAGAAAAGCCAGGCCAGCATCAATGTGATGACCGGGCAATATCAGGAGGAAGAGCATGTCCCCAAAGAATCCCTTCGCACCAAGCCCGTCTTGGCCAAACCGGGCAGTGAAAAAATCGTTGACTACACCAAATATGGGGAGTTTACCAATGTGGGCACGGACAAATACCGCTATCAGATCAAAGATGTCGACGGGCTTAAAACGGCGGTGGGAGAGGGGATTTATCCCAACATCAACGACACGTTGGATAATCCGCGCTATAAGATCGTTGAGGCCGAAGGCCGATTAAACGGTTCCCATTGGGATTTTGTCAATACGGATGATTTGGAGGCGGCGTATTTCAAATGGTTTACGGCGACGGAACCGTGGGGCGTGCGGCTTTTCTTCCTGGGGATAATTTTCGAAAAAGCCGGGATGTATCATGAAGCGCTTAAGTTTTACCATGCGCTAGTCGTTCATTTTCCAAAAACGTTGGCCTGGACGTACTGGCAGACGCCTTGGTATCCGGGGCAGGCGGCCATCGCGAAGATCCGTCACATTTTAAGGACCCATCCGGAAATAAATTTTACGGACAAATGGATGAAGATCGAAGTTCAAAACGGTTTCGATAATGACGTCAAAAATGATGTATTCATCACCTATCCGGGAAGGATTGTGCCTAAGGGTGTCGTGGAGCAGGTCAAGGAAAAGCTTCTCTGGAAGGAAAAAGTGGAGTTGAAAAAGATCGTTAAGCGCGTCGGCAAAGGCAAGGTGCGTTTGGTGCAGTATGATAACGGCCATTGGCAGCTTTTGGTGGAGGGCAAGCCGTACGTTATCAAAGCCATCACTTATGCCCCGACTAAAGTCGGTCAAAGCCCTGATAAGGGCACGCTGGTCAATTGGATGGAGGAAGATACCAACGGTAACGGCAAAGTTGACGGCCCTTACGACACTTGGGTGGATAAAAATAAAAATAACCAGCAGGATGCGGATGAGCCTACCATCGGGGATTTTCAATTGATCAAGGAAATGGGGGCTAATACGCTTCGGATTTACCACCAGCCGCATAAGGTCAACAAAGCCCTTTTACGAGACTTGTACAACACTTATGGCATCCGGGTCATCATGGGCGATTTTCTCGGCAAATACGCTATCGGTTCCGGCGCGTCCTGGAGCGAAGGCACGGACTACGAAAATAAGCAACATAAAAAGAACATGATGGACTCCGTCAAGAAGATGGTGATGGAGTATAAGGATGAGCCGTATATCTTGTTATGGCTGTTAGGAAATGAGAATAACTATGGGGTCGCCTCCAACGCGGATAAAAAACCCGACGCCTTTTTCAAATTTGCCGATGAGGTGGCGAAATGGATCAAATCCGTCGACCCGAACCATCCGGTGGCTGTCAATAACGGCGATACGCTATATCTGGACATTTTTGCCAAACACGCGGCGCACATTGATATTTTCTCCGCCAATGTTTACCGCGGCGATTACGGTTTCGGCTCTTTCTGGGAGCAGGTTTTCGGCGCCAGCGGCAAACCCGCTTTTATCACGGAATACGGCGCGCCGGCATTTGCCCCGCATTTGACGCTGGAGGAGGCCGAGCAGGCCCAGGCTGACTATCATTACGGCAATTGGCTGGATATTGAGGAGAACCTGGCCGGTAACGGCCGCGGGGTGGGAAACGCGTTGGGTGGGGTGGCCTTCGAGTGGCTGGATGAATGGTGGAAAAATTACGAGCCGTATTTGCATGACCGCAAATCCGATGCGGTCGGCCCGTTTCCGGGCGGATATTATTTTGAGGAATGGTTCGGGATCGTCGGCCAAGGCAACGGAAAACACTCGCCGTTTTTAAGGCAGCCGCGCAAAGCATACTATCTGTACAAGGAAATGTGGAGCCGCTAAAGGAGGTTTTTAGCCCTAATTGCTTATCGAAGAAAAATTTTGCGCTTATAAGAAAATATTGTATACTTATTAAGTTAGCCAGCCTTAGAATCATTTAAAAAACAACAGTTAATTAAGTATGTTTAGGGAGGAAGAAGCAATGAAAAAATTAATGATTATCTTGGGATTCATCCTTGCAACCGCGGCCGTCGCTCAGCCCCAGCCCGTAGCGGCATATAATTTCGGGGATTTCCGTTCCGAAACACTGGCCACCAAAGCGTGGGGGGCGCTGGCCGAAGAAGACATCGAAGCCGTTTTGGCGTACACCAATAAATGTATTGAGTTGTATGCCGAGCAAGCAGCTAAAATGCAGGCCAGTTTAAAAGGTTACGCTGAAGGGCCTGATCAGGAAATTTTCTCTTATTGGGCGTTAAACGACGTGGCTACCAGTTTGTTCATTCAAGGCGAGGCTTACAGGAAAGTCGGTATGAAAGACGAAGCCTTGGTCGCCTATCAAAAAATTATCGATAATTATTCATACGGCCAAACATGGGATCCCAAAGGATGGTTTTGGAAGCCCACGGAGGCTGCCAAAGAAAAGATCGCCATGATCAAAAGCGGTTCCAATTTGGATTTCGGTGATTACACCTCGTCTTTTATGACGGTCCAGGCCTGGAAATCCCTCGATGTCAGCGATTATGAATCGGTGAAAGCTTATACGAATAAAGTCATCGAGATGTACGACGACCAAGCCAAAAAGATGCAGGCTTCCTTAACGGAATATGCTTGGGAAACGAAAGAAAAAATCTTTTCCTATTGGGCTTTAAATGACGTGGGCACATCCCTTTTTATTCAAGGGGAAGCGCTTAAACGCCAGGGCAAAAACGCGGAAGCCAAACAAATTTTTGAAAGACTGGTTAACGATTATTATTATGCGCAGTGTTGGGACCCGAAGGGGTGGTTCTGGAAGCCCGCCGAAGGCGCCCAGCAAGCGTTGGATGAATTAAGCGAGAGTTAATAGCAATCCTCCTCGAGCCAATCTTTATCCATTAAACCTAAGTTGATAGAAAGGTTTGTTCTCATGAAAATGCAAGCGTGGCTGTGTCTACTTTTTTTCGTTTTCTTAGTGGGCTGTGAAGCAAAACCACTCCAGCCACCGGTTGATTCGCAGGAAGCAACCCAACGATCTTCCCAAGACCTAGCGCGACAGCAAGGCTCCGAGACGCCCCCCGCATTAACTCAACCCAAGGAACAAGCGCAACAAGAAGCATTCAGTCCTTTCTATGTTTACAAGGACGTCGGTTCGCGCGAAAACCATTACATCCCTTCAGGTTTCATGCCTAATGGAGCGTGCATTAATTTCAACGACCGTTGGCAAGAAAGCTGCAATACCGGAAAAACCTGTATCCGTGTTGAATATGATTTGGAATGTTCCCGCGCCGGTCAGCGTTGGGCCGGGATTTATTGGCTGAATCCTCCCAATAATTGGGGCCAGCGAAAAGGCGGTTTTAACCTTAAAGGGGCGACAAAGCTGACTTTCTGGGCCCGCGGGGAAGAAGGTGGGGAGCAGATAGAAGAATTTACCGTAGGCGGCATTACCGGCGATTACCCTGACACGGATAAGATCGTCTTAGGCCCGGTCATTCTTTCCAACCAATGGAAGAAATACACCGTTGACCTGCGCGGCAGGGATTTATCCTATATCAGCGGCGGTTTTGCCTGGTCCACCAATGAAGAGGTCAACGGAGAGACCTGTATCTTTTATCTGGATGATATCAGGTATGAGTAATTAGCGAAAAGAAGGTGTGTTTTTCAAGCCACATGTTGCCTGACATGTGGCTTTTTTGTTTGGCCATCCGATTGCCATAAACATAAGCCTTTTCAGGGAAGTTATTGAAAACTAATTACTTATAAATATACTATATTTAATAAAAAATATAGATTACTGCTTGTATATATTTTAATAGTTTGTTATATTCATACTGATTCGTTATAACCTTTAACAGGATATGGCCATGTCGAAAGCAGCCAAGCTGAGTATCATTATACTCATTGCCCTTCTTGTCGTTAGCTTGGGGTATGCCGGATATGTCCTCACGCAGAAAAGTACGCTTGAGGAGGAAAAGGCAGCCCTTCAGGGGGACCTGGACCAGGCCGTTGACCGCGAGAAGAAAAACCTCATCAAAATGCGGGGCCTTGAGGATAGTGCTAAAACCCTGGATGAAGAGCTTCGTAAAGAAAAAGGCCTTTCTGAAACGTTGCGCAAACAAATCACGGAAGCCCAGGCTCAGGCCGATTCCATTAAAAAATCTCTTGATGAAAAGATCAGCCGTTTGTCTTCCGAAAGCGAAAGCTGGAAAAACCGCATCGATCGCATCACTAAAGAGCGTGATGAGTTATTGGTGAAACTGCAGAATATCCCGCCGCCGCAGCCCGTTGTCAAAGAAGAGCCGAAACCCGAGCCCAGATCGACTGTGACCGCTCCGTTGGATGCAGATGAAGAATATTGGGCGCAGCTGTTGAAGGAAAAAGCGGCGCTTGAGATCGAAGTGGAGAAGTTGAACGAAAAAATAAGCCAGGATTCCCTGAAGACGGTCGAGTTAAAGCAGAGGAACCAGGAATTGGAGATGAAAATCAGCGCGCTGGAAAGCGAGCAGGGCATCATTGAAGAGGATATCCGCGGCAAGGAAGAAATGGTCGATAGGCTTTCCATAGAGCTCGCCCGTACCAAGAACGACAAGAAATATGAAACCACTCAAACGGCGAAGTTAAAGGAAGAGAATACCGATTTGCGTCGGCAGTTAAGAGACGCGGTTTCCGCCAAGAACGCCTTGGAGAAATCGATCATCCGCCTGACTCAGGATAAAGTGACGATGGAAAAGAAAGTCAATCAAACGGAAACTCTTATTCAAAGCAAGATCGATGAAATTTGGGAAATCAAAGACAGCCTCGATGAAAGCATTCAGCAGAGTAAAGTGGAGCCTCAAACCGGCAATGAGGTGGAGCTGCCCCCGATTGTCGTCAAAACAAAGGGGCAGGCCGTCAATTATACCCCGGGTGCAACGCACGCCGGCTTTAACGGCACGGTGGTCAGCATCAACGATGAGAATAATTTTGTCATTGTCGATATCGGTGAGGTCCAAGGGCTTCGTTTGGGGGACGCCTTAAGCGTCTACCGTGATTCCAAATACATTGCCCGTCTGGAAGTCATTCAAGTCCGCAAAGATATCGCGGCTGCAGATATTAAAGATCAATGGTCTAAGGTACGAGTCGGCGATGTCATCCGCTAAGAAAACCCATGGTTCGAAGCAGGAAAAAAGAATCCGAACGTAAAATCAGCATTGAAGATGTCGCTAAACGGGCCAACGTTTCCATCACGACCGTTTCGCGGGTCATTAATAATATTTCAACCGTCTCCAAGAAGAACCGTACCAAGGTCGAAGAGGCGGTTGTTTTTTTAAAATACAAACCCAACGTGAGCGCGCAGCGCCTCGCCCGCGGCACCAATAACGCGGTCGGGCTGGTCATCCCCGGTTATCCGGGCATTTTCCATTCTTTTTACGCCGTTGAGCTTATCCGCGGGGTGGGGCATGCCTGTGAAACGACCCAGATGGATCTGGTGTTTCATATCAGTAACGGCATCAGGCCATTAAACACCAATAATGTCGACGGGCTTGTGTTTGCCGATATCATTGAAAACCGCAAACAGGTGGAGCAGGCGGTGGCACTCGGTGTTCCCTGCGTCATTATTAATAATGAAGCGAAAGATTTGGAGGTCAATTATATCGCCGTCGATAATCAAAAAGGAGGGGAGATCGCCGCCGATTATCTGACCAGCTTCGGTCATAAAAGGATCGCCACGATCACTGGAAACCTGGCCACTCAGGCCGGCTCCCATCGCTATGAAGGTTTTAAAAATTATCTGGATAAGAAGAAAATCTCTCTCCCCAAAGAATATGTGTATCAGGGGGACTATTCCCGCCGTTCAGCCCGCTTTGCCGCCGAACAATTTTTGGAATTGAAAGAGCCGCCGACAGCGATCTTTGCCGCCAGCGATGACATGGCATTGGAAGCGATTGCCGTTATCCTGGAGCGCGGGCTTAAGGTCCCCGGCGATATCTCGGTTATTGGTTTTGACGACAATCCTTCCTGCCTGTACGGGCCCGTTGCCCTCACCACCATTAAACAACCTCTTTTTCAAATGGCTTCCGATGCGGTCAAGGTCCTTCATGAGATCATTTCAGGCAAACATAAGAGAATGACTAGGAACGTATTGACGCCGGAGTTAATCGTCCGGGAATCCTGTGCGGCTCCGAAGAACTAGAGATTGACAGGGCCGCATTTTCACGCTATCTTACTTCACTATGAAAAATGGTTATCAAGTCGTTGTTATTGGAGCGGGCCATGCTGGTGTCGAGGCCTCTTTGGCCAGCGCGCGCATGGGCAACCGCACGCTCATAGCGACACTTTTTTTCGACACCATCGGCCAGATGAGCTGTAACCCGGCCATCGGCGGCGTGGGCAAGGGGCAGCTCGTTAAGGAAATCGATGCCTTGGGCGGTGAGATGGGTTTGGCCGCGGATCGTACCGGCATCCAATTTCGCCAACTGAATTCTTCCAAAGGCCAGGCCGTGCGTTCTTCCCGATGCCAGTCGGACCGCAAGCGATATAAGCTCTATATGCAGCACGTGGTGCGTCATCAAAAGAATTTGGATGTCCTTGAAGATAAAGTCGCCGAGATCCTTGTTCAAAACGGGAAAGTCATAGGTATTTTGACCGAAAGCAATCAGCGGATTTCCTGCCAGACGGTTGTGATCACGACCGGGACGTTTCTCAACGGGCGTATCCACGTCGGGCGCCAAATTACACCAGGCGGGCGCGTCGGTGAACCGAACTCAACGAGATTGGCCGATAATATCAAGGATCTGGGGTTTGAAGTGATGATGTTCAAGACCGGAACCCCACCCCGCTTGGACGGAAAGACAATAGATTTCTCTGAATTGGAACCGCAAGGCTCCGATAATCCGCCGGTTCCGTTCTCGTTTCGCACGCCCGAGATCCCTAAAATACAAAAATTATTGCCATGCCATATCACGCGCACCAACGAACGTACCCATGAGATTATCCGTAACAACTTCCATTTATCGCCGATGTATTCGGGGCAAATTCAGGCGACGGGAGTGCGGTATTGCCCATCGATTGAGGATAAATTAAAAAAATTTAGCGACCGTGACAGCCATCAGATATTTTTAGAGCCGGAAGGCTTGGACACGAACGAGTATTATCCCAACGGGATATCGACCGGCTTACCAACGGAAGTTCAATTTGAATTCGTGCGCACCATCAAGGGATTAGAGAATGTCAAAATGAACCGTCCCGGATATTCGATCGAGCACGGCGTTATCCCGGCAACAGAACTTAAACCGACGCTTGAGACGAAAAAGATCAGAGGTCTTTATATGGCCGGGCAGATCAACGGTACGACCGGTTATGAAGAAGCAGGTGCCCAAGGGATTATCGCCGGCATCAACGCTGGGCTTTATGTCCAAAACAAAGAGCCCTTTATCTTGGGCCGTCATGAAGCGTATATCGGTGTATTGATCGATGATCTGATCACCAAGGGAACCGATGAGCCATATCGGATGTTCACCTCCCGTGTTGAATACCGTTTGATCGTGCGTGAGGATAACGCGGATAAAAGATTGGCGCGTTATGGGCATGCCCTTGGTCTTTTAAATGATGAAGATTATCAAAAGGTTGAAGAGAAGTATAAAAGAATCGATGAAGAGATCAGGCATTTGCGCAAAACCGTTATTCATCCCGGAAGCGCCTTAGATGAACAATTAAGGAAGATGAATTTACCACCAGTGCGCAAATCAACGACATTGAGCACTGTTTTGAAGCGCCCGGAGATTTCTTATCATCATATCGCGGCATTTGACGGGGCTCTGAAAGATTTCCCACAAAATATTATCGACCAGGTCGAGTATGAGATCAAATATGAGGGTTTCATCAGCCGCCAGATGAAGGACATCGAAAAATTCCGCCACATCGAGAACATTAAGATCCCGGAAGATATCGATTACGAAAAGGTCCCGAGCCTTTCTATCGAAATCCGACAGAAGCTCAAGCGTCATGGGCCGACCACCTTAGGCCAAGTGAACCGCATCAGCGGGGTGACTCCGGCGGCCATCTCCATTTTGATGATCTATTTAAAGAAAAAAAGCGAAGAAAGAGCACAGTTGCAATAATCCGACGCTGGTGATATAATCCTGCCACTTATATTTCAATCGGTTTGATTCACCCAATCAATGGAGGTCATTATGGCTCAAGTGGCGACAGAAGGAAAAATGAGAATTGCCGAAGACATCACCCAACTTATCGGCAACACGCCTTTGTTAAGGCTTAATAAGATCAGCAAAGCCGAAGGTTGTGTGGCGGATATCGTTTTGAAACTGGAATTTTACAATCCCTTGGGCTCCGTCAAGGACCGTATCGGCTTGGCCATGATCGAAGCGGCCGAGCGCGACGGTAAGATCAAAAAAGACAAGACGGTCATTCTGGAACCTACCAGCGGCAATACCGGCATCGCCCTCGCCTTTGTCTGCGCGGTTAAAGGTTATAAGCTGACTCTTACCATGCCTGAGACGATGAGCTTGGAGCGCCGCTCGCTCTTGCGCGCCCTTGGAGCGAATCTGATCTTAACACCGGGTCCGGAAGGTATGAAAGGCGCTTTGGCTAAAGCTGCGTCCCTGGCTGCCTCTGATCCCAATTATTTCGTGCCGCAGCAATTTGAAAATCCCGCTAACCCTGAAATCCACCGTAAAACGACCGCCGAAGAAATATGGAACGACACGGCTGGAAAATGCGATATTTTGATCTCCGGCATCGGAACCGGCGGGACGATCACAGGGGTAGGGGAGGTCATTAAGAAACGAAAGCCTTCCTTTAAATGCGTCGCCATCGAGCCGGCTGATTCGCCCATTATCTCAAAAGGCTACGCAGGCCCGCACAAGATCCAGGGCATCGGCGCCGGTTTTATCCCGAAGATCCTCAACACCAAGATAATCGATGAGGTCATCACCGTGACCAATGATGATGCCATGAAATACGCCCGCTGGGCGATGAAGGCAGAAGGCATCCTCTGCGGTATTTCATCGGGGGCGGCCATCAAAGCCGCTTGTGAGGTCGGCAAACGCGCCGAGAATAAGGGCAAACTGATCGTTGTTATTATTCCTTCCACCGGGGAACGTTATTTAAGTACGGACTTATTTGCGGAATTTGAATAAGTCATCAGTCGTCAGACGTCAGTCATCAGAAGCTGTCAGTCTGATGACTTCTGAAGACTGATGGCTGAAGACTGATGACTTCATGAGCAAAACCACTCGTTTCTTTCTTTTCCTCTTTATCCTCGCCATTTGCTGGTACCTGGGCCGGTTCATCGACGTCGATATCGAAAAATACCAGGAGCTTTTCAGCCGTTATCCGCTGTTTCTTTCCGGCGTCATTTTTGTCATCCTTTACGTGGGGGTGACGTTCTTTGTCTGGTTCGCCGCTAAAGATATCTTCCGCATTTCAAGCGCATTAATCTTCGGCCCATATGTCAGTGCGTTATTGGTCTATTTGGGGGAATTGGGCAATTGCCTTGTTCTGTTCCATCTGGCTCGTAAATTGGGGCAGGATTATGTGGTGCAGAAATTCGGTTTAAAAAAGGAAGATTTGGAAAAAAGTAAAGAAAGAAAAGGTTCGTTCGGCGCCTTTACGTTACGGATCAACCCGCTCATTCCCTACCGTTTTCAGGATCTGGGCGCTGGGCTTTCAACGATATCCTTCAAGCAGTATTTTCCCGCCATCGCCCTCGCTTCCGCCCCGCGGATCCTTTTCTTCCAATATGTGATCGCCGGGGTGGGTATGAGCATTTTCAAGGACTTCAACCACGCCACTGCCTACATGCAGGAGCACAGCGAGATCCTCATCTTCGGTAGCCTCTATTTGTTTTTTGTGATCGCTATGACGGCCGCTTATTTTATCAATAAGCGCCTTCAAAAAAGGCGGGCAACGAACATTTAAGCGGGGACGGCCTCAAGAGGCTTGACTCTTCGACTTCGCTCAGAGTCAACCCTGAGCAAACCCCGTTGTTTTTAGCGGGGTGCGTCGAATGGGTTGACGTCTTTGACCACGTATTGGTTGATATCCCAGACGATGGTGCTTTCAAAGTGCTCTTCTTCCAGATTTTTATAATGTAAGCGCATCTTAAAGGGATTGTCATGGAATTGAAGGACGAGCGAGCCCGGTGAGCCGGCGGTGACATCGAAATTATTGTCGAAGACCTTATATTCCAGCTCCATACGCCCGTTGGGGCGTAGCAAAACCAGCGGCTCGAATTTTAGAATCAGCTCTTTTTTAAAGCCGTAATCGACCGTGATAGGCAGATCATCGATCTTGACGTCTTTGGCGTAGCAATAACTTTCGTTTTTAAGATAGGCCTTAAGGTTTTCCCGGTCTACTTCAAAGGTAAGAAGGGGGAAGGTGCGTTTGCGCTTTTCTTCGGCAAGAAGTTTCTTGAGAGTGCGGATCTTAGCCAGCAGAACAAAGACTACCGCAACCAACATCCCGGCCGCGCCTAATATCAGATAAAAAAGCAGTTCAGTGTCCATATCGCTCCAATCGTACGCTCTGATTAAAGTGTACCCTATCATTATAGCCCGTGGCAAGTTTTTTTGGCAGCGGAAAGCGTAAAATTTCCTTGGCTGCTAGAAAATTCATTTCTCCGCAGCAAAGAAGATATTCCGAGCGGAGCGAGGAATTTTCTT
>Ga0209640_10004008_pt1 | contig 12939 bp, 11 predicted proteins | sample RifCSP10_1_FD_184018 | JGI IMG/M metagenome (GOLD analysis project Ga0209640, IMG submission 184018) | Soil microbial communities from Rifle, Colorado - Rifle CSP2_sed 10_1 (SPAdes) (version 2) | ecosystem: Environmental > Terrestrial > Deep subsurface > Rock core/Sediment | place: Rifle...
GAGGCGGGGTCCTGTCGGGTGCGGACGACGAGCGACGCCGTACGGGAGACCGACTGTGCGAGCGGTACGTAGACGACGTCGAGCGGCTCGTCGGACGTGAGCGGATTGGCCCGTACATCGCGCACGACGCCGATCACTTCCAACGGCCGGTCGCGCCTCACCAGGCGCTGGCCTACGGCGTCAACGCGTGGGAAATAGCGGCGCGCCGCCCGCTCTGAGACAATCGCGACGCCCGGCGCCTCCTGGCCATCAGTCGTTGCGAACCACCGACCGCGAACCAGCGCGACGTCGAGAGACTGGAGGTACGCCGGTGAAACCCGCCGTATCCCGGAGCTTGGCACGTCGTCCGGCCGCTCGGGACGCTCGTGCTCGGCGTAGAACTGCGCCCGTTGCTCGTTCCACGTCATCGGCAGCACCGTGGTCAGTTCCGCAGCCTCGACACCAGGCAGTGCCGCTGTGGCTTCGCGCAACCGGTCCCAGAAGCGCACGACCGAGCTATCGTTAGGGTAGTCGGTCTGCGGAAGCGTCACCGCGGCCGTGAGAATCTGCTCGGTACGGAATCCGGGGTAGGACACGGAGAGACGCCGGAACGTGGATGCCATGAGCGCCGCGCCCGCCACCAGCATCAGCGCCAGCGCGATTTCGCCAACCACCAGGCTTGATCGCAGCCGGCGCAGGGCGGAGCGTCGTGACTCGCCGCGCCCGGCGTCCTTCAACGAGGCGACCACGTCCACCCGGGAGCCGGCCAGCGCCGGGGCCAGCCCGAACAACACGCCGGCCACCATGGAAACGACGGCCGCGACCAGGAGCGCCCGCACATCCAGATGGATGGCGCCGAATCCCGGGATGTACTGTTGCACCTCGACCGGCACGGTCGCCTCGGTGGCCCTGACACCCCACCAAGCCAGCAGGACTCCGAGAATTCCGCCAGACAGTGCGAGCAACAGACTCTCAGTCAGGTGCTGGCTGACCAGTCGCGCCCGCGTCGCGCCCAGCGCGATCCGCACGCCTGTTTCTCGCCGCCGACCCGTGGCGCGCGCCAGCAGCAGGTTCGCCACATTGGCGCAAGCGATCAGCAGCTGGAACGCGACCGCGCCGAGCAGCACGATCATGAACGGGCGCGGGCCCTGGCCGAAAACCGCCTCGGCAGGCTGTGCGTGAAGGACGCGGTCCCGGTACGCCTCGGGCCAATCCGCGACCAGGCGCGCGCCAAGGGAGCGGACAGCAAGTACCGCGCGCTCGACGGTGACGCCGGGCGTCAGTCGTCCCATCACGAAGAAGCTGCGGGTTCCTCGATCGACTGCCTCGGCGGGCGACAATGCGAGCGGCGCCCAGACCTGCGTTCCGGCAGGGAAAACGAAGTCCTCCGGCATGACGCCGATGACCATCCAGGCTTCGCCATTGATGCGGACCGTGCGGTCCACGATGGCGGGGTCACCCGCGAATCGTCGCTGCCAGAGGCCGTGTGAGAGGACCGCCACGCGATCGGCTCCGGGCTCCATCTCGTCAGGCAGGAAGGCGCGTCCCAGCATCGGTGCGCGGCCCGCAAGGCGGAAGAAGCCGGCGCTGACGCGCGCTCCACTGACGCGTTCAGGGAGATCATCGCCCGCGATATTGGCGATGAAGTCGGTCAGCGCCGCGAAGACGGTGAACTCCTTGAGCGAAGCCAGGTCCGTGAATGTGCCCGCCGCGACCGTGGAGCTGGCCGTCGGCGACTGGGCCGGCGCGTCAGCGACGATGACGAGCCGGTCCGGTTCGACGAACTGCGGGAGCGGGTGAAACGTAAACGCCGAGGCGGTGCTGTAGACCGTGGTAACGCCGCCGATGCCCAAGCCAATGCAGAGGATCGCGAGCACTGTGACGAGTGGCGCCGCGCGCAGGGCGCGAACGGCGAGTCGGATGGTGAAGCGGGGATCGGGCATGCGAGCTCTCGGTGGCACGTCGTCGGCGCGAGCTTCGGCCGAAGTCGTCTACTCTTACAACGGCCGCGAGCGAGTCGACGTTTCGGACACCAGCGCACTGTCGCACCACGTTCGGTCGTTCGTGTCCGACGATCCCTTACCGGCTCTGACTCTGCCGCTGAACGCTATCCGCTGAACGCTATCCGGTTAGGCGCCGTCGGAGACCACGATGCTCCTCCTGGGTCTGTCTGTCTCCCCGCCGCGTACCAGAGCCCGACTGACCCGTTCCCGAACGGCCGTGATTTCGTAAGCGTGAAATTCAAGGGCGCCTTCAGTCCGGCGAACAGCGACTTGCCCGCGCCAAGACCGATGGGATTCACGACCACTTGAATCACGTCCACGAGCCCGGCTTCGGCGAGTTGTATCAGTACGCTGCCGCTGCCAAGGATCGTCATGTTCGGCCCTGATTCGGATTTCATCCGGCGAATCGTACCGGCCAGGTCGTCCTTCACGAGTGTCGTGTTGCTCCACTCTGCCTCTCCCAGCGTCCGAGAGAACACGACCTTCGGCAGCGCATTCATCTGGGCTGCGACCTCCGGCATAGCCTGCGCCGCCATCGGCGTAGGCCACCACGCGGCCATCATCTCATAGGTGACTCGACCGAACACGAGGACGCCGCCGCCGGCGGCGTTGCCGGCGACGAACTCATTCCATTCCCTGTCGTCGGCGCTCTTGTGGGCGAAGCTCATGTCGCCCTTCGCGTCGCAATAGTACCCATCGACGCTGACATGCATGAACGCCGAGAGCTGGCGGCTCTGCTTGCGCGTCATCGCCAGTCCGCCGGTTGATTGAGGTAACGCAATGAGCCCGGGGTGGTGAGCGACTCTCCCGTCTCGAGCAGGGTCTTGAGTCCCGACAGGATCATCGGCCAGCCGCCGTAGAGCTCCGAGTTCGCGTCGGCGCGCAGGCGATCGTGCGTAACCGTCAGGCGACAGGAGTCGCCCACGGGCTCGATGTCCCAGGTGACGCGCGACGTGCCCTCGTCCTTGACTGCGTCGCTCCAGAGCGCGCGAAATGTCTGCACCAGTCGGCGCGGCGGTTCCACCTCGAGGTTCTCCCCTTCGGCGATCTGGAAACCTTCAGCGGCGGTGTCCGCGGTCGCGCCGGCGTGGTACGACGAGCCAGGGGTCCACGTCGAGTGCACGGCCACTCCGAACGAGTACTTGGCGCGCAGCTCGGGGTCCGTGATCGCCTGCCACAGCCGTTCGGGCGTCGTCTTGATGTAGATCTCGTAGACTTTCTCCATCTCGTCCTCCTCGATGTCGGCCTTGAGGCCGGTGAGCAGCGCGGCCATGGGGGCGGCGTACTTGTCGATCCACCGGTCGTGGACCTGGCGTATTGGAACGGCGTTCAGGAAATGGAGCTTCTCTCGCCCGCGTCGCTTCGTGACAATGAGCCCTGCGTCCTCGAGCACGCGGAGGTGCTTCATGACGCCGAAGCGCGTCATCGCCAGCCGCCGCTCCAGTTCGCCGAGTGTCTGTCCGTCGCGCTTGAACAGCTTGTCGAGCAGTCGCCTCCGGGTGGGGTCCGCCAGCGCCTTGAAGACCAAGTCCATGGAAAGGGCAATATGTGACCATTTAGTCACATGTCAAGCGGTCTATCGAACCAGCCTCAGAGACTCGCCCTGGGAATGCGGCCATGGACGCATCAGTCGCCGCACTTCCCGCCTTCATCGCCAGGACGCCGTTCGATTACGGGTTCGTCTCCCGGGAGGGGTACCCTCGATTCCGCTCCATCGCTCACCTCACGCGAGCTCGCGATATTGTCGAAACTGGTTCAGGGCATTCCCATGGCTGCCTCTTGTGGACCACGGGACGAAAGGCGGGGTGAGGCTGCTCGACCGTTGACTGAGTCGTTGGCGTTAGGCACCGAACGGCAATTCCGGGAGCCCCATGGGGAAGCGACTGCGCAAGCAGGCCCTGATGGACGAGATCCGTCGCGAGCGCGCGGCGCTTGATGAAACGCTGGTTGGTCTTACGCCACGCCAGATGACGAGAGCCGGGGTCACCCGAGGCGGGTGGTCGGTCAAGGATGTGCTGGCGCACCTGGTCGAATGGCAGCAGATGAACCTCGATTGGTATGCCGCCGGCTTGCGGGGCGAGAAGCCGGCAATGCCGGCACCGGGCTACACGCTCCGGGAACTGCCGCGGCTGAACGAGATGATCTACCGCAAGCATCACCGGCGGTCCCTCCAGGCGGTTCGGCGAGATTTCGAATCGCACCATGACCAGATCGTAGCCCTCATCTCCAGTCTGTCCGACTCTGACCTGGTTACTCTGGGGCGGTTCTCCTGGACTGGTCCTTCCTGGACACTGAGCGACTACTTGCGCGCCAGCACCGCCGCGCACTACCTGTGGGCTCGGACCCGCATTCGTCGTTGGCGGCGCGCCGAGTCGAGAACCAGGTCTTGACCTTCCGTTGTGCCAAGCGTTAGGCGTACCGACAGGTTTCCGTCGTGCAGAAGGACGAAGGTCGAGTACTTCCGCGAAGTCGGACTCTACGACACGGTTACGGTCACCTATGCAGTATTGGCGATGAGTGCGGATGGCGCGCGGTTCGTGATCGAGAACGAGATCTGGCTGTCTTCCGGCGAGCGCGCGGCCACGGTACGCTCGACCGGAGGCTGGCTCGACCTGCGTGCGCGAAAGCTCGTGGCTCCGCCACCGGCTGTTCACGGCATTCGCCGAGGTGCCTCGCGTGCCAGGTTTCGTCGAACTGCCCTCCACGTCTGGCAAGGGACGCGATACGGCGGCCGGAGCGGCACCAGCCGAGGAACGAGACACCTGAGTCACTTCAGGTGTTGAACACGGGAACTGCAGCAATCACCCACCGGAGTCAAACTCGGTGAAGGAACAGTTCAGCGCACGACTGCGGTCTGGAAGAAAAAGTCGAGCATCGCGTTGAGCGGCGAGGCATTCCCCCGCAGTCGGCTTCGCAGGGCTGCTCCTTCCCAGCAGTCAACCAGCAGGCCTGCCATTCGACGCGTGTCGGACTCGGCTGGGATGTCGCCTCGCAGCCGTGCCTCTTCCAGGCAATCCGCAGTCCGCTCAGCAATCTCGGAAAGACACTGCTCGATCCTTCGCCGGAACACGTCGTTCGTCCCCGACAGCTCCTGCCCGAGCCCACCCAACAGACAGCCCAGATAACCCTGCTTCCTGTAACTCTGTCGAGTCGACTCAAAGAACCGGCGCACTCGCTCGAGTGGGGGCCGGTCTTTCTCTCCCAGGCAATCGTCAAGACCAGCATGGACCTGACGCATGTACTGGTCGATGACCTGGAGCGCGAAGTCCTCTTTGTCCTTGAAATGATGATAGAACGAACCCTTCGGCGCACGCGCCGCCTCAAGCAGGGCTTGGATGCCCAGCCCGTTGTAGCCATGCTCGAGCAGCATGGCCAGGCCAACATCGAGCAGGCGTTGCTTGGTTGAGTGCGTCAGCTTCTTGTGGTCGAGTAACGGTACCAGGGGAACAAAGGCCAGGCCACTCAACGCAGCGTCAGCTCGTGACCTTCTCGATCATGTGGCTGATGACCAGACTGTGCTCGCGCTGCGGGCTGAACATGACGATTTCGGCATCCGCGTCGACCCTGACGTTATGCCCAGGCGCCCAGTAGAACAGGTCGTTGGCAGTCACGGTCTCCTGCGCACCGCTTGCGTCAGTCGTCGTGAGCTCGCCGCGCAACACGAAACCCCAGTGAGGGCACTGACAAAGGTTGCCTTCGAGTCCCTGGAAGAGTGGGGTGGTATCGACCCCCGCCGCCAGAGTGAAATACTCGCCGCTGATCTTGTCGAATCCGCGCACGTCGCCAAAGTCCTTTCGCTGGCGGATTACCACACCTGGAATTTCCAGCCTGACGTCCACGTTCTCCTTCGCAACTCGCATGGTCGTGTCTCCTGTGCGTCGGCAAGGGTCCGAGTAGACCGAATGGTCTAGTCGGGGAGTATACCGCGTTTGCGGACCCTGTCAAAGAGGCGCCGGTCGCCCAGGCGTCAGCCGACATCAGCGGGGGAAATCCCTACGTTTTGTATGGCTCCGACCGGGGTTCGAGACGTCGGTGGCGTCCCATTCTTCGACACGTTCAATTGAGCGCTGACCGCAGCGCGCCAAATGCGTCAGTCAGCACGCCCACCAACGACTGACGAACCACGCTGCACGTGAGGGAGAACCAAATGGCTCGGCGAACCGACAAGCTCATCGCCCATCTCAACGAAGACCTCGCTGGAGAGTTCGGCGCGATCATTCAGTATCTCATCTATGCCGCCAAGGCCACCGGTCCTTACCGGCCCCAGTTGGCTCAGTTCTTCCTGGCCGAAGTGGCGGACGAGCAGCTCCACGCCCAGTTCCTCGCCAACAAGATCGTCGCGCTTGGCGGTGAGCCAACCACGGTCCCGCGACCGGTCGCGCCGGCGAAGACCAATCATGAAATGCTCGAAGCGATCCTCGTGGCCGAACGGCGCGCCACGAAGGACTACACCAAGCGCGCCGAGGAAGCCGAAGCCAGTGGTGACAAGGGCCTTGCCGTGCAGCTCGAGGACATGGTTCGTGACGAGAGCGGACACGCCGAGGAAACAGAACGCATGCTCCGCGATTGGCCGGTCTGAATGACGAACGAACTTGCCTTCAATGCGCGCAGCGAGGCTGCCGCATTCGTCGCGGCACTCTCTCGCTATCTGAACTCTCCGGCCAGCACACTGCCGAACCGGAGCGAAGCACGCGTGTGGTACAGGCCCGGCACGCCGGGCGGCAAGGTGCAATTGTACCTGTCGGATCGCGCTCTCGAGGCCACTGCGAGTGTTTTCTCACCGGTACCCGATATTACGGCGCAACTGACTGACCCTCCTCAAGGTTCGGTGCTGGTGCTGGAAGGAGGAACTACGCCACCGCTCGGCCTCGAGGAGGCCGAGCGGCGCCTGACGACGGCAGGAGGCTAGGCGGGCGAGCAAGTTGAGCGAGGGAAGCGGACGATTCACCATTCTGTGTCCGCTTCCCGAGTCATTGCTTCACTTTGAGCCAGCGCCCACCAGTTCTTCGATGGGCTTGCCATCGGGGCCAAGGCGCTCGATGCCCACCTGCTGAGAACGGACCTATATCCGTGCCGACCTCGCGGGCCATCCGGAGCTGCGCCGCGGGAACTCCACGGCAAATGGCGAAGGTCGGCGGCTGCGGATGCACACGCTGTCAGAGATCAGGCGCGTATTGCAGGGATTCGTCCGATGTGAGACTGTAGATGCCTGCATAGCGTTCACCATACCGGAATCCGCCAATGCTCCAGACCTGGATTCACCGCATCAAACCCGGCAAGGAAGCCCGCCTTCGCGATTGGCTCGCCGAGTTGACCTTTCGCGCCGATGAAGTCAGGCAGTCGTTTTCCGCCGCGGGAGTCCGTGCCGAGCAGGCCTTTGTGCTGCCGGGGGAGACGGGCTGGCTCCTGATCTACGTGAGCGAAGCGATGGATCACGTGCACGCCGCGAACGTATTCGCGGCGTCTGGTCTCGCCATCGACCTGGAGCATCGCGAAACGATGGTGGAGTGCATCGAAGAGACGCTGAACGAGGCGCCAGTCTACAACGTGGTTGGGTAACCGCTCGTCAGGAATGACACCTGACGCCTGAAAAGCGAGAGGCTCCTCCTGGAACCATCAGGTCAGGCATGGATTCGTGCCGCCCTTCGCGGCGGCGTCGCGTACTTTCTCATAGGCAGGGTCTTCGCGCTGCCGTCGGATCACGTGCACGCGTGGCGACTCGCGGCCTGGTTGGCCAGTGGCATTGTCTACGCGGCGCATATCTGGCACGAGCACTATCGACTGCGAAGCTCGCCTGGATCGGGTGCTTTGCATGTGGCCGTTGCGGTTGCGATCGGGGCATTCCTTCTGGCGGTCGCCGGAATGATTCACTCTCTGTCGACCGCATCAGGGATTCGACCGACCTGGCTTGTGGCGCTTGTCGCCTGGCCGGCTTTCACCGCTGCTCCGGCGTTTCTTGTTGCACTGATGGCAGGGGTCATGCTGGCGCGGCGCCAGCGCAGCGCTGACCCCGCCTAGCTGCGGACCGTCCCTTGCTCGTGGGACGAGCGCGGAATCACCGCTCGAACTCGACCGCGCCCGCGCTGAAAGCCCACGTGCCCGGATCACCGCACGCGCCGGGACCTATGCCCTCCACCTTGAGGCGCACTGCCGAGACCAGCTGCAACAACACGCGCTGATTCCGGGAGACAGTGTAGCAGATGATCTCTCCGACGGTCGCCACGTATCGGAAGTCGAGATTTGTCCGCCCGATCGGCACTGGCGGGAAGGTGTAGACATTGGCCGGGAGCGACGGAATCGACGTGCCGACCGAAAAAACACCCAGCGAGGGAACAACGTTGTCGTGCGCCAGCGCGAGGTGCGGGTCTTCGGGATAGGTAGGGCTGCCGGGCTGGAACCAGCGTCCCGCTGCCGTGTTCACCACGTCCTGCGCCACGTCGCCACAGACGGGGGGCGTCCTGCGGACCGCTCCCTGTGTCCCGAGCTTCGACCGAAGCTGGTCGCCGATGGGCGCGACGAAATAGTCGATCGCGCAAGCGACATGCCTGTCACCGAAGTCCCCGACAGCATCACTCAGGCGGGCAGGATTTGCCCACGAAACGTTGACGCGACGGTCCCTGGCGAAGACATCGAGCGTGCCGCCCGTCACGCCAATCGCCTCACCTGCCGCCATCGAGACGTTCACGCTTTTCCGGCACTGCTGGTACGTGAAGCCACCCGTCGGATACGGCGCGGCACACTCGCCGTCGAGCGCACCGACCTTCGCACTGAATTGCGTCCCCAGGCGCGCCACGTGCCCGAGCTGGATCATCACGTCGGCGCACGGGAAGAACGTCACAGAGTAATCGTCGAGGTCAGGTTGACCTCCGCCAGTGCGATGCTGCACCAGCACCTCGGTCACGACGATGTCACCCGGCGCGACAATCGCCGCAGTGGCCACCGCCATGTAGAAATAGAGGTGGTCGGTCGGGAAGGTGTGAGGCGGCGGGTTGAGATTCCCGAGCGGAGAGATGAAGCGGATGTTCTCGAACAGAACGAGGGAGGTCGTCAGGAACTGCGGCGCGCTGCAGTTGGCGAGTCCACCAGGCGGGCCGAGGCCGGTGGGTCCTCCGTTTCCACCATGATTACCACACCCGAGCGCGAGCCCAATGGCACCGCAGGCAACAACCAATGCAGGCGCCTTCGACCGTGGTACCAACTGACCTCCTGACCGACGGATCGAGAGCCACGGCGAAAGGTCGCACTCGTCAGGCTCATCGCTGGCGAAACCTGCCGCGACTGCGGCGTCTTGTCGAGATGAGCCGCGTTCAGGAAGGACGGCGGGTCAGAGGCGCCGTTGTCAGGATTCCCCCGGCGGTGGACGCGGGCAAAGCCCTGCCACTCCCTCAGGAGTAGCCCGACAGATCCGCCTTACCTGCCTGCCTGATACTGGTTGCAAGGGACCAGCGGAGCCTCGGTCACATCGTGCGCGGCGCTGCCTGATCCCGTAGTCTGCCGGTGGGAGGCCGCAACCACTGGAACTGGCGCGCACCCATCGGCGAACCCTTGAACGGGAGCGCTGGTGGCGACGTCGTTGGAACCTGCGGCATCCGTTGTTGACGCGCCGCCTGACGCAGCGCGGCGCGAGGCGACTTTGGCCGAGCACACGCTGGAGGTTGTCTCCGACGCCGGCGAAGGCGCGCAGAAGTGCGGACAGATCTTCGGCGCCGTGTCCGCCCGGATGCGAAACGGCGTGTGGACGGTGGAGATCATCCCCGCCGAGATCCAGCCGCCGCCGCGCGTCCCCGAGGGAGCGAGCGGCATCCGCATCCGGCTCGGCTCGCGCGAGATCACCAACTGGGGCGACCAGACCAACCTCGTCGTCGCCTTCAATGAACAGGTGCTTCTCGCCCGTCACCGGCTCGGCGCGCTAGCCGAGGACGCGGTGCTGCTGCTCGAGGATACGTGGGCGACACACGAGGACGAGGCCGTGCGCGCCGCGTGGAACGCGGCGATGAACGAGCTCTCATCCCGCAGCTACCGCATCATCCCGGTTCCCATGGAGGCGCAGTGCCTTTCGCTGGTCGATAATCCGCGGAAGGGCAAGAACATGTTCGCCCTGGGGATGCTGGCGTGGATCTACCGTCGGGACCTCGAGCGAATCGCCGAGCAGATCGCGCACGCGTTCCGCAAGAAGTCAGAGGACGTCTACAGTCAGAGCGTGGCGCTGGTGCAGCTCGGCTACGACTGGGCGGGCAGGCACCTCGATTTCCGGATCACGGTGCCTTCCATGGAAGGCGGCCGGCCGATGGTGGTGATGAATGGCAACGAGGCGCTGGGGATGGGAGCGATCGCCGCCGGCATGGAACTGTGCGCGATGTATCCGATCACGCCGGCCACGTCGGTCTCGCATTACCTGAGCGAGGTCTTCGAGAAATTCGGCGGCGTCGTGCACCAGGCGGAGGACGAGATCGCAGCGGCGGGTGTGGCGATCGGGGCGTCGTACTCGGGCAAGGTCGCATTCACCATCACGTCTGGTCCGGGGCTCGCTCTCAAGACCGAGTTCATCGGACTCGCGATCATGACCGAAGTGCCGCTCGTCGTCGTCGACGTGCAGCGCGGCGGTCCGAGCACCGGCCTGCCGACGAAGGTCGAGCAGTCTGATCTCTTCGCCGCGCTATTCGCCCAACCCGGCGACGCGCCACGCATCGTGCTCGCGCCGGCGACCATCGAAGAGTGCTTCCACGTCATGGTCACGGCGCGACGCCTGGCCGAGGCTTTCCGCACCGTGGTCATCGTGCTCTCCGACGCGAACCTGGCCACGGGTGTTCAGCCCTTCCCGCGGCCCGCGCTGGACGTGCGCTGGCAGGCGGCTCCGGTGGACCTCACGGCCCTGCCTGACGAGTTCAAGGCTTACGGATGGAATGCCGAGACGGGGCTGTCGCGCCGGGCGATTCCGGGGCAGCCCGGAGGCATGCATACGCTGACGGGGCTGTCGCACGATGATCGGAGCAAGGTGGCGTACAGCGCCGGGGTGCATCAGCAGGGTTCGGCCATGCGCAGCAGGAAGCTGGCGGTGCTGCAGTCGACGCTGGAGCCGCCCGTGGTGTACGGGCCTGACGCAGGTGAACTCCTCGTCGTCGGATGGGGCAGCACCAAAGGAGCCATCGAAGAAGCGGTTGACCGGGCGCGTACCGAGGGGCGGGCGGTGTCGTCACTGCACCTGCGATTCCTGTCGCCCCTCGAGCCGGGGCTGCGTGAGATCTTCGCGCGCTTCAAGCGCGTGATGACGGTGGAGATCAACTACAGCGACGAGCCTGACGATCCATACATCACGGGGGAGAACCGCCGTCGTGGACAATTGGCGTGGCTGCTGCGCGCGGCAACGCTGGTCGACATCGACTGCTGGACCCGCGTCCCCGGCGAGCCGTTCAAGCCGGCGACGATCCTGGAGATCATCCGGCGGCGCACCGTTGTGACGGAGGCATCATGACCGACCTCGGGTGCGGGCTGCTGGGCGCGGCCGACGATGAGGACCGCGAGTACGCGCTGAGCGACTATGAAGGAGCGCGCGCCCGCTGGTGTCCGGGTTGTGGCGATCATTCGGTGCTCACGGCGGTGCAGAAGCTGCTGACCGCGGAGCAACTCAAGCCCGAGACCACGGTCTTCGTTTCCGGGATCGGTTGTTCGAGCCGGTTCCCGCACTACCTGACCACCTACGGCTTCCACGGGATCCACGGTCGCGCCCTTCCCGTGGCGACGGGCATCAAGCTGCATCGTCCCGATCTGGACGTCTTCGTGGTCATGGGCGACGGCGATTGCACCTCAATCGGCGCCGGACACTGGATCCACGCGCTGCGCTACAACCCCGACCTGACCGTGATGCTGCTGGACAACGGCATCTACGGACTCACGAAGAACCAGACGTCGCCCACCACGCCGCAGGGCCTGGTGAGCAACACGCAACCGCGGGGCTCGCTGCTGCCGGCACTCAATCCCCTCACCGTGGCGTTAGGCGTGACCAACGCCTCGTTCATCGCGCAGACGGCGGAGTTCGTGCCGGCGCATCTCTACGCGACGCTGCGCGCCGCGCACAAGCACCGCGGGTTGGCCTTCGTGCGCATCCTCCAGCGCTGCCCCATCTACACGCCCGGCATCTATGGCGAGGCAGTGAAGAAGCCGGCGCTGGTGGAGCTGCTCGTTCACGATGACGGCGTGAATGTCCCCGCGCTGGAGAGTGTCTATCAGCAGCGCCGGCAGCATGACCCGTCCGACCTCGCAGCCGCTCGCGAACTGGCGCAATCAGCAGAGCCGATCCGGCTCGGCGTCTTTTTCCGAGATCCATCCAGGATCTGCTACGAGACGCTGCGGCGCGTCCCCGGCCGGACCGCGCGCGAACGACTCACCCTGCTGGACACGGAGCTGGACCGCTATGCCGTCTGACCTCGTCTCCGGCACGAATGTGCAGCGGGCGCAGGAAGCGCTTGCGCCCGTGCATCACGCCTTCCGCGCGGCGGTCGAAAGCGCCCTTGCCCGTGGAGAGGCATGGTGGAACGAGCAGGCAGCGAGCGACGTGGATCGCGCGGCGCGAATAGGCGCTGAACTGGGCGCGTTCGCCGCGGGCCGCGTGGACCCGAGCCGCTTTGCCGCGTTGTTCGGTCGCCCGCGCGCCTTGACGCCCGAAGTCCGGAAGGAGATGAAGCGCGCGCTGGACGCGTTGCGCGAAGCCTGCGCCGAAATCGAGGTGATGACGGTGTCGGTCGACGCAGACAGATCATTGGCGTCCACGATCGACGACGCGCTGGCGGAGGCCGGTCGCGTCTTCGCGGCTGCGCGCGTGATCGAGTGGGTGCGCGCGGACCACAAATCCACTGAGCCGGCGCCCACCGTCGTCCATTTGCCGTTTCACTCGTGGACCCGTGCCGAACGCCGCTCGGCGCCACCGCTCGTCACCACGGTCGTCGGCGCTGACCTTCAC
>Ga0209640_10004009_pt1 | contig 12938 bp, 13 predicted proteins | sample RifCSP10_1_FD_184018 | JGI IMG/M metagenome (GOLD analysis project Ga0209640, IMG submission 184018) | Soil microbial communities from Rifle, Colorado - Rifle CSP2_sed 10_1 (SPAdes) (version 2) | ecosystem: Environmental > Terrestrial > Deep subsurface > Rock core/Sediment | place: Rifle...
CCTGCAGCACGATCCCCGTCTGCGCGTAGGTCCGGAACCCCTGCAGCGACGCCTCCAGCCGGTAGGGACCGACGGGCAGGTTGGGCATCAGGTAGTTGCCGTCGCCGTCGGTGACGGCGGTGCGGGTAAAACCGGTGTCCGTCTGGGTGAGGGTGACGGTCACGCCGGGGAGAACGGCACCGCTCTCGTCGCGGACGATGCCGCTCAGCTCCGCGGTGGCCTGCGCCGCGGCCGGCGACGCGGTCAGCAGCACGGCCAGAAAGCAGCCAAACGCAGCTCTCAATGTGCGCACGTCAATATCCTCTCTGAACCACGAAGAACACGAAGAACACGAATTCAAAAAACGTCTTCGTGATCTTCGCGACCTTCGTGGTTGCTTTTTGCGGCGCCGTTACCTGCCGACCGGGTTGAAGTCGTGGCCGCCGGGCAGTCCGTACTGGTTGTTCTCGATGCAGATGTACTCGAGGATTTCGCTGTCGGGCGACCCCAGTTCGGCGGTGAACGTCACGTCGAACGGCCTCGTATAAGCGCCGGGATCGTCGATCGTGACGACCCGGGTCAGCTTCGTGAACTCGGGGCGCGTCCAGCGTTCGATCGTATGCAGCTGCTCGGTGTGCGGATGGCCGCGGCGGTCGAACCAGAACTTGTCGTTGAACCCGATCGAGTCGACGACGAGCGTGTCGCCCTCCCACCGGCCGATCGAGTGGCCGAACCACGTCGGGGTGGGATCCACCGGGTGCTTCCGCCCGTCCATGAAGATCTGACGGAAGCTGTGCATGTTGCCTTCGTACAGCAGGAAGATGTGCGTCGGCTTCGTCGTCGGGTACTGGACGAGCCGCCACGCAAAGTCGGCGGCCATGCGTGGGACGCCGGCCGGCATGCAGTAGTTGTACGGATCCTGCGCCTCAGTGCGCGTCGCGAAGATCGCCTTCGCCGCCGGCGTCATGATGCTTTCCAGGTACCCGCGCTTCAGGCCGCCCTGCTGGCCGATGTCGCCGACAGGACCCCCACCCGACCACACGCCGCCCAAATCCACCGTGCCGTCGGGCAGCCGCGGCACCGCGCGCGTGGGCGCGGGCGCCGCGGGACGCGGGCCGTTGGTGCCGCCGAGGCGGGTCGGAAGCTCCTGCGCCGCCAGCGACACGCCAAGCGCGACCACCAAGAGTGGTACGACAGCCGCCCTTCTCATGACCGCGCTCCCTGCTTTACTTTTCCGTTTCGCCCTTGACCGGAGGCTGGAGGCCCTGCGCGAGACCGTACTGGTTGTTCTCGATGCAGATGTATTCGAAGATCTCGCTGTCGGGTGTCCCGAGCCGCGCCGTGTAGGTCACCGTGAACGGCCGCGTGAACGCGCCCGGGTCGTCGATCGTCACCTCGCGCTTCATCGTCGTGAAATCGGTGCGCGTCCACCGCTCCACGAGGTGGAGCTGCTCCGTGTGCTGAATCCCGCTGCCATCCAGCCAGAATCTGTCGTTGACCCCGATGGTGTCGACGACGAGCGTCGGACCTTCCCAGCGCCCCGTGGAATGGCCGTACCACGTCGGCGACGGATCCACCGGATGCTTGCGCCCGTCCATGAAGATCTGCCGGTACGTATGGGCGTTCCCTTCCTGGAGCATGAAGATGTACTTCGCATTTACCGTGGGATGCTGCACTAACCGCCACCCGAAGCCCCCCGTGATGCGCAGAGGCCCGCCGGGCAGACAGTAGTTATACGGATCCATCCCGTCGTTGCGGGATTGCATGAGCTTCTTGGTATGCGGCAGCAGGATGGTATCGAGCTCGCCCGGCTTGAGCAGCCGCCCGATCTCCTCGCCGCCGCCGCCCGTCCAGACGCCGGACAGGTCGATCGTGCCGTCGGCGAGCTTGGGTGCGGGGCGGCTCGATTCGGCTGTCGTGGGCGTCGGGCCATTCGAGCCGCCGAGGCGCCGGCCGAGCTCCTGCGCCTGTACCAGCGCCATGCTGAGCGCGGCGATCGTCAGCGAGACGAAAAACAGCCTTCTCACGGGATCCTCCAAAACATTGCGGACGTGCGGGCCGACCAAGGTCGGCCCCTACTTCTCTGTTTCACCTGGCGTCGGCGCCTGGAGGCCCTGCGCCAGACCGTACTGATTGTTCTCGATGCAGATGTATTCCATGATCTCGCTGTCGGGCGTGCCGAGCTTCGCCGTATACGTGACCGTGAACGGCCGCGTAAATGCGCCGGGGTCCTCGATCGTCACCTCGCGCCGCAGCGTCGTGAAGTTCGTCCGCGTCCACCGCTCGATGAGATGGAGCCGCTCGGTGTGCGGAATCCCGCTTCCATCCAGCCAGAACCGGTCGTTCAACCCAATCGTGTCGACGACAAGCGTCGGACCTTCCCACCAGCCGATCGAATGGCCCAGCCACGTCGGCGAGGGATCCTCAGGATGCTTGCGCCCATCCGTGAAAATCTGCCGGTACGTGTGGGCGCTCGCTTCCTGCAGCTGGAAGATGTACTTCGCGTTCACCGTCGGGTGCTGTACGAACCGCCACGCGAACCCCCCGGTGAGCCGGAGCGGACCGCCGGGCAGGCAGTACTGATAGGGATCCATGCCGTCGTTGCGCGACGCCATCAGCTTCTTCGCCCACGGCTGCAGGATGGTGTCGAGCTCGCCCGGCTTGAGCAGCCGCCCAATCTCGGTCTCGCCGCCGCCCGACCAGATGCCCGACAGGTCAATCGTGCCATCAGCCAGCTTGGGCGCGGGGCGGTTCGGTTCGGCAGGCACCGTCGTGGGCCCGTTCGCCCCGCCGAGGCGAAACACACGCGGCTCCTGCGCCGCCGCCAGCGCGATGGTCAGCGCGACGATCGTCAGCGAGACGAAAATCAGTCTTTTCACCTGGACCTCCGGGACACTTCTGATCTATTGGCCCGGCTTGCCGACAAACAGCGCCTTGCCTTCGGCCGTCGTGATCGAGCTGGCAATCGCGCGTTCAGTCACCGCGCGGCCCCCGAACCCGCCGATGGTGACCTCGGTGCCGACCGGGAGGGTCTTCCGAGTCCATCCGGCGCGCTCCAGCGCGAGGGTGCTCGCCATCTCGAAATTCCAGGTCTTCATGGTCCCGTCGGGGTTCTTCACGTCGACATAGAAGTGGGTGTGTGGATTCGTCCACTCGACCTTCGAGACGACGCCCTTCACGGTGACAGGCTTGCCGCCGTCATAGTCAGCCGTCCACGAGTGGTGCGCCGCAAGCGGCGCCGCCAAGCACAGGGCGAAACCGGCCATCAGAACCCAAAGCTTCATCTTCATTGCCACTCCTCCTAGATCCGTCAGGCGCATAGCTTAAACCAATAAATGCACGCGTGCATCTAGTCGCGGCGGCCGGGGCCCCGCGGCTCGGCGCCTCCATCGATCAGGACGCCAAGCACCCCCACCACCGCCAGTACGACGATAACCACGACAGAAACAGTCAGTACGAAAGCCATCAGAAGGCATTCCCGAGGAAGGGCAGCATGCGGCCCCAGTAGATGACCCCCACCCACGCCACGATGGCGGTGGCGGCAATCGCCTTGTCGAGCATGGCGGCCTCGTCACCCGGCTCGAGCGCCCAGATCTTGTCGAACACCGTCAGGTACAGCAGGTCGACCCCGGCAACCATCAGGCAGATGATCTTCCAGAGGAACGGCGCATTATTGGTGTACTGCTCGGGAGCCGCGATGAAGAACAGCATCCCGGTGATCAGGTTGACGCCGAATCCGAGCATCCCCCACGGCAGCATCCGGTGCAGGGAGGCGAACGACACCCCCCTCAACCCGCCAAGGAGCCGCAGGTTCACGGCGAACAGCACGCCGAAGAGCAGCGACAGGCCGATGAAGTGCAGCGTCTCGGCGGCCGGCCAGACCCACGGCCTGGTCGTCACGAGGTCCTGCACGGCGGCCGCGCTGATCCAGACGCCGGCCGGAGCGATCGCATCCGCGTCCAGCTTGATCTCGGGATGCCGGATCTCGCCGCCGATGTTGGCGGCGGGCGCGACGACGGCGAGCGTCAGCACCGCCAGCAGCAGGATGGCGCCGGTTGTCCAGCCCGCGGAGCGTCCGTGCCGGCGGAACTGCCACAGTGCCAGCCAGGCGACGAAGCCGGTGATCATCATCAGGATGAACGCCAGGAGCGCCGCGTCGTGGTGTGCCGCGATGGCCGCGGCCGAGACGTCCGGGCGCCCCTGGAGGGCCTGCTGCGCCGCCACGCCCGTCAGGTACACGGGCAGCGTCGCCAGCGCGATCAGAAAGAAGACCTCGAGGCTGGCGTGCTTCAGGTGCTCGTTGCGGCGCACCAGCGCCAGCAGGAACAGCCCGACGCCGATGACCGTGCCGACAGTCGGCACGTGGTTCATCAGCAGGTGCAGGTGCGTGATGTTCATGAACGGCATGGACTTACCTCACCTCAATTGACATACGCGAGCAGGCGGCCCGAGATGATCGCGGCGACCCAGGCCCCCAGCGATGCGACCGCCAGGCCGCGCGTCGCCCCGTTGACCGCGACCGGCTCCGTCTTCGCGCCGTAGACCTGCCGCCTGATCAGGATCATCGTGGCCACGCCGAGGCCGACGAACAGTAGCTTCACGAAGAAGAGCCACTGCGTGCCGCGCGACGTCGCGTCGGCGGCGAACAACATCGTCCCGGTCACGAGGTTGAGCCAGAAGCCCGCCCACATGATGCGATACAGCGATTCGAGCGGCCCGAGCGGCATCGTGCGTCCGATGCCGAGCAGGCGCAGGTCGAGCAGCGCGCTCGCGCCGACCAGCACGCCCATCCCGAAGGTATGGAGCGTCAGAATCGTGGAGAACGCCCAGATCGTGGGCGCCTCGCGCACCCAGATCGAAAACCCGGTCCCTTCGAGCCATCCGAGAAAATCCATCATGCGGGATCCCCGCTCAATCTCGTCACCATCAAGACCCTTTCAAAACGAAACCGGGTTTGGTTTTTTCCATCCTCGAAAGAAAAAGCCAAACCCGGTTTTCTTCCGCCGCGGTTACGCCCGGCGGATCAGGCGCCGCCGCGGCCGCGGCCGCCGGTCGCCGAGTAATTGAAGGCGATGTCGGCATCCTCCTCGTTCACCTTCGGCGCGCCCCACTTGAGGACGCCGCGAAGCTGCGGCGCCGGCTGCGCGAGGGTGATCGTGACGGTCTGGTGATCGCCGGGCGCCAGGCGTCCCACTTTCCACGTCGCCACGTCGCCCTTGGCCGCCGCGTCCGGCTTCACGCCGTCGAACGAACCGGTCGTCCCAACGACCTTTGCGCCCGCGGGCAGCGTCAGCGACACCGTCACGTCCTCGTCCGTGACGCCTTTGCCCTTCACGCTGTTATTCACGACGTCAATCGTATACGTCACGCCGCTGGCGCCGGGCGCTCCGGCCTTGACGCTGGCGCTCAGCACGGGAAGGAACACGCCGAGATCGTTGTTCATCCAGTCCCAGATCTCCCGCAGCGTCTTCTCAGGCAGCCGCGCCGGCGTGTAATTGCCCATGCGGAGCCGGTTGCGGCCGGGCGGGCCGACGTGCCCCGGCGTCACCGGGTCGATGGTTGGATCCTGGGCAAGCAGGGCCATCTGCTCGCGCTGCGTCGTGGTGTGCTGATACACCTGGCGCTTGAACCACTCGAAGTCGCCGGTCACCTCGTGGGCGCCGTGCCGCGGCGTCGTGATCGTCACGCCGTGGCACTGCCCGCAACCCAGCACGCCAACCATGAGCTGCTGCCCGCGCGGCGCCATCTTCGGCAGCGGTGTGCGCCACTCGATCATCGTCTTCTCGGGCGCCGGCAGGCTGTTGAAATACGCGACCATGTCGGCGATTTCCTGATCGTTGAGCTCGGATGCCGGGTACGCCACCATGCGGCCCAGCGGATTCCGGACGTAGGCCCGGAAGCGCGCATAGGTGAGGTTTCGGCCCGCAAGCGGCGGACCGAAGCGCCCCTCGCCGGTGATGCCGTGGCAATTCGAGCACGAGGTATTGCCAAACGTGTAATGCGCCTTGCCGGCCGCTGGATCGCCGGGCTTAAGGCCTGGGGCCGGAGCATCCTGCGCCCTGGTGCTTGCGGCGGCGAGCGGTAACGCGAGGACGAAAACGGCGATGAGGAATCTGCGCATGGGTCGCTCCCTCACTGGTGAGACATGATCACCGCGCCTGGTCTGCGCGGCACGGCGTCGGATCCCAGCCCTGCTTGTCTGGAATCTTCCTGAAATGGTTGGTGGTCGCGTACGGCCCCGTCAGGTACGTGGGGTCCGTGATGATCGAGGTCACGACGAGCCAGTCGTCGCCGTTCGGCTCGGTGAAGCGGTCGTACCACTCTTCGAGCGTCGCGTTGGCGCTGTAGGGGATGCCGTTCTTCCGCAGGTACCCGGGACGCATCTTCGTGGTGACCACCTTCAACTGGGTCGGCCGGGCGCCGCGGCCGCGCGCGCCGAGCGCGTCCCACGACGCCACCGAGTAGCCCTGCCACTCGGGCGCCTGGGTCGCGGGCGGTGCGCCGCCGAAGTGGAACACGCGCGTCTGCGTGCCGGAATCGATGTCCATCTGCATGGTGTTGTCGTTCACCCAGCTGACGTGGAATCGCCCCGGTACGCGCATGATGGCGGCCGCCCCGTAGGACTTGCATGCCTCGGCGGCCGGTTCCTTCGCGGGATCCCACGCATTGACGATCTTCCGCGCCTCCGGATTCGCCGGAATCATCGAGACGTCGCCGCGCGGCGGCACCAGCATCCGCAGATGCCAGTGCTCGGTCACGACCGAGACCCAGGTTCCCGTGAGGTCCTTGGGCGCGCCTCCGCGCCCGGTCGGCGGAGGACCGCCGCCAGCCCGTCCACCGCGCCCCTGGGCAGCGAGATCACCAGCGGCGGCGACGACGATCAGCGCGGCAAACAGCGGGAACCAGGCGCGGCGCATGTTACTCGACCCTGCCTCGCCACTCGAAGCCGTCGCTCGGCCGCTGGAGGCTCGAGATGAGCAGGCGCAGCGAGGACGCGTCGCGGGCCGCTTCACCGGTGACCTTGAGTTTGTCGCCCGGCTTGAGCGTCGTCCTCGTGATCTTGGCCTGGGTCAGGTCGTTCGTCGAACCCCATTCGAGCGCCCAGGTCTTGATCGAGCCGTCCTTCTCGGTGACGTCAATCCGCATGAATGAATGAGGGTTGCGCCACACGAACTCCTTCACCACGCCCTCGATCTCGACCTTCTGGGTCGAATCGTACGTCGCCGAGAACGAGTGATGCGCGAACACGCGATCGGCGCCCACGACCACGACGGCGAGAGCGGCGAACAGCACCAAAATCCTGGTCATTGCGATGTCTCCTTTCAACTCACACTACTTGCGAATGCTTCGATACGCCGCCTCGACAAACATGGCCGTCGTCCAGGGGCCCGTGTCCCTGCCGTACCGCGCGTCCCAGTCCCGGGTCGGCCTGGCGGCCTTGACCTGTTCCAGCGTCAGGCCTCTCTTGATTCCATCCTGAATGCGATCGCGGATGATCGTCAGCATGTCGCGGTAGTACACGACCTCCGCGTGGTCGGCGATGCGGCCATGTCCGGGAATGACCTTCGTGCCGCCCGCCGCATTCGCTTCGGGCACCACGACATCGATCAACCGGTTCATGGCGTCCGCCATCTGCGAGATGCTCCCGCCGTTCTCCGTATCGATCACGGGGTACGCCGTGAGGTCGAGCATCGCCCCGGCACTGACGACGTCCGACTTGCGGAACAGGACGATGCTGTTGCCGTCGGAGTTGGCCGGATGGTGCATGATCACCACCGGTTCGTCGTTGAAGTACAGGCGCTTCTGATCGATCGAGTACGTGTTGTCGGGCCAGCCCTCTTCCGGCGTCGCCGCCGCCTTGCCGGTCGGGGCCGACAGCCGGTGCAGCACCGTGTAGTAGGAAATGATCGACGCGCGCCCGACGTCGAGGGCGCCCTGCGGCCCGGCCGTGTAGTTGGGCTCGCGGAACGGGATGGTCTCGCCGATGTCGGCGATGGCGGCGTTGCCGCCCGTATACTCCGCGCCGGCCGTCGTATTGATGATGTAGCGCAGCGGCCTGGTGGAGATCGACCGCATCGCGGCGATCACCTTCTGGCTCATGTTCGCGCTGCCCGTATCCACCATCAGCACGCCGTCATTGCCCGCCTGCACCGTGATGTTGCCGCCGGCGCCGATCAGCACATGGACGTTGCCCTGCACCGGCAGCACCTGGATTTCGCCCGCCGGCACAGCGGTCAGCCTCGGCGCCCACATCCGGTTGCCCTGGCCGGCCTGCGTGTACACCCGCTCGCCAAGAGCGATGAATCCCAGGCAGGCGATGACCACCACCCACGCGAGCATCAGCCGGCGCGCGGCCGATGTGTTGCGCTGCACGTGACTCATGGCGCTCCCTCCGCGGCCCCCGTCGGAGCCGCCGCCGCCGGACGGGGGAAGGTTTTCATCTTGGTAATGAACTCAGGATACATCGTTTCCGGCCCGCCGACCCGCGCTTCGATGGGGGTAAAGAAGCGGTCGGCCAGCGTGGGGTTCAAGCCGGGCAGCGGACTTTTCCCCGGCAGGAAATGCGCGACGCTGCCGCGCGGAATCGCCGTCTCGGTGGCTTCTTCGCAGGGGTAGGGAGACTCAACAAGGGCCGGGTCATAGATCCACATCATGGTGCTGCGGATGTACGGTTCGGCCATATACACGGGATCGTACAGAATCGAGGTGGCTTGCAGATAGTTGCCAATGCGCCTCCATCGGGTGCGCACCGTGGCCTTGTCGCTGCGCATCACGCCCGTGCGCCGCATATACGCTTCTTTGAGATGCGTGGTTGTCGTGACCAGCACGTCGCCGTCCCATTGGCCGGTCGTGAAGCCGCTCCAGGTGTGGGCGGTGTTCTCCGGCGGATGAGGACGGCCGTCCATCCAGATCGTCGTCTCCTGCTCCATCATATTCAGGTGGCCGCGGTACGCGGTCACCCGCTGCGTGGGCCGGTCGATGTCCGCCCAGAGCCGCAGCGCGGACAGCGGCCCTTCCAGCGAATAGTCGAACGAGTGCGGCCGGCACACCCATTCCGCCGTGTCGAAGTCGTCGGGCGACCAGCTCTGGGCGCGCCACTGCCCGTTCGGGGTCAGGGGAAGGCCGGCGGAGTCGCCGGTCATCCCGCTCCCATCCTGGTTGCGCGCCATGGGCCGCCACAGGCCGGTGAGATCGACCTGCGCCTCGGCCGGAGCGCTCCAGATACCGGCTGCCAGCGCCAGTACCAACAGCCCGCCCGCCTTTCGCCACGACCGCTGCTGATATGCTCTGAATAAGGTCATCGTCCTCCGCCCCGCGCCGGGGTTGACAATTCTACTTCATCACTAGAAGCCGTACTTCACGCCGAACTGCACGATGCGCGGGTCGCCGGACTGCGATGTGATACGTCCGAACGTGCCCGCGTCCAGGTTCGTGCTCGGATCGCCCCAATTGAAGTTGTTGAACAGGTTGAACACCTCGACCCGCAGCTCGAGCGCCTGCTGGGCGCCGAAGGAGACGTTCCTCGTCACTGCAAGATCCACGGTCCAGAAGCCAGGACCCTCGATGCTGTTGTTCCGAAGATTGCCGAGAGTGCCGGCCGCCGGGTGCGCGAAGGCGTCCCGATTCAGATACCGCGTCAGGTTGTCGTCGCCGTACGGGTCGTCGAGGATCTGGTTCACGCGCTGGCCGCTGATCCCTGTGCCGGCCGGATCGCGGCCGGTGGTCACCGTCAGCCAGCTACCGGAGCGGGCGTTCAGAATCCCGGAGAACCGCCAATCGGAGGCGATCACGCGAAGCGCCGCGTTTTTGAACGCCGGCGTCTGCACCCCCACTGACACGTTCCCGATGTGCGTCCGGGTCTGCGTGCAATTCCCGCGATCGAACGACGGGTCATCCGGCTTCAGGTACCCGCCGCCGAACTGACTGAAGGAGCCGCTGACCGAGGTGTCGGCTTCGCAGTGCGCCAGCGTGTAGTTGCCGCTGAGGCTCAGGCCGCCATCGGCACGGCGGCGGACCGAGAGCTTCAGGCCGCGATACGCCTGCTCGCCGACGTCGTCGTATCGCACGACCGGACCCAGGCCCTGGCCCTCCCGGGGATTCTCCAGATACAGCGTCCGCCGTCGATCGACGTTGCCCGTCACCGTGCACGTCGGGAACGACTGGCCGCTGATGGTGCAGGGCCCGAGCCCCAGGAAATTGCCCGGGTTGAGGTGCACCTGCCCCCAGAGCCGGTCGGCATAGCTGCCGAGGTAGCTGGCCGACGCCTGCCACGCCGTGCCGAGCTGACGCTCGATCGTGACGTTCCACTGCTGGACGCGGGTGGAGTTGATGTCCGGATCCATCACGCCGTAGGCGCCGAACGCCGGGAACGCGGCCTCGCGCGTCGGTGTGGGCGGCAGCGGATGCGTGTCACCGCCGGGCACATTCCGGTACGGATCCTCGAACGGCACCGCGCTCAATTCGACGCGATTGGCGAAGGGGGCGGCCGAGGCGGGAATATAGAGGAATATCGAGCTCGGGAAGTCGAAGTTCATCGCATAGGACGACCGGATCGCCGTGCGGCCGTCGCCGGTGACATCCCACGCCACGCCGACGCGCGGCGATACGTTGCGCCACTGCGTGGCAAGCCCTGAGTTCCCCTCGGGGAAGCCCGGGTCGCCCGGATAGAGCAGCCCGGCGGGCGCGTTGATGAAGCGCTCCGTCCTGATGCCCTGGCGGAAGTTGTCGAGGCTGAAATTCGACACGGCGCCGTTCCGGACGTTCTGGCCGAAATACGGCTCCCAGCGAAGGCCCGTATTGATCGTGACGCGGTCGGTCGCGCGCCACGTGTCCTGGGCGAACACGCCCATGTACCACTGATTCATCAGCAGGATCCCGGGCGCGCCGTGGCGCACGAGCGACGTCTGCCCGATCAGGAAATCCGCCAGGCCGATGCCGGTCGCCTGGCCGTTGAAGTTGAAGTCGCCCGCTGCGCGCGCGTTGTCCTCGTTGTCGAGCGTCCAGAATGACACGGCGCCGCCGAACGACATCTGGTGCCGGCCGCGCACGATCGAGATGTCGTCCGCCAACTGGTACGACTCGCTGTTGATGCGCACCTTGACGGAATTGCCGCCGGAGATCGTGAACCCGTTGGTGACGTTGAGTCCGATCACGCCCGGCACGTACGAGTGCAGCTTGATCCCCAGATCCTGGGCATCGAAGAACTCGTCGGGCGGATCGTTCAGGCGGTTCGACGTCCGGTTCAACGTGACGCGGAACGCGTTGACGACGCTGGTGCCGAGCACGATGGTGTCGCCGAAGGCGGCGGACACCGCGCGAGCCTGCTTGTTGGCGCCGAACTCCCGCCGCACCGTCAGGACGTTGCCCGTGCGCGAGAGCGTCGGCAGGCGGTTCTCGAATGTGTCGATGTACCGCGCGAACAGCGAATGGTTGGCGCTCAGCTGGTAGTCGCCGCGCGCGACGAACTGCTTGTCGTTGTTGTCGAGCGGTACGCTGTACCGGATTTCACCGCAGGCGTCGTCCGGGGTCGGCAGCCGCTGCGCCACCGCCACCGCGGCCCGGCTGAACAACGCGGGATCGAGCCGGTTGTTCACAAACGGCGCGCGCAAGCTGATCTGCCGGCCGGCGTTGCACGCTGGCGACGCGATCGCCGTGAAATCACCCGCCAGCATCGCCGGCGTCGGCACGAAGCCCACGAAGGAGGAGGGCGTCTGCCGCGTGACCGTCCCCTGGAAGCCGCCGAAGAAGAAAAGCTTGTCCCGGACAATGGGGCCGCCGGCTGTGCCGCCGAACTGGTTGCGGACCAGGCCATCTCCCACTTTCTTGCCGTCCGGCCCGATGGCGGCGAACACGTCGGTCGCGTTGAACTGATGGTGGCGGAGGAACTCGAACGCATTGCCGTGAAACGCATTCGTCCCCGAGCGCGTCACGGCGTTGACCGAGGCGCCCGAGTGCATGCCCGCCTGCGCCGAGAGGCCGCCGGTCGCCACACTGAACTCCTGCAGCGCATCCGGGAAAGGAAACGGCATATTGGTGTTGTCGTACGGATCGTTGTGCATCGCGCCGTCAAGGACGTACGCGACGCCGGTCCGAAGTCCACCCGCGACTGAGATCGCCACTGCGTCCTGGCGATTCCGCTGGCCGCTCACGTCGCCGGTATTCACCGCGGCCCCCGCCAGCACGATCAGGTCCGTGACGCGGCGCCCCTGGAGCGGCAGCTCCACGATGCGCTCGTTCTCCACCACTTCCGAGATGCCGGCGCTCTGCACGTCGACGAGCGGCGCGGCCGCCTCGACCGACACGGTCTCCTCGAGGTTGCCGACCCCGAGCACCGCGTTGATCGTCGGCGAGGCGCCCACCTGCAGCACGATGCCGGTCTGGACGTAGGTGCGGAACCCCTGCAGCGACACCTCGAGTCGGTACGGGCCGGTCGGGAGGTTGGGCATGACGTACACCCCGGTTCCTTCGGTGACGACGGTCCGGGTGAAGCCGGTCTCGGTCTGCGTCACGGTGACGGTGACGCCGGGCAGCACCGCGCCGCTTTCATCGCGCACGGTGCCGCTGAGCTGCGCAGTCGCCTGCGCCCACGCGGATGCGCTGCAGACCACCAGGAGCAGCGCGGCGATCGCAACATGCCTGAGGCAAAACGTCATTCGATCCTCCGGTTGACTGCTTTGAAAACGCGCGAATGGTGTAAGAATCCGAAATAAATTACGTCGGCGGCGCGCCAGTGTACGGCAGGCCACACGGGGTGTCAAACCTGTGCGGCCTCGATGTGCGGCCTCGAAAGACGCCTGTTTTACGGCGATTCTGCGGGACGGAGGTTGGCGGAGCAACGGACAACACGGAGGCGCGGAGCAACGGAGCACGCACGGAGCGGAATGCACGCGTGTGCGCATGCGTGTCACGCCGGTGGTCCGGCCGTTCGGTTGAGCGAGCTGCCGGGCGCGTAGCGTAGG
>Ga0209640_10004010_pt1 | contig 12936 bp, 14 predicted proteins | sample RifCSP10_1_FD_184018 | JGI IMG/M metagenome (GOLD analysis project Ga0209640, IMG submission 184018) | Soil microbial communities from Rifle, Colorado - Rifle CSP2_sed 10_1 (SPAdes) (version 2) | ecosystem: Environmental > Terrestrial > Deep subsurface > Rock core/Sediment | place: Rifle...
AGCCGGCCGGCAGATCCGCCGCGGTGGCGATCTCGCCCAGCATCACGGCGCCGTCACGCGGTGTCGGCCCGATAACGGTGCGACCGCCCTCCCGGAGCAGGTCCAGGAGGGCGTCGAAGCGCTCGCGCGGCAGGAAGGTCGCCCCCGGGGGAGCGCCGGTCACCATGGCACGAAGTCGCGCTCCCTCGCATACAGGTCGAGCAGCTGGAAGCGGGTGGCGGTCAACCGACGGGCGAGCGATTGCAGCAGGCGCGGGTAGAGGGTGGCTGCCAGGGCGTCGTCCTCGCGCAGCAGGTCGCGCAGCTCGGCGGCGTCGAAGACGAGCGCCTCCCCCGGCTCCACGCCCAGCACCGTCGAGGTGGACCGATGCGGCGGCACCACCGCCGACCAGCCGTACACGTCACCCGGCTCGACGGTGAGCAGGGTGACCGTGCCGCGGCCCGGAACGAGGACCTGCATCCCGAGCAGGCCGGAGACCAGGACGCCAAAGGTCTCGCAGGCGGCGCCCTCGCGCAGGAGAATCTCGCCGGCGCCGAAGGTCCGCAGCGTCGCGCTGGCGACGAGGCGCTCCCGATCTCGTGGTGCCAGGCCGGCACCGAACCAGGTGCCGCCCAGCTTGCCGGCCAGGGTGTTGGCTGCCATGCCGGCAGCGTCCCACGCGGTGCCGAAATCGGCACCTGCCATTGGGTGCGAGGGCGCGTGACGTTCGGCCCGACCGCCGGGAGCCGCCCGGCGGCGGCTACTGCAGCAGGTCGGAGAGGCTGGTCAGCAGCAGCCCGCGGTCGCGCAGGCCGGGGACCATGATCGCCAGCGCGTCGAGCGTCTCGTAGCCGCCCAGGTGCATCAGCACGATCGAGCCGTCGCGCGCGTTGCTGATCACCTTGGTGGCGATCTGCTGCGCCGTCGGCCCGCCATCGGTGATCGGCTTCCAGTCGATCGTGTCGACGTCCCACATGAACGTCTTGGTGTACCCGACCGATGCGGCCGCGTCGCGCACGGCCTGCGTCATCGTGCCGTACGGCGGCCGCCAGTAGGGCACCGGTTGCTGGCCGGAGAACTGCTCGATGATCTCGGCCGCATCGGTCAGCTCGGAGCGGATGAAGGCCGCATCGGGGGTGATGCCGGCGCAGGGGGCCAGGGTCGGCGAGCCGCCGCCGCCGGCGACCAGGTTGCAGTGGTGCATCGTGTGGTTGCCGAGCTCGAACAGCTCGGGGTGGTCGCGGATGATGGCCAGCACCTGCTGGCCCTGTGGCGTCTGGGCCATCGCGCCAGTCGGGAAGATCGTGGCGCACACCTCGTTGTCAATCAGGAAGTTGAGGATGTCGACGCCCGGGTCGAGGCGGCCGCCCATGTCGAAGGTGAGCGCCACGGCGCGGCCGGCGTTCGGGACGGTGGTGAACGTCTGCTGGCCGCCGGCCGCCACCCGGTTACCGGCGCGACAGCCGGACGGCAGCGGGGTTGGAACAACCGTCGGCAGCGGCGTCGTCCCGGGGTCACCGGCGACGATGAGCACCCACCCAGCCTCCAGCGCCCCCGGGTCGGTCACCAGCGACGGGTGGGCATCCGCGTTCCAGGCCTGCAGCTGGGCGACGGTCGTGCCCCACGCACGGGCGATCGCGAACAGGGTGTCGCCGGGTCGGACGGTGTAGGTCGTCGCGCCGGCGCTGGCGGACGACGACGGCGTCGGCTCGCCGCTCTCGCTGTGCAGGGTCGTGGCGAACGGGGTCGGCGTCGGCTCACCGCTTGCGCTGGCACTGGCCCCGGGCGTGGCGCTCGGGGACGGGGTGCAGGCGGCCAGCATGAGGGCCGCCCCCAGGAGGGCGGGGAGGCGGGACCGGGTCATCGGCTCAGTTGGGGTTGTAGCGCAGGTCTTCGCGGCTGACCGGCGGCATGGCGCCGTCGGCCAGGAGGCGGGCCTCGCGGCGCAGGAGGTGCAGCTCGGCGGAGAGGCGGCTGGCGCCGTCGGGCAGCTCGAGGAGCTGCTGCTTGCGGGTCAGCTCGATCTGGAGCAGGCCGGCGACCGCGTAGCTGGCCGCCAGCGGGTCGTCGGGCAAGCGGATCGGCTTCAGGACCTCGTCGAGCGAGGCTGCCACGTCGGTGATCTCCTGCGATTCTCTCCCTACTGACGCGGCGGAGGCGACGAAGCGTTTCACCGTCTCCATGTAGGCGTCGAGGGCAACCTGCACCTGGGGCAGCAGCTCCGCCGCCAGCGCCGCGTCACCGACCGTCTCGGGCAGGACATCGGCCTCCACCAGGGCGTAGGCACCGGACCGATCCACAGCGCCCAGGCCGACGCGCTCGGCGCCGACCACCACCAGCGCCCAGCGGCCGTTGGCGAAGCGCTCCGCACGGCGCACCTCGGCCACCGTCCCGACCGATCCGGTGACCGGCACCTCGTCGTCGCCCACGTCCGAACCCGCGGTGATGAGGCTGACCACGAAGCGTCCGCCGTACGGCGAGCCGTCGGCCAGCACGTCGCGGGTCATCGCCCGGTAGCGCGCCTCGAAGATATGCAGCGGCAGGGGCAGGTGCGGGAAGAGGACGACGTGGAGCGGGAAGTGCGGCAGCCGCATGGCCGCCGGATGGTGGCACGCAGCGCGCCTCCGCGCAAAACGGCGATCCTCCGTAAGCCTCCGATAAGGGTCGCCGTCGATCCTGTCGCCATGGACGAACGACGGATCGGACAGTCGGTCCGAGCCCTGAGACATCGCTCTCGCTGGCGACAGGCCGACCTTGCGCGACACGCCGGCGTGAGCCAGCCGGTGGTCTCTCGAGTCGAGACGGGCCGCTGGGAAGCGCTGCAATGGGGAACGCTCTCCCGAGTCTGCGCTGAGGCCGGTCTGCGCCTGTCCCTCGAAGGGCGCTGGCGCGGTGGCGAGCTGCTGCGGCTTCTGGACGCGGCGCACGCAGCCCTCCAGGATCGCCTGAAGCGACGCCTCGAAGCCGTCGGCTGGCTCGCGGCGGCAGAGGTGACGTATGCGCGATACGGCGAGCGCGGGAGCGTCGACCTGCTGGCGTGGCATCCGCCATCGGGGCTTCTCCTCGTCGTCGAGGTGAAAAGCACGATTGCCGACGTGCAGGGGCTGCTGCGCCCGCTCGACGCGAAGGTCCGGCTGGCCAGGGGCATCGCCCGCGATCTCGGCTGGACGGCGCGTGGCGTCGTTGCATGCCTCGCCGCGGCCGACACCACCACCAATCGGCGGCGGATCGGGGAGCATCGCGCCCTCTTCGCCCGCTTCACGGTGCGCGGTCGCGCGGCCGCCCGCTGGCTGGGACGCCCAGCTGCGGCGGTGCCGGGGCTCCTTCTGTTCCTGAATCCCCCGCCTATTCCGCGGGGGAATGTTGGGCGGGTAGGCAAGCGTCGCATCAGCCGGAGACAGGACGTGGCGAGCGTGGATCCGACCACCACGTCGGCCTCGTAGGGCTTGAACCCCGCCTTGCATTCCTCTGGCGAATCAGTGATGCCAACTTCGCGGAAGACAGCGGACAGCATTCCCCCGAGGAATGACCGGGGCTAGCCGACGGCGGGAGTCCGCCGGACATCGGCCTGGGGCGATCGGGCTGATCGCCGTGTCCGGGCTCGGCGGGTGGTGGTCCGGACCGCGCTCACGCTACGAACCGACCGCCTAAGATCGGCCGATGGCTGACGATCGCTCCTACATCGAGGCGAACACCCGCGAGCGCGAGCGTCTGCGCGCGCTGGTGGCGGGGCTGGACGCTGACGCGCTCACCGCTCCCGTGAACGAGTTCTGGACCGTTGCCGGCGTGCTCGGTCACCTCGCGTACTGGGACATCCGCGTCCTGGTCCTCGCCGCGAAGGTCTCCAGTGGCGAGCCCTGGGCGGCCGGCGACGCCGAGCCCGATGGCGACTGGCTCAACGACTCGACCCGTCCGCTGATCCACGCGATCGCACCGAGGGTGGCCGCCGAGCTGGCCCTGCAGACAGCCGAGCAGTGCGACGCCCTGGTGGCGGAGCTGCCCCTGGACCGGATGTGGCCCGGCGACCCCGACAGCCCGCTCAACGCGGGCCGCTGGGAGCACCGTGCGGAGCACCTCGACGAGATCGAGGCCGCGCTGCGAGCACGCGGTTGAGGATCGCCTAGACCTGCTCCTGGTCGACGAACTCCATGTCGATCTGCGCCCGCTGCAGCTTCCCGGAGTAGTCGATGTAGACGCTCTTCCACTCGCTGAAGAAGTCGAGCGCGGCCTGCCCCACCTCGCGGTGGCCGTTGCCGGTCGCCTTGGTGCCGCCGAACGGCAGGTGCGCCTCCGCGCCGATGGTGCCGTGGTTCACGTATCCCAGCCCGGAGTCGAAGTCGCGGATCGAGCGGAAGGCCAGGTTGATGTCGCGCGTGAAGAGCGAGGTCGAGAGGCCGTACTTGACGGAGTTCACGATCCGCACGGTCTCCTCCCACGTCTCCACCGGAATGACCGATGTCACCGGCCCGAAGATCTCCTCCATCGCGATGCGCGCATCGGGCTTGACCTCGGTGAAGATGGTCGGCTGGAAGAAGCTCCCCTTGGCGAGCGCCGCCTCGCGAGCCGGCTCGCCGCCGATCACCAGGTCCGCCTCGTTGCGACCGATGGCGGCGTACGCCGCGATGCGCTCGACCGCCTTGTCGTTGATGACCGGCCCGACATCGGTCTTCTCGTCCAGGCCGTCACCCAGCACCAGGTCCGCCACGCGCTGGCGGAGCGCCTCGACGAACGTGTCATGCACGTTCCGATGCACGATCAGGCGGCTGGCCGCGGTACATCGCTGGCCGCTCGTCCCGAATGCCGACCAGATGGCGCTGTCCAGGGCCAGGCCCAGGTCCGCGTCCTCCCAGACCACGATCGGGTTCTTGCCGCCCAGCTCCAGGCTGACGCGCTTGAGCGTCTCGGCCGCCCGGCGGCTGATCTCGATGCCGGTATCGGTGTGGCCGGTGAAGCTGATGACCTTGACGTCGGGGTGCTCGACGATGGCGTTGCCGACCTCGCCGCCCGAGCCGGTCACGATGTTGACCACGCCGTCGGGGATGCCGCCCTCCATCAGCAGCTCGACGAAGCGGATGGCACAGGCCGGCGTGTCGCTGGCGGGCTTCATGACCGCGGTGTTGCCGCAGATCAGCGCCGGAAAGAGCTTCCAGCCGGGGATGGCGACCGGGAAGTTCCAGGGGGTGATGATGCCGACCACGCCGATCGGCCTGCGGATGGCCATCGCGAACTTGTCCGGCATCTCCGACGGCACCGTCTGGCCGAACAGGCGACGCCCCTCGCCGGCCATGTAGTAGGCGACATCGATCGCCTCCTGCACGTCGCCGCGCGCCTCCGGCAGCACCTTGCCCATCTCGCGGGTCATGAGCCGTGACAGCTCTTCCTTGTGCTCCGTGAGGATCCGCCCGACCTTGAAGAGGATCTCGCCGCGCTTGGGCGCCGGCATCAGGCTCCAGGCAGGGTAGGCAGCCCTGGCCGCCTCGACCGCATCGTCAACGTCGGCCGCTGCGCTGGCCGGGAAGGAGCCGATCACCTCCTCGTGGTTGGCCGGGCTGACGCTGTCGAAGGTGGCGCCCGACCTGGCGTCGACCCATCGGCCGCCGATCAGGTTCTTGAAGGACGTGGTGGCGGTGGTCACGGTCGGAGGCTCCTTATGGTGCCAGGCGGCCAAGGTTGGGTAGCTAGCTGGGAGATCGATCTTACCCTTCGTCTCTCTTGGACCTGTGGCGGCTCTCGCTGCCCGCACTACCGGGACCGGAACTCAGGCGCTCCCGGTCCTTGCCATATTGTGAAATTCGACCTATGGTTCACGAATGCGCTGCGCGGCCCCAACCCGGGCCCACGGCGAGGCGGGGGTGATGCAGTGCAACAGACAGAGAGCCAGCGCTCCGGGCCCCAGCAAAGGGCATCGTCAACTGTCGGATTGGGCCTGAGTTGGGTGCCGCTTCTGCTTGCAGCCGGCCTAACGTCCGCACTGCTCTGGTTCCCCAGTGCCGCGGTAGGGATTGGCGCATTTGAAGCCGCCGGCCAATACACGTACCTCACTTTCCGAGGGTTGGCGCTGCCGGCGCTGGTAAGCGTCCTGCTGCTTGCCATCCCAGCGGCAATTATCTTCTCCGTCGCGGCGAAAGCTGGTCGACGCCGGGCATGGGGCTTTGCCGGTGGCATGGTAATCGCCTGGCAGTTCGGGTGGGTGCTGATCGCCCTCTTCTCAGGTAATTCGGAGTTGATCGCCTGGCCCTATTACGCAGCTCCGTCAGAACCTGAACCGTGGAATCCCCCAGCGGTTTTCGCGAGCGGCTTGGCGATTGTGGGACTCCTGGCGAGCGGAGTCACCGTATTGATGGCGAGAGAACGACCTACTTCGTAGGCCGAAATGGAGCTCAAGGGGCGCTAGGGGAGGATGGGCGTGATGCGAAGGTCGGTTGCGACCGTACTGCTCGGCATCGTTGTCCTTGGAGTAAACGTGCTCCCCGTTTCGGCGTCGCACAACATGTATAACCCGGTTCGGAAATGGGCGGTCCGGAACGAATCCGGTTACACGCGGAGTACATCGCGCTGGCCCGGATCTTGGGCTGTCGGTTGCTGACCCGCGACGCGCGGCTGCGACGCGGTGCCGCTCGGCTTGTCACCGCCATCGGGCCGCTCGAACTGTAGGGAACGCCGTGCTCAGGCCGGGCGGGCGCACCAGGCGTGAAGCGCGTCATACAGCGGCAACTCCGCCGCCAGGATGGCGTGGTCATCGGCGTAGACCAGGCCGAATCCCTCGGCGATCGCCTTCAGCCCGCGCGACTCGGGCACCCGGTCCAGGTCGGCCGACACATCGGCTCCATGCACGATCTCCGCCATCCGCGCCAGCGCCGGATCGCGCGCCAGCAGCCCGTACTCCTCGATGATCGTCTCGAAGCTGCACTTCCCATCCCGATGACCGAGCACCGCGCCCCCGACATCGAAGGGCGTCGCTCCCTCGCGCTCGGCGACTGCCGCAACGTCCGCCGCCGGCACAAACAGGAACTCAGCCTCCGGGTCGATGTACCTACGGATCAGCCACGGGCAGGCGACCCGATCGACCTTGACGTGCTCCCGCGTGATCCACTTCATCGCGTTATTCCTGCCAACCATTCGCCCAGGGAATGGTAGCTGTGGTTCCGACTGCCGGAGGCGGTCCTGGGCAAGCGACTTGGGCGTGAATCGGGTCGGTGGAGCGGGTCACCAGGGCTCCGCACCCACACAGCATTCCCCCGGGGAATAGGCGGCGTAGGTATGCGCTCTCACCCCGCTTTGCATTCCCCTCCGGAATAACTGGGTGGAGACGCCCGCCGATCAGGCCTCGGGGCGCGTCATCCGCATGACGTCGAGGAGGCGGTCGAGGTCCTCGAGGCTGACCTTGCCCGACCCGACGTGGCCGCGCTCGATCACGACCTGGCGGATCGTCTTCCGCTCGGCGAGGGCCTGCTTGGCGATGCTCGCCGCCTCCTCGTAGCCCAGGACCGGGTTCAACGCCGTCGCGACGGACGGCGACCCCTCCGCGTACTCCCGGGCGCGTGCCTCGTCAGCGGCGATGCCGCTGACGCATCGGTCTGCGAACAGGACCGATGCAGATGCGAGCAGCCGGATCGACTCGAGCAGGTTGCGCGCAAGCATCGGCAGCATGATGTTCAGCTCGAAGTTGCCGGCCGCGCCGCCGAAGGCGATCGACGCGTCGTTGCCGATGACCTGGGCGCAGACCATGGAGAGCGCCTCGGGGATGACCGGGTTCACCTTGCCCGGCATGATCGAGGAGCCCGGCTGGAGGTCGGGCAGGTGGATCTCCGCCAGCCCGGCGCGCGGCCCGGAGCCCATCCAGCGGATGTCCGTCGCGACCTTGTAGAGGCCGATGGCGATGACCCGCAGCTGCCCCGAGAGCTCGACCAGCGCGTCGCGCGCGCCCTGCGCCTCGAAGTGGTTGCGGGCCTCGGTCAGCGGCAGCCCGGTGGATTCGGCCAGCTCCTTGATGACGGCGCTTGCGAAGCCGGCCGGGGCGTTGATGCCCGTTCCCACCGCCGTGCCGCCGAGCGCCAGCTCGGCCACGCGGGGGAGGGTCGCCTCGAGCCGCTCGATGCCGTAGCGGACCTGCGCCGCGTAGCCGCCGAACTCCTGGCCCAGCGTCACGGGCGTGGCGTCCATGAGATGCGTGCGCCCCGACTTCACCACGCCCGCGAACTCGCCGGCTTTGCCCTCGAGCGCGACCGCCAGGCGCCTCAACGCGGGAATGAGCGTGTTGACCACGCCATCGGTCGCCGCCAGGTGGATGGCCGAGGGGAAGACGTCGTTGCTCGACTGGCTGGCGTTGACCTGGTCGTTGGGATGGACCGGCCGACCCAGCTGCTCAGAGGCAACGTTGGCGATCACATCGTTGGCGTTCATGTTGGACGAGGTGCCTGAACCGGTCTGGTAGACGTCGATCGGGAAGTGGTCGTCATAGCCCCCGTCTGCCACCTCCAGGGCCGCGGCGCGGACCGCGGCCGCGGTGTCGGCGTCGAGCACGCCGAGCGCGGCGTTCGCGTTGGCCGCGGCGGCCTTGATCCGGCCCAGGGCGTGGATCAGCTCCAGGTCGATGGGCTGCCCGCTGATCGGGAAGTTCTCGACCGCGCGCTGCGTCTGCGCGCCCCATCGGGCTCCGGCTGGAACGTGAATCTCGCCCATCGAATCGTGCTCGACCCGGTCGTCGGTCATCGGTCGAAGTCCTGCGCGCGGTCCATCTCGACGAAGCGGATCACCGGCGGGATCAGATACGGCACGAGGCCCTGGTTGAGGTCCGCCAGGGTCTGCTTGCCCTTGGCTACCAGCTCGCTCACCACCAGGCCCCGATGCGCCGGCTCGTACTTCTTCAGCTTGGCCAGGCCCTCGCCCAGCTTATTCCGCGCCCCGCGGGCGTTGCGCCGCTGAAGGTGGAGCAGCCCGGCGGCCACCATGATCAGCCCCTGGTAGAAGTCGCGGTCCTCCTCGTCGGCCGCCCGCCACAGCGTCTCCCAGGCCTCGTGCGCGTGCCAGTAGCGCAGCCCGTTGAAGAGCGCCACGCCCCGATGCAGCAGCTCGTGCTGCTCCTTCGGATCGAGCGATGGGGTGCGACCCCGGGGCAGCTCCCGCGCCGGCTCGGCGAGGGGTGAAGAGTCGGCCTTCGCGGCTGCTGGACGAGCCCGCTTGCGGCGGACCGGCGCGGGCTTCGTTGTCTGCTCAGCCATCTGGCCCGATGATAGCGGTAGGCGAACGATCATCGGCATTGGGAAGGCAGAGATATGCCACTCACCGGGGAATACGCACCGGGCACCTCTTCCTGGTCACGCAACCAGGTGGATGAGTACGAGGCCACGAACGGCGAGAAGGCGGGCGACATGCGCGGCATGCCCGTCGTCGTCGTGACCTCGCTCGGCGCGAAGACCGGCAAGCTTCGCAAGACAGCGCTGATGCGGGTCGAGCACAACGGCGTCTACGCCGTGGTGGCCTCACTCGGCGGCGCCCCCCGCAATCCGGCCTGGTACTACAACCTCGCGAAGAACCCGCACGTCGAGCTGCAGGACCGCGCCGTCAAGCGCGACTACCGCGCGCGCGAGGTCACCGGCGACGAGAAGGCGCTGTGGTGGCAGCGTGCCGTCGAGGCTTTCCCCGACTACGCCGCCTACCAGGCCAAGACGCGGCGTCGAATCCCGGTCTTCGTGCTCGCCCCGATTCCCTAGGCCCCGCTGAGCCACCGCGCAGTCACCCCGTGACCACTACGACCAAGAAGAGCTCGATGACGCCCGCTCGTTGGCCGAATCGTTACCCTATGACCACGGCGACCAGCGAGGGCCGAGATCTTCGCCGTTAGGGTCACCCGGTGACCACGCGGAGGGATATGCGCCTGATTCCTCCGTGCCGCATTCACAATCTGCCCACAACTCGCCGCCAGCCTGACCTCCATCGGATCCAGCGAGGATCCACGCAGAGGAGAGTCAGTTCAGATGGTCTTCTTCAGATTCGTTGCCGCCGTGATCCTGGTTGGTCTGCTGGCGGTGGTCGGGGTCAACATCTACAACGCGGGGGTGGACGCCGGGATCGCGTCGGACGTCGGCAACGCGATCGCCTCCGGGGCACCTGTCCCGGCCGGCTACTACTACGGGCCGTACGTCGGGCACGGGTGGGGCCACGGCTTCGGGTTCGGCGGGTTCCTGCTCGGGCTGCTGTTCCTGTTCTTCTTCTTCGGCCTGCTGCGAGCGATCTTCGGCTGGGGCCGATGGAACGGGCACCACGGCGAAGGCGGCTCCTCCAGGTGGCGCAGTCGGCGCGACTCCTTCGAAGACTGGCACAAGGAACTTCACGGGGAGAAGCCTGACGCCACTCCCGCTGCCAAGACCTGACCTTCGCAGGACCGATGCGGACGGGCGGCCGGCGCCGCCCGTCCGACTTACCATGCCGGACGTGGCACGCATCCTCGTCGTGGACGACGAGCCCAAGATCGTCCAGCTCGTCCGCGACTACCTGGAGCGGGCGGGCTTCGCCGTCTCCACCGCGCGCGACGGCAACGAGGCGCTGATGCGCGCGCGGCAGGAGCGCCCGGACCTCATCCTGCTGGACCTTGGCCTGCCGGGGCTCGACGGTCTCGAGGTCACGCGCCGCCTGCGCCGCGACTCCGGCGTCCCGATCATCATGCTCACCGCCCGCGACAACGAGACCGACAAGGTGGTCGGACTGGAGCTGGGGGCCGATGACTACGTCACGAAGCCGTTCAGCCCGCGCGAGCTGGAGGCACGGGCGCGCGCCGTCCTGCGACGCCACGCTCGCGACGCGGACGCCGAGGTGCTCCGCGTGGGCGACCTGACCCTGGACCTTCCGCGCCTGCGCACCGATGTCGCCGGGCGGCCCGTCTCGCTGACCGCCACCGAGTTCCAGCTGCTCACCGCCCTCGCCCGCCAGCCGGGCCGCGTCTTCACCCGCGCCCAGCTGCTCGACGCGATCCACGGCGTCACGTTCGAATCGTACGAGCGGGCGATCGACGCGCACGTCAAGAACATCCGCCGCAAGATCGAGCCGGACCCGCGGGCGCCCCGCTACCTCCTCACCGTCTATGGCGTCGGCTACCGGCTGACCGATGTCTGACCATCACCGCTGGGGGCCGCGCAGCGGGCATCGGCCTCGCTGGTGGCCGGAGGACGAGGCCTGGCCGCCGACCGATGCGGAGGCACGGCGCCGCATGCGCAGCCACTTCAGGCGGCGCATGGGCTGCTTCTTCCTCTTCATGTTCCTGATCGTCGCGTCGCTGGTGGGGTTCGTGGCGTGGCTGATCGGCAGCGCGCTGGGCGCCGGACGGTCGGCCCCCGGCGCCATCCTCATCGGCCTGCTGGTGCTCCTCGTCCTGGCGATGCTCGGCCGTGTCGTGCGCCGCCTGGCGGCGCCGGTCGGCGACCTGATCGAGGCGTCCAGCCGCATCGAGGCAGGCGACTTCAGCACCCGTGTCGCGGAGAGCGGTCCGCGCGAGGTCCGCGCCCTGGCCCGAGCGTTCAACGCCATGAGCGCCCGTCTCGAGGAGACGGAGCAGCAGCGTCGCTCCGCCCTGGCCGATGTCTCGCACGAGCTGCGCACCCCGCTCACCGTGATCCAGGGCAACCTCGAGGCCCTGCTCGACGGCGTCTACCCGGCCGATGCCGCCCATCTCGAACCGATCCTGGCCGAGACGCGCATCCTGGAGCGCCTGATCGACGACCTGCGCACCCTCACCCTCGCCGAGGCCGGCAGCCTCGTCCTGCACCGCGAGCCAACGGACCTCGGCACCCTGCTAAAGGAGGTCGCGGCGAGCTACCGTAATCAGGCTGAGCAGGCCGGCATCGACCTCACCGTGGCCGTCACAGAGGAGATCCCCACCCTCGACATCGATCCAGCTCGCATTCGGGAGGTAATCTCGAACTTGCTGACGAATGCCCTCCGCCACACGCCCCGCGACGGCACGGTCGAGCTCTCGGCCGCCCCCGCCGACAATCTGGTCGAGGTCACGGTCCACGACACCGGCAGCGGCATCCCGGCGGACCAACTCGACCGGATCTTCGACCGCTTCTACCGCTCCGCCGACTCCCCTGGGAGCGGCCTCGGCCTGCCAATCGCCAAGAGCCTGGTCGAAGCCCACGGCGGGACGATGACCGCCAGCTCCGGCACGGGGGTCGGGACGGTCATCCGCTTCACGCTGACAGTCGCAGCGCACACCGCGTCGACCTAAAGCTCGCCCGACTCCATCATCCGCTTCAGGCTGACCATCCCCTGGTCCCAGCTCCTGCCGTACCTGCGGATGAAGACTCCCTCGAGGAGCCTGGCGGCACCGGTCATGAAGAAGTCGATCCGCGTGTCCACCCGCGTCCCGCCATCCACGGCCGTGAAGCGCAGCTCGGCCTCGAACGGCGCGTTCTTCGACGTCCCTCTCATCACCGCCCGGTTCGGCGGCTCGTAGATCGTTGCGAGCGCCTCGTTCTCGATCGTGAACGGGCCCATCTTCACCCGGGCGCGCCGCGTGGACCCCACGCCGTGCGGTGGCGGCGACGTCCACCACTCGTGCACGTTGCCGGGGAACCACTTGCCGGTGTTCTCGACGTTGGTCAGGACGGCAAAGACGTCCTCGATCGGTCGCTCGATGACGACGGAGCTCTGCACGGATGACGCCACCACATCACTCCTGAACGGCCTTTGGTGCGGAGCAGTGTGACGAAGTTAGGGGGCGGACGGCGGGCACCACAGGCTGTTGCTTCAGCCAGCCCTGGCGGCCGTCGTCCGCCCCATCAACTCCATCGGCCCAGTCCTGGGCATCAGCCGATGCGGATCATCTTCTTGTTCACGAACTCGTCGGCGCCGAAGCGGCCGAGCTCGCGGCCCGAGCCCGAGCGCTTGATGCCGCCGAACGGCAGCTCGGCGCCGTCGGCGAGCACGACGTTCACGAACACCATGCCGGCCTCGATGCCG
>Ga0209640_10004013_pt1 | contig 12935 bp, 11 predicted proteins | sample RifCSP10_1_FD_184018 | JGI IMG/M metagenome (GOLD analysis project Ga0209640, IMG submission 184018) | Soil microbial communities from Rifle, Colorado - Rifle CSP2_sed 10_1 (SPAdes) (version 2) | ecosystem: Environmental > Terrestrial > Deep subsurface > Rock core/Sediment | place: Rifle...
CTGAGGCCGGCGACCTCTTCGGCGACCGCTTCCATCTTCCGGCCGGCTTCGGTCAGCGCGCCCATGCTCTGCTGGATCCGCCCGAATGACTCGACCGTCCCCTCTTGCAGCTTGCCGCTCTCGATCAACCTGTAGGTGATCGCGGTCATGCGGGAATTGGCATTCAGCCACAGCCCCACGATCAAGGCCAGAATGAGCATGAGGCCCGCGAGCAGGACCCAATCCATGCTGACTATCCGGTCTCCCCAATTTCGAGGGTCTCGAACCGATACACCGCCGCTTCTCCCTTCCAGCAATCCGCCGGCAGGCCGGCCTTCAAACAGGTGTTTTCCAGGAGCTGGCGGCGCCCCCAGCCGCGCTCGGTCGCCACCTTCGGTAGCAGGACTCCCTTCTTCCCCTGATCGAAGATGGCCAGGCCGTGAATGCCGGCCTCAATGTCCGCTGGATCGCCCACCCGCTGCAGCGGGGACAAGATCGAAATTTCCACCGTAAGGTCGGCGAGTTCCTCTTCACGGAGCGCAGAGAACCGTGGGTCGGCCGAGGCAGCCGCGGTGGCCTTCTCGGCGACCGCCTGGTGGAGTTCGGTATCGGCCCTCAGTTGACCAATGCAACCCCGCAGCTCGCCGCGCACTCGGAGGGTGACGAATACCGCACTCAATCGTCGCAGGGCGGGATCCTCGGGCGCAGCATCGTTGGCCGGCTTCATTCTCACCTGGGCCTCGGCCGCGCTCCGGGCGATCCGCAGCAGCACCTGCTGCTGTGCCCGATCCAGGCTGGGTGACTGGTGGCGCCAGAACATCACCGCCCCATAGCCGACGACCTGACTCCGCAGATCGACCTCGGCGTCCCCCGAGTTGGAGTAGTCAAGCAATGTGGTGTGGGTAGCCCCGCGGGCCTGGGCCACCTTCATCGTCACCAGAATCGGAGCCTCGCCGCAGGCGCAGGTGGCGAGGCTGCGTACCCCAGCCGCCATTGACCGCCGAATCGCCTGCCTCACCAACCCAGGTTCGCCGAGCTCGATCGCTGCCAGGGTTGCCCGATCCGTCCGGACTGCATCATCATAGGAAGGATAATGAGACAGGTCGGAGCTCGCGATCACGACTGCGCCAGTCTCCGGCAAGGCCGAGGCCAGGGCCTCGCTGAGCAGCTCAACGGTCGCATCATCCGCATCGCTCATCATCAGAATCGGAACGATCCGGCAGTCAGGCAGCACGCGTTTCAGGAAGGGGAGTTCGATCTCGATGGGATGCTCCAGCGCATGGCTCTTGGGGTCGAATTGGATCCGGGTATCGTGCCCGAGCAGCCGTTCGGCGGTCTGCTCGTCGACTGGGATAACCCCCAGCGGAGTCTCAAACCCGCCCCGGGCCCAGACCGAAATCGGCTGAGAGAGCGGCGGCTGATGATCGGCCGCGATGACCACCGCGGTGCGAATCTGGGCCCCGCTCAGCTGCTTGAATCCGTAGGCTGCGGTCGCCCCGGAGTAGCGATAGCCGGCGTGAGGGACGATCAGACCCAGCGGCGCCCCATCCACCTGCCGGACTCCCGCCAGGTAGCCGTCCACGCTGGCCGCCAGGTCATCCGGTTCGCCCGGGTACCAGGTGCCGGCGACGACCGGCGGCCGAATCCAGCTGGCGTCTATTCGGTCTCCAGCAGCAACATCGAAAGCGATTTGGATCGATTGAACATTCGCAGTCCTTCCAAGAAGTAGTCAAGGGTCGCGCCCAACAAGCGCTCGGGGAGCGCGCCAATCAGCAGCTCACTGAGCGCCGCGGCAGGAGCACTCGCCGGGGCAATTGGCCGCTTCCCGGATTGAATCAGCCGCACCGGCGCATTCGCCGGCAAACCGGCCAGCCGGCGGGCATGGCTCACCGCCCGATCCAGCCCGCCCATTTCGTCGACCAACCCCTTCTCAAGCGCCTGCCGGCCAGTCCACACCCGCCCGCCGCCGATCGCCTCGACCGCCTCGACCGCCAGCTTTCGGCTCTTCGCCACGGCCTGCACGAAAATTTCGTAGCTTCGCCGGACAAAGGACCAGACGATTTCGCGCTCCTCGGACGAGAAAGGGCGCTCAAGATCGAAGATCTGCGAGTGTCGACCCCGCGACAGCGTTTCTCTGCCGACCAGCACCCGGTCCAGCAGCCCGCCCGCCGCCAGCTTGCCGGAGAACACCCCAATGGATCCGGTGATCGTGCTGGGCTGAGCGAAGATCCGCCGACCGGCGGTCGCCACCAGATAGCCGCCGGAGGCCGCCACCGGCCCCATGCTCACGATCAATGGCTTGGCCGGCTCAATCCGGGCCAGCGCGGAGCGCATCGCTTCTGAAGCCGAGGAAACTCCACCCGGCGAGTTGACATACACGACCACCGCTGCAGCCCGCGGATCGGAGACTGCCGCCCGGGCTGCCTGGACGACGGTGAGGTCGCCGGCTCTCGGTTCCATCACGATCGGGACCGGGATCGGCAGCCGAATGGGAGGCCGCCCGCTCTCCCCGTTGACGATCGTGCCCTCGACTGGGATCAGGGCAACGTACTTCCCAGAGCGGACCGGTGGCAAACGCCGCAGCGTGGGCCGTGCGGCCTCCAAGCTCTTCAAACTCGCCGGCCCATTCTCTCCGGCCAAATGGGCCGGAAGCTCTTCCTCGCTGAGCAGGCCGTCCACCGCCCCGAGTTCCAGCGCCTGCAGGTCCGAGAGCGGGCTGGCGTCAACGATGGCTTCTGCCTCGGTCTGCTCGATCTCCCGGCCGGCCGCGAGCGAGGCAATCCGCTCGTGGTAGGTGGAATCGATCAACCAGGTCGCCATCTGGCGGGCCTCGTCCGACATGTCCTTGCGGGTGAAAACGTCCGGCGCGGATTTGTATGGGGCAATGGCGAGGAAATCCGCCTGCAGGCCGACCCGTTGGAGCGCCTCGGCCAGGAAAGAGTAGGTCCGCGAGATCCCGAGCGAATCGATCCAACCGTCTTCCTGTAGCAGGATTTCGTCGGTTCCGGCCGCGAGTTGGTAGCTTGAAGCTGAGTAAGAACTTGACCAGGAAACGACCTGCTTGCCAGCCTCCTGAAGCTCGACGATCAGCTCTCGGAGCGATTCGAGGCCGGCCTGAGACAGCTCCAGGTCGCGCAGGTGCAGCACGACGCCCCGCACTCGGCGATCTGCGGCAATCGTCCGAAACTGAACTGCCAGGTCCGCCAGGCTCGGCCTCGCGGGTCGGATCCGCCGCAATATGAAGTTGGCCGGCGGAGGCACATACTCCGAATAGTCGCCGCTCAGCGGAATGGAAATGTAGTCAGGTGGCTTGCGGAGGCCTCCCAGCCCGTTGCGCACCCACCACAGCACGTACCGGACCCCGTAGAACAGAATGCTCAGCCTGATTCCTCCAAGGCCGCCTCCCAGGCGGAGGCCGGGACGATTCTAGCATGCCGATCCCTGGCGCTCGACTCCGACCAGCGAGAGCTGGTGGATCACCTGCGGCGCGGGAGCGGGGCGATCGACCAGACGATACTGCTTTTTGAATTCGGCAACTGTCGACCGGATCTCGTCCTGGAAAGGCTTCGGAGTGTACGCCCCCGGGAACAGGCGTCGGTACTCGGCCAAAAGTCCCGGGTACTCAGCCTGCAGGAACCCGAGAAAATGCTCGCGGGTGCCGGGCTGCAGATATAGGATACGCGCCCCGAGGAACTGTGCCTGGTGGCCCGCCGCGGCTCGGACCACTGCTTCTAGCTGGCGAGGACCATCGGTCAATCCGGGGAGGACCGGCGCGATCAGCACCCCCGCTCTGACTCCAGCTTCCACCAATCGCTGCATGGCCCACAATCGCTTGTCCGGCGGAGGCGTCCCAGGCTCCAGCTTCAGCCACAAGTCTCGATCGAGGGTGGTGATGCTGAACACTACCGTGCAGCCGGGTCCCGCGGCGAGCCGTGCCAGCAGGTCGAGGTCGCGAACGATCAGGGTGCCTTTGGACACCAGGCTGACCGGGCTGCCGTGGTCAGCAAACGCCTCCAGACAGGCCCGAGTCAGCCGATAGCGTCCTTCGATCGGCTGATAGGGATCGGTCGCAGTCCCAATCGCCACTTCCTCCCGAGTCCAAGTCGGCCGACGCAGCTCCTCCCTCAAGACCCGGGCGATGTTGGTCTTGACGAAGATCACCCCGCTAAAGTCCTGACCCGCGTTGAGGTCTTTGAACGCATGGTATCTGCGGGCGTAACAGTAATGGCAGTCGTGAACGCAGCCCTGATATGGATTCAAACTCCACTTGAACGGCATCCCGCTCACCCGGTTGATTGCGCTTCGAGCGGTCACTTCTTCGTAGTGTGCGGCAGGCATGTCCAGTGGAGGGAATAGAACAAGTGTTCTATCTTAGCCCGGGAGATCCGAGATGTCAATGTCTCCTGCGAACAGTTCGTTGGGATGCCTGGACAGATGGTGGAGTTGCGGAATTGAAACTAAACCGGGGTCTCGCCGTCAGCTCCGGCGGGCGAGTGGAGCTGGCTTGGGACCCCGATGGCGTTCAGGATTCGGTCGAGCGGGGCGAACCGGGGGCCCTAGTGATGGTGGTGTTCGTGATGTTCGTGAGGCGTGCCGCCTCCCGCGAGATACTTCTCCGGGTCCTCTTCGAATGAGAACTTGCACCCAGGCGCGCAGAAGTAATAGGTCTTCCCCTGGTACTCGGAGGTCCACTTGGCGGTGGCCTCCTCAACTTCCATCAGACAGACCGGATCGATAGCCATCGGATTGAGTCTCCCTTAGCTTGCGTCTGGTGAACACCGGCGCAGGCAAGAGTTTTACCACGGACCCTCGCGCTGCGCGCCGCCAGCTCGGATTGGCGAGCTTGTCCGGAGTCGCCCCCAGGCTGTAGAATCCAGACCCGGCGGGCCTACACCCCAACAATTCGCCAGTGGCCAACGTCGCTTCATCTCAGCCCCAGGCCCCCACTCCGCCTCAACCGGGCGCGCCTCGGCCCCGATCCGGTTGGCGCCGCTGGGGATGCGCCGGCTGCCTGGCGTTTGGCGGCCTGCTTTCCTGCTGCCTGGTCGCCACCTTATTGTTCGGCCCGGGAATCTGGGGCCGGCTCGGTCTGTTCCGGACCAGCGCCGAAGAGCTCTACTCCGGCGCTCCCGATCCATATGCCAGTCAGGTCGTCACCCAGATCCTGATTGAGGCGGGCGTTCCCGGCGCCCGAGCCGTCGTGATCCCGATCAAGGGCAGCGATGGTCAGATCGCCGTCATCACCCTGGATAGTTCCGCAGGATTCGACGGGACCGGGACAGCCTCGGGCAACGAGCTGCTGCTCATGGAAGTGCTGCAGCGCATGCAGGAAGACAACCGGATGGAAATGTTGGGGATCGAGCGGGTCTCGGTCGACTACCGGGATAAGACCGGGGGGAACTTGCTGGCAATCACCGCACCTCAGGAATCGCTCGAGGCCTTTTCCCAAGGGCAACTGAGCCGCAAGGGCTTGTTGCAGGAAGTCGATGTCGGCCTCCCTACGCTCGACCTCCAGGAAGCTTTGGCGCTGATGCAGGAGGGTAGTTGAGGTTGGTCACTCGGGGGCCTCTTGCTCGCCTGCTCTGCGTCCTGGTCTTCGCCGCCCCGCTTATGAGTGCCTGCACTCCGGAAGACATCGATTTCGTCAAAGAGCTCGCCAAGGAGTGGGCGGCCGAGAAGGGACTGCTCAACTCAGCTGGAAACCCTGATTACCTCAACATTGGTCTGTTGCTCGCGGACCCCTCCAGCGATCCGGAGGCTGCGGCGGCCTTGCAAGCGGGTCTGGTTGTCAAAGGAGTGGAGGATGCCGACCGTCTCGCCCAACAGGGAGCAACCGAAGGCGACGTGACGAAGATCGACGCGGCAATCCGTTCGCGCCCCAGCGATTGGAGCTACCAGGAACAGAAGTCAGCCTTGCTGCTGGCTCAAGGGAACTCCGACGCCGCTCAGGCAGCCAACGAGAAGTCTGAGAGCCTGGTGCGCGATCGGATCCAGGCCGGCGGCGATTGCCGGACGCTGGCCCGCAACATGTATACCCATCGGCAAAACGCGCTCCAGACTCAAATCGGCCGCGCTCCCTCCGCCGACTTGAACGAGCAGCTGAACCAGACTCAGGCACAGCTCAACCTCCTGAGCGCCGGTCAGCCGGTAGCGTTCTGTCCCTAGCGGTTCGGAGCCTGGCACGATCCGGAAGGCGAGTTATCCCGTCCGACGGAGCCGACCCCCGCGCAGTCCCAAGAAGATCAGCCCGGCTCCAACCGCCCCGCCCCCGACACACAGGCACAGAATCCCGAGCAACGCGGGCAGGCTGGCCGAGCCGGCCGGCAGCAGCCGCTCCAGGCCGGTCCCTTGCCCCTCGCTGGCCGCCTCGGCGGCCGCCAGATCTTCGGCGGTGATCCCCATCGCCGCGTCCACTTCTTCCGGCGCTAACAGCCGAGCCGGGGCAATTTCACCGCCCGGGAGCGCCAAGTCCGACGGCAGCCCGCTGGACGCGACGCTAAACGTAGCGAGCTCTCCAGATCCAATCGGTTGGCCGCCGTAGCCATACGCTCCGTCCGCAGTGGCCATGAGCGCGTGGAACTCGCCGGACCCGGATCCGGTCAGTTCGACTTCGACCTCGAGCTCCGGCAGGAAGAACAGCCACTCGACCTCCCCCGGCCGATCAGCGACCGGGTAGGCGTACATGTCGGCCTCGCCCGGCAAGTCGTTGACGATCGTTCCATCGGCAAGCGCTCCAAGCCGACGACCCTCGGGCAGGGTGAGCATCACCGTGACCGGCGAGCGGACCATCAGCACTCGGGTCGGGCGGGCCAGCCCACGGCCGAGGTCGCCTTGGAGTACCGCGGCAGCCGGGTAGGAGGAAGTCCCCTGGGTCAGCTGCGGGTAGAGCGAGCCGGCATCGCTATCGGGGGCCGGCTGATTGGCTCCGGAGACAAACCACAGCCCCGCGCCCCAGTTGGCGATGGGCCAGGACAGCGGCTTCTGCTGCGGCCAAGGATCAAGCACCGTTCCGGTCGACCGCCAGTCCGTACCACGTGGGAATACGACCACCGCTCGATGCCCTCCGCCGTTGGTCTGAATCGGGCCGTAGTCCAGGCCCCCCAACACGCCCCGCAGATTCGGATCGGAACTCGCGCGGATGCTGTCTAGCCAGCGCAGCACACGGCCCTGGTAGTCCGAACAGGTGTAGGCGTCCCCATTGAAGAAGGCAATCAGGTTGTTGTTGATATGGCCCGATATCACACCAGGCCAATTAACCGACCCCGAGGGGACTGCTCCGGTGAAGCTAGTCAGGAGGCTCTGAAGATTGGCCTGGGCCTGCTCCGGGCTCACCGGAGGGAGCGGCTCGAGCCGCCGTACGACCTTGAGCTCGGCGATCGCCCGTTGGCCGGGCACCCAGGTGAAAGTCACCGTGTCGGTTTTGCCGTCCATATACTCCTGCTCGTTGTCCCAGAACACGTTGGCGTCTACCGGAGTCTGGCCCGGCAGGGTGACCCGGATGACACCTCGCGGCTCGCCGTAAGTGTCCATGATGTCCCGGACTTCGGCCGCCGAGAGGATCTCCACCTCCTCCGACCCAAAGAAGAGTTCGTTGTCCTCGGCCTGGATGCCGTTCACCGCCCAATCGTTCTTGGCCTCGGTCCAGAAGGCGTCCAGCTCGGAGAAATCCGCCTTGCCACTGAAGGTGAAGTACTTGTATTTATTCTCCGCCTCCTCGACCGTGTAGCTGAATTCCGGCAGCACGCCGCTCAGCGGTTTCTCGCCCGGCTGATCTCCAAAGTGGTAGAGGGCCGTGATCTTGTAATGGGTGGAGCCCGAGCCCTCCAGGCCGACCTCTTCCCAGCCCTGGGCAGTCAGGCCATCAATCAACTCGCCCGTGTCAAAACTGGCCTCGTCCGAGAGGTCCATGGGATACAACATCTCCAAGCGCACGATGCCCGACCCGCTTCCATCTGCATTGAAGATGACACTCATCTCGGAGCTGATGCAAGCCAGGGAGCTGAAGGCAAGCCAAGCGATGGCGAGGTAAACGCGTCGTCGGTCAATTCGGGGTAGGGTCATGTTAAGCCTCCTCAGCAACGATCGGATGGAATCAATCGAGAACCTGAGCTAAGGCCAGGGGATCGGTACCGGGTCGGTGTAGCCATGCTTCTCGACCGCGTAGATTCTCCCGCCGGACTGACTGCCGCAGCTGGTCAGATCGCTGAACGTGTAGGAAGTGCCGTCGGTGTGAGCGTAGGCATCGATCAACCCGACGGCGGTACAGAGGCGAACCTCCAGGAAGTAGCCGCGATCATCGTCCACGGTCATCCAAAGCTCGTCCCAGGTCACGATCACCTGGTCGCCCTGTCGATCGGCGCTCACGTTCTGGACCGAACCGTACAGGGTCGATTTCGGCAGCGGCGCGAAATAGGTGACGACTGTAAAGGGATCGCCCACCACCTCCACCACGGTCGCCGATACCCAGCAAGCGTAAGTCAGTTTGTCGAACCGGACCCACAGCCAGCTGGCGTTGTAATTGCGATTCCAGACCAATCCATGGTCCCCCTGGTACAGGTCACCGGCGTGCAAGTAGGCAGTGTCCGGGCCATAACGGCAGTGGGCGGCTGGGACCTTGACCTCTGCGTCGGGGAAGTCGAAGGTGGCGGTGGGGGTCACCGTCGGGGTCGGCGTGATCGAGGGGGTAAGGGTAATTGTGGGAGTGTAGGTCGTAGTCGGGGTGAGAGTCGCGGTCGGGGTGGGGCTCGGCGTCGCCGTTGGAGTGGCAGTGCGAGTCGAAGTGTGAGTAGGGGTCGGCTCGGCGCCCAGGGCCGGAATCGAGGCGAGCGGGGCATTGCAGCCGGCCAGCGCCGCCCATAGGAGCACGACCAGCCAGGGCCGCCGAGGGAGCAGAAATCGTTCTGAACGGAATGCAGGGAGACTGAGTTCCACCGGGGCTGGCCTCGCACCAGTGTAGGCCAGCCCCGGAAGGGTCGCAATGAACCCTTTGGGCTTCTCTTGGGGAGGGCTATGAGCGCCCAGCCGGCCGGCGCTACTCGATCGTCCGCTCGGTCAGTCGGTTGGCAAGCAGTATGGGGATGGTGGTGAGTGCTACAACAAAGACCGCGACTACATTGGTGACCGGCCGCGACCGCGGCTTGGTCAACTGGCTGAACATCCAGATCGGAAGGGTCTGCTCCTGGCCGGCGGTGAAGGTCGTGACGATGATCTCATCGAAAGACAGCGCGAATGCCAAAATGCCTCCGGCCAACAGTGCGGTGGCGATCGCCGGCAGCACCACATGGCGAAAGGTCTGAAACGGATTGGCCCCCAAGTCCATCGAGGCCTCGATTTGGGACCTGCCGGTCCGCCTGAAACGGGCCAGCACGTTGTTGTACACAACGACCATGCAGAAGGTAGCATGACCGACAACGATGGTCCAGAAACTGAACGGCACATTCAGGACCCCAATCGCGGAGCGCAGCGCGATCCCGCTCACGATCCCGGGCAGGGCAATCGGCAGCACCAGCGCGAACGAGATCGCCTCCCGGCCAAAGAATCGGGCACGGTAGACTGCGGCTGCGGCCAGCGTTCCGAGCACAATGGCGACCAGGGTCGAGACCGCTGCCACCCGCATTGACAACCCGAGGGCGCGCCAGACGTCTGCTCGCCCCATCGCCACCCGAAACCAATTGGTCGTCAGGCCCGGCGGAGGAAAGACGAAGGTCGACTCGTCGGTGGTGAAGGCGTAGAGCAGGATGATCGCCATCGGCAAATGCATGAACAGCAGCACCGCCACGGTTACCAGCCGCAGCCCCAGGGGTGACCGCGCCGCCGGCTCAGAGTGCTTCAAATGCGCCGAGCTCCCGGGCTCCGATCAGATAGAAGCCCATGATCACCATCGGTACGACGGTGAAGGCTGCCGCCAACGGGATGTTGAAGGCCGTGCCGGTGAACGAAAGCACCGCCTGGCCAATGAAGAAACTGGAGTTGCCGAGCGAATAGGGCACCACGAAATCGCCGAGGGTAAGCGAGAAAGTGAAGATCGATCCGGCCAGCACCCCCGGGAAGGCGAGCGGCAAAGTGACGTGACGCAGCGTGCGGCGAGGTCGAGCCCCCAGATCGCCGGAGGCCTCCAGGAGCGACTGCGGAACCCTTTCGAGGGCTGCCTGGATAGGCAGGATCATATAGGGCAACCAGACATACACGAACACGATGAACATCCCCAGGAAGGAGACCGAGAGCGACGGACCGCCGATCACCGGAATCCGCAGGGCGGCCTCCAAAACGCCCAGCAGATTCAGCCTCTCGAGGAACCAATTCAGGATCCCCTCCTTGGCCAGGATCAGCCGCCAGGCATAGACCCTCACCAGGTAGGAAGACCACAGCGGCAACAGCACGGCCAGGTAGAGCGCGGCCTTTGTCCGGCGCGAGGCGAAGCGGGCCATGAAGTACGCGAAGGGAAACGCCAGGACAGCAGTGGCGATCGTCACCGCGGCCGCCATCAGCGCGGTCCGCAAGAAAATCTCGAGGTGAGCAGGAACGAATAACTCCCGGTAGGTCGACAGGGTGAACTCCCGGATCACCTGGCCGGTAAATGGATCGAGATAAAAGAAACTTTGGACGATGAGCGAAGCGATCGAGCCGAGATAAATCACGACCATCCACAGCAGCGGTGGTCCCAGCAGCAGCGACAATACCAGCCAGGGCCGGAGATAGATGAAGGTACCCAGCCGGTGCAGCAGCGGGCGGGGGGCTGCCGGACCCAGCGCAGTGGCCGTCACGCGGCCGTTTCCTCGGACCCGAATGGCCCTCGGCCCCGCGTCTGCGACTCAAGCATTCACATCAACTCGCCGATTGTGGACGGGATCCCAAACCAGGCGCACCCGCCGGCCCCGGGCGCTCATCACATCCATCGAAGTGGTGTCGCGGTTCTGCTCGACGACCGTCAGATCTTCTCCACTGTCCAGCCCGATCAGGTACCGGGTGTGGATCCCGAGATACACCACGTCTCGCACCTGCCCCTCGACCGAGCTGAACCCGTTCGGTGCGGGCTGATCGAGGGCTTGGAGGCTGATCTTTTCCGGCCGGACCGAGAAGGTCTCCGGCGAGGCGGTGATCTTCCTCGCCAGCTCACCGCTGATCAAGTTGGACACTCCGACGAAACCCGCTACAAATGGAGAGGCCGGGTGCTCGTAGAGCTCGGCCGGAGACCCGATCTGGACGACCCGCCCGAGATTGAACACTGCGATCCGATCGCTCATCGTGAGCGCCTCTTCTTGATCGTGGGTGACGTAGATGAAGGTGATCCCCACCTGCTCCTGGATGGACTTCAGCTCGACCTGCATCTGCTGGCGCAGTTTCAGGTCCAGCGCCCCCAGCGGCTCGTCCAGCAGCAGCACCCGCGGCCGCAAGATGAGAGCTCGAGCCAGCGCCACCCGCTGGCGCTGACCGCCAGACAATTGCGAAGGTCGGCGATCTTCCAGGCCGGGCATTCGGACCAGCTCCATCATTTCTGCAACCTGCTTGGCACGCTCCGGCTTGGGGAGGCTGCGGATCATCAACCCGTAGCCGATGTTCTCGCCCACCGACATGTGGGGAAAGAGGGCATAGTCCTGGAAGACTGTGTTGACCTCCCGCTCATAGGGTGGAAGGTTGGTCACGTCCTCCCCGTGCAGCAGAATCCGGCCGGCGCTCGGATGGTCGAACCCGGCGATCAGCCGCAAGGAGGTAGTTTTGCCTGATCCAGAGGGGCCTAACAGCGTGAAAAACTCGCCGTCCGGGATGTCCAGGCTGACATCGTCGACGGCTTTGACGTCTCCGAATTGGCGGCTCACCCGGTCGAGCCGGATCGCCGGCGGAGAGCCGGAGCTCATCCGGTGTGGCTGACCATGACGTGTTTGGTGATCTGGTAGTCCCCCATCGCCTCGGCCGACAGGTCCTTGCCGAAACCGGAGTGTTTGAACCCCCCATGGGGGGTTTCAGAGGTGAGTGGAATGTGATCGTTGACCCAGACCGTGCCCGCCTCGATGTTGGCCGAGAGCTTCATGGCCCGGCCGATGTCCTTGGTGAAAATCGAGGCCGACAATCCGTAGGCCACGTCGTTCGCCAGAGTGAGCGCTTCTTCGTCGTCCTTGAACGGACTGATCGTCAGCACCGGACCGAAGACTTCGCTCTGGATGATCTCCGACTGCTGCGCGGCATCGACTACGACGGTCGGCTCGAAATAGAAGCCCTTGGAAATACCCTTGGGGATTCCCCCGCCGGTCAACACCCGTGCCCCGCCGGCCTTCGCCCGGTCGACAAAGCCCTGCACCCGTTCGCGCTGTACCGCCGAGATCAGCGGGCCCATGGCCACCCCATCGGCGAACGGCTCACCCAGCTTCACGGCCCGCATGCTCTCGACCAGCGCCTCCTGCAACGGTTTGAAACGACCCTTGTCCACATAGACCCGGGTGGCCGCCGTGCAGTCTTGCCCGGTGTTAAAGGTCGCGGCCAGGGTCACCTTGGAAACCACCAGGTCGGCATCCGCGTCGTCAAAGACCAGCAAGGGAGCCTTGCCCCCCAGTTCGAGGTGGACTCGCTTCAAGGTTTTGGAGGCCGTCTCCATCACCCGCATCCCGGTCCGCGGCGAGCCCGTGAGGCTAACCATCCGGACATCCGGGTGCTCAACCAATGCCTGGCCGCTCTCGTTGCCTCCCGTCACGACATTGAAGACCCCATCCGGCAAGCCCGCCTCTTTGGAGAGCTCGGCGAGCATCAAGGTGGTGAGCGGAGTTGTCGGCGCCGGTTTTAGCACGGCGGTGCAGCCCGCGGCGAGCGCCGGGCCGATTTTCCAGATCGCCATCATTAGCGGATAGTTCCAGGGAGTGATCTGGCCGACCACCCCGACCGGTTCGCGGCGGAAAATCGAGGTGTAACCGGCGAGGTACTCGCCGGCATGCGAACCGTGCATATCCCGGGCGGCCGAGGCGAAG